>Ga0318568_10000719_pt1 | contig 13555 bp, 10 predicted proteins | sample GRESIP088b5f21_FD_203690 | JGI IMG/M metagenome (GOLD analysis project Ga0318568, IMG submission 203690) | Tropical soil microbial communities from Luquillo Experimental Forest, Puerto Rico - GRE.SIPMG.088b5f21 | ecosystem: Environmental > Terrestrial > Soil > Tropical forest > Bulk soil...
GCAGCGTGCTGGCAAACGGCAGGCGCTGCGTCACGATGGGTGACCAGCTCTTCAGCGCGGCGCGCAGCTCGGGGCGCTCGGGGTCGCCTGGTGCCACCAGCAAGGCACCGACGACGCGCGCCGTGTTGCGCGAGTGCGCGGCCCAGGCGGCGGTCAGCATGCATCCCAGGCTGTGGGCGGCCAACACCACCGGGCCGGTGGCGGCCAGCACGGCTTCTTCCAGCTGGGCCATCCAGTCGCCGCGCAGCGGCTGCATCCAGTCGTGCTGCTGCACGCGCACATCGCCGTGCAGCGCTTCCCAGCGGCTTTGCCAGTGCGCGGGGCCGGAGTTCTGCCAGCCGGGGAGGATCAGGACGGTGGTGTCAGTGCGCAATCCCATGTCTCTGACCTCACATTTTTTGGATACGCGCCACCATCTCCTGCGCAAAGGTGACAAAGGCCTGTGCGCCCTTGGACGCAGGGGCGGACGTTGCGCGGGATCACGGTCTCGAACACCTTGTCGGCGAAGTGCGCCTTGAGCTGGTCGCTGACCTGCTGCTGCAGCGTGATGCGCGGGTCGAACATCACACGCAACAGGCCGATGATCTGCAGGTCGTCGTTGAGGTTGGCCTTGACCTGCTTGATGGTGTTCACCAGGTCGGTCAGACCTTCGAGCGCAAAGTACTCGCACTGCATCGGCACGATGACGCCATGGGCACAGCACAGGCCATTCAGCGTCAGCATGCTCAGGGAGGGAGGGCAGTCGATCAGCACGAAGTCGTATTCACCATCCACCTCGGCCAGGGCCTGCTTGAGGCGTTTCTCCCGGCGCTCCACTTCCACCAGCTCGACCTCGGCACCGGCCAGTTCGCGGTTGGCGCCGAGGATGTCGTAGCTGCAACCGCCCTCTTTCAGCTTGTCGCTCTGGGCCCGCGCCTCGGCCACCGAGGCGGATTCCAGCAGCACGTCGTACACCGAAAGTTCCAGCTTGCGCTTGTCCACGCCCGAACCCATGGTGGCATTGCCCTGGGGGTCGAGGTCGATCATCAGGACCCGCTGCCCCACCTTGGCCAGACCGGCGGCCAGGTTCACGGTGGTGGTGGTTTTGCCGACGCCGCCCTTTTGGTTGGCAACACAGAAGATTTTGGCCATGGGATGCTCAGTCGTGTTTCACGTGAAACGTGGCGGGTTGGGTGGGTTAACGCGCAACCGCCAGCTTGATGCCGAAGCCGATCAGGAACAGACCGGCAATCTTTTCCAGCACGCGCGAGATCATGGGGTTGGCGCGGATGCGTTCGGCCAGGAAGTAGGTCAGCAGCACCGAGCACAGTCCGTACAGGAAGGTGATGGCCGCAATGGTCGCGGCCATGAAGCCGTAGGTGACCAGACCCTGCTGGCGCGCCGGGTCGACGAACAGTGGGAAGAAGGCCATGTAAAACAGGATGGCCTTGGGATTGAGCAGCGTGATCATCAGCGCCTGGCGCAGGTAGTGGCCGGCGGTGATGTTGAGCACCGGCGCCGCGCCGGGCTTGGCCAGCAGCATCTTGGCGCCCAACCAGGCCAGGTAGGCGGCACCGATCCACTGCACGGCGGCGAAGGCATCCGGGTAGGCGGTGAGCAGCGCAGCCACACCGGCCACGGCTGACCACATCAGCACCTGGTCGCCGAGGATCACACCCATCGTGGCGCCCAGTCCGCCGCTGATGCCACCCTTGCTGGTGGAGGTGATCAGCGCCAGATTGCCGGGGCCGGGAATCAGCAGAAAAATGATCACGGTGACGACAAAGGTGCCGTAGTCGGTAACGCCAAGCATGGGGATTTCCTTTGGGAATGGAAGGGGGAGTTTACGTTAGGTCTGCCCGTTGCTTTTTTGACTTCTGTTGTTGCTGTTGGCGAGACAGTCGCTGAGGCTGTCCGGCTGGAGCGGCCCTGGGCGTTTTACTCCGTGTCCCCCGCCCTTCGGGCTCCTCCTTTACCTGCGTAAAACGCCCAGGGCCACTCCAGCCTACGGCGGCGGAACACCCGCTGCGCGACGCGTGCCACGTGAGTTAATTCAACAGGTTTTGTCAGTGAAGCACGACAGGTGGACTTGCGTACCGGTATTCAGGCAAGTGCAACCGACGCCTCACAAGATGGGTTGGGGTGTGCGTTTTGCGTAGGTAAAGGAGGAGCCCGCGCAGCGGGCGGGGGACACGGAGCAAAACGCATACCCCAACCCATCCACCACTACGGGCGGCCAACCACCCAAAAGAAGACGACAGGAAAGTACCGAAGCCTTAGACCCGACGAACCCGCATCCACACGATGCACCGCTCCGCATCCAACCCCGGCACCACCAATGGTTCCACGTGAAACACTTCCACCGACGCCGGCAGCGCAGCAATCTCATCCGCCGGATGCTTGCCCTTCAATGCCATCCAGACGCCCTGCTCCGCCAGCGCCCCCACCGACCAACTGGTGAAATCCACCAGCGAGGCAAAGGCACGCGAACTGACGATGTCATACGGCTCGGCCAGCGACTCCACCCGCGCATGGATGCCGCGCAGATTCGGTAACTTCAGACTCGCCGCCACCTGCTGGATAAAGGCCGCCTTCTTGCCAACGGTGTCCACGCAATGCACGGTGATGTCTGGGCAGCAGATGGCAATGACGACGCCCGGCAGGCCGGCACCCGAACCCACATCCAGCATGCGGGCCGAAGCACCGATGCTCAGCGCTTGCAACTGCCGCTGCAAGGGTGCGATGGCAGCCAGGCTGTCCAATAGGTGGTGCGTCAGCATCTCCTGCGGGTCGCGCACCGCCGTCAGGTTGTAGACCTTGGTCCACTTCTGGATCAGATCCAGGTAGTCCAGCAGGTGCTGCACCTGTATGTCGTCCAGTGTGAGCTTGAGTTCGGACAGGCCCTGGCGCAGTCCCGGTTTCAGTGCGTGGACCATCAAGCGGATGCCTCCACCGAATCCGCGTTCGCGGAGAAGCCGCGGAAGTTGCCCTTCTTCAAGTGGATCAGCAGCAGCGAGATCGTGGCCGGCGTGATGCCCGACATGCGCGAGGCCTGACCCAGGGTTTCCGGGCGTTGCTTGTTCAGACGCTGGCGCGCCTCGATGCTCAGCGCCGAGACTTGCATGTAATCCAGCTCGGCCGGTAGGCGCAGGTTTTCGTAATGGGCGGCGCGCTCCACCTCGTTCTTTTGGCGGTCGATGTAGCCGGAATACTTGGCAGTGATCTCCACCTGCTCGATGACGTCGGCCACAAAGTCAGCGTCCGCAGAAGCCGTAGCGCCCTGCTCTGTTTCACGTGAAACCGTGGGCAAGTCCGGGTTGGCGAAGCGTCCGCCGTCCAGCGACATCAGCGCCGCGTAGTCCACATTCGGGCGGCGCAGCAGATCGGCCAGGTTGTATTCGTGGTCGATGGCCTTGCCCAGCACGCGTTCGGATTCGCTGGCCGGCAGGTTCTTGGGGTTGACCCAAATGGAACGCAGGCGCTCCGTTTCACGTGAAACAGCGTCCCGCTTGCGGCAAAAGGCGTCCCAGCGGGCGTCGTCCACCAATCCCAGCTTGCGACCGATTTCGGTCAGGCGGGCATCGGCATTGTCCTCGCGCAGTTGCAGGCGGAACTCGGCGCGGCTGGTGAACATGCGGTAGGGCTCGGTCACGCCCTTGGTGATCAGGTCGTCGACCAGCACGCCGAGGTAGGCCTCGTCGCGCGCCGGCACCCAGGCCCCTTGTTCGCGGCACTGCAGCGCGGCGTTGATGCCGGCGAACAGGCCCTGGGCGGCCGCTTCCTCGTAGCCGGTCGTGCCATTGATCTGGCCGGCGAAGAACAGGCCGCCGATCTGGCGCGTCTCGAAGCTGCTCTTCAAACTGCGCGGGTCGAAGTAGTCGTACTCGATGGCGTAGCCCGGACGCAGGATGTGCACGTTCTCCAGCCCGGCCATGGAGCGCACCAGGTCGTACTGCACGTCAAACGGCAGGCTGGTGCTGATGCCGTTGGGGTAGTACTCGTTGGTCGTCAGCCCCTCGGGCTCCAGGAAGATCTGGTGGCTGTCCTTGTCGGCGAAGCGGTTGATCTTGTCTTCGACGCTGGGGCAGTAGCGCGGCCCCACCCCTTCGATCTTGCCGGTGAACATCGGGCTGCGGTCAAAGCCGCTGCGGATGATGGCGTGGGTGCGCTCGTTGGTGTGGGTGATCCAGCACGGCATCTGCTGCGGGTGCATGGCGGCGTGGCCCATGAAGCTGAAGACGGGCATGGCGCCCAGTGGTTGGCCGTCCGGCACCGAGCCCGGCATGCCGTCGCCGGGTTGCTCCTGGCACTTGGAAAAGTCGATGGTGCGGCCATCCAGGCGTGGCGGCGTACCGGTCTTCAGGCGCCCTTGCGGCAGCTTCAGTTCCTTCAGGCGCGCACTCAAGGACACGGCCGGCGGATCACCGGCGCGCCCGGCGGCGTAGTTGTTCAGCCCGACGTGGATCTTGCCGTCCAGGAAGGTGCCGGCCGTCAGCACCACGGTCTTGGCGCGGAAACGGATGCCGACCTGGGTGACGGCACCGACCACGCGCGCGCCGTCACCATCCCCCTCCACCATCAGGTCGTCCACGGCCTGCTGAAACAGCCACAGATTCGGTTGGTTCTCCAGCATGCGGCGAATGGCTGCCTTGTACAGAATGCGGTCGGCCTGAGCGCGGGTGGCGCGCACGGCCGGGCCCTTGCTGGAGTTGAGGATGCGGAACTGGATGCCGGCCTCGTCCGTGGCCAGCGCCATGGCACCGCCCAGGGCATCGACCTCCTTGACCAGGTGGCCCTTGCCGATGCCACCGATGGAAGGGTTGCAGCTCATCTGGCCCAGGGTTTCGATGTTGTGCGTGAGCAGCAAGGTCCGCACGCCCATGCGCGCGGCTGCCAGTGCAGCCTCGGTACCGGCATGGCCGCCGCCGACGACGATGACGTCGAAATCTTGTGGGTAGAGCATGGTGTTCGTCTGGGTGCGGCAAGAACAAGTGTTTGCACCCGGTGAGAGGGGTAACCCGTAATTTTACCGGGTGCCTGATTTTTTGGCACTTGGGCGTTCGTTGTAGATCAGGTGGGCCGGGTGCTCTGCGCCGTTCGTGTCCCCCGCCCGTTCCGGGCTCCTCCTTTACCTCACTCCGCAGAGCACCCGGTCCACCTGATCCCGCGCGCTATCGGTTTGCGAACCAGGATACCCAGCAGCGGGCGCACACCACAACCGCCCAGGAACCTATAGCCAAACAAGCCACCAGCCCCGCAGACAATGCGCATACAGCTACTATTTTTATAGCAACCCAAGCCTACCCCAGTGCTCCCTGTTGCTCGAGCGCCGCCAGCGACACGATTTCGATGCGCCCATAGCCCAACGTCAGCACCCCATCACGGACCAAGCCCTTCAGCTCTTTGGACAAGGTCTGCCGCGTGATGCCCAGCATCATGGCCAGTGCCTCCTGCGACACCGCCACGCTGGCCCGGGCGTCGCTGGCCAGGGTGGCGTCACCGCGTGCCAGCGCCAGCAACCGGCGCGCGATGCGCGTCCGGGTGGAGCGCAGCATGGCGTCCTCCACCAGGCCGTACAACACCCGCACCCGTCCGCAAACCAAGGCCGCAATGGCACGGGCAAAGGCCGGGCGCTGCATCAGCCGCTCAAAGGCCGCCGGCTGGATCACCAGCACCTCGCTGGCCTGCACCGCCGTGGCGTCGTGCGGGCGCGGCTGGCCGTCGATGAGTGACGTTTCGCCAAACCAGTTGCCCGCCTCCAGCACCGACAGAATGCCCTCGCGCCCGTCCTCGCCCAGGGTCGAGACCTTGAAGCCGCCGCTGGCGATGCCGTAAAAACCCCCGGCCGCGTCGCCCTTGCGGTACAGCATCTCGCCGGCGCGTAGCTGCTGCCAGTCGGCCGCCGCCAGCAGCGCGCGGCGCTCGGCCAGGGGCAGGCCTGCGAACCACGGGTTGTGGGTCAGGCGGACCAGTAGCGTGTTTTTGGAGGGCGGCATCCATTTGTCCCCGGTGAATACCCTAGATTGTAAAATTTTTAACAGTCTTGCGGCGAGGCGCGGGGTATGGTGCGAGTCCCACGGCCCATCCGGGCCAGCAGAGGATTCGCCCGTGAACATCCCTTCCCTGCAAGGACAGGTCAGCCCCGAAGAATGGGCCCTGCGCGTCGACCTGGCCGCCTGCTACCGCCTCGTGGCTGCCTACGGCTGGAGCGATCTGGTCTTCACCCACATCAGCGCGCGCATTCCCGGTGCGGACCACCAGTTCCTGATCAACCCCTACGGCCTGATGTTCGACGAGATCACGGCCAGCAGCCTGGTGCGCGTGGACCAGCAGTGCAATGTGCTGAGCCCCACGCCCTTCCCCGTGAACCCGGCCGGCTTTGTAATTCACAGCGCCATCCACGCGCTGCGTGAGGATGCGGGTTGCGTGCTGCACACCCATTCGCGCGCCGGCGTGGCGGTGAGTGCCCAGAAGTGCGGCGTGCTGCCCATCAGCCAGCAGTCCACCTTTGTGCTGGGGTCACTGGGCTACCACGACTACGAAGGCGTGGCCCTGCGCGACGACGAGAAGCCCCGCCTGCAGGCCGATCTGGGCAGCGCCAATTTCCTGGTGCTGCGCAACCACGGTCTTCTGGTGGTGGGTAGGGGGATTGCAGACGCCTTCCTGAACATGTATACCTTCGAGAACACCTGCCGCATCCAGATCGACGCCCAGGCCGGCGGCGAACTGGTGCATGTGAACCCGGCCATCCTGCAAGGCATTGCCGGTGTGATGAAGACCGCCACCGCCGGCATGGGCGCCGCCCTGGCTTGGCCCGCGCTCCTGCGCAAACTGGACCGCATGGACCCCAGCTACAAGCATTGATTGAGAAAGGACCCTCCACCATGTCCGCCGTTCCCCTGCACAGCGTCACTCCCACCGACGCCGTCCGCGCCACCCTGCAATCCACGCTGGACCTGCAACGCGCCGCCTACCTGGCCCACCCCTACCCCAGCTTTGCCGAGCGCAAGGCCGACCTGAAGAAGCTCAAGGCCTTCATCCAGGACAACCGCGAGGCCATCCTCGACGCCATCAGCGCCGACTACGGCAACCGCTCGCGCCACGAGACGCTGTTTGCCGAGGTCTACGGCATCGTCGATGGCGTGGAGCACGCCATCAAGCACCTGCGCGGCTGGATGAAGCCGCAGCGCCGCGGTATCGACCTGAAGAACTTCTTCGGCGCCAAGAACCGTGTCATTCCCCAGCCCCTGGGCGTGGTGGGCCACATCGTGCCGTGGAACTTCCCGATCTTCCTGTGCTTTGGCGGCCTGACCTCGGCCTTTGCGGCCGGCAACCGCTGCATGGTCAAGATGTCGGAAAACTCGCGCCACCTGGCCAAGCTGCTCATTGAAAAATGCCCAGCCTACTTCCCGAAGGACAAGCTGGCGTTCTTTGACGAGACCGGCGGCGTGGGCATCGAGTTCTCCAAGCTCAAGTTCGACCACCTGCTGTTCACCGGCTCCGGCGCCACCGGCCGTGCCGTGATGGCCGCCGCCTCGCAAAACCTCTGCCCGGTCACGCTGGAGCTGGGCGGCAAGGCCCCGGCCCTGGTGTGCAATGACTTCCCGCTTAAGAAGGCAGTGGAGCGCATCACCTTCTTCAAGTATTTCAACGCCGGCCAGATCTGCACCACGGCCGACCACGTGTTCGTGCCCCAGGCCAAGGTCGATGCCTTCGTCGCCCACGCCAAGGAGATCGTCTCCGGCCGCTACGCCACGCTGGACACGCCGGACTACACCTCGGTCATCGACGACCGTGCCTTCAACCGCATTACCCGCGCGCTGGAAGAAGCCGAGTCCCGTGGTGCCACGCTGATCCAACTGATCGCCGGCAAGAAGTGGGACGCAGCCACGCACAAGATCGCACCGCACATCGTGCTCAATGCCCCGCCCGACTGCGAGCTGCGCACGCGCGAGATCTTTGGCCCGGTGCTGCCCGTGGTGGCCTACAACTCCATTGACGAGGTGGTGCACACCATCAACGGCGGCCCGCGCCCGCTGGCCTTCTACCCCTTCAGCAACGACAAGCCCCTGGTGCACGACCTGTTGCACCGCGTGATGTCGGGCGGCGCCACGGTCAACGACATCGTGCTACACACCGGCCAGCACGACATGCCCTTTGGCGGTGTCGGCGAGAGCGGCATGGGCCACTACCACGGCTACGAGGGCTTTGTGACCTTCTCCAAGCTGCGCCCGGTGTTCTACCAGGCGCCGTTCAGCGCCATCAAGTTCCTGTGGCCGCCGTATGGCGCCTTTGCCACCAAGTACCTGGACTTCCTGACCAAGAAGTAAAACAACCGCAACGGGAGCCCCATGCTAGAAGAGTTTGATTACGTCATCGTCGGCGGTGGCTCCGCCGGCTGCGCCCTCGCCGGACGGCTGAGCGAAGACCCCAACACCACGGTCTGCGTGCTGGAGTCCGGCGGTGCGGATAGCTCCGTGTTCGTGCGCGCACCGCTGGGCTTTGCGGTCATGGTCCCATTCGGGCTGATGAATAGCTGGCACTACTTCACAACGCCGCAGAAGGGCCTGGGCGGGCGCAAGGGCTTTCAGCCGCGTGGCAAGGTGCTGGGCGGCTCCAGCTCCATCAACGCGCAGGTCTACACCCGCTGCAACCGCAACGACTACGACGGCTGGGCCGCTTTAGGCAACCCCGGCTGGAGCTATGCCGACCTGCTGCCACTGTTCAAGCGCGCGGAAAACAGCCACTGCTTCAGCAACAACGAGTACCACGGCAACGGCGGGCCGCTGCATGTGAGTTACCTGCGCAGCCCCTCCCCCGCCAACGAGGCCTTCCGCGCCGCCTGCGTGGAAAAGGGCATCCCCCTGAACCCTGACTACAACGGCGCCAGCCAGTTCGGCATTTCGCCGACGCAGGCCACGCAATACAACGGCGAACGCTGGAACGCGGCCCGCGCCTACCTGCACACCAACGCCGACCGCAAGAACCTGACCGTGCTGACCGGCTGCCATACCCGCAAGGTGGTGTTCGACGGCAAGACCGCCGTCGGCGTGGAGCTGCGCCGCGACGGCCAGGTCCAGCAAATCCGCGCACGCAAGGAAGTGGTCCTGAGCGCCGGGGCCTACGGCTCACCGCAGTTGCTGATGCTCTCCGGCATCGGCCCCCAGGCGCACCTGCAGCAGCACGGCATTGCGGTGGTGCATGACCTGCCTGGCGTCGGCCAGAACCTGCAGGACCACATCACCTCCAACCTCATCTACCGCACCCCGCGCTGGAAAGACACGGTGGGCATGTCGCTACGCGGCAGTTGGGAAATCGTCAAGGCCATCTTCCAGTGGCGCCGCGAACGCAAGGGCTGGGTCACGACCTGCGTGTCGGAGTCCAACGGCTTTGTCTCCACCTGCGGCAACACCGACCACCCGGACATCCAGTTCGCCTTCCTGCCCAGCATCGTTGATGACCACACGCGCAAGCAGCACCTGGGCCACGGCTACACACTGCACACCACGCTGATGCGGCCCAAGAGCCGTGGCAGCGTCACGCTGCAGAGTGCCGACCCCGACCAGGCGCCGGCCATCGACCCCGGTTTCTTCACGCACCCCGACGACATGGCCGTGGCCATCAAGGGCGCGCGCATGGGCTTTGCGGTGCTGGAAGCGAACGCCATGACACCGTACCGCGGCAAGCGCCTGCATCCGTTTGATGTGAACGATGACAAGGCCATGGAGGCCTTCCTGCGCGCCACCTGCGACACCGAATACCACCCGGTGGGCACCTGCCGCATGGGGCCGGAGTCGGACCCCATGGCCGTGGTGGACTCGCAGTTGCGGGTGCGCGGCATCGCGCGCCTGCGCGTGGTGGACGCCTCCATCATGCCCAACCTCGTGTCGGGCAACACCAACGCGCCGACCATGGTGATCGGCGAGAAGGCGGCTGACCTGATCAGGTCCGGCGCGTAAGGCCGGTCATGCGCAGCAGCGTGTTGTCCTTCAGCACGTAGTGGTGAAACAGCGCGGCAATGGCGTGGCCGCCGATCAGGAAATAGCCCAGGTTGCCACCGAACTCGTGGATTTCCTTGATGGTGCGGCCCAGGGGCTTGTCCGGCGCGATCAGCGCTGGCAGTTCCAGGCCAAAGAAGGGAATCGGCTTGCCGCGCGCGCTGAGCAACAGCCAGCCCAGTAGCGGCAGCGCAATCATCAGCGCGTACAGCGCCAGGTGGCCGAGCTTGGTCAGCTTTTCCAGCCAGAGCGCCGGCGTCGTGCCCAGCACACGCAGCGCGATGCGCAACCAGACAAGGGCAAAGATCAGCAGACCGAACATCCCATGCCAGTCGCGCGCGGCCTGGCGCTGGGGGCTGCCCTTCTCAAAGCCGTCGGCCAGGTTGATCAGCACGTAGACCGCGATGAACAGCAGCACCATGGCCCAGTGCATAGCAATGCTGGCGGTGCTGTAGCGGGTGTTGATGTTGGGGTTTGGGGTCGTCATCGTCATCAAAAAAGCTCCGCTGGTATCGCAGAAAGCATGGACTCTACTGTAAAGGCCGCGTCTTAAGTCCCGCTGAAGGCCTGGCAAACACCCGGTAAAGTCCACGCCGCCAACGGTCAGCGCCAAAAAAAGCCTGACGCTGCAACGGCCGGGCTTTGCCGCTAGCATGGGGCGTTGCGCTATTGCACACCCATCCTCCGTAAAGGACTTCCTCCCATGAAACTCTACTACTCCCCCGGTGCCTGCTCCCTGTCTCCCCACATCGCGCTGCACGAGGCCGGCCTGTCCTTCGAAGCCATCCCCGCCCCCACCAAGACGCACAAGCTGCCCGATGGCACCGACTACTACACCATCAACCCGCTGGGCTATGTGCCCTACCTGACGCTGGACGACGGCCGCAGCCTGCACGAAGGCCCGGCCATCGTGCAATACATCGCCGACCAGGTGCCCGCCAAGAACCTGGCACCCGCCAACGGCACGTACGAGCGTTACAAGCTGCAGGAGTGGCTGACCTTCATCGGCACGGAAGTGCACAAGACCTTCTCGCCGCTGTTCGTGCCCACCACGCCCGACGCCACCAAGACCGCCTGCCTGGAGCGCCTGCAGTCCCGCCTGAAGTGGGTGGACGGTGAGCTGGCCGGCAAGCAGTACCTGATGGGCGACACCTTCACCGTGGCTGACGGCTACTTGTTCACCGTCACCAACTGGGCGCAGTACGTGGGCCTGGACCTGGCGCCCTTTGCCAACCTGGTGGCCTACCGTGCCCGTGTGGCCGCACGCCCGGCGGTGGTGGCGGCCATGAAGGCGGAAGGGTTGTTGAAGTAATCCTTGGCCAGTCCCGGGGTGCGCTCTCAATTTGATAGCTTGTCACGCAGTGTTGACGAGGGCTAGAGGGGGAATGGACTCAAACCATGCCTGCAGGGCCGCCCCATGCAGCGGCCGGCTCCCCAGGTAGCCCTGCATCACATCACAGCCGAGCCGGGTGATGGCCTCGCGCTCGGCCTCGGTCTCCACACCCTCGGCCGTCACCAGCAGGTCCAGCCCATGGCCCATTTCGGCCATGGCGCGCACCAGCTTTTGCGTGCCAGGTGACTGGTCCAGTTGGTCGATGAAGCTGCGGTCGATCTTGAGTTCGCTCACCGGCAATTGCTGCAGGTAGGCCAGCGACGAGTAGCCGGTGCCAAAGTCGTCGATGGACAGCGGCGTGCCGATGGCGCGCAGCGCGTGCAGCACGGCCACGCTGTGCTGGGGGTCGTCCATCAGCCCGCTTTCGGTGATCTCGATGCGCAGGCGCTGCGCTGGCACGCCGCTGGCCGAGATCAAGGCGGCCACGTGCTCGGCAAAGCCCTTGCGTTGCAGGTCGCGCGTGCTCACGTTGACGGCAATGCTCAGCTCCGGGTGCTTGGGTGCCCACTGGGCGAGCGTGCGCAGCGCCTGCTGCAGCATCCAGTCGGTGACCAGGGTGATGTAGCCCGTCTGTTCGGCAAAGGGCACGAACTCGGCCGGCGAGACAAAACCGCGCTGGGGGTGCTGCCAGCGCACCAGGGCCTCGGCGCCCACTGCACGCCCCGTGGCCAGCGAGAACTTGGGTTGCAGCCACATTTGCAACTGCGACGTGGCCACTGCCTGGCGCAGATCGGACAAGAGGCTGAGGTGGCTCAGGCGCGCGGCTTCCTGGGCGGCGTTGTGCCAGGCAAAACCGATGGCGGCGCGCTTGGCGCAGTGCAGGGCCACTTCGGCGTTGCGCAGCAAGGTGTCCACGCCCCAGGCCGGTTCGGTGTCTCCCACGTCTGCCAGACCGTAAGTCAGGCTCAGGTCCACGCTGTGGCCGCTGCACTGCACCGGCGCGGCCATGGCCGCCTCGATGCGTTCACGCAGCGTTTCCACCGTGGCGCGGTTGGCGGCGCGGAATACAGCGGCAAAGCTGCCGCCAGACAGGCGCGCCACCACCGGGTCGGGGCCGATCAACCCGTCCGCAGCCGCAGTGCGCAGGGCCTGGCTGGCGCGTTCGGCCGTCTGCCGGATCAGGGTGTCGCCCGTGGCGTAGCCCAGGGTCTCGTTGATGGTCTTCAGTCGGGCCAGGTCCATCAGGGCCAGGCAGTTGGGTGCTTGGCCGGGGTGCGCCACCGGCTGGAACAGGGCCGTGCGATTGGGCAGGCCGGTGAGCGGGTCGTGGAAGGCCAGGTAGGCGATCTCGCGCTCGCGCTGGGCCACCGCGTCCGTCATGGTGTTCAGTGCCTGGCCGACCCGATCGACCTCTTGGGTACGCGTCATCAGCACGCGTTGGCTGTAGTCGCCCTCGGCAATGCGTTGCGCCGCCGCCTCCAGTTGCGCCAGCGGGTTGACCACGCTGCGCGTGGTGCGCACACCCAGCCAGATTGCCAGCGCCACCGCCAGCACCGAGAGGGCCGCCACCCACAGGGCCACGCGGTCAAACAGTGTCTGCGCCTGGGCCAGTTGCGATTCCACGCGTTGGCGTTCGTGCTGCAACAGGGTGTTGGACTCCAGCAGCATGGTCTTCAGGGCCGGGTTCACGCGCGTGTCGAGCAGCTTCCAGGCGGCCTTGGGGTTGTCCGCCTCGATCTCGTCGGCCGTGGCGATGAAGGCTTCGGCATAGGCGGCGCGGCACTCCACCAGGCGGCGCAGGTTCTCGGCCTGGTCGGCATCGCGCAGGTCGTGCGAGAGTGACTCCACGATGCCGTCGATGCGGCGGTTGCGCTCGTCCACCTCGGCGTACTCCATGACCCGGTTCTCGCGCGGCGCATTGATCAACCGGATCAGTGCATTGCCCACGCCCTCGGTCTGCAAGGACAGCGCCTGCACCCGTAGCAGGCGTTGCATGTCGCCGGTGGCGAAGCGCTGGGTCACGCCGGTGATGGTGTGGATCTGCAGGATGGCCTGCGACAGGGCGAGCAGCATCAGCGCCACCAATACGCCAAATCCCAGGGCCAGTCGCCAGCCGATGCGCCGGGGCCACCAGTTAGCCCGGGCGTCGGTGGGGAGTGGAACCGGGGTGGTGTCCACGCTCATCCCCTGACCGATGGCGGATCGACTTCCGGTCGTGACCGCACCGCCAGTACCAGGCCCGTCT
>Ga0318568_10000726_pt1 | contig 13473 bp, 11 predicted proteins | sample GRESIP088b5f21_FD_203690 | JGI IMG/M metagenome (GOLD analysis project Ga0318568, IMG submission 203690) | Tropical soil microbial communities from Luquillo Experimental Forest, Puerto Rico - GRE.SIPMG.088b5f21 | ecosystem: Environmental > Terrestrial > Soil > Tropical forest > Bulk soil...
TGACCCGTCACGTCCCCGACGCCGGCTCCTACGCGCCGGTCACCATCCTCATCGAGGAAACACCGGACGGCGGAACCCGGGTGGCCTACGACTCCGTGGTCAGCGCGCTCGCGCCCTATGACAATGCCGCCGCCTCGACGGTCGCCGAGCGGCTCGATGCCGAGGTGCTTGGGCTTCTGCGCGAGGCGACCGGAGTCCCGGCCCGGTGAAGGCCGGGACTCCGGCGCGTGGGATCAGCCGCCGACGGCGGCCGCGGCCTGCTTGATCAGGTCGGCTACGACCTGCGGCTGAGAGACATAGACGGCGTGGCTGGCGGCGATCTCGCTGACCGAGGCGCCGGCCCGGGGCGGCCATGGCCCGCTGGGCGGCCGGCGGGATCATCCGGTCTTCGGTGGTGACGAGGTACCAGCAGGGCTTGGCCCGCCAGCGGTGCACCTGCGCCGCCGGGCACGACGGAAGCGGCCGGTACGTCTTCCTCGGCCCCGGCGGCGGGCACCACCGGAACAGCAACTACGCGCGGCGGATCTTCCGGCCGGCCTGCGACGGGCGGCACCCGCCCGCCAACGGCAGCCCCGGCAGGCTGGTGATCGCGGACACCACGGCATGGCCGGGAACACCGGCCGCGGCCTGGCCGCCAGCCATGCCGGGAAAGGCGTTTGCTCCCCCGTCCGGCAGGGGCACCCAGCGGCTGATCGGCACCGGGGACACGGCGCGCTGCCCATCCTGCGGGCACGCGGTCAGGCTGCGGCTCGACGGAAGGATCGTCGCCCACAAGAACGAGCCCGGTCACTGCCCGGGAGGCGGCGAGCAGCCGCCGGCGACACGCCGCTGGCCTGCTGGCTGCCGGTCAAGGACGGGCTCACGCCGCACGGCCTGCGGCACGGCCGCAAGACGTGGATGGCCGAGGACGGCATCCCCGAGATCCTGGCCGAGCAGCGGCTAGGACACCAGGTCCCGGGAATGCGCGGCCTGTACGCCCACGCCTCCCAGCCGATGCGCGAAGAGCTGACGGCGGCTCTCCGGGCCCGGTGGGAGGAGTCCCTCCGGCAGCGCGCCGCCATCGACCCGCACTCCCCGGTTCCGCTGCTCGACAACCTGCTGGCGCCGCACCGAGGCCACTGACGCCGTCGCGAAAGCGTTGCGGGTGCGAGTGAAGGAAAAGCCGCGCAGGTTGCACACTCTGGCCGAGCACGAGGCGAAGCGCTGATTACACAGCCGCGCGGAGCATGTCTCCCGCACGTCAGGCCCCGGCTTCGCGAACCAACCACAACTCATATCTGCGGAACCCGGGGCTCGCCGTCCGCGGGAATGCGATGGCGGGTGCCGGGTCGTCCTGGCGGCGGCAGCACTATGGCGGCCTCCAGATCGGACGCGGGCGCCTGCGAGCTCTCGGATACCGTCCGCACCGCGTCCGCAGTCGCAGCCTCGAACAGGCTCAGCAGGCGCTCCGCTCCGGGCAGATACGTCGATCCGAGGTATCGCACCGCCTCGCCGCGGGCGGTCAGCCGCAGGCAGGCGTCGTTCAGCGTCGCCTGCAGGAGCGCCAGCTCAGCGTCGGTGATCCGCGGCAGCCGGTGCTCTACGAAGAAGAGCCTGGGTACTGCCATCGACCCAGGCTAGGGCGGGCGGAGGCAGGGGGCATCGTCGGAAACGCGTACCCCCCTACGTAGTTTCGGACGCCACCCATCGAGCCAGCTGAGTCCGTGAGCTGACCCCGAGCTTGTTGAGCATGTTGGTGAGGTGGGTCTCCACCGTCCGGTTGGAGATGAACAGCCGCGAGGCGATCTCACGGTTGGTGAGCCCCTCGGCGACCAGGCGGGCGATCTCGAGCTCGCGCCGGCTGAGGGTCGTCGGGGACGTGGGCCTGGCCCCTCCCGGCCTCGGCTTCGTCCGTCCGAGCGCGTAGTCGACGGCGTCCTCGGCCCGCATCGCCGTGCCGCTGCGGAAGGCCTTATCGAACGACGCGTCTCCCTTGAGCTCGCGGGTCCTCCGCTCGCACGTCTGATGGCGCTCGACGAACGGTGCGAGGATGGGAATGGCCATCGCGTCGCGCAGGCCCTGGGCGCAGCCGAGCAGGGTGGCCGCGCGCTCGGCGTCGCGCCGGTCTGAGGCAATCCAGGCGAGTGTCTCGATGAGCGTGGCCACCCCCCGGCGGTCCTCGACCGTGTGCTTGCACGTGAGTCCCTCGCGGGCCAGCGCCTCGGCCTCCGTCAGCTCACCGCGGCCCCGGCGGGCCTCGGCCAGGCTGTTGAGCAGCACGCCCCGCAAGAAGAGCTCGCCTGCATCCCGGCAGATCGCGACTCCTGCCTCGCCGGCCTCGATGGCCTCGTCGAGACTGCCCTGCCCGAGCCGGTTCAAGCACGTGTAGTGCATCGCGACGGCGACCATCCCCCGGTTGCGCGCCGATTTCCCGGCGTCGACCATCAATCGCGAGAGGTCAGCCACGCCTTCAGGGTCCGCGAGGACGAACGCGGCGAAGAGCAGCGAGCCCGCGGCCCAGCCCGCGATCTCCGGATCGGCCAGCCGATCCGCGATGGCGAGGGCCTCCTGAGCCATGGCCCTGGCGGTCGCCGCGTCGTCGAGCGCGTTAGAGAGCAGGGCCATGTACGTCAGGCACTGGGCCCGGAAGGCGGTGTCCGGCTCCGCCAGCGGCAGCAGCGACTCCAGGTACCAACGGACGCCCCTGAGCGGGCCGCGGGACAGCCAGTAGTTGGTGAGCACGCTGCAGATCTCCAGCCCGGCTGCCGCCTGCCCGGGCTGCCGGCGGCAGAAATCCATCGCGCTCCAGACGTTGTCACGTTCCCGGTGGATCGCCTGCAGCCCCTCCAGCTGCGCGTGATCAAAGCTGTTCGTGCTCCGGGTGAGCTGGAGGATCCAGTCGCGGTGTCTGATCTCCAGCAACAGTTCCTCGCCCAGCTCCCGCAGCTTCCGGCGGCCGTACTGGCGGATGGTCTCGAGCATCGAGTAGCGAGACGGCCGGACCGCCTGATCGCGGCTGAGTATGGAGCTTTCGACCAGCGCCGCGATGGCCTCGGGCAGACCCTCGTCCGGCGGTCCGAGGCCCGCGCAGACCGTCGCGGCCGCCTGCTCGCCGAAGCCGCCGACGAAGACCGAGAGCCGTGCCCACAGCCGCCGCTGCTCCTCGCCGAGGAGGGAGTAGCTCCAGTCGAGCGTGGCCTCAATCGTCCGCTGCCTGTCCTCGGTCCCGCGCAGCGCGCCGGGCGGTGTCGGCAGGTCGCGGTCCAGGCCCGCCAGGAGCTGGTCGACGGTGAGCCCCTCCAGCCGGACGGCGGCGAGTTCCAGGGCGAGGGGTAGCCCGTCGAGGCGTGTGCAGAGCTGGAGCGCTGACCCCGCGTTGGCCTCATCGACGCAGAAGCCCGGCTGCACGGCGGCGGCGCGCTCTGCGAGCAGGGCCACCGCGTCGAAGGCGGCGATCTGCCCCGGGCTGAGGGAGGCAGCCGCGTCCGGCAGGGACAGCGGCGGGACGCGGAGCCTCACCTCGCCCGGCATGCTCAGGGCCTGCCGGCTGGTCGCCAGCACCCGAAGCTCCGGGCACGCCCTCAGCAGCGTGCCTGCCAGCGCCGCGGCCGCGTCCAGGAGGTGCTCGCAGTTGTCGAGCACGAGCATCAGCCGCTTCCCTCGCAGATGGTCGCTCAGGGCCGACAGCGACCATCGCGCGGAGACGTCCTGCAGGCCGAGGGCATCGAAGACCGCCCGGGTGACCAGCAGCGGGTCTCCGATCGGCGCCAGCGAGACGAACCAGGCCCCCTCCGGGAGACCGCGGGCTAGGTCTTCGGCGGCCCGGACGGCGAGCCTGGTCTTGCCGACCCCTCCGCTTCCCGTCAGGGTCAGGAGCCTGGTGGTGGTGAGCAGCCGCTTGATCTCGGCCAGCTCGCGGCGCCGGCCGACGAAGCTGGTTAGCTCGGCCGGCAGGTTGCCCGGCCTGTGCCCAGCGGCCCGTCCCGCCATTTAAGGCTCAGGCTACACCCCTGACCGTTTCCAGCGACGCGCCCCTTTGGTCCATGCCGAAGCGCGCGAGCAGCACCGCCGGCAACAGGGCGCCCGGAATGATCACGTAAGCGAAGAAGCCGATGTATCCGGCGCTTGCGGTGGCGGTGAACAGTGCACCGATGATCAGCGGCGAGATCATGGAGCCGACGTGTCCGAACCCGTCGGTCCAACCCGTGCCGACGGAGCGAATCCCCGTCGGATAGGCGACGGCGGTGTAGGTGTACATGTTGAACAACCACAGGTAGCCACCGGCGTTCACGAGGCTCGCGGCGATCAGCAGCGCAACCAGACTGTGCCAGACCTCGCCTGCGGTGAAGACCAGGGCCAGGCCTGCGGACGCCAGGACCGCGCCGGCCAGGATCACCGTTCTTCGCTCGACGCGCTCGTTCAGGCGCCCTGCCGCCAGCAGGCCGGCGGCACCCCCGACGATGCCCGCGACCAGCCCAGAAACGAAGACGGCATGGGCCGAGAACCCAACGCGGGCCAGGTACAGGTTCAGAAAGCCGATTACCCCGTAGACGAGCCCGCTGTAGCCGAGCAGCCAGCAGGCCAGCAGAAGAACGGTCCGACCGCGGTACTCGCGGCCGAACAGGTCGCGGACGGTGGCGTGGGGCTGGCGCACCACTTCCCCGACGATCGGCGCCGGCAGGGGGCCGGCCCGCGCCTCGGAGTCGCGCTCAAGCCGGCGGACCACCTCCTCGGCCTTCTGGTGCTGCCCGTGCTCCTCGAGCCAGCGCGGGGACTCCGGGAGCGCGAGACCGATGAGCGGGACCAACAGGAGAGGCCCCGCCGCCAGCAGCGCGACGTAGATCTGGTAGTGCTCGGGCATCAGGAAGATGCCCGGCAGGCTGGTCAGCACGGCCAGCAGGAAGATCGCGAAGGCCTGAGAGGTCTGAGCTATCCGGCCTCGAGCCTGGCTCGGTGCGACCTCGGCCAGGTAGACGGTATTCGTGGCGAGTACGCCTCCGATGCCCATCGCGCCGAGGCCGAGAGTAAGCGTCAGGAGCCAGAAGTCGTCGACGAACGCGGCCGGCAGCGTGCCCAGGCCGCACGCCGCCACCGCCACGAGGAGCGTCGGTCGGCGTCCGAATCGGTCGGCGAGCAGGGCGAAGAGGTACTCACCGACGACGATCGCGACTCCGGTCGAGATGAGGAGCAGGAACGAGAACGCCGCGGTGCCGAAGGCGTGCCTCGGGCCCCAGACGAACGGGTAGATCCGGGCGGCGATAGCGTCGGTGGCGACGACCAGGCCCCACGCGGCTTGAGTCACAAGGGCGAGCCGCCAGAGGGTCCAGGTCAGGGGCAGGCGATCCAGCCGCTGGGAGATGCTGACCCTGGCCGCCGGTGCGACCGCGGGCATGGGCACACGCTATCGCGCGCGGGACTCCTGTCAACCCTCCCGAGCCCGGCATCGGGTGTCCGCCGGCCCTTGAAATACGTGGCGGCCTACGAGAATCCCGCGATGCGGCCAAGGCAGCCGGCCGCCATTGTCGGTGACAGGCACGCGCCCACTGGCTCCGGGCACGCGCAGCGTAATGACCGCCAGATGACCCTAAAAGGGGGGAACGATGAACAACACAGCGAGAAGGCTTGCCGAGATCCCGGCTGGGAGCTGGACCAAGTGGGTGGTCGTGGGGTTCTGGGTGCTCATGCTCATCGTCTTGTTCCCGCTGTCGGCAAAGCTCCAGCACGCGGAGAAGAACGACGCGAAGCAGTGGCTGCCCGTCAACGCGGAATCGACCAAGGTCGTTGACCTGCAGTCCCGCTTCCAGCCACCCAACGTCGCCCCCGCGGTGGTGGTCTACGTGCGGGCCTCGGGCCTGACCGCCGCGGACCGGGCCAAGGCCGCCGCAGACGCCCGGAGCTTCGCCCAGATCCCCGGCGTGGGCCCGGGCCAGGTGACGGGCCCCATCCCGTCGGCGGACGGCCAGGCCCTGCAGACCATCGTCCGGGTCAACCTGGGCACGCAGAGCTCGAACCGCGACACCAAGGCCGCCGACGCCATCCGCGCGATCGCCGACTCGAACGCCAACGGCCTGACCTCGCACCTCACCGGCCCGCTGACCTCACACATCACCGGCCCGCTGGGAATCAGCGCCGACCTGAGCAAGGTATTCGGCGGCATCGATACCACGCTGCTGTACTCCGCCCTGGCGGTCGTCATCGTGATCCTGCTGATCACCTATAGGAGCCCGTTCTTGTGGCTGCTGCCGGTGATCTCCTCCGCGGTGGCGCTGTTCATCACCCAGGCGGTGATCTACCTGCTGGCGGCGCACGCTGGCCTGACCGTCACCGGGATGAGCGCCGCCATCTTGTACGTGCTGGTGTTCGGCGTCAGCACCGATTACGCGCTGCTGATCGTCGCGCGGTACCGGGAGGAACTACGCCGCCACGACCGCCGCCATCCGGCGATGGCCGAGGCACTGCGCCGCGCCGGGCCTGCCATCATCGCCAGCGCCGCCACCGTCATCCTGGCGCTGCTGACCCTGTCGGCCGCGGAACTGAACTCGACCAAGAGCCTGGGGCCGGTGCTGGCCATCGGCGTGGTGGTCGGCATGCTCGTCATGCTTACCTTGCTGCCCGCCCTGATGGTCACCTTCCCCCGCGGGATCTTCTGGCCCTACCGGCCCGCCTACGGCTCGGCCGAGCCGACCTACCGGGGGATGTGGGCCCGGATCGGCTGGGCCATCGCGCCCCGGCCGCGCCGGGTCTGGATCACCACCGCCGTGGTCCTGGGCATCCTGGCGCTCGGCCTGACCGGGCTGAAGGCCAGCGGCCTGACCAACGCACAAGAATTCCGCGGGCACCCCGACTCGGTGACCGGCCAGACCGTACTCGCTAAGCATTTCCCCGCCGGCACCGGCACGCCCGTCATCGTGATCGGCAATGCCAGCGCGGCGGCCGCGCTGCGGTCCGCCGTCGCCGCCACCCCGGGCATCGCTGCGGTGACCCCGCCGGTCACCGCGGCGGGCTACGCCTACCTCCAGGGCACCCTGACCTCGCCGCCCGACAGCCAGGCCGCCTACGCCACGATCGACCGGGTGCGGTCCGCCGTGCACGCCGTCCCCGGCGCCAGCGCCGTGGTCGGCGGCACCACGGCGACCGCCCTGGACGAGCAGCGGGCAAACGCGCACGACCGTAACCTCGTCATCCCGCTGATCCTGGCCGTGGTACTCGTCATCCTCGCCCTGCTGCTGCGGGCGCTGGTGGCACCGCTGATCCTGACCGCCACGGTGGTGCTCTCCTTCGCCGCCGCCCTCGGCGTCAGCGCCTTCTTCTTCAACCACGTGTTCGGGTTCGGCGGCGCCGATACCTCGTTCCCGCTGTACGCATTCGTGTTCCTGGTCGCCCTGGGCATCGACTACAACATCTTCCTGATGACCCGGGTGCGGGAAGAGGCGAACAAGCGCGACGCCCGGCACGGCGCGCTGACCGCGCTCGCCGCCACCGGCGGGGTGATCACCTCGGCCGGCTTCGTGCTCGCCGCCACATTCGCGGTGCTGGCCACGATCCCGCTGACGGCCCTCACCGAGATCGGGTTCACGGTCGCCTTCGGCATCCTGCTCGACACGCTCGTCGTGCGGTCCGTGCTCGTCACCGCGCTGAACCTGGACCTCGGCCACCGGATGTGGTGGCCCAGCGCCCTGTCCCGCAAAGCCGACCCCGCACCAGCCGAACTCAGCCACGAGCGCGCCACCGCCCTGACCAGCGCCTAACCCCGAACGCCGCCTGCCGGCGGGCCCCGCCGGCAGGCGGCGCCAGAAGGCGAACGAACAACAGGTGAACAGGCACCTACCCACCCAATCGATAGTTCCGGTTCCACACGAAGGAGACAGCCATGACTCTGGCTTCGATCATTGCCGCATGGGCAGTCTTGTGGGTCCTGGTCGCCGCGGTGGTGATGGCGGCCGGATGGCGGCGCGGACGGCCGCTCCCCGCGGCGGCCTGGCTGGTCACCATCGGCGCGTTCCTGGCCGCCCAGGAAGACCCCCTGCTGCTCATCCAGATGGCCTCCACCCGGCCCGGCACCACCGGCTTCCGCGACGGCGTGCTCGGGCTCGTTCACGCCCACACCCGGGGGCACATGTACGGCGCCGCCATCCTGGCCCTGGCCGGCCTGGGCCTGGCGGTGGTCATCGCCCATGCCGCCCTGCGCCGCGGCGAGGCCTGGGCCTGGTGGGCGCTGGCCGCCTTCGGGCTGCTGGGAGCCGTCGCCGACCTGTTCGAGGTGTTCGGGATCTACCCGCACGGCTTCCCGCTGGCCCCGACGCCGACCGATGGCGTCCGCGGCTTCGGCTGGCCCACGCTGGCCGCGTGGATCGTGATCTGGGCGGCAGGCATGGCCGCCGCAGCCCCAGCCGCACTGGCCCGGGATCGCCAGCCTCAACAGGTCACAGTCCCCATCACCACGCCGTGATCCTGCCGATCGGGAGGAGATCGGGAGGACCAGAACCGCTAGGTTAGTCACTTGATCTTGAAATCAGCTAGCAAAGCTAAGTTCGAAAAACCTCGATGAGCTGGAGCCCCGTTACGGAATCGAACCGTAGACCTTCTCCTTACCATGCATGCCGGTTCCGTCTGACGCCGTCGCGTCAAGTCTGATTACCGCAGTTCAGAGGGATCTCGGTGTCTGAGTGTGTCGCGCTGTGTCGACCGTAGCCTGGAGCCGTTGTCACTTACCTTGTCACTGGCTCAAGGGCCTCCTTCCTTCGGGATACAGGATCGTCGGTGCTGCTGAACCCAAGGCTCGGCAGCACCGTAGTGCCATGACCGGTGAATCCGATGTCGAAACGGGAATCGCGGCCGGCCATCGCTGCCGACGTCAGCCACCTGGATGAACCCGGGCCGGCACGCAGCCGTGGTGAAGGTAGCAGCGTTGCGATCACGCCGGGCAGGCGGAGGTGATCAGGTGACGGCACCGCGTGGCCCAGGCGCCGGGGCCGCCTGGTGGCGGCTGGCCGGGATCGGGCTGCTGGCCGTCGGGGTGGCCGCCGCCCTTTATCTAGCGGGCCGGCTGCACCAGCCGGACTATTCGTTCAGCCTGTTCGGCACGGACGCAGTCCCGCCCAAGTCGCTGCTGGCCAGCATCGTGCTGGGCCTGGCCGTGCTCCAGGTGCTGCTCGCGCTGTGGATGTACCGCAAGCTGCCGCTGGCCGGCCGCCCGCCGCGGCCGGTGCCGGTCGCGCACCGGGTGACCGGCTTCGCGTTGTTCGCGCTCACCGTGCCGGTCGCCGTACACTGCCTGATCGCGTACGGGGTGCAGCTGACCAGCCCGCGGGTGGCCGCGCACTCGATCGCCGGCTGCTTTTTCTACGGCGCGTTCACCGCGAAAGTGCTTCTCGTGCGCAGCAGGCGGCTACCCGGATGGGCGCTGCCGGCAGCTGGCGGGATGCTCGCGATCATCGTCGTCGTCCTGTGGTACACCTCGGCACTGTGGTACTACAACGGCTATCAGCTACCTCACCTGTAGGCCGCATCAAGTAACGGGGATCGAAGTGGCGTACCCGCGGTGTGAGCTGGCGTGGGCCGCGTGCCCGGCACAGCGGGACGGGTCACCAGGACCTTGCTCGAGCTGAGGTTGCCGCCGCTGACCGGAACCGTGACGGCCGGGCCGGGCGTCACGGGCAAGCCCGGCACCATCAAACGCAGCGATCCTGGAAGCGCGATTGGCCCTGCAAGACAATGTGGTATCCCGGCTGCGCCGCCGGGGTTGCGGCTGGAATACGCCAGCATGGCCTGGATGACGGTCGAGGCGGCGGTCGGGATCGTCTGCGGGATCGTCGCTTCTTCGATCGTGCTGATCGGGTTCGCCCTGGACTCGGTGATCGAGTTCTTCGCTGCAGCGGTCGTGGTCTGGCAGCTGCGTGGCACGGTCAGTGAGGAGCGCGAAAGCCAGGCCCTGCGCCTGATCGCCGTCACCTTCTTCGCTCTGGCCGTCTACCTGGCCATCGAGAGTGTCGCTGATCTGGTCAGCCAGCACCGGCCGGAGCAGTCCACGGCCGGGATTGTGGTCACGGCGGCGGTGCTGGTGGTGATGCCGCTGCTCGCGCTGGCCAAACGTCGCACTGGCCAGCTGCTGGACAACCGGGCTCTAGTCGCGGACGCGGTCGAAAGCGCGTTCTGCGCCTTCACCTCCGCCGCCGCACTGGCCGGCATCGGGCTCAACGGCTGGCTCGGATGGTGGTGGGCCGACCCGGCGGCAGCTCTTGTCGTCGCCGGCCTGGCGGCCAGGGAGGGTATCGAAGCCTGGGCGCAAGAGGACGATTGACCGGGACCAAATTTGCGCGGCGATCAGGCCGGAAGTCATCCCGCATGATGCACATAACCTCGGGGCTCCTCTTCATGGCCTGTGGGGGCCGGTAAGGAGTCACTGGCCGGGTCAGCCGCGACCACGAACAGGCTGAATACGCCGAGCAGGATCAGGCCCGCCGTTGGCTGCTGCTGCTGTTGCTGTCACCGTTATGCCTGCAATTGCGGCTGCGCTGGGATGGTACGGGCCTATGCTGGCCACTGGGGGATATGACAGCGTGCCGGTTTCCGGGTTTGCGTCATGAGATTGCTCATGGAGAAAGCCGGGTGCTGATTACGGTGGGCGGGGAGACGCGGGGCAGTGCCTTGTCCGGGGCGTGGCGCGTGGCTAGGTGGCGGGCGAGCGAGCGGGGCGTGGCGGCGATGAGCGGCCGGGCAACGCCGGGTTGAGCGGGAGAATCGGTCATAGGGATATAGGCCGGGCTGTTCGCAGCGGCCCGCGGCGCCGGCCTTGGGTCAGGAGGCCCTGCCAGGCGCGGATAGCTGCCATCGATTGCCGGAGAGGCGGCCGCTCTTTGTTTGGGGACGGCGGTAGCCGTTTCATTGGCTGAAGGCTCATGAACTACTGCCAGGGCTAGGAAGCTGAAGGAGCTCAGCCCGGTGAGGTCGGAGCGGGCGGGCTCCGGCACCATCGGGACTGCTCCGGAAGGAAGTGCAGACGTGGCCGTCTCGCGGCGAGGCCGGCGAACCAAGATCATTGCCGGCGCGGTGGCGGTGCTCGCGTGCCTGGCGGCGCTCGCGTCCTACCTGTACCTCCGGTACGTCGACGTCGCGCGGTTCAGCGCCGAGCACGGGCGCATCACGGTCGACGCAGCCCCCGCGGGCACGCTAGGCCCGGTGCTCGTGACGAACAAGGGCTTCGCGCTGTACATCTTCGCGCCCGACGCGGCCGGCCGTGTCACCTGCACCGGCGGCTGCGCGACCGACTGGCCGCCGTTGCTGGTGCACGCCGGTCAGACCGTCGCGGCGGGGCCGGGCGTCCGGCCGGGCCTGCTCGGCACCGCGCCGAACCCGGGCGGCGGGCGGGTCGTCACCTACCATGGCTGGCCGCTGTACACCTACCTGGGCGATGCCGCTCCCGGTCCCGCGGACGGCCAGGGCGCCGATGACGACGGCGGCTACTGGTACGTGATGCGCCCCTCCGGGCAGATCGTCGGCAACTGACCGGGCCGGCCCCTCGTGCTCGTCATCGGCGCGCGCGGAGCCCGTAGTGTGCTCGTGGCCGAGGCCTACGGACGGCACGGCTGGGCGGTCCGAGCGCCTAACGTCCTACGGACCGCGGCCGCACCGAATGACCATTACGGCGCGCTACTCATTGATCCCGAGTGGATCGAGAGCACCGTGCAGATCGCGGGTATTCGCGCATCTGCCGCCGGAGGGCCGATCGAGCTCTGTGGCTAACGGCGGGCGTGAACGTGCCGCGGGCCGCCGCCAGCAGCGGTCGCGGCCGCAGATCACGTGGGCGCGTGCCGCAGTCGAGTTCGTCGCCCAGCCCACGCACCGACGCCCACTTGTGTCTGTCGGCTCGCCGGATCACTGCCTGGCGTGCGTCGTAAGCGGATCCTGACCGGGCAGCGATCGTGTGGGGTTACCTGCGCCCGAGCAGTCTGAGACGGGTCGCCGTCGTGATTCCGGGCCGATGAGTTCCTGGTCCCTCCCACGTCTGCCTGGTGACGTCTTCTCCGCCCGGAGGTTGCGCATGAACGCGAAAGTGGTCTTGGACGGGCTGGTTCTCGGCGAATCGCCACGCTGGCACGACGGCAAGCTCTGGGTTGCCGACTGGGCCGCGCGCGAGCTGATCACGCTCGACGCCAGCGGCACCCGCCAGGTTGCCGAACGCCCGGCCTCCATCCCCTGCTGTATCGACTGGCTGCCCGACGGGCGGTTGCTGCTCGTCTCCGGCGATCGGCTGCTGCGCCGCGAGCCGGACGGCACCATGCTCACCCATGCCGAACTGGCACAGCTGGACCCGCATCCGTGGAACGACATCGCCGTCGACAGCCAGGGCAACGTGTTCGTCGGCTGCATCGGTTTCGACTTCCCCGCCGGGGAGTTCGCCCCGGGAATCATCGCGGTGGTGACCCCTGACGGCGTCGCGCGGACCGCCGCCGAGGACCTCGCCTTCCCGAACGGCATGGTGGTAACGCCCGATGACGCAACACTGATCGTCGCCGAGTCGTACGGGAACCGGCTGACCGCCTTCGACATCGGCGCAGGCGGTGCTCTGTCAAACCGGCGCGTGTGGGCCGACCTGGGCGACGATCACCCGGACGGGATCTGCCTGGATGCCGAGGGCGCGGTGTGGGCGGCCGACGTCGGCAACAAGCACTGCGTGCGCGTGCAAGAGGGCGGTCAGGTGCTGCAAACGGTCGACGCCGACCGCGGCTGCTTCGCGTGCACCCTGGGCGGAACCGGCGGACGGACCCTCTACATTGTCACCGCGCAATGGCCCAGCGACTTCCGCACGCCCACCGGCCAGGTGCTCGCCGTCCAGGTCACGGTGCCTAGCGCCCGTGCCGCAACCGCGGGGTGATGAGCGTGCGCGCCGATTCCCGGGTGGACGAGTACATCGGCCGGCTGCCCGACTGGCAGCAGGCGGTCTGCCAGCAGGTGCGCCGGCTGGTGCACGCCGCAGACCCCGAGGTCGAGGAGACGATCAAGCGATCCGTGCGGCCGTACTTCGTGCTGCAGGGCAACATCTGCGCGCTGCTTGCGGCGAAGGACCACGTCAACGTCTTCATCTACGACCCCACCGTCGCCGACCCGCACGGCATCATCAACCAAGGTCACGGTAACGCGACCGCCCGGGCCGTTCAGATCTATCGCGGTGACGCGATCAACCGTCCCGCCCTGCTAGCGATGTTCCGAGCCGTCATCGCGAACAACCGCGCCGGCGGCTGGCGGCGCATCGGGGCATCACCGCCCCCGCCCGCGCTGCGCAGAACCGATCGCCGGTGATATCGCAACCAAACGATGCGCGAAGATGACAATGATCAGCCGGGGGAACCTGCCTGGGCGTGAAACAAGGTGCTCACGGCCTGACGCTAACGCCACCTCAGGAGATTACGCAGCCGATGACCCCGGCAACCGTGATCCACTCCGCGATCGCCTGCCAGTCCACCGCATCTGGCCGGCGTGAAGCCTGCGCTAGGC
>Ga0318568_10000733_pt1 | contig 13448 bp, 11 predicted proteins | sample GRESIP088b5f21_FD_203690 | JGI IMG/M metagenome (GOLD analysis project Ga0318568, IMG submission 203690) | Tropical soil microbial communities from Luquillo Experimental Forest, Puerto Rico - GRE.SIPMG.088b5f21 | ecosystem: Environmental > Terrestrial > Soil > Tropical forest > Bulk soil...
AGGCCCCCCTCCAGCCAGCCGGCCGCGTGCATCACCCAGTTGGTGCCGGCCAGGAACGTGGGCAGCAGCGTCATCAGCGATTCATACGCCGCCTGCGCGTCGCAGGTCTGGCTGGAGTTGAGGCCGCCCCCGGTGCGGAACGGCAGCCCGTAGTACCGGGCCAGCTGGCCGGTGCACAGCAGGCCGATCGCCGACTCGGGGGTGCCGAAGCTTGGCGACCCGGACTGCATGTCGATGTTGGACAGGAACGAGCCGAAGATGACCGGGCAGCCGGGGCGGATGAGCTGGGCCAGCGCGATGCCGGTGAGCGCCTCGGCAAGCTGCTGCGCCAGCGCGGCCGGGATCGCCACGGGGGACATGGCGCCCATGAGCAGGAAGGGGGTGAGCACCACCGGCTGGCCGGCCGCGCAGTACTCGAACTGGGCGTCCAGCATCCGGTCGTCCCAGCGCAGCGGCGAGTTGCAGTTGATCAGCGAGATCGTCGCCGGGGTCTGCTCGATCCGCTCCCGGCCCTTCTCCAGTCCCCCGAACAGGATCGAGGTCATCGCGATGGTGTCGGCCGCGTTCGGCCCGGAGACCACGTTGCCCATGTAGATCTTGTCGGTGACGGTCTGCAGCGCGTAGATCATGTCGAGGTGCCGGGAGTCCAGCGGGGCGTCGTTGGGCTCGCAGATCACCCCGCCCGCCGAGTCCAGCTCGGGGAACGACTGGGCCAGCATCGCCAGGCGGCGGAAGTCCTCCAGCGTGGCGTCCCGGCGGACCTCGCCCTCCCGGACGAACGGGGACCCGTACACCGCGCCGAACACCATGTCGTCGCCGCCGATGTGCACGCTGTTGGCCGGGTTGCGGGCCTGCACGTCGAACTCGCGCGGCGCCCTGGCGACCTGCTCCAGCACGAACTCCGGGTCGAACTTGACCACGTCACCGTCCACCTGCTGGCCGGCCTTGCGGAACAGCTCGACCGCCTCCGGCTTGGCGAACTGGACGCCGATCTCACTGACGATGCGGCGCCAGCCGCGGTCCAGCACCGTGACCGCGTCGGCGGAGAGGATCTCGTACCGCGGCATCGTGTTGCGGAACATCGCCACCTGCCCTCCGGCCGGCCCGGGACCGCCTGGGAGCTGGCCCGGGTTCCCTGAACGGGACCGCCCGGGACGGCCCGGCGCGGCCTTGACCGGCCAAGACCCCGATCGTAGGATCACATAGTAGAACAGAGTTCCGTAACGTGGAACTCTCGGGTCAAGCTTGGCACGGGCCGGGCTGGCCGGCAAACCCCCAACAGGCAGGCACGCGGTGAGCACACCCAACGGGACCCAGGCGGTGGACCGGGCGGCGCGGCTGCTCACCGAGGTGGTGCACGCGCCGGGCTCGGTCACCTTCACCGAGCTGGCCGCCGCCACCGGGCTGGCCAAGAGCACCACCTCCCGGCTGCTGCTGGCGCTGGAGCGCAACGGGCTGGTCCGGCGGGACAAGGCGGGCCGGTTCCGCCCCGGGGAGATGTTCGTCCGGTTCGCCTGGCGCGGCGGCGCCGAGGCGGGGCTGACCGAGGTCGCCCAGCCCTACCTGGACCGGCTCGGCGCGGACACCGGGGAGACCGTGAACCTGGGCGTCGTGCGGGACGGCATGGTCGAGCAGCTCGCCCAGGTGGACAGCGTGTACGTGATCGGGGCCACCAACTGGCTGGGCCGGACCGTGCCGCTGCACTGCACCGCGATCGGCAAGGTGCTGCTCGCCTACGGCGCGGCGCAGCTGCCGCCGGGCCGGCTGGAGCGGCGCACCGAGCAGACCATCACCAGCCGGCCGGCGCTGGAGGCGGAGCTGGCGGCGATCCGGGAGCTCGGCTACGCGGTCATCGACGGCGAACTGGAACCGGGGCTGGTGGCGGTGGCCGCCCCGGTCTACGGCGACGGCGGCGCGGTGGTCGCCGCGCTGTCGGTGTCCGGCCCCGGGACCCGGCTGACCACGCCGCGGATCGCCGGCGTGGCGGCCGCGTGCATCACCCAGGCGCGCGGCCTGTCTGAGGTCCTGGGGCACCGGGCGGAGCAGCCGGTGCCGCCGGGCGACGGCGCAGCGCGCCTGGCGCAGGCCTCCCGAGCGCAAGCACAGAGAGAAGGTGCCGTGTGACACCCGACGAGCTTCTCAAGCAGCTGTACGACGACACCCTGGTGGGCAACGGGCCGTCCGTGCTTGAGCTGACCCAGACCGGGCTCGGGATGGGCCTGGGCCCGGAGACGCTGCTCTACGACGCGCTGATCCCGGCGCTGGAGGAGGTCGGCGCCCGGTTTGAGCGCGGCGACTTCTTCGTGCCGGAGATGCTGATCGCGGGCAAGGCGATGGCCGGGGCGCTGGAGATCCTGCGGCCGCTGCTGGCCGAGACCGGTGCCGTCGCGATCGGCACGGTCGTCATGGGCACGGTCAAGGGCGACGTGCATGACATCGGCAAGAACCTGGTGAACATCATGTTCGAGGGCGCCGGGTTCCAGGTGATCGACCTCGGCGTGCAGGTGTCCCCGGAGAAGTTCGTCGATGCGGTCCGCGAGCACTCGCCGGACATCGTCGGCTTCTCCGCGTTCCTGACCACGACCATGCCGATGTTCAAGGCGAACATCAACGCGCTGGAGAAGTCCGGGCTGCGCGACCGGGTGATCGTCATGGTCGGCGGCGCCCCCGTCACCCAGGAGTACGCCGACGTGGTGGGCGCCGACGGGTACGCCGCCGACGCCTCGGCGGCGGTGGTCCGGGCCAAGGAACTGCTGCAGCGGCGCCGCGCGGCGCTGCCCGCGTAGGGGCGCGCATGCACACCGTTCTTTCCTCGCCCAAGGGGACCACCCTGATCGGCCCGGACCAGCCGTTCTGCATCATCGGCGAGCGGATCAACCCGACCGGCCGCAAGAGGTTCCAGGAGGAGCTGCGCCGCGGCGACCTGTCCCGGGTGGAGGCCGACGTCGCCGAGCAGGTGGCCGGCGGTGCCATGGCGCTGGACGTCAACATGGGGGCGCCGCTGGCCGACGAGGCGGAACTGATGGCCCGGGCGGTCCGGCTGATCCAGGGCCTGACCGACCTGCCGCTGGTCATCGACTCCTCGATCATCGAGGTCCTGGACGCCGGCCTGGCCGCTTACGAGGGCAAGGCCCTGGTCAACTCGGTCACCGCCGAGGACGACCGGCTGGCGGCGATCCTCCCCCTGGTGAAGAAGTACGGCGCCGCGGTCATCGGGCTGCCCAACGACGAGGAGGAGATCCCCGACGAGCCCCGCCGCCGGGTCGACCTCGCCCGCAAGATCGCCGAGGTAGCCACCGGCCGGTACGGGATCCCCATCGAGGACATCGTGATCGATCCGCTCGCCATGCCGGTGGGCGCGGACACCGGGCACCCGGGCCGGACGCTGGAGACAATCGCGCTGATCCGCGATGAGCTCCGCCTGAACATGACGCTCGGCGCCTCGAACGTGTCGTTCGGCATGCCGGACCGGCACGCGATCGGCGCCGGGTTCCTGGCCATGGCCGTCTCCCACGGCCTGACCAGCGCCATCATGGACGCCCGCGCACCGCAGATCGTCCGTGCGGTCAAGGCCGCCGACCTGCTGCTCGACCGGGACCCCTGGGGCGCCTCGTGGATCGCGGCGCACCGGGCCCAGCAGGCCGCCGGCGCGGCCGTCTCCCCGGCCGCCGGGCCGTCCTCGCAGGCCGCGGGGGCCATCTCGCAGGCGGCTCCGTGACCAGCGTCGACGACGCGGTGGCCGCGGACGCCGACGGGACCGGGCACCCGGCGGGCCCGGTCCGGGTCGACCTGGTCTTCGAGCCGGGCGCGCGCCGGGTGCGGGTGCCGCACGGGGTCACCCTGTTCGACGCCGCGAGCTGGAACGGCATCGCGATCGACTCGACCTGCGGCGGGCACGGCACCTGCAAGAAGTGCAAGATCCGGGTGCTGGACGACGGCGCGGACGCCCCGTCCGAGCTGGACCTCCGCGCGTTCAGCCCGGACGAGCTGCGGCAGGGGTGGCGGCTGGCCTGCCGGGCGCAGGCCCTGTCGGATTCCCGGGTGGACGTGCCGCCGCTCGTCACCAGGCCCCGGGCCGCCACGGTGGGCGTCGGCCGGCAGGTGATCCTGCGGCCCGCGGTGCAGAAGCGCTACCTGGAACTGGCCGAGCCGTCACTGAGCGACCAGGTGACCGACGCCGAACGGGTGCTCGCGGCGCTCGACGACCTGGAACCGCGGATCGACCTCGCCGTGCTGCGCACGCTCGGCCGGGTGCTGCGGGCCGCGGACTACAAGGTCACCGCGGTGGTCGTGGACGACGTGCTGATCGGCGTGGAGCCCGGGGACACCTCGGCCCGCCGGTTCGGCATCGCGTTCGACCTGGGCACCACAACGGTGGTCGCGACGCTGCTCGACCTGTCCACCGGGACCCCGGCCGCCGTGGCGTCGGTGCTCAACGCGCAGCAGCCGTTCGGCGCGGACGTGATCAGCCGGATCAGCGCGACCATGCTGGACCCGGCGGCGCTCGACCGGCTGGGTGCCCTGGCTCAGGAGACCCTCGCGGGGCTGGCCGCCGAGGTGTGCGCGCAGGGCGGCGCGGACCCGGCCGAGATCTACGAGGTGGCGCTGGCCGGCAACGCGACCATGACCCACCTGGTGCTGGGCATCGACCCCGAGCCCCTCGGCATGGCCCCGTTCATCATGGCCACCCGGCTGTTCCCCGAGGTGCTCGCCGCCGACCTCGGCATCGCCGTGCACCCGCGGGCCCGTGCCGTGGTCTTCCCCGCGTTCGGCGCCTACGTGGGCGGCGACATCACCGCCGGGCTGCTCGCGTCGGGCATGGACCGGGACGCCCGGATCCGGCTGTTCGTGGACATCGGCACCAACTGCGAGATCGTGCTGGGCAACCGGGAGTGGCTGCTGGCCACCGCGGCGCCGGCCGGGCCGGCGTTCGAGGGCGCGGCGATCCGGTGCGGGATGCGGGCCGCCGACGGCGCGATCGAGGTGGTCACGATGACCCCCGACACGTGCGAGCTGACCGTCATCGGCGACGGCGAGCCCGCCGGGCTGTGCGGCTCGGGGCTGGTGGACGCGGTGACCGGGCTGGTCCGGCTCGGCCTGCTCGATCCCTCCGGCCGGTTCGTGCCCGAGGAGCAGGCGGCGGCGCTGGCGCCGGGCCTGGCCTGGCGGCTGACCCGGCTCGGCGAGGAGCGGGTATTCGTGCTGCACTGGCTCGGCGAGCCGGGCGACGTGGCGCACGCGATCTACCTGTCCCAGCGGGACGTGCGGGAACTCCAGTTCGCCAAGGCGGCGATCGCCACCGGCTGGCGCATCCTGCTGGAGGAGGCGGGCCTGGCGCCCGGCGACATCCAGCAGGTCCTGCTGGCCGGCTCGTTCGGCAGCTACCTGTCCCCGGCCAACGCGATCCGGCTCGGCCTGGTCCCGGAGATCGGCGTGCTGCGCGTGGTGAGCGCCGGGAACGTGGCCGGCGAAGGGGCGAAGATGGCGCTGCTCTCGCTGCGGGAGCGGGCCGCCGGGCTGGCGCTGCTGGAGGAGGTGAGGTATGTCGAGCTGTCCGACCGTGCCGACTTCAACGACCGGTTCGTCGCGCAGTTGCCGTTCCCCGGCTGAGGCGTCCCCCCGGGTCCCGGCGAAGGCGCCCCTCCTGGTGATCGCCTGCGGTGCCCTGGGCGGGCACCTGCGGGAGATCATCGCCCGCCGCGGCTGGCCGGCCGAGCTGCGCTGCCTGCCCGCCCTGCTGCACAACCGCCCGGCAAAGATCGCTCATGAAGCCGAACGATTGGCCCGTGCCGCCCTGGCCCGCGGGCAGCCGGTCGCCGTGGCTTATGCCGACTGCGGCACCTACGGCGCGCTGGATGAGGTGTGCGCGCGGCTGGGGCTGCGGCGGCTGCCGGGGCTGCACTGTTACGACGTCCTGGCCGGGCCGGGCCGGATCCGGGCGGTGTTCGAGGCCGAGCCGGGCACGTATGTGCTGACCGACTTCCTGGTCCGGAGCTTCGAGCGGACCGTCGTGGCGGAACTGGGGCTCGACCGGCACCCGGAGCTGTGGCCGGACTACTTCGGGCACTACCGCCGCGTGGTCTGGCTGGCCCAGGACCCCGAACCGGGCCTGGCGGCGCGGGCGGAGCGGGTGGCGGCCCGGTTCGGCCTGCCCCTCACCGTCGTGGACACCGGGACGGCCCGCCTGGAACGGGAACTGCAGGCCCTGGTCACCGGAGCCAGTGGCGGCCCGGATACCGGGGGCGGGCCGTGATCCGGGGCGGGCCGTTCCGCGGCGGCCTGGCCAGCGCCGCCCCGCTGCTGGAGCACCCGCGGTATGAGGTGTTCCCGGCCGGCAGCGTGGCGGACGCCGTGGCGCAGTGGGTCCCGGCCGGGATGACCGTGACCGTGACCGCCTCCCCCGCCAAGGGCCTGGACGCCACGCTGGACCTGACCGAACGGCTGGTGGGACTTGGCTACCAGGTGGTCCCCCACCTGTCCGCCCGGCTGGTGCGCGACGACGCGCACCTGGCCGACATCACCGCCCGGCTGCTCGCGTGCGGGGTGGACGACGTCTTCATCCCGGCGGGCGACGCCGACCCGCCGGCGGGCCGTTTCGAGAGCGCATTGTCCCTGCTCGAGCGGCTGGCCGAGATGGGCAACCCTTTTCCGCGGACCGGTATCACCGGGTACCCCGAGTCGCACCCGAGGATCGACGACGACATCACGATCCAGGCCATGTGGGACAAGCGGCGGCTCGCGGCCTACATCGTGAGCAACCTCTGCTTCGACCCGGGGACCGTGCGGCGCTGGATCCGCCGGGTCCGCGCGCGCGGCATCACCCTGCCGATCTATGTGGGGCTGGCCGGGCCCCTGGAGCGGACCCGGCTGCTCCGGATGGCGGCCAAGGCGGGCGCCAGCGAGTCGGCCCGGTTCCTCGCCGGGCACGTGGAGTGGTTCCTGCGGTTCGGCACGCCCGGCGGCTACCGGCCGGAGCGCCTGGTCGGCCGGCTGGCCCCCGCCATCACCGCTCCGGCGGCCGGCGTCGCGGGGCTGCACCTGTTCACGTTCAACCAGGTCCAGCAGACCGAGCAGTGGCGCCGGGAACTGCTCGCCCGCGTGGGTGACACCCCGGCGGCCGCCGCCACGTAAGATGAGCCTCCTATCACTAATAGTGATTGCAAGAAATACAATCGCTTGCACTGCCCCGGCCCCGGAGTCCCGTTTCCGTTTTCGTTCCGTGACCTGAACTCGGCGTGTATAACCAGCGTGAGGTTTGGTTGACATCACCCGGGAAGCCCCGGCGATGCGCATGCGGGTTGGTGACCAGACGGCAATGAGCGGCAGGCTCCCATACAGCGCTCCGGCCCGGCCGGAGGGGGTGACCTGGCCGCTGTTGTCCGGCGTGATCCCGCAACTGGCCGAGTCGCACGTGCCGCGGCAGGAGACCGGGCTCGGCCTGGCTGCCAGCCTGGCCCCCGGGGACACCGCGGTCCTGATCCCGGACGATGAAGCGGGCCGGACCCTGGGCGGGCTGGGCGGCACCGGCAAGACCCAGCTCGCCCTCTCCGTCGCGCACGCGCTCTGGGACCGCCGCGCGCTGGACCTGGTCCTCTGGCTGACCCCGTCCAGCCGGGACGCCGTGATGACCGGCTACGCGCAGGCCATGCACGACGTGACGGGGAGCGCCGCCGGGGACGGGCCCGAGGCGGCCGCCGCGCGGTTTCTCGACTGGCTGGCCGGGGCCGACCGGCCCTGGCTGGTGATCCTCGACGACCTCGCCGAGGCGGCCGTCCTGGAGGGGCTCTGGCCGCACGGGCCGCAGGGCCGGGTGATTGTCACCAGCCGCCGGCCCGACACCGCGGTGCGCGCGTACCGCCCGCGCGCCGTGGAGGTAGGGCCGTTCAGCCCGCGCGAGGCATTGGCCTTCCTCTCCACCAAGCTCCACAACGACCCCGACCAGTGGATCGGCGCGCTCGACCTGGCATCCGACCTCGGTTACCTGCCGATCGCGCTGGCACAGGCGGCCGCGCTGATGGCCGACACCGGGCTGGACTGCCGCCAGTACCGGGCGCGGGTCGCCGACCGGATGCGGCACCTGGCCGGTACCCCGGCGGGCGCCTACCCCTCGATCGTCGCATCCACCTGGGCGGTTGCGACGGAGTTCGCCGAGCAGATCCCGCCGGCCGGGCTGGCCCGCCCGGCGCTGGCGCTGGTGGCCATGCTGGATCCCAACGGCATCCCCGGTGCGGTGCTGACCAGCCAGGCCGCCTGTGCCTACCTCACCCGCTACCGGCGCGGCGCCCCGGTGGACGACCTGCAGGCCCGCTCCGTGCTGTACAACCTGGCCCGGGCGGGCCTGGTCAGCATCGACACCACCAGCGCCGCCCGCACGGTACGGATGCACAGCCTGGTCCAGGCCACGGTGCAGCAAAACCTCACCGCCGCCGAGGGGGACGAAGCGGCCCGGGCCGCCGCCGAGGCGCTGCTCCAGGTCTGGCCCCGCGGTGATGTCCCGGCGTCGTTCGAGCAGGCGCTGCGTGACTGCGCCGCACAACTGCACCAGGTCGCGGGCCGGGTGCTGTGGACACCCGAGTGCCATCCGGTGCTGCTGCGGGCCGGGCGGAGCCTCGAGGCGGCGGCCCTGGCCGAGCCCGCCGTCCGCTACTGGGAGTCGCTGCTGGAAACCAGCAAGGCCGAACTGGGGGCCAGTCACGCGCAGACCCTCGTGGCCCGCGACCGGCTGGGCGCGGCATTGGAGGCGGCGGGGCGCCCGGGCGATGCGGTGGAGGTGTACCAGGAGCTGCTGAGCGAGCGGCACCGGATACTCGGCACAACTCACCCCGATACGGTCGCCGCCCGGGCCAGCCTCGCCCGGGCGTACCGCTCGGCCGGCCGGGCGCAGGAGGCCGTGCGCCTCGCAGAGCGCGTCGTCGCCGAATCCGAGCAGGGCCGGGGGGCCCGCCATCCGGACACCCTGACCGCGCGCGAGGAACTGGGCGAGGCCTACCTCGGCGCCGGCCTGGGCGACCGGGCCATCGCCACCTTCCAGCGCACGCTCGCCGACCGCGAGCGGGTGCTCGGCCCCACGCATCCGGACACCCTTATCGCCTGCGCCGACCTCGCCCACGCCTACCGCGCGGACGGGAAGCCCGCGAAGGCAATCCCGCTGTACCAGCGCATCGTGACCGACCGGGAGCGCTCGCTGGGCTCCGACCATCCCGGCACGCTGGCCGCACGCGGCAACCTGGCCTATGCCTACCGCAACGCCGGGCGGCTGAAGGACGCGCTGCCGGTCTACCGGCGCGTGCTGGCCGACTGGGAGCGGACCCAGGGCCCCGACCACCCCGACGCCATCACCGCGCGCGGCCACCTCGCCGACGCCTGCTTCATCGCGGGCAAGTACAAGGAGGCAGTGCCGCTGTACCAGCGCACGCTGGCCGACCGGGAGCGGACCCAGGGCCCCGACCACCCCGACACCATCACCGCGCGCGGCAACCTCGCGTCCGCCTACCACTCGGCGCGCAAGCTGGCCCGGGCCATCCCCCTCTACGAGCAGACCCTGGCCGACTGCGGGCGGGTCTTCGGATCGGATCACCCGGACACCCTCACCTCGCGCAGCAACCTCGCGCACGCCTACCACACCGTGGGCCGGTACACCGAGGCCCAGACCATGTTCGAGCGCACGCTCGCCGATTGCGAGCGGGCGCTCGGGCCGGATCACCCGCTCACCCAGACGGCGCGGGAGAACCTGGCGGCGGCCACCCGGGTCTGACCGGCTGAGCTTCGCCGCCAGGGGTAACCCCCGCACGCAGGCAGCGGGACCGGGGTTCCCCCGGTTCCCCCGTCGATAGACCGGCTAGCCGCTTCCGGGGGGACCGGCCGCGGCGGCCTCGGGGCCGAACTCCTCGACGTAACGCGGGTGCACCTCGGCCCACCGCTGCCCGGGCTGGAATGACAGCTCGCCCTTGTCGAGGTCGTCGGTGAGCCGGTCGAGGCACTCGTGCCACCCGGCCGCGTCCCTGGCCGCCTTGCCCAGCTCGCCGAACGTGTCCAGCAGGGTGAGCGTGCAGCCGCCCGGGCGGCCCTCCAGCTCCAGGCGGATCACGTCGGTGCCCCAGCGGAACTCCACCACCGACTGCGGCCGGTAGGCGAGCACCTCGCCATCGAAGTCCGGGCCACGGCCCTCCGGGCTGGAGAACGTGAGCGGGCCGCCCACCACCCAGTCGCCGGCGACGTGCTGCGGGAACCACGCCTGCAGCTGCTCCGGCTCGGTGATGGCCCGCCACACCCTCTCCTGCGGGTGTGCCAGGTCGCGGGTGAACCGCAGCCGCCACCGCCCGCCGATGTCCTCCAGCTGTCCTGTCGTCATTGCCCTTCCCCTGCCTCACCCTGGCCCATCTGGTCCAGGTGCCGTTCCAGCTTGTCCAGGCTGGCGTCCCAGGCCGCGCGGTACGGAGCCAGCCACCGGTCGAGTTCGCGCAGCGGCGCCGGGCTGAGCCGGTAGAGCCGGCGCTGCTCGTCGACCCGCACCCGGACCAGGCCGGCTTCCCGGAGCACCCGCAGATGCTTGGAGACGGCCGGCTGGGACATCTCCAGCCGGGCGACCAGCTCATTCACCGAGCACTCGCCATCGCGGACGAGGTCGAGAATCTGGCGCCGCCGGGGCTCCGCCAGTACTTCAAAAACCGAGGCCACCCGGCAAGCATGCCTTAACAGGCATATTCCTGTCAAGGCATATACTTCCCCAACTCCCTGATGGTGCTGGGTTCAGGCCGATGCCGACCGTTCCCGGAGGGCGGCCACCAGCGCCGGGATCACTTCGCTCAGATCCCCGATCACTGCGTAATCGGCGTGGGCCAGGATGGGCGCCGCGGGATCGGTGTTGACCACCACGATGTGCTTGGCCCCGGCGCAGCCGGCCATGTGCTGAATGGCGCCGCTGATCCCGCAGGCAAGGTAGAGCTCCGGAGTGATCTTGGTGCCGGTCTGCCCGACCTGCTGCCGGTGCGGCCGCCAGCCCTCGCTGGTCACCACCCGGGAGACCCCGACGACGCCGCCGAGCAGGCTGGCCAGCTCCTCCAGGGGCGCGAACCCGTCCGGGCCGCCGACACCGCGCCCGCCGCCGACCACCACGCGCGCGGTGGCGAGCGACGCACCGGAACTGTGCCCGGCGGTCTCGGTGGCCCGTACCCGCAGGTCGTCATCGTCCAGGCCGGGGGCGTACGGGTGCACCGGCAGGGCGCCGGAGCCGGGCCCCGCCACCGTCGCCGGCGCGACCGCCTCGGTGGCCACGGTCATCAGCGCGGGCGAGCCCTCCAGCCGGGCCTCTTCGAGCAGCAGCCCGGCCCAGCGGTGCCGGACAATCTGGTACGCGCCGTCCTCGCCCGGCTCCGCCTGGACGCAGTTCGCCGCCACGGGCAGTCCGGTGAGCGCGCCGAGGTAGGCCATCACCTCGTTGCCGCGATCGGTGGCGGCCGCGACCACGACGGCCGCACCGGTCTCGGCGGCCAGCCCGGCAAGGGCCCGCGCCCAGGCCCGCGGCGCGTAGCCGTCCAGGTGCCCGGGCTCCACGACGTGCACGCTCACAGCGCCGTGCGCCGCCAGCGTGTCGCCGGGAACCTGGTCCGCGGGCCCGAACAGCACCGCCGCGACCGGTACCGGGCCGGCCTGCCCCGCCGCGGCCACCCGGGCGGCAAACGCCAGCGCCCGCAGTGACGCGTCGGCGGGCCCCTCGGCGTCCCGTTCCACCAGGCACAGCACGGTCATGGCAGGACACCCCACTCGTCGAGCACGCCGAGCAGCGCGGGCACGGCGTCCGCCCCGGTGCCGAGCACCGTGGCTTGCCTGCGGTGCGTGGCGGGCACCCGGAGCGATCGCTTGCGGAGCCCTTCGCCCTGCCACTGCGGCTCGTGCTGCTCGATCACCGCCCGCTTGGCCCGCAGCCGCCCCGGCAGCGACGGGTAGCGGGGCAGGTTGATGCCCTCCTTGACGCAGACCACCGCGGGCAGCCCGAAATCGAACATCTCCTCGCCGCCGTGGTACTCCCGCCGGGCCCGGGCGCCGGGGCCGGCTCCGGTCTCGGTGATCTCCAGGCCCTTGATGCCGGTGACGCAGGGCCAGCCCAGAGCGCAGGCCACCCGGATGCCCACCTGATAGTCGCCCGTGTCGGCCGCCTCGTTGCCGCACAGCAGCAGGTCGTAGCCGGGCCCGTCGGCGGCATGCCGGCGCACCTCGGCCACGATGGCCGCCGCGGTGGCGATCGGGCCCCATTCCCGGCCGTCGGTCTCCAGCAGCACCGCCCGCCTGGCGCCGAGCGCCAGCGCCTCGCGGAGCTGGTCGGCGGCGACGGCAGGCCCGAGGGTGATGACCGATACGGTCCCCCCCAGCCGCTCGGTGATCTGGACGGCCTCCTCCACCGCGCATTCCTCGTGCGGGCTGATGGTGAACCCGGACAGCCGGGTGTCCACCTCCTGCTCATCCGGGGTCAGCACGATCTTGCCGCCGACCATGGGCACGCGCTTGACGCAGACGCCGATCTCCATGCCGCTCAGCTCCGGACCCGGGTGTTCTCCGGGTCGAACAGCGGGGTGGACCCGGCCACGGCGACCGTGACCGGGTACTGCCCGCCGAAGCACTCGACCGCGAGACGGGTGCCCTCGCGCGCCTGCTGCGGCGGCAGGTAGGCCATCAGCAGGTGCTTGCCCACCGACGGCCCGGCGCCGGCGCTGGTCACGTAGGAGGGCCGGCCAGCCGAGTCGACCAGGCGCTCGCCGTCGGCCGACAGGACCGGCTCGCCGCCGAGCATGTAACGCGGCGGGCCATCGGCGGAGGAGTGGTCATCGACGGTCAGCGTGCACAGCACCGCCGCCGGCGGGGCGTCCCGCTGCGCCAGGTAGGCCTCCTTCCCGATGAACGGCTGCGCCTTGACCCGGGGCCGCGTCATCCCGGCCTCCACCAGGTTGTAGTCGGGCGACAGCTCGAAGCCGTAGGCGCGGTAGCCCTTTTCGAGCCGGCCGGTCGTGCCGTACACGCCGATGCCGACCGGCACCAGGCCGTGCGGCTGTCCGGCGTTCCAGACCGTGTCCCACACCCTGGCCCCCTGCTCCATAGGCACGTACAGCTCCCAGCCCAGTTCGCCGACGTAGGAGATGCGCGACGCGAGCACGGTCACCCCGCCAAGCTCCACCTCCCGGCAGGTGCCGAAGCCGAACGCCTCGTGGGACAGGTCGCCCAGGGTCACCGGCTGCAGCACGTCCCGGGCCCGGGGCCCCCAGACGCCGAGCGTGGTCCAGGCCGAGGTCAGGTCGGTGAGCTGCGCCCCCGGCGGCAGGTGATCGGTGAACCACTTCTTCTCCGCCATGCCGGTCGCCCCGCCGGTGACCACCCGGAAGTGCTGCGCGCCCAGCCGCATCACGGTCAGGTCCGCCGTGAACCCGCCGTCGGGGTCCAGCAGCGACGTGTAGATC
>Ga0318568_10000735_pt1 | contig 13444 bp, 7 predicted proteins | sample GRESIP088b5f21_FD_203690 | JGI IMG/M metagenome (GOLD analysis project Ga0318568, IMG submission 203690) | Tropical soil microbial communities from Luquillo Experimental Forest, Puerto Rico - GRE.SIPMG.088b5f21 | ecosystem: Environmental > Terrestrial > Soil > Tropical forest > Bulk soil...
GTCTAACACAGGCCCGTTATCGCTACTGAAAATAATGATAGTCTTTCGGGTCAAGCCAAGCGTATTCAGCTGTTTAACAACTTCACCAACGATCCAATCCATTTCCAGGATGGCATCACCTCGGTAGCCTAATTCGCTTTTCCCTTTAAACATCGTTGCCGGCATTCTCGGTACATGAATATCATTTAAGGCATAGTATAAAAAGAAAGGCTTTTGTTTATTTTGTTCAATAAAATGTTCAGCCTTCGATAAAAAGGTGGAAGACAATTCTTCGTCTGTCCATCTTGTTTTGCGGCCTCCTGTCATATATCCTATACGACCAATGCCATTGATAATCGTTTGATCGTGTCCTACAGACGACTTCAATTTCAAAAGTTCAGGATGATCTTTACCGGTAGGTTCATCCCCCACTTTATGCTTGTAGCTCACAAAAATAGAATCGTCAGACTCCAAACCAACCACTCTGTGGTTTTCCATAAAAACGGTTGGCACCCTATCGGCGGTTGCAGGAAAAATAAACGAATAGTCAAACCCCACTTCATTTGGTGAAGGGCTAATATCGCCATTCCAGTCTTTATCAGTTTTATCGCCCAGTCCTAAATGCCATTTGCCTACAATACCTGTTGCATATCCTGCCTCTTTAAACACTTTTGGTAATGTCATTTTTGTAGTAGGAATAATGAGAGGTGCATCTCCGGGTAAAATGTTGTGCCCTTTTTGCCGCCAGGGATATTCTCCGGTCATCAAAGCATAACGGGAAGGAGTACACGTAGCGGACGTGCAATGTCCATTGGTAAACACAATACCTTGTTCAGCAAGTTTGTCAACGTTCGGAGTATGTATTCTTGTGGCACCATAACAACTCACATCTCCATATCCTAAATCATCTACATAAATTAGGACAACATTGGGTTTCTCCTGTGCAAAAACATAAAAAGGAATCATTAGCACAGAAAGTAGCATTACTTTTTTTATATAATTCATTTTGAACATTGTTTTTACTTGCCTGGGCTGAATAGTCACCGAAATACCTGCTGTGGTATTAACGAACGAACCTTCCTCACGTCAATCGCTAACCGCAGATTTCGTCAACCATCGTTACAATTTATTGTAGCCTCTTTTATCTTTTGCGGCCGCGTTACTTGCCTAAATTTGGATTAATGTTTATCTCACTTTGTGGAATCGGCCAATATGGGAAAAATGGATTTCCAGCACTACCGGCTGAGTAATTTTTAGTGGTTACATACCAACGACTATTGGGATCTTTCACTCCTCCGGGTTTAATTCTTAAGTTTTTGGCTCCTGGAAATGGGGCTCCATAAAAATCGCCGGTAAGTGTTTGCGCAATAGTACCCCAACGCAATAGATCCCAGTATCTTAAACCTTCAAATGCCAATTCATTTCTGCGTTCGCTTCTAAGCATCGGACGCAAAGCATCTGCCTTGATAACCGTTATTGGCGGCATATTTACAGTTGCTCGGCTTCTTACTGCATTAATGGTTTGATCCAATAATGACTGTGTGATAGTATTGCCGGCTTCCAGGTTCGCTTCCAAATAGCTCAACAATATTTCAGAATACCGAACTACAGGAATGCAGATACCTGAGTTATTAATATTGCCCGATGTATAAACAGAGGGGTTCATGTATTTATTTATTAGATAACCAGTTTTTGTGGACTGCTTTGTAGTAGATAACTGATCACCAGATTTTGCGGAATCAGGATGACACACGTAAGCCAAGCCAGCAAAAGTTTGTCCATTGTACATAACTGTATAACTTAATCGGGGATCTCTGTTCTGCTGCAGATTGATCGGGTTATATCTTGGATCCGTATAAGAAAAAGGTGTTCCATCGTTAAAGTCAAAGTTTTCAACCAAGCTTCCCAATGGGTCAAAATAACTATACCCTCCACATATATTAGGGAAAAATTGCTGACAAATCGGATCAGATGCAGTAGTCGCCTGGTACTGTGTTGAGAAAATAATTTCCTTGCTGTTTACATTGGTTCCGTTAAAAAGGCTTGGGAAATTTGGATCAATAATATTATCGCCATAAGCCATGATTGCTGCGTAGGTATTAACAGCCTTAGTAAACTCCTGATGTCCTAATTGTAGCCTCCCTAAGAATGCCAATGCGGCCTGCCTTGTGGCTCGCCCGGTTTCTGACGCTAACAATAGGCTTTGACGTGGCAGGTAATTGGCAATTGTTGAAAATTCGCTCTCAGCAAACGCTATGACAGAATCACGGGATGTTTTGTACACGTGGTTAGCGGAATCTGTAGTTAAAGTGTGCAACACTAATGGCACATTCCCATAAAACTGGCTGAGGTAAAAATACTGTGCTGCGCGAATAAACCTTGCTTCAGCTTTCCAACGATTTGCGGTCGCAGAGTCAATGGGTGCAAGACTTACATTTTCTAAAAAGTAGTTTGCCGCAGCAATGCGCTGATAACTGCTTGCCCAAAGGGCCGAAGCAAAGGCATTGGCAGGTGTTATATTTCCATTGGAAAGGGTTGTCCACGCGTTTGCTTCTCCGGCTCTGCAATAGGCGTTATCAGTTGCCAAATCATTTCCTACAAGTCCTAAATAACTCCACCAGTCGGTAGGAGTTTGTTCTATATTTTGAGAATTATATAAAATATTCCCCCGGTACACTCCCATTAAAACACCAAATGCACCGCTGGAACTGGACCATACATTGCTGCTTGTAAAAGAGGTAATCGGGCTAAGGTCAAGTTTTTTTTCGCATGAGTTCATTACCAAAGCACTGGCAAATACAGCTACATAAAGCTTTAATATATTTTTATTTATTAAAAATTTCATGATTTACGGTTTTGTGATTAAAAAGTAACATTCAATCCAAAAGAATAGCTTCCCAGAATAGGATAATAACTGCCTCCTGTATTAAGTATTTCAGGATCCCATCCTTTCCTGTAGTGGCTAACCGTTAACAAGTTGTAGGCAGAAGCATTTAACCTTAATGATTGCATTCCCATTTTTTTAAGCGCATTGCCCGGTAATGTATAACCTAGTTGGAGAGATTTTACGCGGAAGTAAGAGCCATTCACTACCCAAAAAGAAGAAGTAATTGTATTACCATTCCCAGAGTTACTAATAGTCTGTATCCTTGGATAAATGGCATTGGGGTTTGGATTGTCAGCAGTCCAACGTCCATCGGCCTGCCAGGTTTGGATGTTGCCTGAATTATTAAAAGCAAACCCTGCATAGCTGCTTAAATATCCACTAACGCCGGCAATACCCTGCAACAAAACAGCAATGTCAAAATTTTTGTAGGCAGCAGTTAAGTTAATCCCGTAGCTGTATTTGGGAATGTTGTTACCCAATATACGCAGGTCCGCGGTTGTAACTGTGCTATCTTTTGGGCCGCCATAAGCGCCACCAACATCTTTATACTTTATGTCGCCGGGCCCTACTGCATTAGGCTGGGTGCCTGTAGCCTGAATAGCTTTTGTATTATTGGTAGCTTGCCAATTTTTAAGGTCCGCACTATCTCTATACAATCCCGACGCTACATAGCCATAATAACTTTGTAAAGGTTGTCCAATAAATTTGCCACCGCTTCCAATGTAGCCACTGTTTTGTAAGGTATTGTTGCCGGCACCCAGATCCAATACTGTGTTTTTTACGGTAGTGAGGTTAGCGCTAATACTGTAATTAACGTTACCGACTCTATTTACATGACTTAAAGTAAATTCCCAACCATGATTATTTAAAGCACCCGAGTTTTGTGTACCTACCGTAAATCCAAATACCTGGGAAACGCTACCTCCCGGAGAAGTGAGAATATCAAATGTATATTTATCATAGTAGTTAATACCAAAACCAATCAACCCTTTCAGAAAGCTGGCTTCTATACCAGCATCTTTTGTGCGTGTACTTTCCCAATGCAGATCAGCATTGTTGATGGCACCGAGTACAATACCGCCCTGGTAAACTCCACCTGCCACGTAACCATGACCTGCGGCACCTGCCCCTGCAGTGCTTCCTGTAGATCCTTGTGTCAATGTAGATTGATAAGGATAGTTACCAATATTTTGGTTACCAAGTACGCCATAGGATGCCTTTAATTTCAATTCATCTATCCAGGGATAATTGTCTTTAATAAAATTTTCCTGGGCTATTCGCCAACCCACAGCTACAGAAGGGAATGTACCGTATTTATAAGATGGGCCGAAACGAGATGAACCATCATAGCGGACAGTACCCTGAACCAAATATTTGTTGGCAAAATTATACAACACCCTGCCTAAATAGGAGTCCAATGCTGACTGGCTCTGACTTTGCCCAACCGTAGGATTGGTAGTAAGTCCTAACCCCAAACCAATAACATCATTACTAATAAAAGTATTTGTCCCGGCATTCATTGAGAAAGAATTATTGGCTTCATAAGAATGCCCCGCCAACAGATCGAACTCATGTTTGTTAATTCTTTTGTGGTAATTAACTAAGAATTGCAAGGTCTTATAGTTATTGTTATTGGAGGTTTGGCTTAAAGTAGAGGGCCCCAAATTAATTACAGATGCCATGTTCGTAGGCTTTACCTGTTGGGAAGCCATAAAATTGGTCTGTAATTCGTTAGATTCATTATAGCCTGCAATAGCCGAAATCTTTAATCCGGCAATCGCCTCCCAATCCAGGCGAAGGCTTCCTTCATAGTTGATGATTTTATCTTTAAAATAAGAATCGCTGTATAAGGAAGAAACAGGAGTTCCGGCATTTTCAAAGCTCGCATTCCAACTTCCATCCTGGTTATAAATCGGTATTGTAGGATTCGTTCTTATAGTATAAAGAATCATTGTATTCATGCCTGAATTGGCCGCTCCTGCCGGATACTGTGGCTCATTATTAATAGTTTGATACCCGGACAATCTTGTAGTTAACGTAAGTTTTTTAGCAAGTTGGCTGATCAGGTTGAACCTTGCATTAAATCGATTAAAATTGTTTTTAGGCACCAATCCATCTTGCCCCATATAACCTAATGACAAGTTATATTGGCTGGTTTTATTCCCGTTAGATATAGTTATGTTATGGGAATTTTGAATAGCACTTTTCTTAAAAAAAGATGCAACCCAGTTGGTATTAGGATATAAATAAGGGTTATTGCCGGATTTAAAAGAATCAATTTGTGCGGGGGTATAAGCAGCAGGTGCACCGGGCGTTGTATTTTGAACAGCTTCGTTGAGCAATGTTGCATATTGCCAGGAAGGCTCAAATGAAGGCGTCCTGGTAATTTTTTCAATGGCTATACTACCATTATACGAAACACCTATTTTACCGTCTTTATTCTTGCCGGACTTAGTCGTTATAAGCATAACACCATTCGCAGCCTGAGCACCATACATTGCAGCAGTAGATGCATCTTTAAGCACCGTCACCGATTCGATATCATTTGGATCTATATTGTTATACTGTGTAGTTTGAAGCCCATCGACCAATATTAAAGGCGCTGTGCTTGCGCCAAAAGAGCCAACACCGCGTATATTAATGGTTGGTGCACCTGCAAGGCCTGGCTGGCCAGAACTTTGCATGATCGATACACCTGATAAACGGCCTGCCAATCCCTGGCTCAATAATGGTGAAGCGCCAGCTTTGGTTATTTCATCGCCGGTAACCTGAGCTGTAGCGCCTATTACCTGCGATCTTTTTTGCGTACCATATGCTACTACCACAATCTCCTCTGCTTTACTTCCTTTAGGTTTAAGCATAACTACGACATCAGTATTCGCTTTGCCTACGGCAACTTCAATGGTTTCATAACCCACATAAGATATCTGCAACACTGCTCCCTTTTCGGGCACATGAATCGCAAACATTCCATTATTATCCGTCATCGTAGCTTTTTCCGTTCCTTTAATTTTCACGGTGGCCCCGCCCAGGATAGCTTTATTATCGTCGGCCAGTACTTTTCCTTTGATGGTAATATCTGCAGCAACCATTGCTGACGCTAAACCTGATGGAGGAACGAGAGCCGGCGTAAATGGTTTGTCTTTTATAAAAACCGTTTTACTATTAATTGAGAACGTAAGCGGTCGGTCCTTCAATATTTCTGCCAGGGCGTGTTCTAAAGGTTCGTTTTGGATGTTAACAGTAACAGACTGAACGCCACTAATGTCCTGATTACTGTAAAAAAAACTGTAACCTGTTTGTTTTTTCAGTTCTTTAAATACATCTTCTAATCGCTTGTTCTTACAATTAAAACTGACATTCTGCGCAGTACCTGCATAAGAAAACTGAAGAAAAGCCACAAAAGATAAAATCACGGTCAATTTCATAGCTAGCATCGTTTGGTTGGGAATTGAGGGCACACGAACCCGCCACCAATTCCAAATTGTAATTTTCATACATTTGCAATGTTTAGGTTATACAATAATGATCACGCCGATTCCAATTATTGGTGACCGAAATAGTAAGCGGTAGTGTCGCAAGCACTACCGTTTTAATGCCACCATTATTAGATAGTTGACAACCCGTTAGGGCTGTATAATTATTTTCCTGTCTTCTTTATATTGAAAATGCAAACCCGGACGCTCCAACTCTTTAAGCAGAGCACTTAGCGGGATATTGCGGTTAATTTCACCACTAAACCGCTCACTGGTTATTTTCCCTTTAAACTCGAATGTAACATCATACCAACGCTCCAATTGCTTCATTACATCAGTAACGTAAACATCGTCAAAACTGAAGTAGCCATTCTTCCAGGCCATTACCTTATCTGTGTCAACTGTCTTTACCTTTCCGTCTGCAAACTGCTCACCTGGCCTCAAAACAACCTCTCTGATTTTCACGGCCCCATCTAAAAGAGTGGCTTTCACGGGCCCCTCTTCCTCATAAGCCTTGATGTTAAAATGGGTACCTATATCTTCAACAACCTCTCTACCTACCTTTACTTTAAAAGGCTGTGATGCATTATGCTTTACTTCGAAATAACATTCGCCTGTCATTTCTACTACTCTTGCTTCGTTTGCGGAAAATGATACAGGATAAGTGATTGACGACCCGGCGTTCAACCATACATCCGTTCCGTCGGAGAGTGTAACTTGAAACGTTCTGCCCTTGGGAGTAACCAGTGTATTTGTACCCGTTAGTGATCCGAACTGATAGCTCAACCCTCTGTTTTTCATTGTAATCCCCTGGCTCACCACACCATCGGATAAGCTATCCAAAACAATTGTTTGCCCATTAGCAAGAGTCAGTATTGCACCATTTGTTGCAGGAGCAACATCGTGATGCGCAAGTTTTGCAGCATTTTTTTGACTGCCTGTTTTAATAAAAAGAAACGCAGTCGATGCCACCAATAACAGGATAGCTGCAACTGCTATTTTTTTCCATAAGGAATGTATTGGAACAACCGGGGATTCGTCAACTTTTTCCTTAATGCGAAAAAACATGCGCAATTCAGTCGCTTGCTTATCCTCATCACTTAGCTTGTCAACAATACCCTCAATGTTATTTTCAAAATAATCATAATACCGTTCCACAAAAAGCTGCTCTTGGGAATCAGCTTTACCAGAACTGTATTTTTTTAACAGACGAATAAAATGTTTGTAAAAGGAACTCATATGCTTTCCAGACTTCTTTATTAAGTCTAAGCGCCATAAAATTGAAAATCTCCCAAACGAAAGGTATATTTTTTTAGAAATAGGAACCTAGTAGGGCAATTAGTAAAATCGGAAAGCTTTTTTTGAAATCTTTCATTGCGGTTCCTAGCTGATTTTGAACCGTTTTCTGTGAAACACCGAGCTCTTCAGATATGTCACTGGTCGACCATCTTTTTTCTACGTGGAGTAAAAAAATCCGGCGTCTTTTCTCAGGTAAGGTCGAAGCAAAAGCCTGCACAATCGCCATCAATTCTTTGGTGAGTATGCCCGCATCAGGAAGATTCTGTTCCTGAAGAATATCTTCCAAAGCCTTTGAAAATTGCAAATGTGTTTTTTGTCTTGTGAGGAGTCGAATCACTTCGTAGCGAACGGATGCGTACAAGTATGCATTGAGGTTCTCTATTTGCTGGGTTTCAGCATTAGCCCAAAGACGAACAAAAACATTTTGAATCAGATCCTCGGTTTGTTCTCTGTTCCCTAATCGCTTATAAGCCATATCATACAATGACTGCCAATAATATTTATATATCCTTTCAAAAGCAAAAGGATCTTTCTTTCTCAACTGACTCACAAGCGTTTGGGTATCCGAACCTGGCATCTACAGCAATTTGCGTTATAAATCGAAAATAAGAAATGATTGAATAAGACAAACAAAAACTGTCTTATTCCGAAATATGATAATACCCTTGTAAGTCAACTGTTCTCCAGGTGTGCCTAGCTAATCATAATTATGGACTCCCTCCAGAGTTACCAACGGATAACCAAAAAGTAAATTATCATCCTCCGCCAGGGTCAAACCCTACAAACGAAGATATCTGAACCTGGAGTTCCATTAATGGAGAATTTTCAGATAGAGATGGACTTTTTTTTGCTATCCAAACAACACAGAACAAAGCAATTCAACAAATTGCCTAAGTTTGGTGAACTGTGTCCTCATCACGTTCCTATTGGGCGCATGGAAAAAACACGGGTAATGACCTCTCCACCGCACGAAGATTTACACGTAATTAACCGTGCGCTTAGGGGATCAGTTTGCGTGCGTTTTCCACTAAGACAAAAGTAAAAGCTCCATAACATTATATTATCGAGCTTCCTCAGTCGGGGTGGCAGAATTCGAATCTACGACCTTCCCGTCGATGCGGGACGCAATGCCGTTAAAAAAAGTCATGTTGAGATACCAACATTAAAAAAGCCTGTAAAATCTTTTGACTTTACAGGCTTCTTATTTTGACTTTTTTAAGTCAACCTAACAGGACAAAAAAATAAGATGATGAAACAGTTCTTCTACAAAAAGGTTCAAGGCAATTAAAGATTCGACTGTGCTTTGAAAAGAAAGTCAGCAGGCATAACTACGCCGCTTCATTTGTGCAATCGAAGCAGCCGTTAGTCAACTGGTATTACTATTAACTATCCCAATAGAGTACATGTTTGTTTTGACAATCAAAATATTTGACAATTATAAAAAATCAAGCACACCGGGACATTTAATTAATTAGTTACTAAATTCAAAATAAAATCGAAAAGAAAACGCTTATTTTCGTACTTGGATAAAATGGAAAGACAAATATGTCTTATTAATGGCTGAAGAAGCAAGGGTTGCTTATTCATTACCTATGTCATAAAGGAGCAAAATAAAGTATTGATATTTAGCAAGTCGTGACGGACATTCCAAATCCCGTCCGGTCCGCCTCCACAAAGGTTCACAGCAATGTGAGCCTTTTTTGTTTTTATAATTTCCCCATGCTATAATGTTTCCGGCAGTCATCCATCTAAGCTTATATATTTCGTCACACCAGTTTTAAGCCTTTTGCATAACTCAAGTGCCCTTTTAAAAGAAACAAGGCCAGTAAGGCTATCTTACGCTTCATCTCGAAGCAATTTAATTCGCAAACGCAACCTGCATTGCCAACCTTCTAGACAAATGCGCGGTCTATATGAGGTTTAAAAATTTAAACCCCAATCATGAAAAAGCACTTCACGGCATTGGCATTGTGTGCCATCATTGCAACAACGTCAAACGCGCAAACATCTAACAACCTTTCAGCGTCGGCTATTCCATCGGAAAGCACATTGAAAATTGACAAAACAGATCGCTCTGCCATCGCAACAGAATACAACATGTCTGCAGATGCAGCGAAGGACGCTCTTAAAAACGTTTTCAAATCGAAGGGAATCAAGCTCGAAAAATCGAAGGGATTGTTAACTGCAAAGGGCGTGTCACTACAGGAAATGGGCAACACCATGTACGATTTGTATTTTGATGTCGATACGAAAAGCCGCTCAGAGAAAGACAAGACTGTTGTTAAGATGGCTCTATCCAGTGGGTACGATAATTTTATCAGCCCGGCAAACGCAGACGCATATCAACTTGCAAAAGATTATATCACTTCTTCTTTAAGTCCTTCAATTTATGCAGAGAAAAAACAAGTTGATATTTCTGCGCAAACCGAATCTTTTACAAAAGCGCAAAAGAAATACAATGATCTGGTAAAAGAAAGTGAAAGACTGGAAAAACAACGAAAGAACGTTGAGGGGGACATTGCTGAGAACAAAAGAAATCAAGACATGCAATTGAAAGAAATGGAACGACAGAAAGCAGCACTTGACTTGCTAAAAGCGGGTGGCGGCAAATAATCTGGTCAGGCAACTCCATCCCTCATTGGCAACTTTTCCACTGAGGGATTTTTATTTTGGGAAATAAAACAATTTATGCCGGATCAATATTAAACTCATCATAAATTAGTCGGCTTAACTGCGTGATATGATCTTCAAGGTCGGAAATGTAGAATACTGCTATCAGTTTGAATTCTTTTACCAGTTTAAGCAACATTTCTACAACCTCTATTTTTTCACATGCATCTGCAAGATATCTTGCCTTATCAGAAGACATATCCATTTTATAAAGGGTAATAAGCATTTCCATGCATGCATTACTTAAGTTAGCAACCATGGCTTTTTCCATTGTTCTTTCTACCCTTTCGATAAGTGCGGAAACTCTTAGGAAAAGATCGTAAGCCTTTTTGTAGGCGACGTTGTTTGACATATTGCTCCTAAGACGCTCCACGGCTTCAAATTCAATCGAACCGCGAAAATGTTTCATGCTATGTACTTTGGCTAACCGATTTTCATCGAAAGGCAAATTAGACATTATTAAAATTTTATGAATGCAGAGAAAAAAACAACAAAATGTAAAGAGGGTATTCTATCGGTTTAAGTTGCTTTCGAAAAAGATAAATACCGGAATATGTTTCTGAACTTGTGATCGGGTGTTCTGAGCTCTGCGTTTGAATTTCACAATGTGCGCCGGCTCGTTTCATTACCCGTTGTACTTGTGATTTGTCAGTTTCCTATTTATTCAGTTTAGGATGGGCATTATTAGCATCTTTACTTTCAAATCGTCCTTCAGTTAATAAAATACGGCAGCAGAGCCAAACGACAAACAGCGTACCTGACACGGCGCATGTCGTGTTAACAACCTGCGCCACCAGTTGCCAGTTAACAAAAGAGAAATTCCAAATGCAGAAAATAGTTACGGTCAGAAGGCATATAAGAATGGTTATGGCGATGAAGCCGAGAAGAGTTTTCATAAAAATAGGTTTAGATTTTATTTTAAAATTTCCGGACCGATTACAAGTTGAATATTTACTCAGAGTATAATAGATCCGAATTGACAATCACAACAACAGTAAGTCGTTTACAACTTTCAATTTGCAAAGAAATTAATTTCGTTCTTATTTCAATTTAGAAAAAAGCTGGATTTCCTTAGAAAAAGGGTAATAGTAAATGGCGTCGATAGATAGATTGAGACTGCGCATTTTAAAACTGCAAGCATCCATCAATTATTGTTGAAGTGTCTCGATTTCGCTCGGCGATATTTTGAACATTTTTTTAAATGCCACGCTAAAATTACTGATAGAACTAAAGCTGAATTCATAAGCGGTTTCGCTAACCGTTTTACCCAAAATAATATTTTGGCGGGCAGCCATTAGCCGGTAACGTTGATAGTATTGATAGTATGACAGTTTAAATAGTTTTTTAAATAAAGTCTTGAATTTCGTGACGCTCATCTGAGCCTTTTTGGCCATTTCTTCAAGAAGGGGACAATCATGAGAAAAATCTGCCACGAGCAAATTCCTTATCTGAACCATTCTTGCAAACTCAAGCACTCCTGTAGATTGAGCCATTAGCTCGCCTTCGGACTCGATCTGCAAAAACAAAACGGCCAGTAATTGATAAACGGCCCCAAGCAAATACAGGGATTGAATATCTTCTTCGCATTTATATTCAAACACATCGGTTACTTTCTCAATCATCGAAGCATTCATACTGGCATAGCCCTTTATCGATTTGGTAAGAAAGAACTTCGAATCTTCCTTTGTGATGCTTACAGGCAAAATTTCACGTAATGTTTCACGCGTGAAAACGAGGATTACCACTTTGGTTTGCTCGTTGGGAACTACCTGAAATAAGGTTTGAACGTCTGCGGAAAAATACAATACGGAATGTTTGGCTGTCATCCCCAGCTGACATAGCTCCTCTTCATCGAAACTATCAAATGCGTGCAGGTCAACCCCTTCTTTCAGGGAAAACAAACAAGCATAATGCTCGGGTTTGTCTTCAAGAACCCTTTTAAAACTAACATTTTCGGTGAATAACATATTTAACCGAAGAAGTCCGATATTATTATCCAGAGGATAAAAATCGACAATTCCTTTCGCTAACTGATTGTCAATGCTTATCCGGTTTTTGAACAATTCTACACCGTGTCCGTAAGATTTCAGGACATTCTTATAGAGGTTATGAAAATGGGCCTCGTCAACTCCCCAATCGGTTACTATTTCTCTCATGTTACAGCAAATGCGTATTCAAACACTGTCCGACGGAAAAAGTTTAGAAGACTGGCTGAATATTATAATTGAACAAACGTCGGTATCATTTACAGAGAAGCAATTACCTCAAACACATTTTTAAGCACTTTGTCTTTTATCGAAAATCGAAAGACGCTTTTACAAAGTTCCCTGAATCTCCACTAAATACTTTTGCATTATCAATGTTGAAACAGCGGTATAGCTTAAACAGCACTCAATCAATGATTTCTGCTGAAACAAGACATTTTCTACATGACCAAATAAATCTTAAAAAACATGAAAGTACAATTTAGAAAAGACGGTTTAGACAAAAAATGGCAGGTTGATTCAATAAAAAGGAACGACGAAAATATATCAGGCAAAGTTGAATTCAGGGACTCGAAATTTATTTGGCCGGAGAGTGTTGCCTCTGGCTCCAGTTCGCTTCACAGACTCGATAATCACATTGAATTAGTTACCTGTAATCTTATTTTCAACACCCGCACCACAATTGAACGCATTCCCACGGACGAAACTAAATTCTATGCAATGCATATTAATTGCACCTCTTTGGATCTAATTCAATCTTCCGACAAAAAGGAATCAAAACTTGGAGGTCCCTTTCATTCGATAGCATATTGGGCGGGCTCGAACATCGACTCATGCTACACAATACAACCGGGTGAAGGACTTTTGGGAATCATAATTTTTATGTCAAAAGAGTTTGTGCAAAGTGTATTTGCGAACAACAGCTTGTCATCAAACTATACAGATGAGCAAAGTTTTGAAGCCGCTTCTCCCTGCTTGTACGATACAGCCGAAAATAGGGCCTACAAAACGCTCACAGAACAAAAGGAAACTGTTTCGCTACCAATGCCTTCATCGATTGGGAAATTGCAATATGATCTTGTGCAGGAAATTCTACACCTGAACCAAAATCCTTCTATTTCGGAAACGCTGTGCTTAAAGGCGAATAT
>Ga0318568_10000736_pt1 | contig 13441 bp, 14 predicted proteins | sample GRESIP088b5f21_FD_203690 | JGI IMG/M metagenome (GOLD analysis project Ga0318568, IMG submission 203690) | Tropical soil microbial communities from Luquillo Experimental Forest, Puerto Rico - GRE.SIPMG.088b5f21 | ecosystem: Environmental > Terrestrial > Soil > Tropical forest > Bulk soil...
CCGGTAAGCGACACCGGCTGGTCGGCGGCGAAACCATTGCGCCCGTCAGCGGCCGGGCTCCCGCAAACGGCGCAGAATCGCGCTCCGTCGTCCACCTCATGACCACACCCGGGCCCCGGCAGGCCACCCGCGTGGCCCGCGGCCACCGGTTGCTCGACGGCGACGGGGACAACGGGCCGCAGCACCGCGCCTTCGCCGGCGAGCGACGGCGCCGGCGCCCCCCGACCGGGCTCCGCCGACCCGGCGACACCTCCCGCGGGCACCACAACCTTAGGTTTCCTGCTGGCGGTGATGCCCGCCGCGGCCAAGTACGCTATGCCGCCGCCCACCACGATCACCAGCAGAAACGCGCCAATCCAGATCGCCCCGGTGGCCATGCTGGACAGGTCCTGGGCCCTACCGCACTGGCGGGCGGTGTCCGGGTCCAGGGCCTGGCCGAACTGGCCAGGGCCGCTGGAGCACACGGCCAGCATTTTCGCCTGAGAGTGCTTCACAATGAGGCCGCCGGCCAGGAGGAGCAGGCCGACGCCCAAGCCACCGCCTCCCGCGGCCAGAATCTTTCTGCTACGCACCATTTAAGATTCCTCCCACCCGGGATTCAGCGGGCCATCCGTTATGGACATTACGACTCACCACTGGTCCCTTCGAACTTTCAGCCAGGCCCGCGTCGTAATCGTTGGCGGCGGCCGGCAAGGTCACGGAACGCGCCGTGACGCGGGAATTCCGGTAATTGGCCGGTCCGCGCTTTAGCCGGTGCAGGCCCGGCCCCGGGCGTCACCGCGGCGGGCACTGCCGCAGGATTATCTGGCAGGCCATACCCCAAACGCCCCGACCTGGCGGCGTCCGAGATACTTGCTGGTTCGACGCCCGGGTTCGCCTCTTGGTTGACAGGATCCCAGGAAGCTGAGCTGCGGGTTATCCGGACGAGGCCGGGGCGGCGCGTGCTGACCGCGATGGCCGGGCTCAGGCGCCTTGTACTACAAGAAGGCGGCTGCGACGTCTACTACAGGCAGGCTGTGACCTGCCTGTAGTAATTGTGGTCGGCGGGATGGCCCGCAGCTTGGGGGGGTCAAGGTGAGCTATGACTGGCAGTGTCAACGTTGCGGCGCGCCCATCGGCCCGCGCGATCAGGTGTGCCTGTCCTGCGAGCGCGCGGCCGGGCTGCCGCCGGGCCTGCAGCGCCTGGTGCCCGCCCAGACCTCCTGTGCGCAGGGCCCCCACGGTCCGGCTTTGCGCCCCTGCCTTTACGTGCCGCCGCCCCGGCTGCCTGGCGACGCGGCGTGACGGACCAGCCGCGGATGTTCGCCGGGCGCCGGCTCGCTGCGGGCAGATCCTCGACCTACCGGCGCTAGCGTGGTTCGATGTGCAGCTAATGCAGCCAATGCACTCCGGTGATCACGGCGAGGCCGGCCAGATGGCGCCGCGGCGCGGGCGGCCGCGCAGCGAGAAGGCGCGCCTGGCGATCCTCGAGGCTGCGGCGGAACTGCTGCTGGTGCAGGGCCTGTCCGCGGTCAGCATGGACGCGGTGGCCGAGCGGGCGGGCGTCAGCAAGGCCACGATCTACCGCTGGTGGCCCACCAAGGAGTCGCTCGCGCTGGACGCGCTGTTCAACGAGTGGGCGGCCGCCCGGCCGGCCGCGCGGGACACCGGCTCGCTGCGGGGCGACCTGTTGTCGCTGATGCGCCCGTGGGCCCGGCTGGCGGCCAGCCGGCCGTACGGGCGCGTGATCGCCGGGCTCATCACCGAGGCGCAGATGGACCCGGCCTTCGCCGCCGAATACCGGACACGCTTCGTCGAGCCGCGCCGTGAGCAGGGCCGCGTGGTCTTCCGCCGCGCGATCGAACGCGGCGAGATCCCGGCGGATACCAAGATCGAGGTCGCGCTCGACATGCTCTACGGCCCGCTCTACCACCGGCTCCTGCACGGCCACGCTCCGCTCAACGACCGCTTCGTCCGCGATGTCGTGGACACCGCCCTGGCGGGCATCGCGCCGGGCCAGCCCACCCGGGCCTAGCGCCGGCGTTGAACGCGGGCTGGTCCGGCCATCATCTCGGCCTGGTCAGCTCAACGGCGAGCCCGGCGGTGGAGGCCCAGCGGCCCGCGTGCCGGGCGATCGCGATCGGGTAGTCGAAGCAGGCGCTGACCAGTTCGGTGGTGAGCACGTCACCGACGGGCCCGGCGGCCAGCATCTGCCCTCCCCGCAGCAGTAGCGCGTGGGAGGTGCTGACCGGCAGTTCCTCCAGGTGGTGCGTGACCAGCACGGTGGCCAGGCCGGGCTGCCGCTCGCGCAGCTCGTCGATGCTGGCCAGCAACTGCTCACGGCCGGCCACGTCGAGCCCGGCGGCGGGCTCGTCCAGCAGCAGCAGGCGGGGCTCGGGCATCAGCGCCCGCGCGATCAGCGTGCGGCCACGCTCTCCCTGGGACAGGGTGGACCAGCGGGCGCCGGCCAGGGCGCTCAGGCCCATCATGTCGATCAGCGCCGCGGCGCGTGACCGCTCGGCCGGGCTCGGTGCCCACCGCGGCACGATCTCCAGGGTGCCGGTGGCGCCGGTGAGCACCACATGGCGGACGGTGCGCGCGGGCGCCACCGGATGATCCGGGCTGACCTGGCCGATCCAGGGACGCAGGGCGAACACGTTGACCCGGCCGAGCCGGTGGCCGAGGATGTGCACCTCGCCCCGCGTCGGGTGCGCGTAGGTCGCCATGATGCGCAGCAGGGTGCTCTTGCCCGCTCCGTTGGGCCCGAGCAGCGCCCAGTGCTCCCCCGCCCGTACCGTGACGCTCACCCGGTCGAGCAGCAGCCGGTCGCCGCGGACCAGGTCCACGCCCGCCAGCCGCAACACCGTCTGCGGGTCAGCGGGGGCCAGGGGGCCGGTCATGGGCATAAAAATGAAACCCCTTCATCCGCGGATGCCAGGGCTCAGGCTACGTGGGCCGCCACGGGGTTGAGGAAAAGGGCTCAATACCGGGCACGTTCCGGCCGGGCCAGCCCCGTCCCGGTGCTTCCGGCGTTCGCGCGGCCAGGCGAGACCGTCGGCGGCCTTTGAGCCGACATAGCGGATCTCTTCCACCTTTCCCCAGGCGGCCCACATACTCTGAGCGTGAGGTCGACGGATGAAAAGGTTCAGTGAAGGCGTGGTCAAGCCGGAAGACACCGAGGCCGCCCTGCAGCGGTTCCCGCTCGGCGGCCAGGTACCGGGCCGGGTCGTCGCGATCCCGGTACGCGCTCGCGTCGGGGTGTTCGTCGACCTGGGCGACGGCGGGCGGGGGTTCGTCGGCGCCGAGCACCTGCCCGATGACCCGCAGCGCTGGCCGCCGGTCGGCACCGAGACGACGTTCGAGGTCCTCCGGCATGACTTCTCCCGCCGCCGGCGCACCTGCCGGGTCAGGCTGTGGCCCTTGGAGCCCCGGTTCCGCCGCGGCGGGCATGTTGCCGAGGCGTTCACGGTCGAGGAGTGGCGGCTGGCCCGGGACCGGTACCCGATAGGAACGGTCGTGACCGCGACCGTCAGCAGCGTCTGGCCGGACAGCTACTGCTACGGGGTCCGGTTCGGCGCCGGCCGGGGCCTGGTCACCTCGGCGGCCGAACTGCCGCGGGTTGGGACCGCGCACCGGTATGTCGTGGTCGGGGTGCTGGAGACCACCCGGCGCCTGGTCCTGACGCTGGCCGAAGGACCCGGCCGCTGAGCAGACCGGCCAGCAGACCGGGCGGTAGGCTTTCGCCGGAATGACCGGAAACCCAGCGAACTGGGCGGGCAACGTCACGTTCGGCGCCGAGCGCTTCCGCCGGCCCGCGTCCGTGCCCCAGCTCCAGCGCCTGGTGGCCCGCAGCGAGCGGGTCCGGGCTCTCGGGACCGGGCATTCGTTCAACCGCCTGGCGGACACCCCCGGCGACCTGGTCAGCGTGGCCGGCCTGCCCCGCCTGATCGAGGCGGACGCCGTCGGCGAGACCGTCACGGTCAGCGCGGGCCTGACGTACGGCGAGGTCGCGGCGGCGCTGCACCGGGCCGGGCGGGCCCTGCCCAACCTGGCGTCGCTGCCGCACGTCTCGGTGGCCGGCGCGTGCGCCACCGGGACGCACGGGTCCGGCGACGGCAACGGCGGCCTCGCCACGGCCGTGTCGGCCGTCGAGATGGTCACCGCGGACGGCGACCTGGCGACCGTGGCCCGGGACACCGACCCCGCCGGGTTCCCCGGCACCGTCGTGGCCCTCGGCACGCTGGGCATCGTCACCCGGCTGACGCTCGGCACGGTGCCCGCCTTCGGCATCCGGCAGTACGTCTACGAGGACCTGCCCGCCGGGCAGGTCCTCGAGCACTTCGACGAGATCTTCTCCAGCGGGTACAGCGTGAGCCTGTTCACCGACTGGCGCGGGCCCGGTATCCGCCAGGCCTGGCTGAAGCGCCGGGCGGACGCGCCGGACGCCGGGACGCCCGGGCCGCGGTGGATGGGCGGCCGGCGGGCGGACGGCCCGCGGCATCCGGTGGCCGGCCTGCCGGCCACCGCCTGCACCGGGCAGCTCGGGGTGCCCGGGCCCTGGCACGAGCGGCTGCCGCACTTCCGGCCGGAGTTCACCCCCAGCGCCGGCGACGAGCTGCAGTCCGAGTACCTGCTGCCCCGCGCGCACGCCACCGACGCGCTGGCCGCGCTGCAGCCGGTCGCCGAACGGCTTGCTCCCGTCGTCCGGACCTCGGAGATCCGCACCATCGCCGCAGACGATCTGTGGCTGAGCCCGGCCTACCAGCGGGACACCGCCGGGTTCCACTTCACCTGGATCAAGGACTGGGCGGCCGTGGCCCCGGCCCTGGCCCTGGTCGAGGAGCGGCTGGCGCCGCTGCGTGCCCGGCCGCACTGGGGGAAGCTGTTCGGCACCAGCCCCGAGACCGTGCGCGGGCTGTACCCGCGGTGGGACGATTTCCGGCGGCTGATGCACCGCTACGACCCCGCCGGCAAGTTCCGCAACGACCTGCTGGACCGCTATTTCCCGCCGGAGGCGTAGCCCAGGAAGGAGCAATATGACCGCGACGGCGCCGCAGGTGGGGGTGATCGACGACTACCAGGACGCGGCCCGCGAGTTCGGGCCGTGGGCCGAGCTGGCCGGCCGGGCCGACGTCACGATCTTCAACGACCACGTCACGGACGCCAGCGCGCTGACCGAGCGGCTGGCGCCGTTCGACGTGATCGTGGCCACGCGCGAGCGCACCCGCTTCCCCGGTGCGCTCCTGCACCGGCTCCCGCGGTTGCGCCTGCTGGTCAGCACCGGCATGGGCACCGCCCACATCGACCTCGCCGCCGCCCGCGAGCTCGGCATCACGGTGTCGGGCACCGGCGGCCGCGGTGAACCGCCCGCCGAGCTGACCTGGGCGCTGATCCTCGGACTGGCGCGGCACGTCGCCGAGGAGGACGCCGGGATCCGGGCCGGCCGCTGGGGCCAGACGGTCGGCACCGACCTGGCCGGCGCCACCCTCGGCGTGATCGGCCTGGGGCACCTGGGCCTGCAGGTGGCCAGGATCGGCCAGGCGTTCGGCATGCGCGTGATCGCCTGGAGCCAGAACCTCGACCCGGCCGTGGCCGCCGCGGCCGGCGTGGCGGCCGTCAGCAAGGAGGATCTGCTGCGCAGCGCGGACGTGGTCACGATCCATGTCCGGCTCAGCGAGCGGTCGACCGGGCTGATCGGCGGGGCCGACCTGGCGCTGCTCAAGCCGACCGCATACCTGATCAACACCTCGCGCGGCCCGGTCGTGGACGAGGCGGCCCTGGTCGACGCGCTGCGCTCGGGCCGCATCGCGGGCGCCGGGCTCGACGTGTTCGACGTCGAGCCGCTGCCGGCCGGCCACCCGCTGCGGACGGCGCCGAGGACCCTGCTCACGCCGCACGTCGGCTACGTCACCGCGGGCACCTACCGGGTCTTCTACACCGGGGCCGTCGAGGCCATCCGCGCCTTCCTCGACGGCCGGCCGATCCGGCTGCTAGGGCCTAGCCCTTGACGTAGGCGAGTTTCTCGGTGACCTGGCCGCCGGAGACGGTGATGACGTCGACGCCCCGCACGTGACCGCCCGCCCAGTCGTACCGCCAGCGCTGCACCACCCGCGGCCCGGCCGTGAACGAGTCCTCCACGGTGAATTGGCTCGTCACGTCGTCGAAGATCGGCTGCCAGGCCGCGCGGAGCGCCGCGTGGCCGGCGCAGCGCTGGCCGTCCGGGGCCGGCGAGGTCGCCTCGAATACGCAGTCCTCGCTGGTCAGGGCGATCGCCGCGGCCAGGTCGTGGTCGTTCCACGCCGCGTTGAAACGATCGACCACCTCGGCCACCGCGTCAACGCCCGTCTCGCTGACCGTGCTCATGATGAGTCCCTCGTTTTGTCCATATCGGCCCCTCTAGTCGCGTTATGGATCGCGTATACTTACTTATCGATAGGTCAGAGTCTGACTTACTGGTAGGTCAGACGTCAATAAGGTGCCGGGAGGAACTTGATGACCGCGAGCCGCGGGAACGACGACGTCGGCACGGCCACCAGGATCCTGGACGTGGCCGAGCGGCTGGTCCAGGACCGCGGCTTCAACGGCTTCAGCTACGCCGATATCGCCGCCGAGCTGCACATCACCAAGGCCGCGCTGCACTACCACTTCGCCGGCAAGGCCGATCTGGGCGCGGCGCTCATCGCCCGCTACGCGAGCCGGTTCGCCGACGCGCTCGCCGAGGTCGACGCCGGGCCCGGCGAGGCCAGTGACAAGCTGGCCGGCTACGCCGACCTGTACCTGCGGGTGCTCCGCGCGAGCAAGATGTGCCTGTGCGGGATGCTCGCCGCCGAGTACCAGACGCTCCCGCCGCCCATGCAGGAGGCGGTCATCGGGTTCTTCGACCGCAACGAGACCTGGCTGGAAGACGTCCTGGGGCAGGGCCGGCAGGACGGCAGCCTGCAGTTCGCCGGGTCCGCGCGCGACACCGCCCGCATGATCGTGGGCGGGCTGGAGGGGGCCATGCTGGTCGCCCGCCCCTACGGGGACATCGCCCGGTTCCAGGCCGCCGCGGCCAATTTGCTGGCGGGCCTCGCACCGGCCAGCACCGCCCGGTCCCCGGCGTAGCGGCGCACGCCCGGGCCAGCAGGGCGGTCAGGCCCAGCAGCGTGCCCGGGATGACGGTGTATGCGGGAGAATCCACGAAGGATCCGACCCGGGGATGTGGGACATGGACGTGCGGCGCTGGCTGACCGGCGGCGTGGACGCGATCGAGGACTGGCAGGCAGGATTCGGGCCGTTCGAGCCCGACGCGTCGCTGCGGGTGACCGACGAGCAGTTCGCCGGCGCGTTCGGCGAGTTCACCGAGCGGCTGCGGGAGAACTACCCGTTCTTCCACCCGTGCTACGCCGGCCAGATGCTGAAGCCCCCGCATCCCGCCGCGGTGGCCGGCTACCTCGCGACGATGCTGATCAACCCCAACAACCACGCGCTCGACGGAGGCCCGGTCACCGGCCCCATGGAGAAAGAGGTGGTCGCGCAGCTGGCCGGGATGTTCGGCCTGGCTACGCACCTGGGCCACCTGACCACCAGCGGCACGATCGCGAACCTGGAGGCCCTGTACGTGGCGCGCGAGCTGCACCCGGGGCGCGGCGTCGCCTACAGCGCCGAGGCGCACTACACCCACGCCCGCATGTGCGGCGTGCTCGGCATCGAGGGCACGCCGGTCGAGGTGGACGGCGCCGGGCGGCTGGATCCCGGCGCGCTGGACGCGCGGCTGGCCCGGGGCGGCATCGGGACCGTGGTCGCGACGGCCGGCACGACCGGGCTGGGCGCCATTGACCCCGTGCACGAGGTGCTCGCCGTGGCCCGCGCCCACGGCGTCCGGGTGCACGTCGACGCCGCGTACGGCGGCTTCTTCACCCTGCTGGCGGGCGCGGCCGGCCCGGCCGGGCTGGACGAGGCGCCGTGGCGGGCCATCGCCGAGTGCGACTCGGTGGTGGTCGACCCGCACAAGCACGGGTTGCAGCCTTACGGGTGCGGGGCCGTGCTGTTCCGGGACCCGGACGTCGGGCGCTTCTACCTGCACGACTCCCCCTACACCTACTTCACCTCCGACGAGCTGCACCTCGGCGAGATCAGCCTGGAGTGCTCCCGGGCCGGCGCGGCGGCCGCCGCGCTGTGGCTGACGTTCCGGCTGCTGCCGCCCACGGCGGACGGGCTCGGCCGGGTGCTGGCGGCCGGCCGCCGGGCCGCGCTGGAGTGGTCGCGGCTGATCTCCGGCTCGGCGCGGCTGGAGCTCTACCAGCCGCCGGAGCTGGACATCGTCTCGTACTTCCCGGCCGCCGAGCCGCGCCGCCTGAGCGCGATCGACCAGGCCAGCGCCCGGATGCTGGCCGACGGCATGGCCGACCCGGCCCGCCCGGTGTACCTGTCCACGCTGCGGATCCCGGCGGCCGATTTCGCCCGCCGCCATCCCGGCGTCGAGCCGGACCTACCGGGTGCAAGAATCCTGCGCAGCGTGCTGATGAAGCCCGAGGCCGAGAGCTACCTGCCTGAGCTGCACGCACGCGTCGAGCGGCTGGCCGCCGGCTGAACCCGAAAGGCTCACGATGAACGCAACGGTCGGGTGGCTGGACGGCCAGGTCGCGGTGATCACCGGGGCGGGGACCGGGATCGGGGCGGCCACGGCGGCGCGGTTCGTCGCGGAGGGCGCCGCGGTCGTGCTGACCGGACGGCGGCCGGGGCCGCTGCGCGACGTGGCCGCGGCGCTCGGCGACCGGGCTTTGGCCGTCCCGGGCGACGCCGCGGACGCCGCCGACATGGCCGGGGTGGCCCGGGCGGCCCGGGCGCGGTTCGGCGGCCTGGACATCCTGGTCGCGAACGCCGGCGCCACCGCGCCGGGGACGGCGGCGGACGTCACCGACGACACCTGGTCGCAGGACATTCGCGCCAACATGACCACGTGCCTGGTCTCGGCGCGCGCGTGCCTGCCCCAGCTCGTCGAGCGGCGTGGCTGCGTGGTCGTGGTGTCGTCGGTCGCCGGCCTGTTCGCCACGCCGGAGTCCGTGGGCTACACGACCGCCAAGCACGGGGTGATCGGCCTGGCCCGGTCGATGACCCGCGACTTCGGCCCGCGCGGCGTCCGGGTCAACACCGTGTGCCCGGGATGGGTGCGCACCCCCATGGCCGACGAGGAGATGGACCAGCTGGCCGCCCAGCACGGCCTGCCGGACCGGGACGCCGCGTACACGCTGGCCACGGCGCAGGTGCCGCTGCGCAGGCCCGCCGAAGCGCAGGAGGTCGCCGCGGTCGTGGCCTTCCTGGCCAGCGGGCACGCGTCGGGCGTATCCGGGGCCGTGCTCACCGTCGACGGCGGCGGCACCGCGGTTGACCTGCCGTCGATAGCGTTCGACGCGCCCTGATCCCGCGGGTTCACCGGCTCGCGGCACGTACGATCACGGTATGCCCCGTCGCCTTGCCGCTGGCAGCGCCACCGACCTCGTGCGGGCCGAGCGCGACATCCGCCACCGGATCGGCGATCAGCACCTCGACTTCGCCGCGATGGCCGCGGTGTCCAACATCTACCGCGCGGCCAACGTGATCCGGCACCACATGGAGCAGAAGGTGCTGGCGGACGAGGACCTGTCCTGGGCCGCGTTCACGGTGCTGTTCGTGCTCTGGATCTGGGGCGACCAGCAGACCCGGCACCTCGCCGAGGAAGCGGGCGTGACCAAGGGAACGCTCACCGGCGTCCTGAAGACCCTGGAGAAGCGCGGCCTGGCCCGCCGGCGGGCGCACGACGGCGACGGTCGGCTGGTCCTGGTCAGCCTGGAGCCCAAGGGGCTCGGCGTGATCGAGCGGCTGTTCCCGGCGTTCAACCAGAGCGAGACGTTCGTCAGCTCCAGCCTCAGCCCGCAGGAGCAGGATCAGCTCGCCTCGCTGCTCCGCAAGATCATCCGGTCGGTCGAGGACGGCTGAGCCGACCCCCGGCGGTGGGTGGTCCCCGCGGGCTCAGCGCTGGCGGCGGGCGTAGGCCACGTTGACCACGGCGATGACGGCCCAGATCAGCGCGATCAGCAGGACCTGGGAGCCGCTGACCGTGTTCTCGAACCGGCCGTTGATGTTGGTGGCCGCCGCGTACGTGACGATGGCGGTGGCCGCGACACCGCAGCCCATCGAGCCGGCGGCGATGGCCACCGGCACCCAGGCGGGCCGGGCCGCCGGGGCGGCCGGAGCGGCGGGCGCAGCCGGGACGCCGGCACCGCGCTGGGCCAGCCTGGCGTCCACCCGCTTGTCGATCTCAGCGCCGATGCGGTCGACCAGAGCCTCGGACACCGCGTCGGTGTAGCCGGGGCCGAGGTCACGGTGCACCGCGGTCGCGGCGGCGATGTCCTCGCGTGTCGTGGTGTCCACGCAAACACGATACATCGCGACTTGGCCGCCTGGCCAGCGTATTATGGCACGCCCCGCTCCGGGCGGCCACAGGCCAGCCCGCGGCGACCGGAGTGAGCCAGTGGCGCCGCCGCCGTCCGCGCCAGCCCGGGCTGACCGGAGTGAGCCGGTGGCGGACCGTTATGGCAAGGTCAGGGCCTGCTCGGCGATCAGCAGCGCCGAGGCCACCAGCGCGTCGGCCCGGGCGCGCGCGGCCGGCTCCTCGGCGAAGGTCTGGGCCAGGAACCGGTCCGCGTCCACGCCGTGCCGCTCGGCCTCCTCGCGTCCGCCCATATCCAGCCACGCCCTGAGCAGCGCGCCGTCGGGCTCGGGATGGAACTGGACCGCCAGGTGCCGGCCGAGCACGGCCGCCTGGACGCCCACTTCGCTGGTGGCCAGCACTCTCGCCTGGCGGGGCGGGAAGAACCGGTCCTGGTGGAACTCCAGCCAGGGGCCGGGCGGGATCACCTCGGGATCGTAGGAGTCAACGACCGACCAGCCGATCTCCTTGCGGGGCGCGGCCTCCACCCGGCCGCCGAGCGCGGCGGCCAGCGCCTGCCCGCCGAAGCAGATGCCGAGCACGGGCACGCAGGCCTCGTCGGCCTGCCGCAGCCAGGCCAGCACCTCGGCGATCCAGGCGCGGTCCGGGCTGTCGTCGTAGACCGACCAGACGGCGCCGAGCACCACGATGTGGTCGATGCCGTCGAGCACCGGCAGCGAGCCCTCCTTCGGAAACAGGCACACGCTGAGCTCGGCGCCGCGCGCCTCGAACGCGGCGCCGATGAACCCGGCCGAGTCCTCTTCGTGGAAGCGGATGACGGCGACTCGCATGAACAGTCCCTCCCAGCGCGCCAACGCCGACCGCGGCGCTGCCCATTCCCTTGCCGTTGCCCGGCTGTTTGTTTGGTGCCAAACTAACTGCCATGACCGGGACCGTCGACCTGACCGATCTCGACCTGTGGGCGCGGGGTGTTCCTTACCCAGAGTTTGCCCGGCTGCGGCGGGTGGCACCGGTCGCGTGGCACGACGAGGCGCCGCCGAACTCGGGTTTCTGGTCAGTCCATTGTTACCAGGACATCGTCACCGCCAGCCGCGACGTGGCCACGTTCTCGTCGGCGCGGGGGATCTCGTTCGAGGAGCCGACCGACGAGGACATGGCGGCCCGCCGCACGATCATCGACACCGACCCGCCCGAGCACACCAAGCTCCGCAAGATCGTATCCGGCAGCTTCTCGCTGCGGGCGGTCGCGGTGTACCGGCACTTCATCGAGGGGCTCACCGAGCAGGTCCTGGACGCCGGGCTGGCCGACGGCCAGATCGAGTTCGTCGACGCCGTCGCCAAACAGGTCCCGATCCGCGTGCTGGCCCGGATCATGGGCCTGCCCGAGCCCGACCTGGACCAGTTCATCGACCTCGGCGACCGGCTGATCGCCAACACCGACCCGGACGTCACCGACGTGGTCTGGGGCCGCGACGACACCGACGCCTACCGCCGGTTCCCGTTCCGGAGCCCGTACGGCAAGCAGCTGTGGGACCTCGGCCGCGAGATCGTGGCCGAGCGGCTCCGCTCTCCCGGTGATGACCTGCTGTCCACGCTGCTGCGGGCCGAGGTCGACGGCGACCGGCTCACCGAGACCGACCTCGACAACTTCTTCTCGATCCTGGTGGTCGCGGGTAACGAGACCACCCGGATCGCCATCGCCCACGCCGTCCTGGCCTTCTGCGAGTACCCGGTGCAGTGGCAGCGGCTGCGCGCCGACCCGGGCCTGTTGCCCGCCGCCACCGACGAGGTGCTCCGGTGGAGCTGCCCGACGCACTTCATGCGCCGGACCGCGGCCGCGGACACCGGGCTCGGCGGGGCGGCGATCCGGGCCGGCGACAAGGTGGTGCTCTGGTACGTGTCCGGGAACCGGGACGAGGCCGAGTTCGCGGACCCGGACGTGTTCGACGTCGGCCGCACGCCCAACCGGCACCTCAGCTTCGGCCGCGGCGGCCCGCACCTGTGCCTGGGCGTCCACCTGGCCCGGCTGGAGGTGAGCGTGGTGCTCGCCGCGCTGGCTCGCCGGGTGGCCGGCTTCGAGCTGGCCGGGCCGCCGCGGCGGATCCGGTCCAACTTCACCAACGGCCTGCGGGAGCTGCCGGTCCGGGTGCGGCTGGCCTGAGCCTGCGCCGGTCAGCTGTCCAGGTCGCTGTCGGAGTCGCTGTCCGAGGGGATGTCGTAATCGTCGTCGTCGACCACGTGGACCGCCGCCTCCTCCGCGGTGGCCGCGCCACTGTCGATCCCGACATCACGCGCGACCAGGTCGGGCTCGGCGGCCACGTGGGCCCCCTCGTCCTCGGCGACCAGCCGTCCCGCCCGGGGGGCCGGCTCGTCGAGCAGGAGCCCGTCGACGTCCTCGTCCCCGGCCGCGTCGTCCCCGGCGATGTCCGCGTATGACTCGCCGTCCTCGTCGTCCAGGTCGAGAGCCGGGTCCGGCTCCTCCTCGGCGAGGAGCTGGTCGAGGGATTCGCCCCGCTCCTCCTCCTCGGCGGTGGTGCCGTACCGGATCGCGGTCGACCACCGCTCGGGGGTGATGACCCCGGTGTCGAGGGGATCGTCCCCCACGTCTCCGTCCAGCGTGTCGTAGGTATCCCGTACCTCAAGGTCATCGATGTCCGTGGACTCGTGCCGGGTCTCGTCAGGCATTCTTACGTCCCGTGGCCAGGGCCGGGTGGCTCGGCCGCGATCAGGGTTTCTCGCGCCACCTAGGCCCAAGCTACCGGGCCGGCCAGCCGGCCGGGCCGGCGCACCCCGATGCTTCCCGCTGCTTCCCGATGCTTCCCCGGCGCCTGCCCGCCCGAGTGGGCCGGGACCCTTGACACCTATTCGTTTGCTTCCATACGATCTCCCCAGTCGCGCTGAGCCTTTCATCCCCCTCGGCTACCCGGGCCTCCGGGCGGTGAGACCGGCGGATGACAAGGCTCACTCCCGAGGGAGGACCGTGAGGAAGATCGATGCTTTTGCTCACATCCTCCCGCCGTCCTATGCGCGCCGACTGGAGTCAATCGTCTC
>Ga0318568_10000740_pt1 | contig 13389 bp, 12 predicted proteins | sample GRESIP088b5f21_FD_203690 | JGI IMG/M metagenome (GOLD analysis project Ga0318568, IMG submission 203690) | Tropical soil microbial communities from Luquillo Experimental Forest, Puerto Rico - GRE.SIPMG.088b5f21 | ecosystem: Environmental > Terrestrial > Soil > Tropical forest > Bulk soil...
CGTCCACACCTCCCCGTCCCGCGCCTTCCCGATTACACGTTCCGCCGGGACGGGGAGGTGTGGACGCTGGCTTACGGCGGCCGCGAGATCCGGATGAGGGACAGCAAGGGCCTGCGTGACCTGCACGTCCTGCTGGCCAGGCCCGGCGCCGCGGTGGCCGCGCTCGACCTGGCCACCATTCCGGCCGGTGCCGCTCCGGCCGGTGCCGCCCGGGCCGGTGCTGCTCCGGCCGGCCACCGGGCCGGCGCCTCCGCCGGACCGGACGTGCTGCACGCCCCATCCGATACCGGCGAGGTCATCGACGCGCAGGCCAGGGCCGCCTACCGGCAGCGCCTGCGCGAACTCGAAGAGGCCGCTGCCGAAGCCGACGCGGCCGCGGACATCGAGCGCAGCGCGCGCATCGCCGCCGAGCGGGACGCCCTGGTCGACGCGCTGACCGAGGCGTACGGGCTGGGCGGCCGGGTGCGCCGGTCCGGCTCGGCGGCCGAGCGCGCCCGCACCGCGGTGACCGCCCGGATCAAGGACGCGATCCGGCGGATTGGCGACGCGCACCCCGACCTCGGCCGGCACCTCGCCCGCTCGGTGCGCACCGGCACCTTCTGTGTCTACGAGCCCGACCAGCCGGTGCGCTGGTCGCTGTGAGGCCCGGTCTCACGCCGTGCGGTCCGTTCTCACGCCTGTCGGGTAACCAACCCGGATGGAAGGAACCGACATGCCGCGCATGAGCAAGGCCGACGCCCCCGTCGCGCTGGACGAGCCCGAGATCGAGGGCCGGTACGCCGAACTGGGCGAGTACACGGTGGCGTTCGAGACCCACAAGGCCGACGTGGACCCGGCGCCGCTGTTCCAGGGCCTGCCCGACGACCGGTGCCAGTGCCCGCACTGGGGCGTGGTGCTGGCCGGCCGGATCATCTTCCGCTACGCCGATCACGACGAGGTCTTCGCGGCCGGCGACGCCTACTACGGCGCGCCCGGGCACCTGCCGCTCCTGTTCGGCGGGACGGAGCTCGTCGAGTTCAGCCCGACCGGCCCGCTGAACGAGACCATGGGCGTCGTCGGGAAGAACCTCGAAGCGGCCCGGGCGGCCGGCCTGATGGGTGGTGCCTGACGTGCACGCCAGCCAGATGGACGTGCTCGCCGCGAAGATCGTCCGCTTCCTGGAGACCGGGGACGTGCCCGAGGGGCTGTTCCGTCCGGACGTGTTCCTCGACCTGACCATGCCGTGACGCTGATCCGGCCTTAGCAACGGCCGAGCTGGAGCAGAGCGGCGCTCTGCTCCAGCTCGGCCGCCTGCTGGGTCAGCCTGACGAAGGCGTCCGCGGCCGGGATGCGGTAGCGGTCCCGGTGCCAGGCGATGCCGACGATGCGCGGGCTGACCTTGGCCAGCCGCTTGAGGCGCAGGCCGGGGCGGTGCGGGTCGACCGACAGCCAGGAGATGATGGCGGCGCCGACGCCCGCGGCGGCCAGCCCGAGGATGGTGGCGTTATCGTGGGACCTGAAGGCGATCTGGTGCCGCAGCTGCGGCTGGCCGAGCCGGTTCTCGATCGAGTGGATCTCGCGCATCTGCGCGTAGGTGATCAGCGGCACCCCGGCCAGGTGCCGCAGCGAGACCGGCGACGGCCGCCGGGCCAGGTCGGAATCCTCCGGCACGGCCAGCACGTAGGGGTCCTCGAGCAGCTCGACGGCCTCGAACGGGCCCGCGGTCAGCGGGAAGACGACGAAGGTCAGGTCGAGCGTGCCGCCTTCCAGGCCGGCCAGCAGTTCGCCGTCGTCCTGAGTCTCGCTGAGCCGCACCTCGACCCGCGGCCAGGCGGCGGTGAACTCGCGCATCACCGGCGGCAGCAGCCGCGCGCCGACACTCTGGTAGCAGCCCACCCTGAGCAGCCCGGCCGTGCCGCGGGCCAGCGCGTCGAGGTCGGCGGCCGCGCTGGCCAGCCGGGCCCCGATGGCCTCGGCGTGCCCGGCCAGCAGGCGGCCCGAGGGGGTGAGCGACACCGGCCTGGGCCCGCCGGGCCGCTCCACCAGCCGGGTCCCCGTGATGTGCTCGAGCCGGGAGATCTGCTGGCTGACCGCCGACTGGGTGTAGCCAAGGGCCTCCGCGGCCCGGCTGAACGACGCCTCGCGCCCGACCGCGGCCAGCGTGACCAGGTAGCGCAGTTCCAGCCCGGTCCAGCGATCCCGCACGGAATGAGCATAAGGAATTCTGATGAAATCTACCAGTAACTGGAATTGTCCTAATGGACGTTCCGCTGCGATGCTCAGACCATGACTACCACCAGCCAGCCTCAGCAGTATGCGGACGTCGTCGACCTGCGGCGCTACCCCATCAACGAGCCGGACAGCCAGGCCTGCCGCGATCTGGTCCAGGCCTGCCGGGACCAGCTCCGCGAGCACGGCGTCGCCCAGCTGGCCGGCTTCCTCACCCCGGCCGCGGTCGGCCAGATGATCGCGGAGGCGGACCGGCTGGCCGGCCGGGCGTGGGCGAGCGACCAGAGCCACACCGTCTATTTCGAGCGGCCCGACGACTCCGCGGGCGCCGATCACCCGCGCGCGCTGCTGCAGCATTCGGCCAAGAAGGCCATCGCCTACGACCTGATCCCGGGCGACGCGCCCATCCGGCGACTGTACGAGTCCGCCGACCTGACCGGGTTCATCGCCGCGGTGCTGGGCAAGCAGGTGCTTTACCGTAGCGCCGACCCGCTGGACGCTCTGGAGATCGCGATCTTCGGCGACGGCGACGAGCTCGGCTGGCACTTCGACAACAGCGAGTTCTCCGTCACCGTGATGTACGCCGAAGCCGAGGCGGGCGGGCACTTTGACTACTACCCCCGGCTCCGCGACGAGCGCGATGAGAACTACGCAGGCGTCCGCAAGGTCCTGCTCGGCGACCCGGGCGGCGTCGTCAGGCTGCCCAGCAGCCCGGGCACGCTCGCGGTCTTCCGCGGCCAGCACGCCATGCACCGGGTCACCCCGGTCCGCGGCCCTCGGCCGCGGATCAACTCCGTGCTGACCTACGGCGAGCGCCCCGGCATGAAGCTGAACCGGCTTACCCAGGAACTGTTCTACGGCCGCACCGCCTGAATATCCGCCGGAAAATAAAATCCACGTCCCGCTGTGCGCTGCTTTCCACCTTGACATTTGGCTCCCGGGCGGGAGACAAAGGTGACAAGAGGGCCCGGGGACGTGGGCGCCAGAACCCGGCGCCGGGGGGACAGCATGAATAACCTGCTGGAGCGGCTGGGCGGTTTCGCGGCCAGGCGGCATTGGATCGTCATCATCGCCTGGGTGATCATCCTGGGCGGTGCGCTGCTGGCGCGGCACGTATCGGGCGGCGAGTTCGTCAACAACTACACCGTGTCCGGCAGTGGTTCGGCCCTCGGCCTGGACCGGCTGAACCAGGATTTCCCGCAGCAGGGCGGGTACGCGGGCCAGATCGTGTTCCACGCTAAGACCGGCACGGTCTCGGCCGATCAGGATGCGGTGAACCAGGCCACCAGTAACGTGGCCAAGCTCCCCGACGTGATCAAGGCGGTGAGCCCGTTCGCGTCGCCCAACTCGGGCGCGGTGTCCAAGGATGGCACCATCGCCTACTCCAGCGTGTCCTGGAGCGTCAACCCCAGCTCACTGGACGCCAGCTACCTGGACCGGCTCAACCAGGCGGTCGCGCCCGCCAGGTCGGCCGGCCTGCAGGTCGAGTACGGCGGGGGAGCGGGCCAGATCGGCCAGGTGACCCATGACCTGAAGTCGGAGCTCATCGGCCTGACCTGCGCGCTGGTGCTGCTGCTGTTCATGTTCGGCTCGCTGGTCGCGGCGGCGATCCCGCTGCTGTCCGCGATCTTCAGCGTCGGCGCCGGGCTCTCACTGCTCGGGCTGCTCGCCTCGGCCACCACCTTCCCCACGACGGCGCCCACCATCGCGACGCTGCTCGGGCTGGGCGTGGCCGTGGATTACGGGCTGTTCCTGATGGCCCGGCACCGCGAGCAGATGGACGCCGGGATGGGCCTGATCGCCTCGGCCGCCCGGGCCGAGGGGACGTCCGGCGCGGCGATCGTGGTGGCGGGCGGCACGGTCGTGATCTCGATCCTGGGCCTGTATGTGTCCGGGGTGGCGTTCGTGGGGGCGCTCGGCCTGGCCGCCGCGATCGTGGTGGCCGTCACCATGCTGGCCGCGCTGACCCTGGTGCCCGCGTTCATGGGCGTGGCCGGGAACAACATCCGGTCGCTCTCGGCCCGGCTCCGCGCGCGCAAGGCCGGCATCTCCGCGCAGGAACAGGCCGTCCGCACCGCCGCCGCCACCCAGGAGCAGCACGAGCACAGCGCTTTCGCCCGCTGGGGCCGCAAGGTCAGCGAGCGGCCCTGGCCGTGGGCGGTGGCGAGCGTCCTGGTGCTGGTCGTCCTGGCCATCCCGCTCTTCTCGATCACGCTCGGCCAGCCGGATAACGGTACGAACCCCACCTCGGACAGCAGCCGCCGAGCCTACGACCTGATCTCCGAGGGCTTCGGACCCGGTGCCAACGGGCCGCTCGCGGTCGTGGTGAAGCTGCCGCAGCAATCGTCCTCGGACAACCAGTCGCTGCTCACCACGATGACCCACGACGTCGCGGCTACCGCGGGGGTCGCGTCGGTCAGCCCGGCGACGGTGAACCAGGCCGGCACCACGGCGGTCTTCAGCGTGGTCCCGACCACACGGCCGCAGGCCCCCGAGACCGAGGACCTGGTGAACCGGCTGCGCGACGATGTGCTGCCGAAGGAGCACGTGACCAGCTACGTAACCGGGACCACGGCGGGCACGGTGGACTTCACCGAGCGGATAACCGGGCGGATGGTGTGGCTGATCCTCGCCGTGGTGGTGATCGCGTTCATCCTGCTGACCATGGCGTTCCGGTCGGTGGTCATCGCGACCAAGGCCGCGATCCTGAACCTGCTGTCGATCGGCGCTGCCTACGGCGTGATCGTGGCGATCTTTCAGTGGGGCTGGGGGGCGAGCCTGATCGGCGTGCACACCACGCTGCCCATTCCGGCCTACGTTCCGATGCTGGTCTTCGCGATCGTGTTCGGCCTGTCCATGGACTACGAGGTCTTCCTGCTGTCCCGGGTGCACGAGGCGTGGATCGAGACCGGCGACCCGCACCGGGCCGTGGCGGTCGGCATCGGGGCCACCGCCCGGGTCATCACCACCGCGGCGGCGATCATGGTGGTGGTCTTCGCGAGCTTCGTCCTGTCCACCGATCCCACGGTGAAGATGCTCGCCATCGGGATGGCCTTCGCCGTGCTGATCGACGCGTCGCTGGTCCGGATGATCCTGGTGCCCTCGGTCATGGCCCTGCTGGACGAGCGGGCCTGGTGGATGCCGCGCTGGCTGGAGCCGATCGTCCCGCATCTGGAGCTCGAGGAGGGCACCGTGGAACCCGCGTCCGCGGCGGAGCAGGCGGCTGGCCGGCCTGCGGCGGAGGAACCGGCCGGGCGGCCCGTGGTCACGACGGCCACCGAGGCCGCGGCCGAGCCCGCGACCGAGATTCCGGCCGATGTGGCCAATGGGGACGCGGCCGAGGCGACGGCCGGTGCAGCCACCGGTGACGCGGCCAAGGCGACGGCCGATTCGGCCAATGGGGACGCGGCCAAGGCTACGGTCGGTGCGGCCACCGCGGACGCGGCCAGGACCCGGACGGGGGCTGCGACCGAGGCGTCGCCGCGGCACGAGCCGCCCCCGGGCGGTCCGGCCGCGCCGGTGGGGGGCGCAGCCGGTTCCGAACCGGGATCCTGACCCGGCGCCAGGGACCTCACGGGGCATTGATGCGAAAGTGATCGCTACGTAGGATGCATTCTGCATCGGTCCTCACCATAGGAGGGTTCATGTCCCGCCGTGACCTGATCGACCCGGATGTACGCGAACCCCTGGACCAGCTGCAACAGGCGATCCCCGGCGGCTTCAACACCATCCCCGACATCGTGCAGCGCCGCGCGACGGTGAGCGGGATGCTGGCCGCCATGGAGATACCCCCCAACCCCAACGTCGCCTCCGAGGACCGGACGGTGCCCGGGCCCGAGGGCGAACCGGACATCACGGTGCGGATCTACCGGCCGGTCGACGCCACCGGGACACTGCCCGGGATCTACTTCATCCACGGCGGCGGCATGATCCTGGGGGACGTCGACGGGGAGGACGCGGTCGCGGCCGCGGTTTGCGAGCACGTCGACGCGGTGGTCGTCTCGGTGGAGTATCGGCTTGCCCCGGAGCACCCCTACCCGGCGCCGGTCGAGGACTGCTACGCGGGCCTGGTGTGGATGGCGGCCAACGCCGCCGAGCTCGGCTTCGACCCGGACCGCCTCGCCGTCTACGGCGGCAGCGCGGGAGGCGGCCTCACCATCGCCGTCACGTTGCTCGCCCGGGACCGGGGCGGCCCGGCGATCCGCTTCCAGATGCCGATCTACCCGATGATCGACGACAGGAACGAAACCGCGTCCTGCCACGAGATCACCGACATCGGGCTATGGGACCGGGCGGGCAACATCGAGGCCTGGAAGTGGTACCTGGGCGGCGGCAAGGCCGATCAGTACGCCGCCCCGGCGCGCGCGGAGAACCTGGCGGGCCTGCCGCCGACCTACATCGACGTCGGCACCGTGGACCTGTTCCGGGACGAGGACATCGCGTTCGCGCAGCGGCTCATGCAGGCCGGCGTCCCGACCGAGCTGCACGTCAACCCCGGCGCCTACCACGCCGCGGAGGTGTTCGCGCCGACCGCCCCGCTATCGGAGCGGATCTGGACGCGGCGCTACGAGGCCCTGCGCCGCGGCCTCGCCTGACTCGAGCCCGGCCCGGGCCTCGGTGTAGATCCGCCGGTAGCGGGCGATCGCGGCCGGGCCGTCACCGCGTTCCAGCAGCGCCAGCACGTCGGTGTACCCGTCGATCCACGGCCGCCAGTGATCGCTCTGCGGGGTCAGTCCCATCAGCCGCCGCATCCGGGTGACCACGAGGTCCACGTGCGTCTGCAGCTCACGGTTCCCGCTGGCCGAGATCATGATGGTGCTGAAATCGGCGCCCGCGGAGGTCGCGGTGGCGACATCGCCCGACCTCAGGCCGGCCAGCATCTCATCCAGCCGCTGGCGCATCCGGGCCAGGTCGGCGTCGGTCAGGTTGGGCACGCCCCATTCGACGCCCGCGCAGGCCAGCACGCACATGACGTTGATCAGCTCGAGCGCGTTCTTCTGTGAGACGTCGGTGACCCGGCGGGTCCGGTTCGGCGAGATGTCAATCAGGCCCTCGGCGGACAGCAGCACGATGGCCTCCCGGACCGGCGTGATGCTGACGCCGAGCCGGTCGGCGAACTCCGCGTCCTTGATCACCGTGCCCGGAGCCAGCCGCCCGGTCACGATCTCCTCGCGCAGGTGCCGCGCGATGGCCTCGGCGCGCGTGAGCGGAAGCGAATACGACACCAGACCCCCCTAACCGCGGCTCATGCCGGCCGCGCAGACCGCCCGCGGCGGCCGGGGCCGGCGCCTCGGTCCTGGTCAGCACCAGGCCCTCGTAACCCTTCTCCGCGACCTCCTGGCAGATGGCACGGAACGGGCCCACGCCGCCGACGTACGGGTACAGCGTACGCGGCTTGCCCGGGATGTGGTCGTCTGGTTCTCGCTCATTCCTCGAAGCGCCTTTCCAGCTTGCTCTTCTGCCCTGGCTCGACTGTAAAATGCATCCTGCATCAGGTCAATGTCCGGGTTTCGCTTTCCTTACGGAAGCTAACTCCAGCCTCATAAATGCCATTCAATTGTGGCCAGACCACTAAAAACTCTGGTACCGGAATACATCGCCCCAGCGCGCTCGCGATACTGCATGGTTGCCTCCTTCACGCAGCTCTTATGACCTGAACGAGGCATCCGCGTCGTAAGGCTCGCTCGGCCATAAGGCATCGCGCTCTCACGCCATGAATGTGCCACCCGGCCGAGCGGCGCCGTGCCGTAGGGTCGTCATCGCATGCCGCCCCGTCGCGAGAGGTGAGCCCCGCGTGGACATCATCAGGTACCGCACGAGCGAGTCCCCGGCCGCGCTGGTCGGCGTACGTGATGAGGGGCAGGTGTTCAGCCTGCCGGGCGTGCCGTCGCTGGCCGCGCTGTGGGCGCTGCCGCTGGACGGGATCAGGCAGCGGGTGCGGGAACGCGGGGCCGTCCTGCCCGCGGACGTCTCCCTGCTGCCGCCCGTCGACGGCCGGACCGAGGTCTGGGCGGCCGGGGTCACGTATGTCACCTCCCGCGAGGCGCGGGTCGAGGAGAGCGAGCGCTCGGCCGACGTCTACCGGCAGGTCTATGAGGCCGAACGGCCCGAGCTGTTCTTCAAATCGGCGGCCTGGCGCGTAGTGGGCGACAGGCAGACCATAGCGGTGCGCGCCGACTCGGTGGTCGACGTCCCTGAACCCGAGGTCGCCCTGGTCATTAACTGCTTCGGCGAGATCGCGGGCTACACCGTGTGCAACGACGTGTCGTCCCGGTCGATCGAGGGCGAGAACCCGCTCTACTTGCCGCAGGCGAAGATCTACCTGGGCGGCTGCGCGCTCGGTCCGGCGATCCGCCCCGCCTGGGAGATCGCCGACCCCTACAACCTGGGCATAGAGCTGACGATCCGGCGCGACGGCGAGGTCGCCTGGCACGGCCAGGCCAGCACCGCCTCGCTGCGCCGCACGTTCGACGACCTCGTCGGCTACCTGATGCGAGCCGACATTCACCCCGACGGCGTGGTGCTGTCGACCGGTACCTGCCTCGTGCCGCCCGCCCCGTTCAGCCTCGCGGACGGCGACGTCGTGACGGTGGCCGTGGCGGGAGTCGGCACGCTGACCACCGGCGTCGTCCGCGGCCTGGATCGGATGTGCGAGGCCTTCGGGCGGCCTGCCGCGGCTGAGGGCGGAGCGTAGCCGCGGGAGCATGAGCTGGCTGTTCACACGGGGTCCGGGATTAAATAGCGATGTGCTGATCGAGCGGGCGGGGTTCCTGACCTCGCTGGAGGGAGTGCTCGGCGAGGCGCTTGACGGCAGCGGCCGGCTGGTCTTCCTGGGCGGAGAGGCGGGCATCGGCAAGACGACGCTCGCCGCGGCCCTGGCCGATGCCGCCGCCGGGCCGGAGGTGCGGCGCGGCTCCTGCGATAACGTCACGACCGCCGAGGCGCTAGGCCCGATCCTGGACGCCTTCCCCGAGCTGATCACGGCGGTGGACGACGAGGCGGGCGTGAGCAGGCTTCGCCTGTTCAGGAAGGTCCGCGACGCGCTGTCCGGATCCCCGATGCTGCTCCTGCTCGAGGACGTGCACTGGGCCGACGAGGCGACCCTGGACATCCTGCGCTTCCTGGGCCGCAGGCTGGCCGGGGTGCGGCTCATGATCCTGGCCACGTTCCGCTCCGAGGAGGTGGGCCGGGATCATCCGCTGACCGTGGTGATGGGTGATCTGGCGGGGCTGCCCGGCGTGGTCAGGATGCAGCTTCCCGCGCTCAGCGTGACCGGCGTGCGGCAGCTCGTGGATGAGGCGGGCTCGGCCCTGGATGCCGACACGGTGTTCCAGCGCACCGCGGGAAACCCGTTCTACGTTACGGAGGTGCTCGCGGCCGGTTCCGAGCAGGTGCCGGCCACGGTGCGCGACGCCGTGCTCGCGCGCGTGTCCCGGCTGTCGGGCGCCGGGCAGGAGGTTGCCGCCGCGGCTTCGGTGCTCGGCCGGCCCGCCGAGGCGGGCTTCCTCGCCGCGGTGTCGGGACAGCCGCTCACCGCGGTCGATGAGTGCGTGGAGCGCGGCGTGCTGGTCGCGGACGGTGACGCGATGGGATTCCGGCACGACCTGGCGCGGCTGGCGGTCGAGCGGTCGCTGCCTCCGGCTCAGCGGTCCGGGGCCCACGCCCGGGCGTTCGCGCAGCTGACCGGGCGCGGCTCGCACGACCACCGGCGGCTGGCGCACCATGCCGCGGGGTCCGGCGACCGCGCCGCGGTGGTCCATCACGCCCCGCTCGCCGCCGTGCGGGCCGCCCGGCTGGGCGCGCACCGCGAGGCTGCCGAGCAGTTCCAGCTGGCGCTGCGCCACTACGAGCCGCCCGACCCGCAGCGGGCCACCCTGCTCGAGCAGCTGTCGTACGAGTGCTACCTAACCGACCAGCTGACGCGGGCCAGGGACAGCTGGCTGGAGGCGCTGGCCATTCACGAGCGGGAACGGAACGCGCGTTCCGTCGGCACCGCCCATCGGTGGCTGTCGCGGCTGTCCTGGGTGCTCGGGCAGAACGCGGACAGCGAGCGCTATGCCGCCGCGGCGGTGAGCACGCTGGAGCCGCTCGGGCCCGGGCCGGAACTCGCCATGGCCTACAGCAACCTGGCGCAGCTGCGCATGCTGGGCGATGACACCGCGGCGGCGCTGCACTGGGGCGCGAAGGCGATCTCGATGGCCCGTGAGCTCGGCGATCGCGAGACCGAAATGCACGCGCTCAACAACGTGGGCACGGCGCTAGTGATGGCGGGCGATCTGATCGAGGGCCAGGCCCGGCTGACCCAGAGCCTGGACCTCGCCCTCGCGAGCGACGCCCACGAGCACGCCGCCCGGGCGTTCACCAACCTCGGCGGCGCCAGCGTCGCCAGCTGGTCGCTCGGCGACGCCGACCGCCACCTGCAGGCCGGTCTCGCCTACTGCGCCGACCGCGACCTCGACACCTGGCGCCTGTACATGACCGCCTGGCTCGCCTGCTCGCTGGCCGAGCAGGGCCAGTACGCGGCGGCGGAACGGCACGTCGCCGACGTCCTTCGGCATCCGCACGTATCGCCGATCACCCGGGTCAGCGTCCTGCCCGTGGCCGGCGTGCTGGCCGCCAGGCGGGGGCGCGACGGAACCGAGGCGCTGGACGAAGCCCTCGCGATCGCCGTCCGGACGGGTGAGGCCCTGCGGCTGGTCCCGGCGGCCGCGGCGTGCGCCGAAGCGGCGTGGATCCTCGGCCGCCCCCCGGACCTGCTCGCCGCCATCGACCGTGCCTGGCCGGTCGCCGTCACGCATCCGCACCCGTGGGCAATCGGCGAGCTCAGCTGGTGGCTGCGCCTCGGCGGCGATGACCGGCCGGCCGGCGCGCGCCTGGCGCGGCCCTTCGCGCTCATGCTGGCGGGCGAGCACCGGACGGCCGCCGCCGCGTGGGAGGCCCTGGGCTGCCCGCTGTGGTCGGCCTACGCGCTGGCCTTCTCGCCGGAGATCCGGGACGCGCAGCAGTGCCTGGACATTCTGGACAAGCTGGGTGCCCCGGCCGTGCGCCAGGCCGTGCTGCGCGACCGGCATGTCCGCGGGCTGGCCGTGCCGCGCGGTCCCCGGCAGGCTAGCCGCGCCAACCCGGCCGGGCTTACCGCCCGGGAGGCGGAGGTGCTCCAGCTTCTCGCCGACGGGCTGTCCTACGCCGAAGTCGCCGAGCGTCTCGTCCTTTCCGAGAAGACCGTGGGTCACCACGTCTCGGCGGTGCTGCGCAAGCTCGGGGAGCCGACCCGGTCCCGGGCGGTTGCCGCCGCGCTGCGGCTCGGGGTCATCGCGCCGAGATAGGGAACGCCAAGATAGGGAACACGCCCGATGTGCGTCCCGGTGCGGCCGGGGTTTCCTGGACGGGCAGGCAACGAGCCTGCCCAGCAACTCAGGAAGGGAATTAACCATGGCGCTGTTCATGGACACGCACACGATGGGCGGCCCGGTCGGCCTGGACGACGTGGCGAAGGCGCACGCCGCCGACCTGCAGACCCAGGACGCACACGGCGTCCACTACCTTCGCTACTGGGTCGACCAGGAGAACGGCAAGATCTTCTGCCTGGTGGATGCCCCGGACGCCGACGCGGCGGCCCGGGTGCACCGCGAGGCGCACGGGCTCGTCGCCGACGAGATCTACCCGGTCGCCGAGGGGGCCTGACCACCGGCCGGAACCTTCATGGCATCTCCACGCGGCTCCCGCCTGTCTTGCACAGGCGGGACCGATCCTGGTCTCGTCGCCGGCGAACGCTGGCCAGCACGAGACGAAAGGACGTCGTCATGATGTACGGCAGGCTCACGGTGAACCCGGTTCACGCCGCGTGGAACACCGTAGCCCGGTTCGACGACTACGGGTCCGCCCAGCGGGCGGTCGACCGGCTCTCCGACGACGGATTCCCGGTCGAGCAGCTCGACATCGTCGGGTCCGACCTGCAGATGGTGGAGCGGGTGACGGGGCGGCTGACCAAGTGGCGGGCCGCGGCCGCCGGCGCGGTGAGCGGCATGTGGGCCGGCCTGCTGATCGGCATCTTGTTCGGGCTGTTCACGACCGGGCACGCCTGGCTGGCCGTGGTGGCGGTGGGAATCGGCCTCGGCGTGCTGTGGGGCGCGGTCTTCGGATTCGCGGCTCACCTCGCCACCCGCGGCGAGCGTGACTTCAGCTCGCTGCGCGGGATCTCCGCGGCCCGCTACGACCTGATCGCCCGCGAGGGCGGCACCGAGCGGGCCCGGGCCGCGCTCGAGCGGGCCGGGTTGCTGCCTGCCGATGCCGGATGACGTCGGCCGGAAAGTGATCCGCCCGGAACCCGGTGACGAGCCGAAGGTGCTGGTGCGCTGACCGGAGGTACTGGTACGCCAGCCGGAGGTGCTGGTGCGCTAGCCGGAGGTGCTGGTGCGCTAGCCGGCGCCCGCGGCCCGGACCGACGCCCGGATCGCGTCCTCCAGCCCTTCGAGCGGGAACTTGCCGTCGATGCGCTCGCCGTCGACGTAGAACTTCGGCGTCGCGTTGACGCCGTTCCGCACCCCTTCTCGCACGTCACTGTCGATCTTGGCGGCGTAGGCGCGGCCGGTGACCTCGCGGCGGAACCGGTCCGTGTCCAGGCTCAGGTCCCGGGCACGGGACACCAGCGAGTCGAGGTCGAGGCGCGACGAGGGTTGCAGCAGGAGCTCGTACATCTCCCAGAACCTGCCCTGCGCGGAGGCTGCCTCGGCCGCCTCGGCGGCCTGCTCCGCGTGCGGGTGCAGCTGCGTGATGGGGAAGTTCCGGAACACGAACTGGATCGAACCCGGATACAGGTCGAGCATCCGGCGGACGTCCCGGGCCGCTCCCCGGCAGAACGGGCACTCGTAATCGCCGTACTCCACGACCGTGACGGGCGCCCCCGCGGGCCCGAGCACGTGGTCATCGGCGGCGATTTCCGGCTCTGCGAAATTCTCCAAATTCCGGCTCCTTGTCGGTGGCGGCGGCGGGAACCCCGGGCCGTTCGGGACCATCGTGACCAAGATCACATGAAATCACGATCCGCTTACTCATCTGAACACTTTGCCGTGCGTCATCAAGACACCAGGTAGATCGGCGCTGGAAAGGCAGGCGTCAATGTCCAGGTTCATGCGCGGTACGGGCCTCGTGATCATAGCGGTGGCACTTGCCGGGTGCAGC
>Ga0318568_10000742_pt1 | contig 13382 bp, 17 predicted proteins | sample GRESIP088b5f21_FD_203690 | JGI IMG/M metagenome (GOLD analysis project Ga0318568, IMG submission 203690) | Tropical soil microbial communities from Luquillo Experimental Forest, Puerto Rico - GRE.SIPMG.088b5f21 | ecosystem: Environmental > Terrestrial > Soil > Tropical forest > Bulk soil...
GAATTGCTGCCGTCGGCGCTGGCCAAGACCGCCCAGGTGCGCCGGATGCGGCGGTGGCGGGAACTCGCGGCGGCCGCGGTGGTGGCCGTGCTGGCGGTGGGGGCGGGTGCCGCCGGGGCGCACCTGCTGAACGCCGGGTCGCCGGCCCCCCGGCCGGTAGTGGCCGGCCCGGTGCTGCACTGGCAGACAGTCGCGAACACCGACGCGGCCACCCAGTCGGGCCTGCGGGTGCGGTACGCGAGCCAGCCATGGGGCACCACCATGCACGTTCAGGTCTGGGGGATCAGGCCGGGCACCGTCTGCCAGTTCGTGGTCGTCGATGCGCACGGCCACCGCTGGGTGACGGGCGGCTGGCGGGTGAGCCAGATGGGCTGGCCGACCTGGTACCCGCTGTCCACCTCGCTGACCGACCGGCAGCTGCGCACGTTCGAGGTGACCGCGGGCGGCCAGGTGCTGGCCAGCGTGCGGGCCGCCTGACCGGTGGCGGCCGGGCTGCGGCCAGCGGGCGGTCCGGGAATGCCCGGCGGCCGTCCGGTGCTGTCAACGGCGTGCTGACCGGTCTGATCGTGCTGGGCGTGGCGCTGGTGGTGGCCACCGCGGTGGGCTTCGGCTGGCGCTGGGCCAGCGGCCGGCTGCGGGAATCGGCCGATGCCCGGCTGACCGCGGCCGAGCTGGGCCAGCCGCTGGGTTCCCAGGCCACGCTGGTGCAGTTCTCGTCGGCGTTCTGCGCGCCCTGCCGGGCGACCCGGGTGCTGCTGGCCGACGTGGCGGGCAAGGCCGACGGCGTCCGGCATGTGGAGATCGACGTGGCCGACCGGATGGACCTGGTCCGGCGGCTGAGCATCAGCCGCACCCCCACCGTGCTGGTACTCGGCCCACAGGGGCAGATCACCCGCCGCGCCTCCGGCCTGCCCCGGCGGCCGGACGTGGACGCGGCGCTGGCCCTGGCCACCAGCGGGCAGGGCGGATGACGGTGACAGCCGCCATCGCCCCGCATACCATCGCAGCCATGCGCAACGCCACCTGGGCGGGCACCGCGGACGGCGGGCAGAAGGCCGCCCGGCCGGTCCCGCTGCTGCTTACCAGGCGGCGCACCATCGATTACTGCCGGGTGTCGGCCGCGCCGTGCGCCCGGCGCCCGTCCGCCTGAACCCGCCGCCAACCGGCGGCGCCGGGAGGCGGGATCCCGGGCCAGCTCACCGCCCGCCCGGCCAGGCGTGCCTGGGGCCCGGCGGTGAGCAACCGCTCAACCGGGTGCCGGCCAGCCGGCCGGGCACCTGATGGATGTGAAGAGGTGGCAGAGCCCATGCAGATCGATCCCAGGGGAGCCCGGTTCAGCGCCGCGCTGTCCGCCGTCGTGCTCGGGCTGGTGCTGGTCACCGGCAGCGTGTGGCTGTTCGCCTGGCAGGCGGCCGTGTTCGCGGTGACCGCCGGGCTGGGCCTGAAGTACTCCCCCTACGGGCTGATCTACCGGTGGCTGATCCGGCCGCGGCTGGGCCCGCCGCAGGAGATGGAGGACCCGGCCGGGCCACGGTTCGCCCAGGGTGTCGGCCTGTTCGTCAGCGTCATCGGGATCATCGGCTACGCCACCGGGCTGACCGCGCTCGGCATGGCAGGCGCCGCGGTGGCGTTCGCCGCCGCGTTCCTCAACGCGGTCTTCGGCCTGTGCCTGGGCTGCGAGATGTATGTGCTTATCCGACGTATCTGGCCGGGCCAGCGCGGGGTCTCCCGGGCCGCGCCCGACAAGGAGGTAGCAATATGAGCCGCACTGATGTACTGGTGGACGCCGATTGGGTGGCGGCGCACCTCGATGACCCCGGGCTGGTCCTGGTCGAGGTGGACGAGGACACCACCGCCTACGACAAGGGCCACATCCGCACCGCCGTCAAGCTGGATTGGCGCAAGGACCTGCAGGATCCGGTCCGGCGCGACTTCATCGACCGGCACGGGTTCGAGCAGCTGCTGTCCAGGCACGGCATCAGCAACGACGACCTGGTGATCCTGTACGGGGGCAACAACAACTGGTTTGCCGCGTACGCGTACTGGTACTTCCGGCTGTACGGGCACCAGCGGGTGCGGCTGCTGGACGGTGGCCGCAAGAAGTGGGAACTGGACTCCCGGGAACTGGTCACCGCGGTCCCGGAGCGGCCGCCGACCTCCTATCGGGCCCCTGAGCAGGACACGTCGCTACGGGCGATGCGCGACGAGGTGATCGCCGCCATCGGCAAGCAGAACCTGGTCGACGTGCGGTCGCCGGACGAGTTCACCGGCAAGCTGCTGGCGCCCGCGCACCTGCCGCAGGAGCAGGCGCAGCGGCCCGGTCACATCCCCACCGCCCGCAATGTGCCCTGGTCCAAGGCCGCCAATGACGACGGCACCTTCAAGCCGGACGCGGAACTGCGGGCTCTGTACCTGGACGAGGCCGGGCTGGACTTCAGCAAGCCCACCATCGCCTACTGCCGGATCGGCGAGCGGTCCGCGCACAGCTGGTTCGTCCTGCACGAACTGCTCGGGCAGCCGAACGTGAAGAACTACGACGGCTCCTGGACCGAGTACGGGTCACTGGTCGGGGTGCCCATCGAACTGGGCGGGCCGCGATGAGCGCGGCCGGGCCGCCGGGCCAGCCCGCGGCGGCACCGTCGGGCTGCGCCGCGCCGGCCGGCGGGGTAGCCCTCACCGCGGCCGCCGCGGGTGAGGCCGTCATCGAGGGCCAGGTGTGCTGGGACGGAGCCCCGGTGACCACGGGATATGCCCGGCTGCTCGACGACGGCGGTGAATTCGTGGCCGAGGTCCCGCTGGGCGGGGATGGCGGGTTCCGCTTCTTCGCCGCGCCCGGCAGCTGGACCGTGCGGGTGCTCGCGCCCGGGGGCCGGCGCCTGGACGAGACCGTGTCCGCCGGGTATGGCCAGGTCACGCGGGTGGAACTGGCCATCTGACCGGTCTGGGTACCACCAGCCGAGGGGCAGGCGGAGGACCGCCTGCCCCCTCGTTGGTTCCAGCTGTCAGCTGTTCGCTGGACCGCCTTGCCGGGTGAGGACGGCCAGGCGGGCATCGGCGGCTCAGGACGGCAGCGCGGGCTGCCGCAGGATCAGCACGACCGACAGGATCAGCAGCACCGACCCGAACGCGATCAGGGCGTAACGGATCCCGGCCAGCTGGAACGAGCTGCCGATACCGACCAGGAATAGCACCGCCGCCAGGAAGACGGTGATCCGGACGTAATCGTCGCCAACGAGCCCGTCGTGGTTCCCGATCGCGAACTTCGCGCTGGCCGCATTGTCGAGTGCGTTGGCCTGTGCCTGGGCCGGCAGCTTGTACTGCGGCATGTAGGTCGGGCCGGGCGGCGAATGGGGGTTGTGCAGCGGGTCGGTCGCCAGCCACGCCTTGAAAGCGACCAGGAACGCGGGCCGGAAACGGCGTATGGCGACGGCCTCTTTCTGCGGGTTGTTCAGGGTCCAGGCGACGAACCAGGCGGTGAAGGTCGAGGAATCAAAGTTGCGCAGCGAGATGGCGGTGAGGTCGTCCCGGGTGGCCAGGTTGCGCAGGCTGGACGACTGGGCGATCTCGATCCGGGATGCTGTTCCCCACCTCGCCGCCGAGTAGCCCGCCCAGGCCGCGGTGATCGTGACCAGCGCCAGCAGCACCGCTTCACCGATCTGCACGATCCGGTGGTGACGGCTGCCGGGCTTGCCGGAGCCGGCCGCCTGGCCGTCCTGCTCGTGCGCGGCCTCGCCGTGCTCGTGCAGCTTCTTGCCGGTCTCGATCGGGTTCAGCCCTTCAGGCATTGCTGATCCCCCCGCTCCTGGCCCTGCCGGCTGTGGATTACCGGGTGACAGTTTGCCGTGCCGCTCCGGGTCTGTCACCTCGCGCCTGCCGCCCGCCCCGGTCCCCGTCCTGGGTGAGATAGCTGGCAGTTTCCGGCCGGTCATTCCGCTGCGGTGTTCTGTTTACTTCCCCGCGGCGCCGCCGATTCATCGCGGCCCTGAGCCGGCCCGGGCGGCCGGGACAGCCCGCGCAGTGGTCCCGGCCCGATCCGGGCTCCGGATAGCATCACTGGCCATGGGCAAGCTTCCGTTGCGCGCACGGGTGGCGACCGCCCTGGGTGGCGCGGCCGGGCGGATGTCACGCCTGGCCGGCCGCGGCGACGGATCGGTGATCGGCGGGGTCGTCGGGCTGCGGGTGGAGCCGGACCTGCTCGGCCTGCTGGCGGCGGGCCGCCGGATAGTGCTGGTCACCGGGACCAACGGCAAGACGACGACCACCCGGCTGATCACCGCCGCGCTGGGGGGCCTCGGCCAGGAGGTCGCCACGAACGCGTTCGGCGCCAACATGGAGGCCGGCCTCACCGCGGCGCTCGGGCAGGCACCCGACGCGCCGCTGGCGGTGCTGGAGGTGGATGAGAAGTACCTACCGGCCGTGCTGGCGGCGACCCGGGCAAAGGTGGTCGCGCTGCTGAATCTCAGCCGGGACCAGATGGACCGGGCGGCCGAGATCTGGCTGGTGGCGCGGCGCTGGCGGGAGGCACTGGCGGCCGCCCCCGACTGCCGGGTGGTCGCCAATGCCGACGACCCGCTGATCGCCTGGGCAGCCGGCGCCGCACCCGATGTGGTCTGGGTGGCGGCCGGCCAGCGCTGGCACGAGGACTCCTGGTGCTGCCCGCGGTGCGGCTCCCACCTGTCCCGGGGTGAGCTTGGCTGGCAATGCGGCGAGTGCGAGTTCGCCCGGCCGCCGGCCAGCTGGGTGCTGGACGGCAGGTCGGTGATCGACTCCCAGGGCCGGGTACACGAGCTGGCGCTGACCCTGCCCGGCCAGGCCAACCGTGCCAACGCGGTGGTCGCCCTGGCGGTGGCCGAGGAGTTCCACGTGGATGCCGTGCAGGCGCTGCCGCGGCTGCGCGAGGTGACCTCGGTGGCCGGCCGCTACACCCAGGTGGAGCGGCACGGACGGCAGGTACGGCTGCTGCTGGCCAAGAACCCGGCGGGCTGGCTGGAGGCGTTCGACGTGCTGGACCGGCCACCGGTGCCGGTGCTGCTGTCAGTCAACGCGCGGGAGCCGGATGGCAAGGACACCTCCTGGCTGTGGGATGTGGACTACCGGGTGCTGCGTGGCCGGCCGGTGTTCGCCGCCGGGGAACGGCGGCTTGACCTGGCGGTCCGGCTGGAAGCCGACCAGGTGCCGTTCGAGCTGGCCGAGAGCATCGACGACGCGGTGGACCGGGTGGCCGGCGGCCGGCTCGACGTGATCGCGAACTACACGGCGTTCCAGCAGATCCGGGTGGCGCTGGGCCGGGCGGCCTGACGTGACGAACAGCCCGGCTGCCCGCGGCCCGCAGGACCGGGGAGCGAGCGCGCTCCGGCTGGTCTGGGTGTATCCAGACCTGCTCAGCACGTACGGCGACCGGGGCAACCTGCTGGTGCTGGCGCGGCGGGCCCGGCTGCGTGGCATACCGGTGGACTCGGTGCTGGTGAACGCCGACCAGCCGGTGCCGAGGCAGGGTGACATCTACCTGATGGGCGGCGGCGAGGACCTGCCACAGATCCTGGCCGCGCGGCGGCTGCGGGCCGATGGCGGGCTGGCGGCCGCGGCCCAGCTGGGGGCGGTCATCTTCGCCGTGTGTGCCGGCTATCAGCTGCTGGGCAGCGAGTTCGGCGGCGATGACGGCCAGCCGCTGCCCGGCCTGCAGATCCTCAACATCCGCAGCGGCCGCGGGCAGCGCCGGGGGGTGGGCGAGATCATCGCCGATGTTGACCCGTCGCTGGGCGTGCCCCGGCTGACCGGCTTCGAGAACCACCAGGGCACCACCCGGCTCGGGCCCGGGGTGGCACCGCTGGCCCAGGTCAGCGTCGGGGTGGGCAACGGTGACGGCACCGAGGGTGCCTTCGCTGGCCGGATTCTCGGCACCTACCTGCACGGGCCGGTGCTCGTCCGCAACCCGGGGCTAGCCGACCTGCTGCTGGCCTGGGCCGTCGGGCAGCTGCCACCGCTGCGGCCGGAGGATGAGGCGCTGACCCAGGCGCTGCGTGAGCAGCGGCTGGCGGCGGTGCCCACAGCGGCCGCCGGGCAGGTCAGTACACCAGCGCCTGGGTCTCACCGGCGGTGATCTCGGCGACGAAGGTCGGTGCCCCGGCGAACCGGATCCCGTCGATGACATCTCCCGGCTCGATACCGCGGCGCGCGGCGCACGGGCTGCACAATGTCACCGTGCCGGTGGCCAGCACACCCGCCAGCAGGTCCGGGAACGGCGGCGAGTGCGGCAGCTCGATGTCCGCCGCCCGGCCGGGCAGCGCCAGCCAGGAGGCCTCACCGGTGAGCCACAGCGACACCGCGATGCCACTGGCCGCCGCGGTCGCGGCCACGGCCAGCGCCTGGCCGCAGCGCTCGGGCTGGTCCTTGCCGACGGTGACCTTGACGACGAAGTTTCTGGCAGCCATCCCTGAACAATAAACCGCACCCCCTGGCCGGGCCAGGCGGCAGAACCACCGGCCGGTACCAGCGACGTGGCGTTGACGGCGGCGGCCGGGTAGCCACACCGCCCGGCCACCACGCGGCGCCGCTGACCTATCAGCCGAACCGCCCCGGCTGCCAGGCGGCGCCGCTGCCGGGCGTCGCGGGCGGGGATGCGTAGACTTCGTGGCTATGCAGGGATTGGTCAGTGGCGTGCTGCTGGTAGCCGCCTTCGCCGCCGCCGCGGTTGCGTCTGGCCTGGTGGCGGTGCGGCTCTACCGGCTCAGCCGGGTGGCCGCCCGTAGCGGTCCGGCCCGCCGCCGCCGGGCCGCCGGCGCCGGGGATCCTCCCGATGCCTGACGATCTCCCGGAGCCGCATCCCGACCTGGCTCCGCTCCGCTTCCTGCTGGGCAGGTGGGAGGGCGCGGGTGTCGGTGGCTACCCGACGATCGAGAGCTTCCAGTTCGGCCAGGAGATCACGTTCAGCCACAACGGCAAGCCATTCCTCTACTACGTCAGCCGCAGCTGGCTGCTGGATGCCAGCGGCCGCCCGGCCCGGCCGCTGGCGATGGAGACCGGGTTCTGGCGGCCCCAGCCCGGCGGCAAGGTGGAGGTCCTGCTGGCGCACCCGACCGGGATCACCGAGGTCTACCTGGGTGAAGTCACCGGGACGAAGATCGAGATGGCGACCGATATCGTCGCCCGCACCTCGTCCGCCAAGGAGGTGACGGCTGGCCACCGGCTGTATGCGCTGGTCGGTGAGGATCTGGCCTACGCCTTCGACCTGGCCGCGGTCGGCCAGCCGCTGCAGCCGCACCTGTCGGCGCAGCTCAAGCGGGCCGGCGCGGCCCCCGCGCGCTGATCCGCGGCGGACCAGCCGGCCATCGCCTGGCAGGCGTGCGGGCACCGGCGCCCGGCGGAAAAGAAACCCCCGGGCCGCTCCTGTGCGGCAAGCCGTCATCCCGGCGGGCCGCGCACGGAACGTGCGCCACCGCTGCGCGGGATGCGAGGCTGGCCACACGGGGACCGGCTGGACAAGGCCGGTCAGCCCGGGGGCTCGGTGTCTGCCGTGGATTCGCCGACCGCCGCCCTGCGGCATGCGGGCCACCCTCCAGCGGAGGAGGCCCACGCGGCCGATGATCACACCGCCGGGGCTTGCGCCACGGCTGGTGCCGGCGGGACGGCGGCTAGCTGACAGCCACCTCGCGAGTCCGACATCTATGCATGCTGTTGGACCACCTCCTTTCCCGCGTTGGCCGCAGGTTATGTCAGCCGGGCGGGTGGGGGCAAGCAGGTTATCCCGGTACCAGGGCCCGCCGCCCGCCGGGACGGAGCACGCGCATGGCCAGGAGAGAGAGGCCGTCGGCGGCACGGCGGTGCTGGCGGCCGTGCCACCGGGGGCTGAAGACGGGCAGGACATGGCCTAGTCTCGGGGCCATGACCCAGGCGTGGGATCAGGAGCTGCGGGCCCGCGGTTACCGGGTGACGCCGCAACGCCAGCTGGTGCTGGAAGCCGTCACCAAGCTGGAGCACGCCACGCCGGAAGAGATCTGGGCGGACGTCCAGCAGACCGCCAGCGGTGTCAACATCTCCACCATCTACCGCGCGCTGGAACTGCTGGAGCAGCTCGGCCTGGTCACCCACACCCACCTGGGCCATGGCGCGCCCAGCTATCACCTGGCGGCCGAGGCCGATCATGTGCACCTGGTCTGCGCCAGCTGCGGCCGCATCACCGAGATCCCCCCGGGCGCGGTCGCGGCGCTGGTGACCGCGCTGGACGAGCAGCACGGTTTCCAGACGGACGTGGGCCATCTCACCGTCTTCGGCCGGTGCTCATCCTGCCGGGAAGACTGACCCCGGCCGGCTCCGCGTAGCCTTACCAGCATGGAATCGCCGCTGCTGGACCAGCCCGGCGCCGTCGCCGCGGACGGGCCCGACGCCGGGGTCGCCGCCCATTACGGTGACCTGTTCGCCGAGCAGCGGGCGCTGTCCCGGGCGGCCGGCCTGGTGGACCGGTCCCACCACCCGATCCTGCGGATCACCGGTGACGACCGGCTGACCTGGCTGAACAGCCTGACCACCCAGGACATCGAGCACCTGCCGCCCGGCCAGGCCGCGCAGGCACTGGTGCTCAGCCCGAACGGGCATATCGAGCACCACCTGACCCTGGCCGACGACGGGACCGCGACCTGGCTGCAGGTCGAGCCGGGCACCGCGGCCGCGCTGCTGGCGTTCCTCACCTCGATGCGGTTCCTGCTGCGGGTGGAGCCAGCCGACGTGAGCGGTGAGTTTGCTCTGGTCAGCCTGCTGGGCCCGGACGCACCCGGAGCCGTGCCTGGCGATGCGGTGATCACTATGAGCGATCCGTTTGGTATCGATGTGGTGATCCGGCGGGACCGGCTTGCTGCGGTGACGGCCGATCTGCGCCAGCGGGGCGTGCCCCTGGCCGGGGTACTGGCCTATGAGGCGCTGCGGATCGCCGCGCACCGGCCGCGGCTCGGGCTGGACACCGACCATCGCACCATCCCGCATGAGGTCGGCTGGATCGACACCGCCGTGCACCTGACCAAGGGCTGCTACCGGGGGCAGGAGACGGTCGCCCGGGTGCACAACCTGGGCCATCCGCCGCGGCGGCTGGTGTTCCTGCAGCTCGATGGCAGCGACGAGGTGCTGCCGGCCCACGGTGACCCGGTGACCATGGGCGACGCGGACATCGGGTTCACCGGCTCGGCCGCCCGCCACTTCGAGCAGGGCCCGATCGCGCTGGCGCTGATCCGGCGGACCGTGCCGGTGGAGGCGGCCTTGCGGGCAGGCGGGGTGCCCGCCGCGCAGGAGGTGGTGGTGCCGCCGGACGCGGGCGCCAACGTGAAGATCGCCCTCAAGCGGCCGCGGGGCGCGCTGGGCCCGCGCGGCAGATAGCGCCCAGCGGCGGTGCCCTGGCCGCAGGCAGAGCCCCCACGGCGGTGGCCGCAGCGCCCTCCGGGAGCGTCCCGCGGCCGGCGGTGCCTTAATGGCAGTGCCCCCCGCCCATGTGAGCGGCGGATGGCCTAACGTTGGCTTCCGGCAGCGGGCCGGGCCGCCAGGGCCACGGCCCGGCCGTGGTAGGAGGTGGAGCGTTCGTGCTGCGCCGCATGCTGCTGGCCGCATCGGCCAGTGACCTGATCCGGGCGATGGTGGTTGCCGCCCCGCCCACCGCCGGGGTGGTCGCCCGGTATGTGGCCGGTGACGACACGGCCGCGGCGGTGGCGGCCGCCACCCGGCTGCGCGCCCGCGGGCTGCTGGTCACCCTCGACTACCTGGGTGAGGACACCACCGACGCCGACCAGGCGGCAGCCGTCGCCGCCGAGTACGTCGCGCTGCTGGCCCGGCTGCGGGCGGATGGGCTGGCCCGGGGTGGCGCGGTCGAGGTCTCGGTCAAGCCCACCGCGATCGGCCTGCACCTGCCCGAGCACGGGGAGAAGACCGCGGCCGCGAACCTGGCCCGGATCTGCGCCGCCGCCCGGGACGCCGGCACCACCGTCACCGCCGACATGGAGGACCACACCCACGTCGAGGCCACGTTGCGGCTGGTCAGGGAACTGCGTGACGATTTCCCCGACCTCGGCTGCGTGATCCAGTCGCAGCTGCGGCGCAGCCTGGCCGACTGTGCGGAGCTGGCCGGGCCGCGGTCACGGGTACGGCTGTGCAAGGGGGCTTACCAGGCGCCGGAGCAGCTGGCGTTTACCACCCGGGCCGAGGTGGACCGCTCCTTTGCCCGCTGCCTGCCGGTGCTCATGTCCGGCCGGGGCTACCCGATGATCGCCACCCACGACCCCCGGCTGATCAGGATCACCGCCGCCCAGGCGGAGCTGACCGGGCGCGGGCACAGCGGCTTCGAGTACCAGATGCTGTACGGGGTCAGGCCCGCGGAGCAGGAGCGGCTGGCGGGCACCGGCGCCCAGGTGCGGGTGTACCTGCCATACGGCCGTGACTGGTACGGCTATCTGGTCCGGCGGCTGGCCGAGCGCCCGGCCAACCTGGCGTTCTTCCTCCGGTCGCTGGCCTCGCGCTCCTGACGCCCGCGGCATGGGCGATAGGCTCGCCAGCGTGATCGCGATTCTCGGCGCCGGGAAGATGGGCGAAGCGCTCATCTCCGGCCTGCTGCGGGCCGGGCGGAGCCCGTCCGGGGTGCAGGCCGCGGTCCGCCGCGCCGACCGCGCCGATGAGCTGCGGGAGCGCTACGGGATCGGGGTGGTCGCCGCCGCGGAGGCGGCCAAGACCGCGGGCACGCTGGTCATCACGGTCAAGCCGCAGGACATGCCGGGACTGCTGGCCGAGATCGCGCCGGACATGCCAGCCAGCGCGCTGGTCATCTCGCTGGTAGCGGGGATCCCCACGCCGGTGATTGAGCGGCGGCTGGGGGTGCCGGTGCCGGTGGTGCGGGTCATGTCCAACACCCCGGTACTGGTGGACGAGGCCATGAGCGTCATCTCGGCCGGCGCGTACGCCGGGGAAGAGCACCTGCGGCGGGCCGAGGACCTGCTCCGGCCGGTTGGCAAAGTACTGCGCATCCCGGAATCCCAGCAGGACGCCGCCACCGCGCTGTCCGGCAGCGGCCCGGCCTACGTCTATTTCCTGGTGGAGGCGATGGTCGACGCCGGGATCCTGCTCGGCATGCCGCGCGGGACGGCGCTGGAAATGGTCATCCAGGCGGTCTACGGCGCGGCCACGATGCTGCGCGAGAGCGGCGAGCATCCGGTGATCCTGCGGGAAGCGGTCACCTCTCCGGGCGGGACGACCATCTCGGCGATCCGTGAGCTGGAAAAGCACCGGGTGCGGGCGGCGTTCCTGGCGGCCATCGAGGCGGCCCGGGACCGGGGCGCCGAGCTCGGCAGCGGCTGACGGGACGGGCATGGACTGCACCCTGCACATGGCCTGGGATGACCGGCTGACCGAGTACGACTTCGGGCCGCGTCATCCGCTGGCACCGGTCCGGGTGGAACTGACCGTGGCGCTGGCCCGGGCGTTTGGCGTGCTGGCGGGCCCGGGGGTGACCGAGGCCGCGCCAGCCCCGGCCACCGACGCCGAGCTGGAGCTGATCCACGACCCCCGCTACATCTCCGCGGTCAAGCTGGGTGCCGCGGACCTGGCGTTCGGGCTCGGCACCGCCGACGACCCGGTGTTCACCGGCATGCACGAGGCCTCGGCGCTGGTGGCGGGGGCGACGCTGGCCGCCGCGGGTGCGGTCTGGCGGGGCACCACGCAGCACGGGGCCAACATCGCGGGCGGGCTGCACCACGCCATGCGCGGGATGGCCAGCGGGTTCTGCGTATACAACGACCCGGCCATCGCGATCGCCTGGCTGCTGGCCAGCGGCGCCGAGCGGATCGCCTACGTCGACATCGATGTCCACCACGGGGACGGGGTGGAGGCCGCGTTCTACAACGACCCGCGGGTGCTGACGATCAGCCTGCATGAGCACCCGATGACACTTTTCCCAGGTACCGGCCTGCCGCGTGACAACGGCGGCCCGGACGCGCCGGGGTTCGCGGTCAACGTGGCACTGCCAGCTGGCACCGGCGATGCTGGCTGGCTGCGTGCGTTCGATGCGGTCGTGCCCCCGCTGGTGAGCGAATTCCAGCCAACGGTACTGGTCAGCCAGCATGGCTGCGACAGCCACCGGCTTGACCCGCTGGCCCATCTGGAACTGTCGATCGATGCGCAGCGGACCGCGCACGCCCGGCTGCACGCGCTGGCCCACGAAGCGGCGGGCGGCCGGTGGCTGCTCACCGGCGGCGGCGGGTATGAACTGGTGCAGGTGGTGCCGCGGACCTGGACTCACCTGCTGGCCGAGGCGGCTGGCCGCCCGCTGGACCCGGCGTCCGCGACCCCGGCCTCCTGGCGGGAGTTCGTGCTGGCCAGGACGGGGGAGCCGGCCCCGCGGACGATGACCGATGGGGCGCCGGCGTCGTTCTCCCCGTTCTCGTCCGGCTACGACCCGGGCGACGCGGTCGACCGGGCGATCCTGGCCACCCGCAGCGCCGTCTTCCCGCTGCACGGGCTGGCGCCGACGCACTGACGCCGCTCCCCGCGACCGCGGCCAGCTGCCACCTGACAGGGCCGGATGGGCGGATAACGCGGGCCGCAGCCAGCCGCCCCGGCCGGCCCGCGCGCGCAAGATCCGTGCCAGGCGTGACGAAAAGAGACTCGATGGAGGGTTGCCCTTTTCCACACAAGACTTACGCTGGGGACGGAGGTGACTGATGCGCTGAATCCGGCCAGGCGTAATCAGCACCCCACGCGGAAGAGGGCGACTCATGGCTGCAACTGAAACCCCCCTGAGTGACGTCAGGTTCCTGACCGTGGCAGAAGTTGCCTCGATCATGCGTGTCTCCAAGATGACGGTCTACCGGCTGGTCCACTCGGGGGAGCTTGAGGCGATCCGGGTCGGCCGGTCGTTCCGGGTCCCCGAGCAGGCGGTCAATCAGTATCTGCGGGACTCCTTCGTCGCCGCGAGCTGACCGCGACAGCACCGGCTCGCGCTGCCCGGCGGCCCGGGAGGCAGGGTGCCTGGGGATGGACCGCGGCCGCGGGAGCGGTAACCTGAACCGTTGGCGTGTGCCCTGCCGACCGGTACTGGGCCTGCGCAAGCATGCCCGGTTGAGCCAGAGCGTCAGGCAAGGATGGTGTCGTGGGCTCCGTCATCAAGAAGCGCCGCAAGAGAATGGCCAAGAAGAAGCACCGCAAGCTGCTGCGGAAGACGCGGGTCCAGCGGCGGAACAAGAAATAGCCAAAGCGGCCGAGGCCGGCCGGGTTACTCCCGGCCGCGGGCCGGTACCCGCGGGCAGCGGACGCTGGCTGCGCGGTAGCGCGGGGGCGCTGCCGGGGCTGGCCGCCCGCCGGGAAGGGATGCACGGTGACAGAGCCACCGGTGCCAGCGGGCGGCCCGGCCCGCGATG
>Ga0318568_10000748_pt1 | contig 13342 bp, 17 predicted proteins | sample GRESIP088b5f21_FD_203690 | JGI IMG/M metagenome (GOLD analysis project Ga0318568, IMG submission 203690) | Tropical soil microbial communities from Luquillo Experimental Forest, Puerto Rico - GRE.SIPMG.088b5f21 | ecosystem: Environmental > Terrestrial > Soil > Tropical forest > Bulk soil...
GCCGGTCTCGTCGAAGGTCGTGGTCACGTTGATGACCGCGGCTGCCGACGCGGTACCAGCCGCGAGGACCGGCACAGCCCCGGCGATGAGGAGCACCGCAGTGGCCCCCGGCAACACCCGACGCCACCACCCCAGCGCTGCGCTCAGCACCCCTCGAGCGCGACGGCTCATGCCGGCCCCCCTATCTCGACACCCCTGCGGCACTCTTCAGCGCGGCGATCTATCACAAGCGATCGAGGTGGTCAATGGATCCGTACGGATTTCGCGCTCGCGTCGTGCGCGGGTTGCGTTTTGCACCTCGACCGCCCGGTGTCACGTGCTGCTCGCCTCGCGGCGAGCAACGTGACGTCGGGGTTGCCGCTGTCGCCACCTCGTCGCTCCGCTCGGCGGCGGATGCAAGACGCGAGTGAAACGTTCTCCGGGTCGGCCAACGGTCGGCCAACGACGAAGCGCTCCCTCGCGACCGGCCAGGATCGAGCCCTCGACCGCGATCGGTCGGATGCGAGCGGTGACCGCTGGTTGCCGTCCCCGATCGCGGGACCTGAGCGAGGGTCCCCTGGTTCGGCTATAGAAGGGGCGTCACTTCGGAGACCGACCAAGGGGGGTATGACGGTGACACAACGGCCAGGTCGTACAAGGCGCCATCGAAGCGGGGGCGTGCTTGCCGCCGTGGCGCTGCTGGCAGGGGCGATCGCGCCAGCGGCGTTGATCAGCGCGACATCGAGCGTCGCGTCTGCCGACGCCACGCACATCATCAACGGGGACTTCCCCGCCGGTGGTCCGAAGATCATCGACACCGGGGGCATCGCGCCCCGCTCGGCGTTCGGGGGTCACGTCGTGCACGGCATCCCGAACATCGACTCGATCCCGAACTTCAGCGACCACTTCAACGTGAAGGGGCTGAACGGCACCGGCCAGGTGCAGAACCAGTGGCTGGACAACTTCGTCGGGCACCTTCCGCAGCTCGGTGGGACGACCACGATCAACGCGCCGATCATCCCCGTGTCGCTCAACCTCCTCAACCCGGACGGCACCACGTTCCAGTACGTCGACGCGACCCAGTTCACATCGAAGTTCGTGAACTCCCCCAACTTCCAGAACTCGACCTACTCGAGCAGCTCGACGCCGACGCAGATCCAGGACGCGATCCAGCGGTCCGAGTTCGCGAGCACGGCGAAGCCCGACTGGCACACCATGCTCGCGGCTGACCCGAAGGCCGGCGTCGTCATGAACGTGCCGTTCGGCGACTGGTTCATCCGGCACCTGAACCGCTGCGGCTGCAACCTGAACGAGATCGACGTCACCGCGTTCCTCAACCTGTTCTTCAACACGATCGTCGACGCGATCAACGGGGGCGTGATCACGCCGCAGGACATCTCCACGTTCATGTTCCCTGACACCTACCTGTTCTTCAACGGTGATCCCGCCCAGTGCTGCGTCCTGGGGTTCCACACCTACGTCTTCGACGACCAGGCGGTGCCCGGGAAGGAGGTCCGCTGGGTCATCAACTACTCGAGCTGGATCAGCCCGAACATCTTCAGAGGCGGGGTCCAGGACGTCACAGCCAACAGCCACGAGCTCGGCGAGACGTTCAACGACCCGTTCGTCGTGAGCGACGGGATCCACGGGCTGACCCCGTGGTGGCAGGCGCCGAACGGCAACTGTCAGAACGACATGGAGACCGGTGACGTGGTCGAGGGGCTGCCCAACGACGTGTTCCCGGTGACCATCAACGGGTTCACCTACCACCCGCAGAACGAGGCGCTGCTGCAGTGGTTCATCACCGGTACGCCATCGAACGCGCTGCACGGTGCGTTCAGCTACCCGGACGAGTCGGTGCTCCCAACCGCCGCCACGTTCCAGAACGTGAACTGCACGCCGTAAGCACCTCCAGCAGCTAGTCGGAGACGCAGCCGGCGCGGCGCCACCTGGGCGCCGCGCCGGCTGCTCTCTCTTGGAACTGCGAGGTCGCCTCCGCGCCCGCTCGATCGCACAGATCGGGCCGGTCCCTCGCCGTCAGGTTCGTGCCGGCCTCCGACGCCACAGCCAGTCGGTGTTGGTCGCGGGAGCGCTCGACGAGCGCTGTAAGCCCGCGTGGAAGCTTTGGCTGCCGATGCGGGCGCCGCGATGCGTCGCGAGGGCGCTACGCCCGGACCGTCACCGTGACCGAGTACGAGCCGTTGGTGCCGGTGCACCGCAGCGCCTCACCGCACGAGGTGCGCCCCGCGGTGAGCGTGACCGTGCCTGCGGCCTCGGCGACGAACTCCCGAGCGGCGATGCCGCATCCCTCGCCCGGCACGCATCCCCGCAGCCGGGGGTGGTCCACCTGGATCCCCTCGGCGCTGAGCACACTTGCGTTCGAGCTGCCGGCGATCGTCCAGTAGGTGCTCTCGAGCACGACCTTCAGCTCGTCGCCGACCCGGATCGTCACCCGCTTGCCGTTGTCGCCGTCACCGACGACGACCATCGGGTGGGTCTGTCGATGCGCGGCGTGCTGGCTCGCCTGGTAGGAGTAGGCGGAGAGCGCGGCGATCGCGACGAGCGCCGCCGCGCCGATCAGGAGCATCCGGGATCGTGTCATACCTAGGTTCTGTCCCCTCGGGCTGGAAACTTTCGACCAGCATCGACGGGCCGGCCGCCTCGGGGACGTCGCGGTCTCCCAGCCCGCCTGAGCCTCCGCGTACCGGGGACTCCCCGTGAGGATGCACGACGTCGGGGCGCTGGCCACCGCGCTCGCCGGCGTGCGGCAGACGTCCAGCAAGGGGCTCACCGAGTGGCGGTATCACGGGCGACTGGTCGCCCGGCAGCTGGACGACGAGACCATCGTGATCCGGTCGGAGTTCCCAGCCCGCGCCACGCTCGTTCGATCCCATCCGGAGACGTTCAGCGTGCCGACCAGGTTCGCGAGGCACATGATGGTCGTCGCTGACCTGCAACGCGGCGACGCCGACGCGATCGAGGACGCGATCGAGGCCGCGTGGGCGCTGCAGCGCCACAACCAGTGACCTCGTCGCGGTGCAGCGGCCCGGCGTCCTCGGGCAACCGATCGGCCGCCGCGACCCCTTAGGAGGGTGATGCGTCGACGATGGAGCGGGGTCCTGGCCGTCCAGCAGCGCCGAGAGGGCTTCGATGCGTTCGTGACGACCTCCGCGGACCGCTTGACCCGAGCGGCCTACCTCGTGGTGGGCGATCTGGCCGAGGCCGAGGACCTCGCACAGGAGGCGCTCGTCAGAGCTGCAGCGCGATGGCCGCGTGTGCGTCAGATGGCGAACCCCTACGGCTACACGCGCAAGGTCCTGTTCCACCTCGCCCTCGAGGAGGTGAGCCGCCGCCATCGCCATGCGGACCGGTCGGTGCTGCTCATCGATCCGCGGCATGACGACCCGGTCGAGGACCTGGCGGCGAGCTACGACCTGAGCGAGGCCATGACCAAGCTGCCCAGGGGACAGCGCGCCACCCTCGTCCTGCGCTACTGGGAGCAGCTCTCCGAGGCCGAGACCGCCGAGGCCCTGGGCTGCTCGGTCGGCACGGTCAAGAGCCAGACCTCCAAGGCAATCGTGCGGCTCCGCGGACTGCTCGCGGATCCGGCGCGCGTCCCGACCGGCACCTGAGAGAGGAGCCACCATGACGAGCGACCTCGAGACCGGCATCGCAGAGGCGCTCGCGCGACGCGCCTGCCAGGTGCCCGACGGCGCGGCGGCTCGCGTGCAGCAGGCCGTGGTGACCGCACGACCCGGGCGGGTGCGGCGCAGCGCCGTGGTGGGTGCCGCGGTGGTCTTGGCCGCGACGGCAACGGCCGTCGCCTCCACGCAGCTCGCGACGACGTCGGCCGCGGTCGCGGTGATCGGGAGCCACCCGCGCCTCGCGATCAACGCCGTACCCCCTGGGTTCGGGCTCGCGAGCACCCACCACGTGCAGCCGCTGCCTGGCCAGCCGGTCTCGGCGGGCGCGGAGCCCCAGGCGGCGTTCGTGCACGAGACCGGATCGTCCCAGCAGTCGATCGGCGTCGTCGAGAGCCCCGATGGTCAAGGGTGGGTGCCGAAGATCGTCGCGTTCGCTTCCTCCCTCCCTGCCGGGGTGACGGAGACCACCTCAGACGGGCGCGCGATGACGATCGTGGACCTCGCCACCGCCGCCGTCGGCACCGGCACGCTCCTGTACTTCGACGTGAGCGGATCGACGTGGGCGCTCGTGAGCGGCACACCCGGCGTCACGGTCTCGCAGCTCGTCGCCGTGGCGGACGGGATCGTGACGCGCGCGTAGCGCGCTGCCCCTGTCAGGCTCGCCACGCTCCGTGCCAACAGCCCGTGCGTAGAGTGCGCACATGGAGATGGTGCGGCAGGTCATCGTGTTCGACGCGGCCGACCTCGAGGCGGAGAGCGCGTTCTGGGCGGGGATCCTCGGCGGTCGTGTCGTCGGGGAGGACGACTGGCACAGCGTGATCGACTCCGCCGGGCAGTGGCGCGTCGGCGTGCAGCTCGCGCCGAACCACGTGCCGCCCGAGTGGCCCGACGGCGTGCCCCAGCAGGTGCACCTCGACCTCCACGTCGAGGACATCCGTGCGGCGCACGACGAGGCGATCCGGCTCGGCGCCCGCGTGCTCCTGGCGGCGTCGGACCTCGACGCGGAAGAGGGTCACGTGGTCTACGCCGACCCGGCGGGCCACCCGTTCTGCGTCGGGTGGGGGCACCCCTCCCCCGAGGCGCTCGCCGCGTTCCTCGCGAGGCACTTCGGGGCCACGGGCGAGCCCCACGACCCCCAGCCGGCCGGATAGCCGCGGAGATGGGCGGCGCAGACAGGGCCCCTGCGGTCCTCGTCGGGGTGCGCGACGCGATCGGGACGATCACGCTCAACCGACCCGACCAGCTGAACGCGATCAACCGCGCGATGAGCCGCGAGCTCATCGACGCGATCGATGGCCTGGACGGCGATCCGGCCGTGCGCGCCGTGATCCTCACCGGAAGCGGCGAGGCGTTCTGTGCCGGCGCTGACCTCTCGGTCGGCCCGGCGACGTTCGAGCCCGCGCGCTCCGAAGACCGGGGGTCCACGACCAGACGGGACTGGGGCGGCGTGCTCGTGCTTCGCCTCTTCGCGATGAACAAGCCGGTCATCGCCGCCGTCAACGGGGCCGCCGTCGGGGTCGGGGCGACGATGACGCTGCCCTGCGACATCCGGATCGCCTCGACGACGGCGCGGTTCGGGTTCGTCTTCGCACGCCGCGGCATCGTCACCGACGGGTGCGCGTCCTGGTTCCTCCCCCGCATCGTGGGACCCTCGACCGCCCTTCGCTGGTGCCTGAGCGGGGCGGTGTTCCCCGCGGACGAGGCGTTGGACGAGGGCCTGCTCCACGCCGTCCACGACCCGGACGACCTGCTGTTGCGCGCCCACGACCTCGCCGGTGAGATCGCGACGAAGACGTCCGCGGTCTCCGTCGCGCTGATCCGACGGATGCTGTGGCAGGGGCTCGTCGTGGGGCACCCGATGGAGGCCCACGTCTACGAGACGCGGCTCCTCGCCGAGGTCGCCGGCAGCCCCGACGCGCGCGAGGGGGTCGTCAGCTTCCTCGAGAAGCGGCGCGCCGCGTTCCCGGGAACCGTGCCCGGCTCCCTCCCGGTCGAGTGGCCGCCGTGGGACGAGCCGCTGTACCCAGAGACGACGTAGCGCTGGGCGACCGGGCAGGCGGCCGCGCCGGCAGAGTGCCGCTCGGACGCCCTAGAGGCGTTGGAGGCGCTGGAGCGCCAGACCGAAGACCGGTGGCGCCGCGCTCGGCTCGCCTGCGGTGATCGCGATGACGAGCGCGAACCGCCCGTGCGAGAGGTACGTCGCCGCGAACGAGGACTGCTGACGGCTCACCTGAACCTGGGCCGAGACCTGCCCGTGACGTCCCGTCGCGCCCATGGGGTCAAAGACCGGGTTGGTCGGCAGCTCTGACTGCAGCGGCACGAACGCGCTGTTGTCGCGTGCCATCGCGGCGCCGATCGCGAAGGCGAGCGGGACGCAGGGCGTCGCGAGGCGAGCCGGGACCGAGGACGCTCGGGCGCACCGCTCCCGCAAGCGGTTGGCGCGCTGCAGGTCCGCGAACATCGCTGCCCTCGTCGACGCCCGCGCCCGGCCGACGACCTCGAAGAGCGAGGCACGACCGCCCACGTAGAACGCGCTCGTATAGGTCCGGCCGAACAGGTACGCCGTCGACTGGCGACACGCTGGCTGGGAGAGCTGCTCGGTCCTGCCGGTGTAGGAGGCGTACTCCATCCAGCCCCTGGGCAGCTGCGCGGACGTCAGCGTGACCCGAGGCGCGACGTGCCTCGACGGCTGCGCAGGGACGGCCAGGAACGCGGCCGCAACAAGCGAGATCGCGAGGGCGATCGCACCCACGACCACCACGCGCCGAGGTCGGACGACCACGCCCGCAATCGTAGGGCGGGCTCGGGGCGCCCGGTACTCGGTCGGCGGAGCTGGGAGCGCCGCCGCTACTCAGCGGTAACCATGTCGCGACCTGATGCGATGGCCGTCGCTGTGGTCAGGCTGAGGCGACGTCGAGCGCGCGCTCGGCCTCCGCAACCAGCTCCTCGACGATCGCCCCCGCCGTCTGTCGCGAGCGGACGGCACCGACCGACTCCCCCGCATACAGGGCACGCGCGGCGGCTGGACCCTCGTACTCGCGACCGGGCCAGTCCGGCGTCCAGACCTGCGCGTCGCCGAGTGCCTCGCCTGCCTCGACGCAGGACCGAAGGACCCGGTGGGGGGCATCGGGCCATCCCGCGCCGAACGCGGTCGTGAGGACCGTGTCCTCGGCACCGGACGCGATCAAGGCATCCACGTACGCCGGGTGCGCCCCCGACTCGACCGCTGCCAGGAAGCGCGTGCCGACGCGCACCGCGTCGGCGCCTGCGACGAGCGCCGCGGCGACGGCCCGTCCGGTGCCGATCCCGCCCCCCGCGATGAGCGGGGTCGAGACGGCCCGTCTGACCTCCTCGAGCAGGGGGAGCAACGCCACGCTCCCCCGCACGTGCCCGCCTGCCTCGACGCCCTGCACCGCGACGAGGTCGCAGCCGGCGTCGCACGCCTCGAGCGCCTCGGCTCTCGAGCCGACCTGCCAGCCGGCGAGGGCGCCGGCCTGGTGGACCGACTCGACGAGCGCCGAGCTCGGCGTGCCCCAGAAGAACTCGACGAGCGCGACCCTCGCGGCGACCGACTCGAGCGTCGCGTGATCGAGGAAGGGGACGAGGAAGTTCACGCCGACCGGCAGGCCCTCCGGGACCAGGTCCAGCTGCCGGGCGAGCGCCTGCCCGTTGACCGCGCCGCTCAGCATGCCGAGGCCCCCCGCGCTGGATACGGCGATGGCGAGCTCGGGGGTCGCCGAGCTCCCGAACGGCGCCTGCTGGATCGGATGCCGACAGCCGACGAGCGACGTGAAGCGTGTTCCGAGTGTCATCGACTCCTCCCCCAGAAGCCCAGCCGCGAGCCGGCACGCGTCGCCAGCAGATCACTGTCGTGGCCGACAGCCGGTCTCGTCAAGCGGCTCAGCGACGGCGGACGTGCCCAGGTCGAGCGGGATGCGCAATGCCGCACCATCGCTGCCGGGGCCGACGGGGTCCTCGCGCCCCCTCGAGCCGCCTACGGCTCGAGCGGGCACCATCTCGCGACCGGGGAGGGGACGGAGGCGTGCTGCTCGACCCACTCGCGGCGCAGGATCGCGTACTCGAGCTCGTCGACGAGGCGTCCCTTGAACCACGCAGCCTTGACCCGATGGGCCTCGAGCCGCATGCCGAGCCGTGCGAGCACTCGCGCCGACGCGGCGTTCTCTGTGTCCACCCGCGCGATCATCCGCCGGAGGCCCACGTGCTCGAACGCGATGTGGAGGACGCCGTGCGCCGCTTCTGTGGCTAGCCCCCTTCCGCTCACGTCCGGGCGGAACACGTAGCCGAGCGCGCCGACGCCGTGCTGGGTCGAGGTGACCCGCAGCATCATGTCCCCGATGACCTGTCCGTCCGGGAGCTCGGCGACGAGGATGGCGACGCGGTCGTCAGCTGAGAGGTCGATGACGCGCCAGCCGTCGATCCGCGAGCTGAGGTCGTCCACAGTCATCGGCTCGAAGGGGACGAACCGGCAGACCTCGGGGATCGAGCGGTAGGCGGCCATCGGGGCTGCGTCCGCGGCGGTGACCGGGCGGAGGACCATCCGTGGCGTTCGAACCGGCAGTCGCGGCACGCCGAGCGACACAGCAACGCGACTGTAGACGGACGACACACGCGCGGCGTCGGGCGCGACCCTCTCCGCCGGTGTCCAGGCGTCGGCGCACCCGGGCGCCGATAAACCAACCCGGTGCGATGATCGCGCCATGTCCAAGGTCCACTACCTCACCGCGAGCTCGCTCGACGGCTTCATCGCCGACTCGGACAACTCGTTGGAGTGGTTGTTCGAGGTGCCGCACGCGCCCGAGGACGATCACTGGGATCGCTGGTTCCCAGGGATCGGGGGGCTCGTCATGGGGGCGACGACGTACACGTGGATGCTCCATCACGACGACATGGTGCGGCACCCGGAGCGGTGGCACGAGTACTACGGCGACCGTCCCGGTTGGGTGTTCACCCACCGCGAGCTCCCGTCGATCCCTCCGGTGGCCGTCACGTTCGTGCAAGGCGACGTCCGGGACGTGCACGCCCGGATCGTCGCGGCGGTCGCGGACGCCGACATCTGGGTGGTCGGAGGCGGCGACCTCGTCGGCCAGTTCTACGACGCCGGGCTCCTCGACCAGATCCACGTCTCTCTGACGCCGGTCACCCTCGGCTCAGGGGCACCGCTTTTGCCCAGGCGGATCACCTCACGGAACCTCGTGTTCCGGGAGGCGGAGCTCTTGGGCCAGCGGGTCCGAGTCACGCTGGACGTCCACCCCGCCGCGTAGATCGAGCGTCCGAAGGTCCTCGGATGCGCCGGCCGCGGTGTCCAGCTCGCAGCCGGCAGCACACGCACCCGGGATAGCGTCCACACGTGTTCACCGAGGGCTTCGTCAACCTCTACACGGACGACATGGAAGCCGCCCTCCACTTCTACGCCGACGTCATCGGGTTCACAGAGACGTTCCGCACCCCGACCGAGGGGACGCCCGAGCACGTGGAGCTCACCCTCGGCGGGTTCGGGGTCGGGCTCGGCACCGTCGAGGCGGCGAGGCGGGTCCACGGCGTCGACGCGCAACCCGGCAGCCCGGCCATGGTCCTCGTGCTCTGGTGCGACGACGTCGACCGGGCGTTCGAGCGCCTGGTCGGCGCGGGCACCTCGGTCGTCCAGACGCCGCACGACACCGGCAACGACAACCGCAACGCCCTGCTGCGCGATCCTGACGGCAACCTCGTGGAGATTGTCTCGAAGCGCACATAGCTCGGGGTCCCGGTCGGGACCGAGTCGTCGCTTGGTGCAAGGGCGGCCGGGCACGTGAGGGCTCTTCCGTGGTGACTTCCGGGACTCCTCGAGCACGAGGACGGGTGATCGCGTCGTCGCTCAAGACGCGTGCGGGCCGTCGAGGTCGACGACCGGGCCCAGCGCAGGGCTCAGTACGTGACGCCCTCGACCTGTGCGAACCGCTCGATGGTCGTCGACGCGTCCGCCCCTTTCTCGAGGCGGCCCACGATCACGCCACGCACGATCAGCTCGCCGTCGTTCGCGACATCGCCGGCGACCGTCCCGTTCACCTCCGCCCGGCCCCCCGCGCGCACGACCACGCCGCCCGAGACGGCGCCGTTGAGCTCGAGGTCACCGCCGGGCTCGACCGTCACGTCGGCGGTCACGACGCCGTTCAGGATGAACCCGCTCTCAACGAGGAGCGGGCCGATGATGGTGCCTTCCTCGACCTGAACGCGCATCTCGCCCACCCTACCGACGGGCCGGCGAGGCGGCCGGCTGCTACGTGCCCGCGGCGATCGGGGTCGAGGTGGGTCCGCTCGAGCCCGACGCCGGCTCCACGGAGATCGCGTAGGTGATGGACGTCCGGTGGTGGTTCACGATGAAGGGCACGACGTCGGGGTTCGATCCGAGCAGCCCGAGGGAGATCGGCGGGCCGACGGTCACCGCCCAGAGCTGGTAGGTCCGGGTCCGCGGGAGCGGCGGGAGCCTCGAGTCCACGAGGAACGAGTGCGCCGCGGGGACGACGACGAGCTCGGCCACGACCTTGCCGTGCCCGCCATCGGCGCGCAGCGTGATCCGCTGCGCGCTCGGGTCGAGCAGGGCGGCCTGCACGGCCTCGCCGAGGCCGTGCGCCCTCGCGAGCGCGGTGAGCGTCGAGACGCGATCGTTCAGGCGGGAGACCTGGACGCCGAGCAGGACGATGGCGACCGCGGCGGCGACGGCGACGACCGCGGCCGCGGCCCGCTGCCACGTCGTCGCACGGCGACGCGTCGCGGGTCCGGCCGGGACCATCTGCAGCGCCGCGAGCCCGCCGAGCGCCTCCGCCGCCTCCGACGCGCCCTCGGGCACCGTCGCCTGCGAGGCGATGGCTGCCCAGAGCTCAGGTGGCGCCTCGCCGCCGAGGTCGCCGAGCATCCCGGCGACCTCGCGGTGCGCATCGAGCTCGGCCGTGCAGCGCGGGCACTCCGCCACGTGGGCGGCGACGAGCACGGCCTCCTCGGGCGGGACCGCGTCGAGGGCGTACGCCCCGAGCAGCGCGACGGCTTCGTCGTGGGTCATGGCAGCTCGCTCACTCGGTCGGACTCGGTGGTGAGGGTGGCGTGCATCCGCTTGAGGCCCGCGCGGATCCGGCTCTTGACCGTCCCCTCTGGCTGCCCGAGGATCGTCGCGACCTCTCGGTACGTGCGCCCCTCGAAGTACGCCATCTCGATCGCGTCCCGCTCCCCCTCGGGCAGGGACTCGAGGGCGACGCGCACCTGCTCGGCGGTGGCCAATTCGAAGGCGCGCTGCTCGACGTCGGAGGCGTCGGTCGCGCGGGGATCGCCCTGTCGCTGCTCCCTCGCCGCGCGCGACGCCTCGGAGCGCACGAGGTCGACCGCGCGGTGGTGCGCGATCGTCACGAGGTACGCCCGAAGGCCCGAGCGCGACGCGTCGAACTGCTCGGGCTCGCGCCAGAGCCGCAGGAAGACGTCCTGGGTGACCTCGTCGGCGAGGAACGCGGAGCCCGCGACCCGCTTGGCGAGCGAGCGGACCGCCCCGCCGTGGCGGCGGTACGTCTCGGCGAGCGCGGGCTGGTGGAACCGGCCGATCGCGACCACCAGCGCCGCGTCGCTCGCCGTCGCGAGGTCGATCCTCACGGCTGCGGAGGTGCGGCCGCCGCCCGGCGCGCGACCGACGGGGATCGGGCCACCAGCCGAGGATACGGAGCCGGCCGGCGCGTCATCGACCAGCCGCGCCCAGCCACGTCTCTGCGGCCTCGCCGGCCCTGATGCACGCCCACCCGCGCTCCGAGCTGAGTCCGCCGCGCACCCGCAGCTCGTACGCGCCGGCGCGCAGGCGCGGGAACACCCCTGCGTACGCCACCCGATCCCCGAGCACCCTCGCGCGGACGGCCGTGTGCTTGCCGCGCCACGGCTGGCCGACCGCCCTGACCTCGATCTCATGGCCCAGGAGCGAGGCCGGGGTGGAGACGATGAGGGCGCCGGCGTCCACGCCGATCTCGAGGACGACCGAGCCGGGCGGGCTCGGGTCGAAGGGCACGAACTCCCGCTGCCCTGCCCCGATCCGCAGCCGGGTGCCGCGCGTCATCACGCCGCGGGGACGGCGTACCCGCTGAGGGGCACCCCGAGGTAGGGGAACGTCGACAGATATGCCTCGGTGGATCGCGCCGTGAGGTCGGACGGGCCCGAGGTCAGCCCCTGGTGCACGGCGTCGGCTGCGCCGTCCGCGGTGAACGCGGGGTCGACGAGCGGCAGGGTCGCGCCCGCGACGGCGCGGACCTCGATCGTGACGACGTCGTCGAAGACCCGCCGCCCGTTCGGGAACCCCGCCACGTCACCGCCGAGCAGCCCGGTGTTCTCGGGCGAGCCCGCCGGCGGGATCGCGAGGTTCAGGCGGAGCATGTCGGCCTGGACCGGGCCGGTGTAGTTCTGGAACCCCGGGACCACCCCCTCGGGGATCCCCGTGAGCAGGATCGCCACGAGGTCCGCGCGGTCCGGCGAGCCGGCGTTGTACGCCCCGAGGTTCGGGAAGACCCCCGGGTAGAGCGCGGGGAGCAACCTAGCGAGCTCGGGGTCGGTGAAGAACGGCGTGAACTGCTTGTCGAACCGCGGGTCGACCGAGTTCCAGTAGTCCTTCTGGCCGAGCGGGATGATCACCTCGTTCACGAGCGGGTTGCCGAGCCGTGAGACCTGCACCCATGGGCCCGTCTCGGTCCCGTTGCGGTGCCACCCCTCACGGACCTGGACCTTGCGGCGGTTGGCCGTGGTCCAGATGCCGACGACCGAGGCCGGCGAGCTCGGGTCGCTCGGCGCCCGCCCGTCGGCCGTGAGCGCCGTGATCGGCAGCTGGATCGCGATCGAGTGGACGTTCAGCGCCTTCGTCGCGTTCACGCCGGGCGGGCTGCCAGCGACGCCGGTGCCCGTCAACCCGAAGAGGGTGTGCAGTCCCTCGAAGGGGCGGAGGATCCCGAGGTCGAAGATGGCGCCGAGGTCGACGTAGAACCCGTCGGCGCGCTGACCGGCGAAGACGGTCACCCCGCCCCCGAGCGAGTGCACCGCCGCGTCGGCGAGCGACGGGTAGTCCGGCGTGGACAGCGGCCCGATGTTGCAGGGCGGGCACGCCAGCCCCTCGCCGAGCGCGGTCCAGGTGGGCTCGCGGGACTCGTGGTACTCGACCCTGGTGACGCTGTAGGTCTGGCGGCGGTTCCAGCTGGTGTCGGTCAAGGACCGGATCGGGCCGGAGTTGTAGAGGAACGAGTCCGGGTTCTCGAGCGAGGTCGCGAACTGGAACTGGAAGCTGATGTCGGCGTCCCCGTCGCCGTCGTTGTCGACGTTGATCCAGTACTGGACGTCGTCGCCGAAGGAGTAGAAGTTCGGACCGCCGTCGGGGCCCTGCAGCGGGACGTAGTTGGCGATGATGGTGACGAGGTCTGGGCGGTCCGGGGAGACGAACGCGTACAGGTCGGCGCTGTCGGCCACCGGGTCCTTTGCGATCTCGGGTGCCTCTCGGTGCGATGACATAGGTCGAGCTCCTTCCGGTCAGCGGTGGTCGTGTCAGCGGGCGGCGCGCAGGATGCTCCGGGCGAGCGCCGGATCCCGGACGACGAACTCGCTCGTCCCGTTGAAGATGCCGATCTCGCCGGTGGAGAGGTCGCGGACGTGGGCGACCAGCGGCTGGGTGGCGTCGGCGGCGGTCATGCCGAGCTGGTCGGACTCGGCGG
>Ga0318568_10000749_pt1 | contig 13337 bp, 10 predicted proteins | sample GRESIP088b5f21_FD_203690 | JGI IMG/M metagenome (GOLD analysis project Ga0318568, IMG submission 203690) | Tropical soil microbial communities from Luquillo Experimental Forest, Puerto Rico - GRE.SIPMG.088b5f21 | ecosystem: Environmental > Terrestrial > Soil > Tropical forest > Bulk soil...
TAGCGAACTTCGGGTCGGCGAAAGCCTGCTGTGCGGGCCGGTCGAACATGACCGCGAGGCGGGGACACGGCGGATCCAGGTCCGCCTGGCCCGGGGATCGCTGCGCCCGCTGCTGCACATGAGACTAGACATCGACCGCTGGTCCGCATCCTCTACCGTGGTCGAGCTCATCCCGGGCCGGCGCGTCCGGCCATCCGCGGCCTATTTCCGCGCCGGGCACCTCCTGCTTGACTTGCTGACCCGCTCGTTGCTGCAGTACTTGCCCGCGGCCGATGCCCGTGACACTGCGGGCCAGCCGCACATGCCCGTCAGTTCCGGGCGTCCTTGATACCGCAGAGCTGCTGTCCTCCGGCTGGCCCCGTCAAGCACCCAATCGCAGGTCAAATCGGCGATGTGCGCGGATATCGGTCCCGGTGGCACCATGGGGTTGCAGACCGAACAACAGGCTTACGATCTGGCCGCCCGCCGTAACAGCTGGAGCTACGACATCAACACAGTCACGAATCTGCGCTGCCCACCGGCTGGGTGACCCGCGAGCACGACAGCCTATCGGCAGGCCAGCCTGGCACGTGCCCTCCAGAGAATCCGGTCTACATGTATTGCACGCTTATCCAGCTGAGTTAGCGTTAGCGGCAGAGCCTAGCAGCTGCCCAGGGCGGCATGTGATCTGCGCAGGAGTGGTTGATGACCGCACGCGAGACGGCCAGGCGCCAGGCCCGCGCGTGGCGGGCGGAGATCTGTCGCACTGCGCGGATGAGCGCATCGCTCCGACACCATCGAACACGCCCTTCCCCAATTCCGGTACGACCAGGGAGCGTCTAGTGAACAAGCCGGCTTCGGTCTCCGACCAATTCGACGCGGTGGTGGTGGGTGCCGGTTTCTCGGGCCTGTACATGCTCTACCGGCTACGCCAGCTCGGGCTGTCGGTGAAGGGCTTCGACTCAGCGGGCGACGTCGGCGGGACCTGGTACTGGAACCGCTATCCCGGAGCTCGCTGTGACATCGCCACCCCGGACTACACCTTCAGCTTCGACCCAGAGCTGGAGAACGAGTGGACCTGGTCGGAGAAGTACGCCACGCAGCCGGAGATCCTGGATTACCTCCGGTTCGTGGCCGACCGCTACGGGCTGCGTTCTGACATCCAGTTCTCCACCACCGTCACCTCTGCCCGCTGGGACGAGCAGGAAAAACGGTGGACGATCACGACCGGCCACGGGCAGGAGATCCGGTGCCGGTACTACATCATGGCCACCGGTTGCCTTTCCATGCCCAAGTCACCCGACATCGAAGGCGCCGGCCGCTTCGCCGGCCAGGTCTACTTCACCAGCCGCTGGCCGCACGAGGGCGTCGACTTCACGGGCCAGCGGGTCGCGGTCATCGGCACCGGCTCGTCGGGCATCCAGGTCATCCCGCTCATCGCCCGCCAGGCCAGCCAGCTCACGGTCTTCCAGCGCACCCCCAACTTCTCTATCCCGGCGCACAACGGCCCCGCCCCGGCCGACCGACTGAGGCAACTGGACGAGGACCGCGACGGGTACCGGCATGACGCCCGGTGGTCACGGATAGGGGTTCCCAACGAGCCGACCGACGTTCTCGGCGTCACCGCCAGCGAGGCGGTCCGGCGGGAGCGCTTCGAGGCGGCCTGGGAGCAGGGCGAGCTGGCCGGCATCGTCAACGTCTTCGCCGACCAGCTCTTTAACCCGGCTTCCAACGACATCCTGGCCGAGATGATCCGCGAGAAGATCCGCTCGATCGTGACGGATCCCGAGACCGCCGAGACGCTCTGCCCTAAGGACCACTACTTCGGCACGAAGCGGCCATGCCTCGATACCGGCTACTTCGATACCTATAACCTGCCACACGTCCGACTCGTCGACCTGCGTAAGCAGCCGATCGTCAGCATCACCGAGGATGGCATCGAGACGGCGGACGAGTCGTTCGGCTTCGACGCCATCGTGTACGCCACCGGCTTTGACGCCATGACCGGCGCCCTGGTGGCTGCGGACGTCACTGGCCGCGACGGCCTGTCCCTCAAGGAGAAGTGGGCGGCCGGGCCGTCGACGTACCTGGGGCTCATGACCGCCGGGTTCCCGAACTTCTTCATGCTCACCGGGCCGGGCAGCCCTTCCGTCCTGTCGAACATGGCGGTATCGATTGAGCAGCACGTCGACTGGGTGGCCGGGTGCCTCAAGGACATGCGCGAAGAAGGCCTCGACACGATCGAGCCAACCGAATTGGCCGAATCCGGCTGGAATCAGCACGTCCAGGACTGCGGCGCTATCACCTTGATGCCCACCGCCAACTCCTGGTACATGGGCGCCAACGTCCCTGGCAAGCCGCGCGTGTTCTTGCCCTACATCGGCGGGGTGGACGCGTACCGGCAAGCGTGTGACGACGTAGTCGGGCAGGGCTACCTCGGATTCAGGATGACCGGCCCTGGCGCGGACCGGTGCCGGGACGGGGTAATCCGTAGCATGCAACCCGATGTCGCCATGGTCCTGGAATTCCTGGCCGCGATGGGCCTGCCGCCCATGGACACTCTGCCGGCCGACGACGCGCGGGCCCTGATGGCGGCCACCGCGGCCGCCCGCCCACCTGGTCCCGAGGTGGGCGAGGTCACCGACGGAGTGATCCCAGGTCCGGCCGGGGACCTGCCGTACCGGCTGTACCGCCCGGCCGGGCCACCCGAAGGCCCGCGCCCTCTGGTGGTGTACTTCCACGGCGGCGGCTGGGTGCTCGGCAACCTGGATTCGGACGACCCGCTATGCCGGGATCTCTGCGAACGCTCGGGCGCGGTGGTCGTGTCGGTGAATTACCGCCACGCCCCCGAGGCTCGCTTTCCCGCCGCCGCTCTGGACGCCTTCGCGGCCGTGCAGTGGGCGGCCGCCAACGCCCTCGAACTCGGCGGCATCCCCGGTCAGCTCGCCGTCGCCGGCTGGAGCGCAGGGGCCAACATCGCCACTGTCGCCTGCCAACTGGCCCGCGACGCCGAAGGCCCGCACATCTCAGGGCAGGTGCTGATATGCCCTGTCGTGGACTCGGACATGACCCGGCCGTCCTACCAGGAAAACGGCGACGGGTACATCCTCACCACGGCGCTGATGAGATGGTTCTGGGATCACTACACCGATCCAGCTGACCGCGGCGAACCCCGCGCCGCCCCACTGCGCGGCGACCTGCACGGTCTGCCCTCGACCTGCATCGTCGCTGCGGACTTCGACCCGCTGCGCGACGAGGGAGTGGCCTACGCGCACGCCCTGGAGGCCGCCGGGGTACCGGTCCGCCTCGCTAGGGCCCGCGGACACACCCACACATCGGTGACCATGGTTGGCACGGTCATCTCTGGGGCGCCGGTACGCGCCGAGATTGCAGAGGCGCTTAGGAATTTCTTCCCGTCCGCCGAACCACTGGAGCATGCTCTTCAGCGAAGCTAACCAGCCTTCAGGGAGCCGACGAAGACAGATCCTGAGCGATACCAGGCGACGCCCGCCGGTGCTTAGTCCAGGTGCGGCTGGGCCACTTGTAACTCGGTTCGACCCACTCGCCGTGTTCCATCTCAGTGCTGCCGTCGTCGCTGAATCACGGGAGGGTGGTTCCGGCGGCTCTGACACGCTTCAGGAAGGATGGAGGTTGCATGGATGAGGTCAACGTTGCGGTGATGGCTCCGATCCTGGGGCGGGATCTGTCATTCGTGAGCGACGTGGACTCCCGGGTCCGGGTCTTCGACGCCAACTTCGCCGTCTCGGGCCGCCGGGCGGGGCCGGGGGGTCCGGCGGCGCCCAGTTCTGATCTGCTGGCAGCCATCCTTGCTCAGGCCGAGGTGCTGCTGGTCGGCTTCCCGGTCCCTGAGGACCTCGCCGCCCTGGCACCGCGCCTGGTGTGGGCGCATCACACCCAGGCCGGGGTCTCGAACCTGGCCGGGACCGACCTATGGCGCTCGGAAGTCACCTTGACCAGCAGCCGCGGTGCGGTGGCGGCCACGGCCATCGCCGAGTACGCCCTCGCGGCGGCAGCGCACTTCGCCCGGGGCCTGCACGAGGCCATCCGCCAGAAGGCCGCCGGTCAGTTCACCCGGCAGGGTTATCAGATGCTCACCCTGGCCGGGGCGACGATGGGGGTCATCGGCCTTGGTGGCATCGGCCAGGAGGTGGCCCGGCTGTCGCGCGCGGCTGGCATGCGGGTGATCGGCACCCGCCGCTCGGTCACCGCCCCGCTGCCCGGCGCTGATGGAGCGGATCTAGTACTGCCAGCCGGCCGGATCCTGCAGGTGGCCGCCGAGAGCGACTTTCTGGTCGTCTGCTCTCAGCTGACCGCCGAGACCCACGGGTTCATCAATGCCTCGGTCTTCGCGGCGATGAAACCGGACGCGGTGCTCATTAACGTCGCCCGGGGCGAGGAGGTCGACGAGGACGCCCTCGTCGACGCGGTCACCGCCGGGCGGATCCGCGGCGCTGTCCTGGATGTCTATGACGGCGAGCTCGACAGTCGGCCGCCACGGCCTGAACTCACCCGGCTACCCCAAATCCTGCTGACACCGCATATCTCGGCCAGCGGTGACACGAACATGGCCGAGTCCCTCCGGCGGCTGTTCGCCGAGAACCTCCGGCGTTACCTGGACGGCCAGCCCCTCCTCAACGTGGTCGATCGCGCCCGCGGGTACTAGCAGGCATGCCGCAATGCCGTTGAGTTAAGCGGGCGGCATGCGCTCTGGAGACGGCGTGCTGCCGGAGGCCTGTGGTGCCCGGGCGGGCGGTGTGGCGGGCGTGGGCCGGGCGCGGATGCCGGGAGGCCCCGCTGCGGGAGTTTGTCTCACGATTCGGACACTCCGGGGCACTTCTGGCGCTGAACCGGCATTTTCGCCGTCATTTTGTCCCGGTTTGTTCCGGGAACAGCGCCATAAGTCGCGGCGGCCTATCACCAGGCGAGAATGATCCCGGTCTGCTCAAGGAGACGGCGGCTGGCGCGACGGCGGGAGCGGGCGGTCCCCGACGCACGCGTTCCGCGCTGGCACCGGGAGGCTTAAGTCAACGGCATTGAGGCATGCCGATGTGGAGACGGTCCATCTCATGCCAGATAGCTCAAGGCGCTGCCCGCTGGGTCAGCGCCGCGCGGCGAGGGGGAGTCCGACGGCCATCCCGGCCAGGGCAGCTGCCAGGATCGCGATTCCCAGCTCGGTCAGGTGGGCGCGGTCGAGCGAGACGCCCGCCACGACCACCGCGAAGCTGATGATCGCCCACCACGCGAGCACGAATCGGATGGCCGCGAATCCCGCACGCCCGGCGATCCGTGCGCCCAGCGCACTGGCTGCCACCGTTACCAGGACCGTGACGATGACCATCACCGCATACCCGTCCGGGAACCTTATCGACGCGCCCGACCCGACAACGCCAGTGGTAAGCAGGAAGGAGACGGCGGGGGCGGCGAGCACCAGCAGCGTGGCCGCGGTGACTCGGGCGAGGACGGCCAGGCGGGACACGCCGGTGGCCCGGGTCCGGGAAACCGGGTCCGTCATCGGATTGTCCTTCCTCGGGATTGATCAGGCTGTCCCATTCCACGGTGACGCACGACGGGTACCTGGGCAACAAGGGATCCAGGATCCGTACATCGTGGCGGTGGTCAGCGGCAGCCTGCCACTCTCATCATGTCCTCCTCAAAGACGGATGTGGTGATGCGAGCAGTGTTGCCGAGGGTGCCGTCACAGGAGCGTCGGCACCCTGGGACGCGGCCTGGTGGTCAGCGTGAGGTGGTCAGCTCACAGGCTCGGCCGACACGGCCCCGCCGGCGAGCATCACCGCGTGGCCCGGGACGATCTTCAGGTCATCCAGGCTGCCGCGCGATCCGCTGCCGGTGCCGAAGGCGGTGGCGCCGGCGCCGAACGTGAACGCGTTGCCGCCGCTGTCGGCGTAGACGAAGGTGCCGACGGGATCGGCCACGACCAGACCGCCGGCCGATCCGGCCGGCAGCGCGGCGGCCGGCTGCCAGGCGCCGCCGGCCAGGTGCCAGGAGTACGACGATCCGAACACGGCGATCGCGTTCCCGGCACCGTCGATGGCGGTGGCCACCGAGCTGGAGGACTGGGAGGCCAGCACCACCGGAGCGCTCCACGTCCCGCCCGGGGACCTGGTCGCCGCATGGATGCCACTCGATTCCGACCAGGCAAGCGATGCCTGCCCGGCGTCATCGACCGCGACCTTCGGGGCCGAGTGATTGCCGTAATCTCCGGCGCCCACGAAGACCGGGGCGGAGAACCCGCCCGAGACGGAGCCGGACACGGCCCAGATCGCGTCGTGGTTCGTGGCGTAGGCCACGATCGCGTTCCCGTTCGGGCTCACCGCCAGGCTCAGGTTACGCGCCTGGCCCTGGACGTAAGTCGATAGCGTCTGGGCCGGGCCCCAGCCGCCGCCGGCCCGGAGAACGGCGTAATGGCTCGCGTCGGCGTAGAAGCCGACCCAGGCGGCGATCGCGTTGCCGGAGCCGTCCATGGCGAGCGTCACTCCTCCGGTGCCCCAGTTGAGTTCGGTGCTGAGGGTGACCGGGGTGCCCCAGTTCCCGCCCGGCGGCCGGACGCTGGCCTGCAGGATGTAGCTGCACGCGGCTGGGCAGCCGACAGAGCTGCCCCAAAGCGCAACCACCCGCCCGTCCGGGCCGACCGCCACGGCCGGGTGCGGCCCGCCGTGCGGCTCGTTGCCGCCGGGACCCAGGTCCGCCGCCTGCCAGGTCTTCCCATCCGGGCTCGTGCACACCTGTACGTGGGTGGTGCCATCGGCCGCTGTGAAGGTTCCGCCGGCCGCCATGGCCCCGGCCTGGTTCACCGCCACGGAGCTGCCGCACGACCCTGGCAGCGGGATCGGCCCGGACCACGAGGCCGCCAGCGCGGGCTGGACTCCCCAAGCGCCCAGCCCGGCCAGCGACGCCAGGGCGCCTGTGCTAATCCATCTCAGTGAACGTGCGCATGATTGTGCGAGCTGCATGATGCCCTCCCTGACTCATGACATTGCTCGCCGCGTCCGGCCCTGGCCCGGGAGAAGGCGCGGACCGGATGCGTATCGCTAGCCTCATGACGCCTCCCCGCCGCCGCTTGGGCAGTCGCGACAGTTGATCCGGCGGCAGCGCACTGCGGGAGGTCAGTGCAGGTACACCGCCATACGCGTAATACCTACGTACCGGCCGCCCGGTCGGATTGCCCCGGGGAGTGAATACTGGACAAATTTTTGCGATGTGCTGGCGCGCCGGATGTCAGCCTGCCGTGCCGACGGGACGACTTTCGCCTGCCAGGGTGCCGCGGGGATGTACCTCGAAAAGCTCCGCATGAATCTGTCTTGCGTGCCGACAGATATGATAGCCTGTCGGCTGTAACGACAGAACGAAGGGGGCCGCTCCCATGAAGGTCTACGGCATCGCAGAGATCGCCCGCGCACTAGATACTGATCCTGGCCTGGTCGGAAAATGGCGCGAACGGCACAAGCTCCCAGCGCCTGACGCCGAGCTCGCTACCGGCCCAGTCTGGCTCGCCGGCACGATCGAGCCGCTGCTGGCAGCAGGCGGGCCAGAGCCCAAGGCTCCCGGCCAGCGACTGCGCAAGTTCCAAGTCACCGCCCGCATGACCGCCGGGCCCTACCCGGCCTTGACTAACGATCGCCGGTCGCACTTCCAGGCGGCGATCGCCGCCACCCATCGCACCGGTCACCTCGAGCCGCCGGCCGTGCAGTGGGACATGCTGGACGAGGCGGCGGTCACGATCGAATGCGAGGCTCATGAGCCGGCGACCGCGGCCGAAACCGTCCGGTCGATCATCAGGCGGAGCGCCGAGTTCGTCGCGCACATCGGAGTTCGCGAAATCGAGATCATCAGCATCTCACCAGCCGACTAACTAACTGGTCCAGGAGCCATTGCCGCTCCGCATGCGCAGGTGTGCGTGCCTGGTCCGGCTGATGGCAAGCCGGGCATGAGGATGAGAGCATATGCCGATGGCGCAGTTTGTGGTCAGGCCGGCATTGCCGGGTGATGCGCGCGCGATGGCGGAGAGTTTCGCGGCCGTGGCCGAGGAGCGCGACGGGATCGCTACCGAGCCACCGGTCGATATCGAAGAGCGCGCCGCGCTGTTCGCCCGCAGCACGGATGGGTCTGTCGTCGCGGTTGCCGGCGGCCGGATTGTCGGGTTTCTGCACGTCGAGGTCAGCCGTCACGGGTTCGGCGACTTCGGAATGCTGGTCGATCGCGACTGGCGGGGCCGGGGGGTTGGTTCGGCGCTGATCCAGGCGGCGATCGGCTGGGCGCGAAGCCAGGGCCTGCACAAGCTGTGCCTGGAGGTGTTCGCGCATAATGCGGCCGCGATCACTCTGTACCGCAAATCCGGCTTCGTCGAGGAGGGACGGCGGGTAAAGCAGTACCGGCGAGCCAACGGGGAACTGTGGGATTCGATCATCATGGGCCTGGCGCTATAGCAGGGCCCGGCTGCCCCGATCCGGTCAGGAATCGAGAAGCGCCAGGGTGTGGTCGGGCCTAGCCTTACCTCAGATGGCCGGCAGCATGCCGGGCCTTGAATTTCGAAACGGAGCACGAGAATGCCTGCGGAGAATTCACAGACCGAGTCCGGCGGCTTCACCGCTGAGGAGCGTGCAGCGATGAAGGCGCGTGCCGCCGAACTGCGCGCCGAGGGCAAGAAGGGCGCCAAGAAGGCCGACGGGCTGCAGGAGGTCCTCGACAAGATCGCGGAGATGGCGCCGGATGATCGTGCGCTCGCCGAGCGTGTGCATATGACGGTGACCGCTGCCGCCCCGGACCTGTCGCCAAAGACCTGGTACGGAATGCCCGCCTACGCGAACGCGGACGGCAAGGTCGTCGTCTTCTTCCAGGACTCGGGCAAGTTCAACTACCGGTACTCGACCCTGGGCTTCCAGGACGCGGCCAACCTCGACGACGGGGACCTGTGGCCGGTGGCGTACGCGCTCACCGATTGGAGCGCCGTGGTAGAAAAGAAGGTCGCCGACCTGGTGAAGGCTGCGGTCTCCTGACCGTCAGGGACCGTATTTTGCGATGACTCCGACCGTGTGGGCGCCCACATTGGCGTCCGCTTCCCCGACGGCCCATACGGAAGTCGTCGGGGGAATCCAGGCGATGCCGAACACCATAGCGTTATAGCCTCTGGGCGCGGGTACAAGCTGCCTGGTCCAGCGGCCGCCATTGTAGTGATACCAGTACTGGACCAGGTCGAGGCCGGTGTCGGCGGCCAGCCAGATCCCGCCGTGGCCGTCTTGGGTCATGGCATCGACGTTCGAGATCGCCGCGGGCAGCGCGATGGTGTGCCACGCCGCGCCGTTCCAGTGCAGCAGGCCGCTGCGCTCGGTGCGGTTGTCCTGGCTGGAGGCCTGGTAGTACCACCAGATGTCGCGTGGCCCGGCGGCCGCCATGCTGGAGGCGTCAAAAAAGCTCTGCCCGGCGGGGACTGCGATCTTCGGCACGGCGAGCTGGTTCCACGACCGGCCGTTCCATCGCATGGCGATGATGTGCTGCCGGCTGGCGGCCCTGTTCGCGGTCGCTACGGTCGGGCCGATGACCCACAGGTCACCGCGGCCTGGCGTGCTGACGGCCAGCGGCGCTACCGGCAGCCTGACCCGGTGCCAGGCCCGGCCGTTGTAGCGGGCGGTGAAGGGGACCGTGGTATCGGCGCTGGACCGGATCACGCCGAAGGCCCACACGTCATCCGGCCTCAGCGCCGCCGCGGTCTGCAAGATCAGTTTGCCGGGGAAGCTGGAGGCGCGCCATGCCGTCCCGTTCCAGTGCAGCGCGTAGTTGTACCCGAAGTAGGAGCTGCCGATCTGCGCCACGCTGCCCGGGAAGATCCACGCATCGCGAGCCGAGGTAGCGGTGAGCGGATCGGTCAGCGCGTCGCCGAGGAACACGTTGCTGGGTACCGGCACCCGGCGCCACGCCGTTCCGTCCCAGTGCTCAACATCGGCCCCGCAGCCAGGGGCGCTGCTCCAAGATGGCTGGCCCAGCGCCCAGGCATCCCGCGGGCCGGTCGCCACGACCGAGGACAAGCTGTCGTCCCCGCAATGCCGTAGCACCGCCACGATCCGCCAGCCAGGCACCCTGGCCGCGCCCACGGCCGGAGCAGCGCCACCGGCCGCCAGCAGCAGGCCCACAGCGCAGATCGCGACAGGACGCAGAAACCGCATAGACACGGGGCAAAGCATAAGAGCCGCCGGTCACACAGGTCCCGCGATCGCCCGCACTGCCTCGCTGGTGCCGGGTAGAGAGTTAATCATGCGCATGCTCGGCAGCGGCCCGCCACCGCATCTCCCGGGGTTCCTCAACTCCCTCACCGGCCCCTTGATCACTTCGGCTACTGGGCCGTGCTGCTGTTCGTCATGATCGAAGACTTCGGCGTCCCGTGCCCGGCGAGACCATCCTCATCGCCGCCTCGGTCTACGCGGGCGCGGGCAGGCTCAACGTCATCATGGTCGGCGTCATCGGCTTCGTGGCGGCCGTGATCGGCGACAACATCGGCTTCGCCATCGGGCATTACGGCGGCCGCGCGCTGGTCCTGCGCTGGGGCCGCTACGTGCGCCTCACCGAGGAGCGGCTGGACAAGGCCGAGACGTTCTTCAACAGCCACGGCGCCTGGATCATCACCGTCGCGCGCTTCATCGAAGTGCTCCGCCAGGCCAACGGGATCGTGGCTGGCACCACCGGCATGCGGTGGCGGCGTTTCCTGGCGTTCAACGCCCTCGGCGCCGCCCTATGGGTCGGGACCTGGGTAAGCCTGGGTTATCTGGCCGGCAAGCATATTGACGGGATCTACCACGACATCACCCGGTACTCCTACTACGTGCTGATCGTGCTAGCGGTTGTGCTAGCCGCGTACATCGCACGGCACATCCTGCGCCGCAGGCGCCGCGCCGCGGCGGCCAGCGGGCAGGCCAAGGCCGGCCAGGCCCCAGGCACGGCCCAAGACCACCTTGGTAACGGACGCTGAGCCCATGCGGCGAACCGATCTTCCGCGCGGGGCGTCCCGGCGCCGGCCTGCTGTGGACTGAACTGGTGCGGAGGCGGCACGCTGGCTTGGTGGGGAGGCTGCGTGAGCGCGAGCGTGACCTGGCGGCGGTCGAGGGGCTGCTGCAGCACCGTGGTGGGGTGCTGCTGATCGAGGGCCGGGCTGGTATCGGCAAGACGTCGCTGGTTGAGGCCGCTTGCTCGCGGGCGGGTGAGCTTGGCCACCGGGTGGTGCGTGCGCGGGGTTCGGAGCTGGAGTCGGGTTTCGCGTTCGGGGTGGTTCGCCAGCTGTTCGAACGGCGCCTGGCAGCGGCGGGGGAGGGGGAGCGTGCCGCGCTGCTAGCCGGCCCTGCTGCCGCGGCGCGGCCGTTGCTGTCTGGCGAGGTCTCCGCGCGGCCTGCTGGTGATAGTTCGTTCGCGGTGTTGCACGGTCTGTACTGGCTGGTGGTCAACTTGGCGGTCGGCGGGCCGGTGCTGATCGCCGTTGATGACGCGCACTGGGCTGATGAGCCTTCGCTGCGCTGGCTGGCTTACCTGGCGCCGCGGCTGGAGGGGCTGACGGCGGGGATGCTGGTGGCGATGCGCCAGGACGAGCCGGCGCAGATGAGCGCCCCGCTTGCGGCGGTGCGCGCGCAGGCGGCGGTGCTGCGGCCGGCGCTGTTGAGCGAGCCGACGGTCAGTTCCATGGTTCGCGCCGCTGTCGGCGGCGAGGCAGGCGATGAGCTGTGCGCTGCTGTGTACGCGGCCTGCGGCGGTAATCCGCTGTACCTGGCCGAGCTCCTGCGGGCGGCGCAGGCCAGCGGCCGGCCGCTGGCCGCGCTGCGGCCGACTGAGTTGCTGGCGGCAGGCCTGGAGGGAATCGCGCGCCAGGTGATCGCCCGGGTGAGCAGTCTGGGCCCGGCCGCGCTGGGCCTGGCGCAGGCGCTGGCCGTGCTGGGCGATGACTGCGAGCTGCGGCACGCGGCGGCGATCGCCGGCGTGACCACGGCCGTCGCCGCGCGGCTGGCCGGGGACCTAGTCCGTGCCGAGGTGCTCACCGCCAGCGACCGGCCGCGGTTCATGCATCCGGTGCTGCGCGATGCGCTGGAGGCGTCGCTGGACAGCAGCGGAAAGGACCGTGCTCATCGCGGCGCGGCCCGGCTGTTGCACGCCGAGGGCGCTCCGCCCGGGCAGGTGGCCGCGCATCTGCTCCGGGTGCGGCCCGCGGGTGATGGCTGGGCGCTGGCCCGGCTGCGGGCGGCGGCGGAGTCGGCGATGAGCACTGGCGCGCCGTCGGCCGCGGCGATCCTGCTGGACCGGGCGCTGGCCGAGCCGCCGCCGCCCGGGCAGCGGGTCGTGGTGCTGCGGGAAGCAGCTCGCGCGCAGGTGACCGCGGGGCGGGAGCGGGCGTTCGTGCTGCTGGAAGAGGCACTGCGGCTGGCCGCCAGCCCGCTAGAGCGTGCCGGGATCGCGCTGGAGGTCGCCGAGGCGTACGCGGCGCTGTTCCGGTGGGTGGATGCGGTGGATGTCATCGAACGGGCGCTGGCCGAACTCGGGGATGCCGATCCGCAGCTCGCGGCCAGGCTGCAGGGCGAACTGGTGGTCAGCGGCTTGCATGACGCACGCCGCGCGGGCCGGGTCGCGCCGGTGCTCGCCCGGCTCGGCTCCCGCCCCCTGGAGGCCGCCAGCGAACCGGCCGCCGTCGCGCAAGCGATGATGATGCTGCTGGCAGGCCGGCCAGCCGGCCAGATCGCGGCATTGCTGGAGGACGCGCTGGCGCGCGCGGGCCCCGAGGCCGGGAATTGGGATACGCGGGCGGCGCTGCTGTGGGTGCTGGTGGTGACCGAGCGGTTCGGCGTGGTCGAGGAGTCGCTCAAGCCGATTCTGGCCCAGGTGCACCGCGGCGGTTCGGCGCGGGGCTTCGTGGCCGCCTACTCCACCCTCGGGCTGGTCAAGCTGCGGCTGGGCGCGCTGGACGAGGCCGACGCGGCGGCCCGGACGGCGCTGCGCGTGCTGCAGGAAGGCGACTTCGCGCCCGGGCTCGGATTCGCCGCCACAGTGCTATCGGATATCGCCGTCGAGGCCGGCGAGTTCGGCGAGGCGCAGGCGCTGCTGAACCTGCTCCCCCAGCAAGGGTGGCCCGCGGGCGTGGGCACGGTGCTCATTCCGGCCGCCCGTGGACGGCTGCGGCTGGCCCAGGGCCGGGCCGCCGACGCGTTGGCCGACTTCCAGGCCTGCCAGGCGCTGTTCAGCGCCGATGTGTGGGGGATGCCGGTCCGCGACACGGGGTACGTGCACGTCCGATCCGGCGCCGCGATGGCGTTGTCGCGGCTCGGCGAGCACGAGCGTGCGTGCGAGCTGGC
>Ga0318568_10000759_pt1 | contig 13235 bp, 14 predicted proteins | sample GRESIP088b5f21_FD_203690 | JGI IMG/M metagenome (GOLD analysis project Ga0318568, IMG submission 203690) | Tropical soil microbial communities from Luquillo Experimental Forest, Puerto Rico - GRE.SIPMG.088b5f21 | ecosystem: Environmental > Terrestrial > Soil > Tropical forest > Bulk soil...
GAGTATGTCACCCGCCGCCGCGCCGAGCTCGGCGACTAGGCCGGTCAGCGCTACAGCACTTTCTCTTCCATCAGCGCCTTGAGGTTGACGGCCGCGGTGTCGAACTGCTTGCGGGCCAGCCGGGTAACGATGGGCTCGGCGATCTTGAAGAAGCCATGGCTCTCGCCCCGGTAGACAGTGGCCATCCGGGTGCCGTTGGCGACCGGCTCCAGCCGGGTGTCGACCTCCAAATGGAACGGCCCGGATGAGGTCTTGGTCCCGAACCGCTCGCCCGCCACCAGTTCAGTGCACACCGCGACCGACTCGTAACTGCGGCCAAGGAAGCTGCCGACGAACGTCAGCGACTGGCCGACCTCGATCGGGCCGTCGTCCTCCCGTCGCACCTCGGCCAGGCCGGGCGTCCAGGCCGGTGTCTTGCTCACGTCCGTGATGACCGCGAAGACGTCCTCGACCGGGCGCTCGATCACGACGGTGATCTCAAACTCGTTCATGTGCCCACCCCAGGGGTATCGCTTGAACTGTTTCTCACCTGCACGATAGGCGCCGGCCGTTACCGCAACCGTTACGGCACTGGACAAGTATCTGAGTTTCGTACCGGCCCGGCCGGGGTGATAGCCGGCTGCCGTCAGCCGGCCAGCAGGACGCCGAGGAACAGGGCGGCCAGCGCGCTCAGGCCGGTGAGCGCACCGAACACCGCCTGCCCGGCGGGCGTGCGGGCACGCGTGTGCAGCAGCGCGGTGACCCCGGAGATGGCGACCACGACCAGCTTCACGATCAGGGTCGTCCGGTAACTGCCGTGGATCTGGGACCGGACCGCGGCGACGTTCCAGATCCCGGTGACGATCAGTACCCCGAAGGCGGGCCACGCCACCTGATTGAACCGGCGGGCGGCGGCCCGAGGGATCTCCGCCCCGCGGCGGCGCAGGACCGGGACCAGCGCGGCCAGGGTGATCTGCCCGCCTACCCAGACGGTCGCCGCGAGCACATGCAGAAACAGCCGGATCGTGTCCCAGCTGACGGACAGCATCCCATCCCCGTTTCTGCGGCCCGGCCGTCATCTGCCGGGGATCCTAGGCCCCGGGCGCGGCTGGCGCGGGATCATCGCAGGCCGGATCGCTGCCGGAAAAGCTGTTGGCGCTGGGCACGGCCCGGCCTCCTACCGGTGTCACGCTGACCGCCCGCTGCGTGAGCACGCAGCCCTGGCCTGGGCTGGAGGCCGGATGAGGGTGGGACGCGATGCACGGGCAAGTTGTGACCGGTTCTCGATCCCGCCGCCGCAAGCAAAGCCATACGGTGTGCGCCCGGGCCGGCGCCAGGCCGCGTGCCAGGAGGGATCTGCGAAACCTGTCCAGCCTGCGGCGATGTGGTGTCGCGGATAAGGGCTCACCCCAAGATTTCTTGATCGCTACCCCACGTCCGGTCAGGGTGACGACGGGGGAGATGGTGGTTCAGCGGTGAGCGCGTGGGCGACCCTGCGGAGCAGCGAACCGATCGTTGCGTCGGCCACATGGTGCAGGGCGATCTTGTCCAGCGCGGCCCCGAAGCCGTCCAGCGGCACCCGGTAGGACCCGGCCAGCACCAGCTTGGTCTGGCCGCCCGCGGGCAGCAGTGTGATGTCAGCGTCCAGGACCGGGAACAGGCCCCCGGCCGGGCCGGTCGCTTCCCACCGGAACGGCAGCACGGCGAGGTCGTCGTGCTCGGGTGGCTCCACAAACCGGACCCGCACCAGCTTCGAGGCCGCGCGGGCCTGGCCGAACGGCCCAGCCCGGATGGTGGCCGTGTAGCCATCGGCGTAGGCGCGGCCAGAGGCACCATCAAGTCCTCCGCGCCGGGCCAGGCTGACCAGGTGTGTCCGGGCGACCGGGAAAGGCAGGTCCAGGATGGTTTCCTGGCTTGCGAACATGCGCCCAGTAAGGCAGAACGCCACCAGCCTGACAGGGGCCGAAAGTCACCCCAGTGCGGGCGGACGGCCCAGCGGCAGGGACAAAGGTCCCGGACCAACGGCCCTACCTGAGAGACGGGATGGGGAGCATCGTTCCGGCCTAGCAAGACAGAAACCTCCGCCAGGCCCCAGGGCTGGGCTACCCCCGTGCCCGCCCCGGTGGGGCCATCAGGGACCCCCGGGCCAACGTCCCCAGCGCTTCTGGCCCGGGGGTCCTCAGGTTGCCGGAACTACGCTCATATCTCGTCGCCCAGCGCCAGCAGGGCGGTGACCAGATCCAGCAGCGGGCCGCACAGGTCGTGCTCGGCCACCAGCACCGCCGTGCCGTCGTCCAGGCTCACGCCGTAGATGGGGGCACCGGGAACCGGGCGGTAGGGCAGCGGGAATTCCAGGGCGCGGGTGGCCAGGTGTTCCCACTGGCGGCCGTCGACCCGGCGGCAGGTGTCCACCATGCGGCGGAGCATGGTGCCGTCCTGCCCGATCCAGGTCGCCACGACCCTCACAAGCCCAGTCTGTTCCTGCCGGAACGCCTGGTAAAGGCCACGCAAATGCTGGACGCCGCCCTCTCGCATGGGAGTAACGTCCCCGTATCCGCCGGGTGATCACAGCTGGCGCGGAAGCCCCCGGTGGCGCAAGCCGTCACACCCGCGCCGTGGACCCACCTGGCAGCGAGGGGGACTGGCCGGTTCCCCTGCCTGACCCGGGGCTGGGCCTGCCCCCGTGACCCGGCCCCGGGTCCCGGACTCTGCCCGATCTTGACGCAGGCATGGCCGCCCGGAGGTCCCCTGCCAGACCGGCCTCTTGACGGCTATTCGCGGCGGTTCCGGGCAGCTGGGGCGGCATAATCGCAGGCAGAGAGGCCGTAACGATGATCAAGCGTCCGCTGCCGGCGAGTTTCGCCGTTCGTATCGCGGAACCCTCCTAGGCGTCCGCCTCGGCCCGCAGTAGTGCCGCGGCCTGGGACAGGGCGGCCAGCTTGCCGTAGGCGGAGTCGCGGGGAAGGTACTTCATGCCGCAGTCGGGCGCGAGCACGACCCGCTCGGCCGGCACGTACGGCAGGGCGCGGCGCACCCGGGCCGCCACTTCCTCAGCGGACTCCACCGTCGGGTCGCCGAGGTTGAGCACGCCCAAGATGATCGTCTTACCGTCCAGGTCACCGAGCACCGCGCAATCCAGGCCGGACTGGGCGGTCTCGATCGACACCTGGTCACAATCGGCTTCGGCCAGTTCCGGCAGGAACGAGTAGCCCGCCGGGCGGTCGTGGATGATCGCCGCGTAGCCGAAGCACAGGTGCACCGCGGTGGTGCCGGTGACACCGGTGATCCCGGCCAGCGCCCGGTTGATCGCCTTGATGCCGTAGCGGCGGGCCTCCTCCGGCCGGGCCTGCAGGTAGGGCTCGTCCAGCTGGACGATGTCGGCGCCGGCCGCGAACAGGTCCGCCACCTCCTCGTTCACCGCTTCCGCGTAGCCGAGCGCGGCATCCTCAGTGCTGGCGTAGTAGTCGTTCTGCGCCTGCTGAGCCATCGTGAAAGGGCCGGGGACCGTCATCTTTATCGGCTTGCGGGTGCTGGCCCGCAGGAACCTGACGTCCGTGACCTCCACCGGATGGCGCCGCTGGATCGGGCCGGTGATCCGGGGGACCGGGTTTGGGTGGCCGCTCCGGTCCAGTGCGGTGCCCGGGTTGTCGATGTCGACCCCGTCCAGGGCGGTCGCGAACCGGTTGGAATAGCTCTCCCGGCAGATCTCACCATCGGTCACGATGTCCAGCCCTGCCTGCTCCTGCGCCCGGATGGCCAGCAGTGTCGCGTCCCGCTGAGCCTGCTCCAGGTACGCGGGGTCCACCCGCCACAGTTCCCGCGCCCGGACCCGGGGCGGGAACCTGTCCTGCAGCCGCTCCCGGTCGATCAGCCAGTCCGGTTGCGGGTAACTGCCGACAAGCGAGGTGGGGAAGAGCATGCGATCTCCTGGGAGGCTGGGGCAGCCGGGCCCGGCGCCGGCTGGGCCGTCGGCCCCGGCTGGGCTACCGGGGTCACTGGTCACGATATGCCGGGCTGGCAACCGGTGCCTGGCCGGCCATCACCCGGCGCGGCCCGGCCGGCTCAGGCGTCGGGGGAGTCGGTGCGGCCCTGCTCGGCCAGGAACCGCTCGAACTGGGCGCCGAGTTCCTCGGCCGTCGGCATGTTCGCATCCTCGGCCAGCAGGCCCTCCCGGCCCGCCGCCTCGACGAACGCGTCGTACTGCCGCTCCAGTGCCTGCACCAGTTCGGTGATCTCCTCGGACGCCTCCACCTGGCGGGCAATCTCCTCATCGGTCCGGCGGGCGGCCTCCCGCAGCGCCTCGTCCGGCACGGCCAGGCCGGTCACCCTGGTCACTGACCCCAGCAGGGTGACGGCGGCCGCCGGGTAGGCGGCCTGGGCCAGGTAGTGCGGCACGTGGACAGCGAAGCCGACCGCCGCCCGGTCCTCCTCCCGCAGCCGGAACTCCAGCAGCGAGGCGACACTGCCGGGCACCTGCAGCCGGTCCACGATCGGCCGCGAGCCGGCGATCAGGTCGGGCCGGGTGCCGTGGGCGGTCAGGCCGAGCGGGCGGCTGTGCGGCACGCCCATCGGGATGCCATGGAAGCCGACGGTCAGTTCCGCGCCCAGCCTGGTCGTCGCCGAGCGGACCGCGGTGGTGAACCGCTCCCACTCGTGATCCGGCTCCGGCCCGGTGAGCAGCAGGAACGGCGTCCCGGCGGCGTCACGCCCGAGGTGGATGGCCAGTTCTGGCGACTCGTACTCTGCCCAGTGATCCTTGTCGAAGGTCATCGGGGGGCGGCGGGACCGGTAGTCGATCAGCCGGTCCACATCGAAGGTCACCACCGGCTCGTGCTCGAGACTGCCCAGCAGGTGTGCGGTCAGGAGCCGCCCGGCCGCGCCCGCGTCGATGAAGCCATCCAGGTAGTGCAGCAGCGCGGCACCGTCGAGGGTGGGCGCGCCGGGGCTCACCTCGTAGAGGTCTCCCGCATCTCGCACCATGATCACATCCTCCTAGGCCGTCGTCCCCGTCAGATGCTGATAACCAGCGGATGGCGGCCGGCCATCCCGCACCGCACACCTGACAGCGTGCGCCTACGGTACCCGCCCCGGCCAGGCACAGCGACCGGGGTCAGGGGCGGTGGCGGCCCGGCGCGGGCGGGGGCCGCGTCAGCCCGTGACCTGCTCCGGGGCGAGCCGGGCGCCGCGATGCGCCCGCCACCGCTCCAGCATGGCGGGCATCTCCTGCTGGAGGAACTCGAAGACGTCCTGCGAATCGGCCAGCCGCTGGCCGGCCGGCGAGTCCGGGCCCAGCAGCTTGGTGCCCTCCCGCGCGGCGATCACCCACTGGGCCAGCACCTGGTCGCGGCGGATGGCGATCTCATACCAGAGGTCGTCGAGCAGCCGGTACACGTCCCGCCGGCTGCCAGGCTCGCGCTCGCGGCCGATCATGGCCACCTGGGACAGGTAACGCACGGCTCCGGAGATGGCGGCCGGGCTGGCGCCCAGCAGTCCGGACAGCTCGGCGGCGGTCAGCCGGCCGGAGTCGGTGACCAGCAAGGCAGCGAACACCCGGGAGGGCATCGGCGGCATGCCGGCCTGCACCAGGACCGCGGCGAAGCGCTCGATGAAGGCGCGGACGGCGTGCTCGTCGCGTTCGGCTGGCTGCTGCGTCATTGGCTGCGTGCCTTTCTCCCGGCGGGAACCGGAGGTGCGCTAGGAACATTCATGACTTTCTGAATTTAGTGTATGGTCTAAATCATGACGACGGCAATCGACGTGACCGGCCTGGTGAAGAGCTTCGGCCGGACGCGTGCGCTGGATGGGCTGGACCTGTCCGTCGCGACCGGCGAGGTGCACGGCTTCCTGGGGCCGAACGGGGCGGGCAAGACCACCACCCTGCGGGTGCTGCTGGGGCTGCTGCGCGCCGACGCGGGCACCGCGCGGCTGCTCGGCGGGGATCCGTGGCGGGACGCCACCACCTTGCACCGGCGGATCGCCTACCTGCCCGGGGATGTCACGCTGTGGCCGAACCTGTCCGGCGGCGAGGTGATCGACCTGCTCGCGCGGCTGCGGGGCGGGCTCGACGGCCAGCGCCGGGACATGCTGGTCAAGCGGTTCGACCTCGACCCCACCCGCAAGATCCGCGCCTACTCCAAGGGGAACAGGCAGAAGGTGGCGCTGATCGCGGCACTCGCCTCCGGCGCTGAACTGCTGCTGCTGGACGAGCCGACGTCCGGTCTGGACCCGCTGATGGAAGCCGCGTTCCGGGAGGCGATCGAGGAGCTGCGGCAGAGCGGGACCACGGTGCTGCTGTCCAGCCACATCCTCAGCGAGGTCGAGGCGCTGTGCGACCGGGTGACGATCATCCGCTCCGGCCGGACCGTGGAGACCGGTGCCCTGGCCGACCTGCGCCACCTGACCAGGACCGCGATCGACGCGGAGCTGGCCGGCCCGCCGCCGGCGCTGGGCGGGGTCGCGGGCGTGCACGACCTGGACGTAACCGGGGACCGGGTCCGCTGCCAGGTGGACAGTGACGCGCTGGACGAGGTGCTGCGCCTGCTCGCGACCGCCGGGGTGCGCAGCCTGATCAGCCGCCCGCCGACGCTGGAGGAACTGTTCCTGCGCCACTATGGGCCGGAGGGGACCCAGTCATGACCGTCACCGCCAGCCCAGACCTGGCGGGCACCGGGCCAGCCGGCTCCGGGGCGGCCCGGCTGCAGCTGGCCGGCACGGCGGCGCTCACCCGGCTGGGGCTGCGCCGCAGCCGGATCATGATCGTGGGCTGGATCTACGCGGTCGCGGCGTTCGCCTATGTCAGCGTGGTCGCCACCCGCAGGCTCACGCCCACGGAAGCGTCCCGGATGCCGTTCCAGGTCGCGGCCGCCACCAACCGGGTCACGCTCGCGCTCTACGGCCCAGCGGGTGACCTGCACACGCTCGGCGGGCTGGCGACCTGGAAGCTGAACGTCTATGGCGCGGCAGCGGCCGCCCTGATGAGCATGTTCCTGGTGATCCGGCAGACCCGGGGTGACGAGGACGCGGGGCGGCTGGAACTGGTGGAGGCGGGCGCGGTCGGCCGCCGCGCCACCCTCGCCGCAGGGCTGCTGACCGCACTGATCGCCAACCTGGGGCTGGCGCTGGTGGCCGGCCTGGCGCTGGCCGTGTCCGGGCTGCCGGTGGTCCCGTCGCTGGCCTACGGGCTGGGCATGGCGGCGGTGGGCATGTCCTTCGCCGCCATCACGGGGGTGGCCGCCCAGCTGGCGGCCGGTGCCCGGACCGCCATCGGGCTGGTGCTCAGCATGCTCGGCGTCGCCTTCGTGCTGCGGGCGGTTGGCGACACTGCGACCGGCGGCTGGCTGTCCCGGCTCAGCTGGCTGTCGCCGATCGGCTGGGCCACGGCGCTGCGGCCGTTCGGGCCGCTGAACTGGTGGGTGCTCATCATCCCGGTGCTGTTCACCATCGCCGTGAGCGCGCTCGCGTTCGCCCTGGCTGGACGGCGGGATCTGGGCACCGGGCTGCTGCCGGTGCGGCCCGGGCCGCCCGCCGCCAGCCCCCGGCTGGCCGGGCCGTTCGGGCTTGCCTGGCGGCTGCAGCGTGGCCCGCTGCTGGCCTGGTCCGCCGCTATCGCGCTCTACGGGCTGATCCTGGGAGCGCTGGCGAACAGCGTCGGCAAGCTGGTCGGCACCAGCGCGAGCATGCGGGAAATGTTCGTCCGGCTCGGCGGCCACAGCGGGCTGGTAAACGCATTCCTGGCCGCGATCATGGCCTTCATTGCCGTGTTCGCCTCGGTGTACGCGGTGCAGGCGGTGCTGCGGCTGCGGACTGAGGAGTCCGGGCAGCGGGCCGAGCCGGTGCTGGCCGGGGCGGTTGGCCGGATCCAGTGGGCGCTGAGCCACCTGGCGTTCGCGATCATCGGCCCGGTCGTGCTGCTGGTGATCGCCGGGCTCACCTCAGGGCTCGTCTACGGTGCGGCTATCGGTGACGTGGCCGGGCAGGCCGGGCGGATGCTCGCCAGCGCGCTGGTCCAGCTCCCGGCCGTGTGGGTGTTCGCCGGGATCGCGGCGCTGCTCTTCGGCCTGGTACCGCGGTTCACCGCGGCCGCCTGGGGCGCGCTGGTGCTGTTCGTGGGCCTGACCGAACTCGGCTCGTTCGGGGCGCTCAGCCGGTGGCTGCCCGACATCTCCCCCTTCACCCACGTGCCGAAGCTGCCCGGCGGGACGTTCACCGCCACGCCGCTGGTGTGGCTGGTGGCGATCGCGGCGGTGCTGACCGTGGCCGGCCTGACCGCGTTCCGCGGCCGCGACCTGGCCTGAGCCTGCCACCCGCCCGGCGGGATGCTGGCAGGCAGGCGGGGGACCGGCCGGGCTGGCCGCGGTGCCGGGGTCATTCCTTCCCGGCGGGCCGGAGGGTGAGCATCAGCACCCCATCACCCGCCGTCCGGGATTCGGTCACAGTGAGCTGGGTGGGGTCAGCCAGGTCATCCGGGAAGACGCGCTTGCCGTGGCCGAGCAGGATCGGGAAAACCATCAGCCGGTACTCGTCGACCAGGCCATGCCGGGCCAGCTCCTGCACGAGCTGGCTGCTGCCCTCGACCAGCAGGTCTCCGCCGGGCAGCGCCTTCAGCGCGGCGACCTCCGCCGCTACCTCACCCCGGAGCACCGTGGTCGGGCCCCAGCTTGCCTCGCCGTCGGCCAGCGTGCCGGACACAACGTACTTGGGGATGCTGTTCATCCGCTGGCCGAAGTCGTCCCCGCCCATCGACGGCCAGGCCTGCGCGAACCCCTGATAGGTGACCCGCCCCAGCAGCAGCGCGTCGCTGGCGAACAACTCGTCGTACTTGAACTTGTCGCCTTCCGGGCCGCGGTCGAACTGGAACGTCCAGCGCGGCTCCTCCATCACGCCATCCAGCGACATGAACTCGGTCACTACGATCCTGCTCATCTGTTCCTCCACAATTCCGGTGCCAGTACCATGCTGGCTCCTCACCCTGCTCACGAACGGGGCCGGCCGGAATCGACACCGGCCTGCGTTCGGCCCGGGCAGGCCACGGGACGTCAGCCATCCACCGCCGGGCCGGAGACGGGCAGCGGCGCGGTGGCAGCAGCCAGGAAGAAGGCGGCGGCGAGCAGCAGGCCGGCCAGCACAATGCCGTGCTGCACGCCGACCCGGTCGGAAAGGAAACCGATGGCTGGTGGCCCGAACAGGAAGGCCAGGTAGCCGATCGAGGACGCGGCGCTCACCCGGGCGGCCGCCCGCCGGGGGTCGTCGGCGGCGGAAGTGACACCCACCGGGAACCCCAGCGCCGTGCCCAGCCCCATCAGCAGGGTCCCGGCCAGCGCGAGCGGCAGATCCGTGCCGAAGCCAATGATGAGCAGCCCGGCCAGTGCGACGACGGTACCTGACCGCAGCACCGTGACCCGGCCGTAGCGATCGATGAACCGGGGACCGAACCAGCGCCCGGTGGTCATCGCGGCCAGGAACACCGCGAAGGTGGCCGTCCCCACCGCTGCCGCCGCGTGGTAGCCGTCGATGACGGCAAGGCTGAGCCAGTCGCCGGTGCCCTCGGTGAACGCCATGCAGAGCAGGAAGAGCCCGATGAGCAGGGTCCGGGGCTCGGCCCAGGCGGCCAGGGGGTGGTGCCCGGCGGCCGGGCCCGCCTGCCGGGCTGCTCGCTGCCGGTGCGCCAGGAAGTGGCGCGTGGCCACCGGGACCGCCACCGCCACCGCGACTGCGACGGCCAGCAGGTGCACGTTCACCGGTACCCCGGCGAGCACCATGACCGCGCCGGTGCCCGCCCCGGCCACCGTCCCGATGCTCCAGCCAGCGTGGAACCTGGGCATGATCGACCGGCCCAGCGCCTGCTCGACCGCCGCACCCTGCACGTTCATGGCCACGTCCCAGGCGGCCGCGCCCACGCCGAACAGGAACAGCCCGCCGGCCACCGGCGCGATGCCCACCCGGTAACCAGCGGCGGCGATGGCCAGCCCGGCGGCCGTGATCACCCCGGTGATGGCCACCGTCCTGGCTTCCCCGAGCCAGGCGACGACCAGGCCGGACAGCGGCGTAGAGATAGCCGCGCCCACTGCCGCGCACAGCAGGATGAGCCCGAGCACGCCGGGCGTCACGCCGAGTGCCGCCCGGATCTGCGGGATGCGGGCGGTCCAGCTGGCGATGATGAAACCGGAAGCGGCGAAGACGAGATAGACGGCGTTCCTGGCCCGCCGGGTACCCGCCTCGGCAGCCAGGCGCGTCACCATCTGGTCATGGGTGGATCTTCTTGTGCTCGCTCAGCATGGCGACGAACGTGGCCACCCGCCGGGCCCTGGTCTCCGGCCGTTTCGCGGCGCCGATCCGGTACAGGATCGCGTACCGGTTGGCACTGTCGAGGGTGGCGAAAAACGCCCGCGCCCGCGGGTTCGCCGCCAGCGCCCGGGCCAGATCCTCGGGCACGGTCACCCGCGACTGCGACTCGTAGGCCTGCTCCCACCGGCCGTCCGCCTGGGCGCGCTCGACCTCGGCCAGACCGCTGGCGCGCATCCGGCCGGCCGCGATCAGCGCCGCCACCCGCTCGGTGTTGATCCGGGACCAGCGGCTGCCTGGTTTGCGCGGGGTGAAACGCTGCAGCCAGTAGCCGCTGTCGTGGCTGCCCTTCTGGCCGTCGATCCAGCCGTGGCACAGCGCCACGTCCAGCGCGTCGGAGTAGCCTATGCCGGTGGCGCCTGAGCCTGCCCGGGGAATCTTGAGCCACAGCCCGGTGGCGGTGCTGGCATGCTCGGCGAGCCAGCCGTCCCAGGCTTCCACCGACTCGAAGCAGAGCACCGGCAGCTGGTCCGAGGGCATGAAAGCAGTCAACCATGATGCCCACCGGCCGCAAGCGTGAGCTGGCCCGGGCATGATCAGGCTGCTGGCCTTCGTGCTGCCGCTGGGGCTGGATTCGTTCGCGGTCGCGGCCGCGCTGGGCGCGGCCCGGCCCGCCGGGTTCGGCCAGCGGCTGCGCATCTCGGCGATCTTCGTGGTGTTCGAGGCGGGGATGCCGCTGATCGGGCTGGCCCTCGGCAACGGCCTGGCCCGCGTCATCGGGGACTGGGCGGGCTACCTGGCCGGCGCGGCCGTGATCGCCACCGGGATCTGGATGCTGGCTGGCCGGGACCAAGGCGAGGCGGCGGCGAGCCGGCTGGCCAGCACCCACGGATTCGCGATCGTTGCGCTCGGGATCAGCATCAGCATGGATGAGCTCGCCATCGGGTTCACCCTCGGCCTGGCCCGGCTGCCGGTGGTACCGGTGATCGTGGCCATCGCTGTGCTGGCACTGGTGGCCAGCCAGCTCGGGCTGGCCCTGGGCGCTGTCGTCGGCGAGCATTTCCGGGAACGCGCTGAGCAGGTGGCCGCGCTCACCCTGATCCTGCTCGGCTGCTACCTGATCGCCGAGCGCGCACTCGCCTGACAGCCCGGGGTCCGCCGCACAGAACGTTAGTTGTATTTTAGCAAGTGCCAGAACGATGCAACTGTGAAGGAGCCCGTGCCCGAACTCAGCCGGCAGCGGCGGCTGCTGATCCTGGCCATCTGCTGTTCGAGCCTGTTCATCGCCGGCATCGATGCCACGATCGTCAACGTCGCGCTGCCCTCAATCCAGCAGGACCTGCACGCGCCGGTGTCCGGCCTGCAGTGGGTCGTCGACGCCTACACGGTGGTCATCGCCAGCCTGCTGATCCTGTCCGGGTCGGTGGCGGACCGGTTCGGGCGGCGGCGGGTGTTCCAGATCGGGCTGGCCGCATTCACCCTGGGCTCGCTGCTGTGCAGCCTGGCGCCTGGGCTGGGCTGGCTGGTCGCCTTCCGGATGCTGCAGGCGGTCGGCGGGTCGATGATGAACCCGGTCGCGGTGTCGATCATCACCAACACCTTCACCGACCCACGCGAGCGGGCCCGCGCGATCGGGATCTGGGGCGCCGTGTTCGGGCTGTCGATCGCGGCCGGCCCGGTCTGCGGCGGGCTGCTGGTGGCCACTGTCGGCTGGCGCGGCATCTTCTGGGTCAACGTGCCGATCGGGGTGGCGGCGATCGTGCTGACCGCGCTGTTCGTGCCCGAGTCCCGGGCAGGCCGCGCCCGCCGGCTCGACCCCGTCGGCGAGGTGCTGGTCGTCGCGCTGCTGGCCAGCCTTACCTACGCGATCATCGAAGCGCCGCGGGCGGGCTGGCTCTCGCCGGAGATCGTGGCGCTGTTTGCCCTGGCCGCGGCGGCGCTGGCCGGGCTGGTGATCTACGAGCCGCGGCGGGCCGAACCGCTGCTGGATCTCAGGTTCTTCGGCAGTGTGCCGTTCACCGGTGCCACCCTGATCGCGGTCAGCGCGTTCGCCTCACTCGGTGGCTTCCTGTTCCTGAACACCCTGTACCTGCAGGAGGTGCGCGGCCTCACGGCGCTGCATGCCGGGCTGTTCACACTGCCGCTGGCGCTGATGACGCTGATCTTCGCGCCGTTGTCGGGGCGGATGATCGGCCACCGCGGCCCCCGGCTGCCGCTGGTGGTGGCGGGTGCCGGCATGACCGCGGGCGCGCTGCTGCTGACCGGCCTGCGGCCGGGCACCCCAGTTGGCCTGCTGCTGGCCGGCTATGTCATCCTCGGCATCGGGTTTGGCATGGTCAACGCGCCGATCACCACCACCGCGGTGGCCGGCATGCCCCTCGCCCAGGCTGGGGTGGCCGCCGGGATCGCGTCCACCAGCCGCCAGGTCGGCACGTCGCTCGGGGTAGCCGTGACCGGTTCGGTGCTCGCATCCGGGCTGCACGGGCCACTGGCGGCCGGCTTCACCCAGGCCAGCCAGCCCGCCTGGTGGATCATCACCGGCTGCGGCGCCACCGTGCTGGTGCTCGCCCTGGCCACCACCGGCCGCTGGGCCATCGCCACGGCCGCGCGCACCGCCGGCCGGATCACCGCCAGGGATGCCCGGGCCCAGGTCACCGCCTTTCCTGCGTAACGGCGGCGCCGCCGGGTCAGGGCACCAGCCAGAATGCGCCGACCACCAGGGCGGCCAGTGCCGCCAGGCCGAACAGCAGGATCCACAGCCCGGCCGGGACGCCGGTGAGCGCGGCCAGCTGGTCGGCGTCGGTGTCGCGGCCGCGGCCATGCCCGCGCCGCCGGGTCCGCTGCAGCTCGAGCACCGGCCGGACGCCGCCGAACAGCAGGAACCAGGTCAGCAGGTAGCCGAGTACGTTCTCGCCGAGCGCCGACCCGCGCCACACGACGACCGCGATCGCGGCGCCGGTGACCACCACGGCGGC
>Ga0318568_10000765_pt1 | contig 13142 bp, 9 predicted proteins | sample GRESIP088b5f21_FD_203690 | JGI IMG/M metagenome (GOLD analysis project Ga0318568, IMG submission 203690) | Tropical soil microbial communities from Luquillo Experimental Forest, Puerto Rico - GRE.SIPMG.088b5f21 | ecosystem: Environmental > Terrestrial > Soil > Tropical forest > Bulk soil...
AGTATCGATAATACTACCGACGTATAACGGAGAAAGATTTATTGCAAGCGCTATTGAAAGCTGTCTATCACAAAGCTATTCCAATATTGAATTGATTATCGTAAACGATTCTTCAACTGATAATACTGCGGTAATTATTGAACGCTACGCAAGTGCGGACAGAAGAGTGAAGGTTATTAATAACGCCAGGAACATGAAATTGCCCGGCTCGCTTAATATAGGATTTGATAAAGCAGCTGGCGAATATTTTACATGGACGTCCGATGATAATTTGCTTGGAGTTAATGCAATTGAAAAGATGGTTGAAGCATTGCAAAATAATCCCGAAGCCGATGTGGTGTATTCTTCTTATAGTTTTATAGATGAAAACGGCAGGCATTTAGGAGTGTACGGCGATGAGCCGGAGTGTCTTATTTTCAGTTGCATTGTTGGCGCTTGTTTTTTATACAGAAGACATGTGCATTTCGAACTCAAAGGATACGATGCCAAAAAGTTTCGAATGGAGGACATGGATTTTTGGCTACGGGCCAGTGAAAAATTCAGGTTCCTGTATTTGAGCGAAGCCGAAATGTACAAATACAGAAAGCATACGCAGTCGCTGACAAGCACTATTTATGGTAATGAAGAAATACACACAGAATACCTGAATCATTACTTTGATTCCTTTGAAGTTTTCTTCAACAAATATCTTAACGCGGGATTTTCAAAAGATGATGTAGAGAATCATTTGAAGATTTTTTTTGAAAAGCAGCCCGATAGAAAAGAACCGCTGAGTGACCAGGTGTTGAAGTTTGTTAATCACTTTGACAAGTTGACAAAGCTAGATTGGAAATTGGTAAATCTTAGAGGAGATATCATCAATCAGTTAGTTGAAAAAAAGCGGGAGAAGATAATCGGATTGATGATTAACGATCTGCAGTTCGAGAACCAAAAACTTAGAAAGAAGAATCCAAAGCTTGCATCGCAACTAAACAAACCGATTTCATGGTATTACAAAGAATATGAAACATTGCCTTTGTGGTATAAACGAATAGGGCACGTTATAAAGTTTTTTCAAGGGAATAAATCCTGGTAATTGTTTTAAATAAACATTGATAGAATTTGAACTACTGGTTACTTACAACGGAATTTCCTCCTTTTCATGGCGGCGGTATTAGCACCTATTGTTACTTTACCGTGAGGATGTTGGCTAAGTCTGGCATAAACGTTACTGTATTTGTGCCGGATGAAAAGCAAACCGACTTCAGTGTTACTACCACCGAGGGCGTAAGAATTGTTGCGTTTAATCCTGACAGAAAAAAAACTTCATCCTATCTTGGATACGCTGCAAGACTCAGTTATGAATTTGCCCACATTGTTCGCGACTTTGAAAAAAATGATCAAACGCCTGATGTCATTGAATCCCAGGATTATTTAGGGATAGCGTATTACTTACAACAGTATAAGCTTTTATGTTGGAAGCAGTTTGCACATGTTCCTATTGTAATCACTTTACATTCCCCTGCATTTTTATATCTCGAGTACAATAAAGTTTCAACGCACCGTTTCCCTGACTTCTGGACCTGTGAAATGGAGAAGCAGTGCATAGTAATGGCGGGTAAACTAATTTCTCCTACTAACTTTTTAAGACAAGTTATTCAGGAGCAGTTGCAAATTTCTCATAAAGAAATTTCTGTCATTGCAAATCCCTATGAGAATGGAAATCCTTCTTTTTCAAACTTATTGCAAAAAGGAAAAATTGTTTACTACGGCAAACTCTCTCCGCAAAAGGGCTCGTTTGAGTTACTCGAATATTTTAAAAAATTGTGGGATGGCGGATTTTCAAATAGTCTGAATATCGTAGGCGGAATGGACATTGTTTATCATCCCACTAAGCAAACAATGGGCGAGTTTGTAAGAACTACTTATAAAGCATACATAGATAAAGGGCTATTGAAACTGCACGGAAAAATTTCGCCCTCGCAAATCCAGAAATATTTGAAAGACGCCCACGTAGTGCTTGTTCCAAGCATCGTCGACAATTTGCCTTATGTTGTTCTCGAAGCAATGGGATTGGGAAAGATAGTATTGGCGTCGGTTCAGGGGGGACAGAAAGAAATAATAACCGACGGCGTAGATGGATTTTTATTCGATCATTTTATTGAAAATGATTTTGAAAATAAGTTGCGGAAGATTTTGTCATTGGATGAAGCGGATATAAATAAAGTACAGCAAGCTGCAATAGAAAGAGTAAAGTCCGGTTATTGTCCGGATGAAATAATGCAACAAAAGATTGCTGAAATTGAATCCGCTATAGTAACTGAAAAGAAAGCGAACAGGATATTTCCGTTTTTGCACCAGGAGCAAATCGCACCTACAACCAATGGCGCAGATGATGATCTAACGGTGGTCATTCCATATTACAACATGGGAAAGTACATCGTTGAATGCATTAACTCTGTAAAGAATTCAACCTACGTACCAGCTGAAATAATCATCATCAATGATGGCAGCACAGATCAACATAGTATTGATCAACTGGAAATTTTAAGCAGAACGCATCCTGATATAAAAATTGTTCATCAAACTAATAAAGGGCTGCCGGCTACACGAAATCTCGGTGCTAAAATTGCACGCAGCAACTATCTTGTTTTTCTTGATGCCGATGATAAAGTTGATCAACATTACTATTCACGAGCAATTGATATTTTGAAGCGATATGATAACATTTTCTTTGTAGGAAGTTGGGTTCGTTATTTTGGAAATACAGATAAAGTGTGGCCTACATTTACGCCACAGCCGCCCTATATCCTGGTACACAACTCTGTTAACAGCAGTTCTCTCGTTTATAAACGGAATGCGTTTTTGCAGGGCGGACTCAATGACAAACAATTTATTTTTGGTCTTGAAGATTATGAAAGTGTAGTGAGCATGCTTTCAAAAGGATTCAACGGTGTTATTATTCCGGAATGCCTTTTTTATTATCGTGTGCGACCAAACTCAATGTTCAGGGGCATTACAACGAATAAATTTCTTTATTCAAACAGAGTAATTTCGGAGAAACACGCCGCCTATTTTTCTAAATTTTCCACAGCAGTGATCAATCTTTTGAATGCAAATGGTCCCGGATATTTATTTGACAATCCAACATTCGAAGTAAATGTTTCCGCTTCAACCGTCACGGAAAATAAATTGAAACGCACGATCAAGAGTTTGGTAGGAAGAAATGAATTGTTGAAGTCGAGGGCAATTAAAATAAAAAATAAATTAAAACTATAATGATAATTGGTATTGTGAAAGACTGGGTAAAAAGATCCAATAAGTTAGAGAGACTGTGGCTTCTTGCGAAGATTGAATTTAAACTTCGTTATTACGAAAATAAACTTGGGTTACTATGGGCATTGCTTAAACCGATTATGGATATCTGTATTTATTACATCGCATTCAAGGTGATCATGAAAACCGATGTTCCTGCCTTTGCTTCTTTTCTTTTTATCGGCTTAATTCTATGGAACTTTTTTATAGAGTCGACAGGCGGAACAATTCAAATTTTAAACACAAAGAAATATCTGTATGAGTACAGCAATATGAACAAGATCGAGATTTACATATCTACATTGCTGGCAAATAGCATAGGCTTCTTTTTCAACTTGCTCATGTTTCTGGTCTTCTATAATTTTTTTGAGTCGCAATCTATAGGGCTGCATTCGCAGAACCTTTGGATCATTGCACTATTTGCAAATCTTTTCATTCTGTCTTTGGGCATATCTCTTATCCTGTCAAACATTTACATCATTGCGAAGGACATCACTCAAATATGGGCCGTGTTTACTGCGTTCCTGTTTTTTCTTTCGCCCATATTTTATAAACTGTCGACATTCAAAGAAGCATTGCCATCGTTTGACTATGGCAATCCAATAGCAGGAATTATCATTAACGCCCGTCGTATAATGATGGAAGGAGCACAACCGGATTTTCAATTAATGATCTTCGATTTCGGGTACGCATTTTTCCTTCTCTGTGTGGGCTTTATTTTCTTAAACAAACTGGGATCAAAAGCTGCCGAAAAACTCTAAACTTTATTAACCATGAAAGAAGAATTTGCAATACAAGCTAAAAATATAAGTAAGACATTTCACATTTCTGAAGACAGTCACAATACGGTGAAGCACCGACTGTTTAATATTTTTAATCCTCCACGTTCCAGGAAAGTAGAGGGGTTGAAGATGATGGATTTTGAAGTAAAAAAAGGCGAATGTGTTGGATTGATTGGAAGAAACGGCAGTGGCAAATCTACACTCACGAAAGTTCTTGCAGGCGTTTATGCAACAGATACAGGTTACATCAACATTAATGGAAGCACGCTCCTGATGAACCTTGGCGTGGGTATGAGCCACGAGTTGACTGCACGTGAAAATGTGTATGTATCTGCATCTGTACTGGGTTTGAAAATTAAAGAGATTGACGAGATATTCGACAAGATCATTGACTTCGCGGAGTTAAAAGAATTTGTTGATACTAAGATCAAATACTTTTCATCCGGTATGGTAGCGCGCCTGGGTTTTTCTATTGCTGTTAATGCCGGCGCAGATATTATGTTCCTCGACGAAATATTCGCGGTAGGTGACATGAAATTCCAGGAGAAAGCCGTTAAAGTTTTTGAAAGCAGCTGGATTGAAGGTAAAACGGTTATTCTCGTAAGTCATTCCATGGATACAATTGAAAAGTATTGCCAACGCAGCGCTTACATGAAGAACGGGAAAATGGAGTTTTTTGGCGAAACTGAAAAAGCCATTGAAATGTATATGGCAGATAACAACTAAAGTGACAGAGCTAAGTGACTGTCGAGTAGCTGCGGGGACCAGACCTGACAGGTTTTTAAAACCTGTCAGGTCTTGCTCTCTGTCATTCATAGATTTTTGCTGTGCAACAGATCAAGTACCTGGGAGGACAGGAACATTCTTGACTGATTTTTGAACAGCTTAACTAAGCGTCGGGGGCTTTGCTATTACTCAACCACTCTTTGCGTCCTTGATTTTCCTTTGCGCCTTTGCGTGGGACAAACGCTGCGATTACGAAGCTCAGAAAGAATCCCATTGTTATGTTTCCTAAACTTCTGTCAAGATATGTTTCAGGAAACATAACAAATGCAAAGACTGTAATAACGAAACAGCCAAGTACGAATTTGTTTTGAAAAGATTGTACGAATGGCAAAATGATAAAGCCCAATACAAACAGCACAAAACCAACGATACCAAACGTTACCAAAACATCAACATAAGTGTTGTGTGCATTGCGGCGGCTCTGAACGCCAAAATCGAAATGGTGCTTTTTATATTCTTCCACCAGTTGATCTTGCTTGTCGCCTATCTGCACTCCAAAAACAGGATGAGCCTTAATTAAATTGCCCGCACATTTCCATACAGCCAGGCGGATATTGGCGCCGTTCCATTGGTCCGCAGTTACCTCCATGTTGTAGTGGCTTTCTTTTGCATGACTCTGGAAATTATAACTTGTGTATCCCAGTTCTTTAAATCTGTTTACAGTTTTAGGAAAGAATTTTATAAGGAGGAATCCTCCAATCAAAAGCCCCATCACTAATGTGGCGCCTTCCAGTATTTTTTTATAACGAATGACATAATAGAATGCAAACAGTAAAATGCTGCTATAAAGTATAATGATGTTGATGCGGCTTGCGAGCATAAAGTGGGTGAGCATCAAAAACAATATCGCCACATACATCCACTTTTTATTGGCGTAAGTATTCTCTTTTTTTATCAATAAGTAGGAATAAAAATAAATAGCGAGTGTGACCATCATCGCAAAATAAATGGACTGTTTGTCGATTGCGATACTAAAGCTGTCATTGTACAATACTGAAGCATCATGTGTGATGTTATACTGATACGCGGCCCAGCAGAGACAAACGATTGCCGCAAGCGTGATGAGATTGGCGATGTAAAACAGCAGGCGATTAAATAATGCCGGTCTTATGTAAATGGTGCCAAGTGCGATTGGAAATAAAACCAACGGCACTCGCATGCCGAGGACTGTAAAGGCTTCGTCTCTGTTAACTGATAAGAAAGCACTGATGACCTGCAGCAGATAAAATGCACAAATAAAAAAAACTGCTTTCCTCTCTTTTAGCAACGACCATTTCTCACTCAGGGAATTAAAGAAAAAACTAAAGATGAAAATCACTCCGATAACAATATTGCAGATGACTGGCGCTATCGGAAAAAAGAAAGTGATAAAGAATAAAACAACAAGGATCGTCAGGATATTTTCCTTCGTTGTAAACTTGATATTATTGATGTTTTCCACAGTTAAGGCTTAATATTTCAGAAGGCACGAAGATAAAGAATACTCCCGTTTTGACGCTGATGTTTCAGCGCAAACGGGAGTTCTTTTTCTTTCATTCGGATGCTATTTTTTAACCAGCGTTGTTTTTACAGGTTTTAAAGTTTTGAGGTAATTGTAAACTGCTGTCAGCTCATCATCATCCATGCGCTTGAATGAGTTCCAGGGCATCGGACTGCCAGGAATAAGTTTGCCCATGCGAAAACGATCGATGAAATTTTTCTTTGACCAGTTGAATATTCTACTCGTTGAATCGGGTGTAAGGTTAGGAGTTATAAAACCCTCCACTTCACCGCCGCCACCGAATGGCTCGCCAATGAATGCACCGGATAAATCTCTTTGCGTGTGGCAACCATTACATTCGGCAACACTTAGAGCCAGGTATTTGCCATAGGCGGCAGTCGTATCTCTTGGCACAGTCCTGGGAACATCGCCGGTGGGGCCAACGGGTTTCACCAAAAACGCCTTCACGATATTCCCCATAACATTCAAATCATTTTCAGGAACCTGGTTCCTTACGGGCTTTTGCGCACGCAAATAAGAAATAACAGCAGTAAGATCTTCATCACTCATATTGTGAAAAGGCATGAAGTCGTACACCGCGCCACCATTCGGATGTACACCGAAACGCAGTGCCCTGGCGATTTCCCCGTCGGTAAAATTACCTATGCCGGTTTCTTTATCGGGCGTAATGTTTTTGGAATATACCGTTCCCAAAGGCAGCGCAAACTTGAAGCCACCAGTTAACGGAACATCTTGCCCCAGTTCGTAAAGCGAATCAACATTCGCCGTGCTATGGCAGTTGATACAATGCGCAGAGCTGAATACTAAATGTTTTCCCCTCGCAATAATTGCAATATCTGACGATGCCTTAATATCAGGATAAGGAGCCTCATATCGCAGGTCCTGTCTCGATGCCACGGTAGCAGTAATACCGGCAGCGATAACAACCAGCACAATGAATGTCCATTTCAGAATTTTTTTCAACTTTCTCATAACAAATTGTGGCAAGGTTTAAGGAGACCACGCCGCAAGGTAGAAACCGAAAAAAGCGAGTACAATGAGAGATGGAACGAACTGTTGAAATTGATGCATGAAATGCAATGATAAGGCACGCAGATTTTCATGATTGTCATGATTTTCTGATTTGAGATTTCAATTTTGGTTGAAGCGCGGCGTGTTGAATTTCAAATCGGAAATAAAAAAAATCATCACAGATCATCACAATCATGAAAATCTGCGTTCTTTCTCTCCCGTTGCTATCTTTGAATCATGTACTCCAAGCAAGAAGCAGCATCGCTGAAACAATCATTCTGGACCGCTTTCGGGCAATACATGTCATTGCACCTTTCTGCCGAAGGTGAAAAAGTAAACTGGATAAACTATAAGACAGGTGAAAAGAACATTTACTTTCGAATGAATGCTGATAATAAAACGGCTTCTGTAGGCATTGAGATTGCGCATCCTTCCATCGATATCCAGCATTTATATTTCGAACAATTTGAGCAATTGAAAGCCCTGCTTAACGAAGCTTTGAACGAAGAATGGATCTGGCAAACAAATGTCCGCGACGAAACCGGTCGCCAGATTTGCCGTATCTATACATTTACCGAAGGCGTAAATATTTTCAAAAAAGATGACTGGCCGGAAATTATTTCATTTTTAAAACCACGCATCATAGCGCTTGATGAATTCTGGGTTTCAGCAAAATACGTTTTCGAAGCACTACGTTAAATCCACTTCATAGGATGCTACGACATTAATTTCAAACTGTTTATGCTATCTTGGACCACTCTTTACCAACATTTAAAATAACCAAATAACAGGACTCATGAAACGAATGCTTGTCTTGCTTTTTTTATTTGCATCTGTAGTGGCGGTCGCGCAGCCCAAAGTTGATGTTGACAAACAGATCCGGCTTTGCGCGAATCAATACAAAGGAATGTTGGCAGCCTGCACTGATACAACGTTGTTTCCACAATCGATCAACCCCGATGGCTCTTTGTACAAAAGAAAAAGCGACTGGTGGTGCAGTGGCTTCTTTGGCGGTTCGTTGTGGTATTTGTTTGAATACACAAAAGATGACAGCTTGAAACGTGCAGCAGAAAAATGGACAATGGCTGTTGCAAAAGAACAGTACAATAAAGGCACGCACGATTTGGGATTCATGCTGTATTGTCCGTTTGGAAATGGTTATCGACTTACAAACAACCCCGCTTATAAAACCATCATGCTGAATGGTGCCCAATCTTTGTCAACAAGATTTGATCCTAAAGTGGGCGTTATAAAATCATGGAACAATTTCAATGGCTATAAATATCCGGTGATCATTGACAACATGATGAACCTGGAATTTTTATTCTGGGCAGCAAAAGCTTCCGGCAATAAAAAGTTCTACAACATTTGTATTTCGCATGCAGACAAAACATTGAAGAATCATTTCAGACCCGATTACAGCAGTTATCATGTCGTATGTTACGATAGCGTAGGAAATGTGTTGGCAAGGAAAACAGCACAAGGCTACGCGGATAACTCAGCATGGGCGAGGGGACAGGCCTGGGGGCTTTACGGCTACACTGTGATGTACAGGGAAACAAAGGATAAAAAATATTTGGACCAGGCGGTAAACATTGCGAAGTTTTATATGAACAATCCAACGTTGCCGGCTGATAAAATTCCTTATTGGGATTTTAATTCTCCTGCCATTCCAAATGAAGTGCGTGATGCTTCAGCTGCGGCTGTTGCTGCATCTGCGCTGCTTGAGTTAAGCGGATATGTGAAGAAAGATCAAGGTAAATCTTACATTGATTTTGCAGAGCAGGTTTTGCAAAGCCTTTCCGGTCCTGAATATTTTGCAACTGAAGGCAACCAGCATTTTATCCTTAAACATAGCACTGGACACAAGCCTGCAGGAACTGAAATCAACACACCAATCATTTATGCTGACTATTACTACATAGAAGCATTGTTGCGTTATAAGAAAATTATGGCACGTGGATGATGTTGATTAGTGAATGGACGCGGATATTTGTGGTACAAGAAAATGATGTAAATGATGAGCGATAAACTTTCTTTAGAAATAGTTGAGTTTGGTGATGTATCCATCAAACTATATGTTCCTGGTTACGATTATGTAAAGCAGAAATATGAAGAAAGTAAGTTGAACGCGGCCGGTAAACATTTTCCTTATTGGGCAAAAATATGGCCGGCCGCAATCGGCATGTGTAATTTCATCAGTGTTCATCCGTCTTTGGTTCGGGGAAGGAAGGTGTTGGAACTTGCTGCCGGCTTGGGATTGCCTTCCCTGCTGGCTGCTGCTTATGCTGCGGAAGTATGTTGCAGTGATTATTTACAAGACGCCATCGATGTAATTGACAGATCAATCACCATCAATGAGTACAACAATGTTTACACACGTCTGCTTAACTGGCACCACTTGCCCGACAGTTTGCACGCTGACGTTTTGCTGCTAAGCGATGTGAATTATGATGAAGAAGAATTTGCTATTCTATATAAAGTAGTTGAAAGGTTCATCAACAGCGGCACTACAATAATTTTATCTACGCCACAAAGGTTAATGGCGAAATCTTTCATCAGCAAATTATTGCAGTGGGTAACGATCCAACAGGAAATGGAAATAGGTGTTTCCGAACAAACATTTGTTTCCATTTTCGTTTTAAAAAAAGGATAAGGTTTAATTCAAAAGCAATCACAGGTAGCAGTGGGTTTCGGATCATAAAAATGCGTTCCAAAGAAGTTGACTGCCCCGGGTTCCAAACTCAGACAGGCGTTCCTTCAGTAGTGGTACTAAAAATTTGTTGTCGACTTTCTTTCCTTTTTTCGGCGCAACCAGTTGTTCCGGCGTCACTTGCACCAGTTCCAGTTTTGTTGCGAACCATGTTGTATTAATTCGCGGAATAGCAATGCCCAACACCATTCCCGGCAGGTTGTTGAAAGATTCGGGACCGCCATGGGTTACGATTTCATCTGTGTAAAATGCGATTACATACACTGAATCCATAATGATCCCTACAGCTTTACGGCACTCAAAACCCGCAATATTCCTGGTGTCTGAAGTGATTTTCCAATTCACTTTTCTCAGGCTGTCCGTTATTAAATAATTGCCGTCATAAATGCTTTTCTGGCTCACACTTTGATCCTTCTTAAAATCTGAAAACACAATATTTTCATTTGCAATCAATAGCCAATCCTGAATGCGTGCTCCGGTGGTCACCTCTTCCCGTCCAGGTTTATACAGGGTTTTGTCTCCATTGAAATATAGATCAAAATAGAAGTTTTTGTGGTCGGGGACGGACTTTTTCAATCCGTCCACCCATGATCTTGAACCTTCATCGTCACCCCAGGCAGCATCTATTATTTTGTGCAGGTTAACCCTTTTTTCAAATTCTATTTTTCCCTGCGTGATAAACATTTGCTGGGAAAAGCCGCTGGTCATGCAAGCGACAGTTACAATGGATGTGAAAAGAAATTTCATAGTAAATAGTTTAAGGTTTAGTTGGTGTTGTCATGGCGCTTTTTGAAAAATTCCATACGAAGCTCAACAGGAAGTATCGGTTGATCGTTTGGAAATTGTTCTCGGTGATGTTTGTATTGGAGATATAACGATAATAACCTTTGTTTTGATTCAGCAGATCATGCGCACTAAACTTGATCATTGCTTTATCGTCTTTAAGAAGTTTATACCCGATGTATGCGTTCCATAAAATAACATTATTGTTCTGGTCGAACGTCGATGTCTTTTGGCGGAACTGACCCGTTACATCTGTGGTGATGTCAATTTTCTTTTTTAAATACACTGAACCGCTGATGCTTTGTGACGAGCTCCAGTAATTATTGTTCACACCCGTATTGATAGTGGAATGCGAACCGTTGAAGGTCACGGAAGGATTATAGTTAATGGACCACTTATCATCCTTGTACTTCGAAATATACATTCCGACTCCTGGCGAATAGCTTTGAGTTACATTTTTTTCGAGGTTTACGTAGCTGGTGTACTTGGAATAGTTCATGTTTCCGGAAAACTGCATGCGTATTTTTGCTTTTTTCAAGGTCATGAAATAACTACCACCCAGGTAGGCGTTTGCGTTGCCGTTGGTATTGATGTACTGGTAGATAGTTTTGCCCGTGGCCAGATCTGTATACTGCGTGCTGGTAATATTGTTTGCAACAGTAGATGCACTGCCCCATATATAAAAGCCACGATCCTTCAAAATCTTGAAAGAGTTGTAGTTGAGGTTGATGGAGTGCGTGAATTGTTGTTTTAAAAGCGGGTTACCTACATAGATCACCAATGGATTGTCGTTGCTTGCAACAGGCTGTATTTGGTTTATAGAAGGCTGACGCGTGTTTCCATTATAATTGATCGAAAAACCTGAACCGGGGTTGAATTTGTAATTGAAATTGGCTTTCGGAAACAGATTAACGTAGTTCCTTTCGACAGAAGTATTATGTACCTTATCCTGTTGATCGAAGTTTTGAAAAGCAAGATCACTACCAATTCCCGCAACTATTTTCTTTGTGTTGTACTTGAAGAAAAGGCCGGCCGTATTCGTTGTTACATCATACCTGTAACTATTGCTATATGCCTGGCTCAGTACTTCGTATTTGCCATCGGGCGATTTATTGTACGACAATCTCTCAGAACTACTGCTGTTGATTCTTAACCCGTAGCTCACTTCAGTAAATATCCTTTTGCTAAGAGGCTCGGTGTAACTCAGTTTTCCGCCAAATGCATTGACTTTGGTGTCCGTTAATTTCATTTGATCAGTAAGAGAATCTTTTGGCAACCTCGTTACGGGATTATAAGTAGTAATAAGCGCATTCAAATAACCGGTGGAATTATCTGCGTTGTATTGGTCATTCAGGCTCAAGGAAAGCGTTCGTCCAACTTTTTCAAACTTTTTTCTCAATAACAAGGTAGATACCAGTTTTTGATTGTCGCCATTCGCAGAGTTGGATTGCGTATTTTGGTTGATCGTGCTGTCGTTTATATCATACGTGCGGCTCGTTGTGGCAGATGCATTTTGAAATTTACCTGAGCTTCCGTTTACTGTTACCTTTACAGAAAGCCCCGAGTCTATTTGATAGTCATAAATGCCGCTGACAAAATGTTTTTGGCGGGAGCTGTTGTTGTTGTTCGTTGCTTTGGTAAAGAAAGTGGTGTCCGGCAAAATAGATTGCGAAAGAGAATTGCTCGCGGCTTCCACGTTTAGTTTATTGTAACGATAACTGCTGTTCAGCTTCTGTTTATCGGCATTGTACTTGTCAGAATAATTGGCGCCTGCCGCCCAGCTTTTAGGAAGACCTTCTCCGTTGAAGTTAGGAGCATCATCGCCACCACTGTAGAAGACCATTCCGCCATCATCGTTGTATTCTATATTGTCGCCGCTGCCGTATTTATCCCTGTCGGACCAGTTCAAACCTGTTGTTCCCACATTGCTCATGATTCCATAGGCTGAGAGTTTTTGTTTGGCCCGGAAACGATTGATCATCGCGCTGTTGTCATATTTCCCATCCGGCCCGCCACCCAGATCAAGTTTGCCAAAGTATCCCCGCTTCTTATCTTCTTTTAGTTTCAGGTTGATTGTCTTTTTGCTGTTTCCATCATCAATGCCCGTGAATGTGGCCTGGTCACTTTTCTTATCAAAAACCTGCACTTTATCAACCGCATCTGCTTGTAAATTCTTAGTGGCAATCGTTGGGTCGTCGCCGAAAAATTCGTCACCATCCACCAATATTTTTTCAACTTGTTTTCCCTGCGCTGTGATCTTCCCGTCTTTGTC
>Ga0318568_10000782_pt1 | contig 13010 bp, 11 predicted proteins | sample GRESIP088b5f21_FD_203690 | JGI IMG/M metagenome (GOLD analysis project Ga0318568, IMG submission 203690) | Tropical soil microbial communities from Luquillo Experimental Forest, Puerto Rico - GRE.SIPMG.088b5f21 | ecosystem: Environmental > Terrestrial > Soil > Tropical forest > Bulk soil...
ACTATGTGATGCGACCTTTTGAATTTTTAATTTTTACTTTTTTGGCAAATAATACAATACCAATCTTTGGTTCTTATTCAAATACTTCCTCGCTACATCGCGAATTTCTTCACGGGTGATAGAACGAACTTGCTTTAGCTCCTCGTTTACTTCATTGGTATTTTTATAGAAAGTATATCCATTCGCAAGGTTTTCAGCCACACCTATCATTTTCGTATTGCTGCTTACATAGTCGTTCTCAAATTGGTTCTGCAATTTTTGATAGTCAGACTCGCTGATCAAATCGGTTTGCAATTTTGCCACTTCGTCATCCATATCTTTTAGAAGATCTTCCAATTTTGCATTGCCATTTGGCAAAGCTAGTGTGATGTATGCACCGTAATCTTCCAAAGAATAATTGAATGCAGCTACCTGCAATGCATTCTTTTTATCATCCACCATTTTCTTATACAAACGTGAGCTTGCGCCACCTGAAAGAATTTTGCTGATCTGGCCCAGCACCTGAGCGTCTCTTGTTGTGCTGCCCGGTGTTCTATAAGCAGCAAATACAGCTGGGATTTGAATATTGGCATCGTAAGCAGTATCGATCATTTCCTTAGTGATCGGAGCTTCTTTGATGCTTGGTTGTGATACGGGTGCACCTTTTGGAACCTCGCTAAAGTAAGAAGCTACCAATTGCTTTGTTTTGTCTACATCGATGTCTCCCGCTATTGTCAACACTGCATTGTTCGGCACATAATATTTTTTGAAGAAAGCCTGAAACTCCTCCAGCTTCGCGGCATCCAGGTCTTCCATGGAACCGATTGTTTGCCAGTGATAAGGGTGGTTTGTGAACAAACGTTTAAAAATCTCTTCATTGAATTTCGCATAAGGCTGGTTATCTATGCGCATTCTTTTTTCTTCCTTCACCACTTCGTTTTGCGTTTTCACGCCTATTTCATTGATCACAGGATGTAGCATTCTCTCGCTTTCCAGCCACAAACCAAGTTCCAGTTGGTTAGATGGAAATGTTTCAAAATAAAAAGTTCTGTCCTGTGTAGTATTGGCGTTGTTCTGGCCCCCATTGCTGGAAACGATCTTCATGAATTCGCCACGTTTAATATTTTCTGAGCCCTCAAACAATAAGTGTTCGAAGAAATGGGCAAAACCTGTACGGCCCACCGTTTCATTTTTTGATCCTACGTGATACATAACGGAAACCGCCACTACAGGAGCTTTTTTATCCTGGTGAAGAATTACGTGCAATCCGTTGTCGAGATCATATTCAACAAATTTCACCTGTTGAGCCATCGCGCCGGCGCTCATGAGCGCTGCCGTAGCAATAAGCATCAATTTCTTTTTGTTCATGTTTAGTTGATTTTTAAGCCGCTAAAACTACTAATACTCATTTATTTATTAAACAATTTGTGTCGGGCGGCAACTAAAAAAATTATTACAATGTGTCTGATTTTAGAAAAACATGGACCTTCCGGGAAATGTTCGATTCAAACTGGCATAAAATGAGGACAAATAAGTCAGACACAAATTAAAGAGGACAAAATATGACCGGACCGGGAATGGTGAATGGCGAATGATTACCGGTAAATTGTAAATAAATCCACCTCGCGATTCCCAACTCACGTTCCCGCTACATTAATTATATTTGCTCTCCTTTTAAAAATCTGTATATGTTCAACAAAAGAATTAAAGTGAAGCAATTGCTGGCCTCGGAGCAAACGGGCCATGAAGTAACAGTAATGGGTTGGGTACGCACATTCCGTAACAACCAGTTTTTAGCAGTTAACGACGGCAGCACTAATAATAATATACAGATCGTTTTAGAATTGGGTCAGTTTGACGATGCTTTGCTTAAAAGACTGACCACCAGCGCTTCTGTTAAAGTAACCGGTGAGGTGGTTCCTTCGATGGGCAAGGGCCAAAAAATTGAAGTAAAAGCAAAAACGCTGGAAATATTGGGCGATAGTGATGCAGAAAAATATCCTCTTCAATTAAAAAACCGTCCGAGCCTGGAATACCTGCGTGAAATCGCTCACATGCGTTTCCGTACCAACACGTTTGGGGCGGTGTTCCGCGTGCGTCACTCGCTGGCTTTCGCGATCCATAAGTTTTTCAACGAAAAAGGATTTGTGTATTTGCACACGCCAATCATCACTGCAAGCGATGCAGAAGGTGCAGGTGAAATGTTCCGTGTAACTTCTTTGCCTTTTGATGGCACGCCCCGCAACGAAGATGGTTCAGTAAATTTTAAGGAAGATTTCTTTGGAAAATCTACCAACCTTACTGTAAGCGGACAATTGGAGGGTGAGTTGGGAGCTACAGCCTTCGGCGAAATTTACACGTTTGGACCAACGTTCCGTGCGGAAAATTCAAACACTGCCCGCCACCTTGCAGAGTTTTGGATGATCGAGCCGGAAATGGCGTTCTGCGATCTGGAAGACAACATGAACCTTGCTGAAGAGTTTATAAAATACATTATTCAGCATGCAATGGATAACAACCGCGAGGACCTTGAGTTTCTTGCACAGCGCCTTGCTGAAGAAGAAAAACAAAAGCCTCAGGCAGAGCGCAGCGAAATGGGATTAATCGAGAAACTGGAGTTTGTATTGAACAACAATTTCGAACGCATTACCTATACTGAAGCGATAGATATTTTGTTACAATCTCCTGCCTACAAAAAGAAAAAATTCCAGTACGAGGTGAAATGGGGAATTGATATGCAGAGTGAACATGAGCGCTACCTGGTAGAAAAACATTTTAAAAAACCGGTGATCGTTACAAACTATCCGAAAGACATCAAAGCGTTTTACATGCGCCTGAATGAGGATGGTAAAACAGTAGCGGCAATGGATATTCTTGCTCCCGGCATTGGAGAGATCGTAGGTGGTTCTCAAAGAGAAGAAAGATTGGAAAACCTCGAAGCAAGAATGAAAGAAATGCATGTTCCTGCCGAAGAACTTTGGTGGTACCTTGATACGCGCCGCTTTGGTACAGTGCCACATGCCGGGTTTGGTTTAGGCTTCGAGCGTATGGTGCTATTTGTTACCGGCATGACAAATATCCGCGATGTGATCGCTTTCCCAAGAACTCCAAAAACAGCAGAGTTTTAATAGCAACTATTTTATTTTGCATACGCCCTCGCAAGCGCGGGGGCTTTTTATTACCAGTTTGATGGAGCCTGTTCGAACATGATGCGTTCTTAATTTCTAATTCTTAATTCCAAGTTAAACTATGACCACCCTCATAACACACCATCAATAACACAACATTAGCATTTCGTAATTAATCGTTAACCTGCGCTTAAATATTTCGTAATACACGACCTTTACTTTTACTCACTTATTATAAATAAATACCGGTTGATAACAAATAAATGCCGGTAAGAATCTTATATTCGACAGGATTTAAACAAAGATGAGGAAAAAATAACCGAAACATTTTTGCAATAATAAACGTCTCTTATGAGCAACAAACAAACTGGCCTCTTAAACCGATACTCTTTGGAGCCACTGAGAAAACATCCGTGCATCTTTGCATACTGGATACCGTTTATTGCGACCATCATCTATTTAGCCCTATTTACCAAAACTCAGGGATTTATAATAATCAATCATACACACAACGCATTCTTCGATATTTTTTTTAAAGTGCTTACTTTCCTTGGTGACGGCATATGCTCAATCATCCTGGTAATGTTTTTAGTTACCATCAATAGAAAGAGACTTGCCGGCAGCTTATTGATAAGCTTTCTCGTATCTGGTTTATTGTCCTGTATTTTCAAGCTAATGTTCCATGCACCAAGACCAAATGCATATTTTGGCACAGAGGGGCTTGTGAGAACCATTCCCGGTGTAGTGGTACATAACTCAAACAGTTTCCCATCCGGCCATACCATTACTGCATTTGCAATGTTAACGTTATTGGCACTGGCGGCTAAGCACAAATGGCAAACCTATGTCTACTTTCTTTTGGCATGGCTGATCGGCTATTCCCGCATTTACCTTGGCCAGCATTTTCCTGCAGATGTTTGCGCGGGCGCGCTCGTAGGAACACTTACCGCCGTTGTTTGCTATAATCTTTATAATAATACAATCATGTGGCGCCGATTCAGAGTTGTCTGTCGCCAATTTGTAAAGAAATCTTTTTTGGCAAACTGGCCGTTCGTAGAAAGATTCGTTTAATTTTAAAAAATGACCTCTCTTACTTTACAGCCTCACAAAAAAACATTGTCGGCAAAATGGGTGTGGGCGATTATTCTTTTTACATGGATCATTAAAAGTATAGTTGCTTCCGGAACAGAATTATCGAACGATGAAGTTTACTATGTTCAATATGGTTTCTATCCCGAATGGAACTACTTTGATCACCCACCGTTGGTCGGGCTTTGTATAAGATTTTCTACGCTGGGTATGATGTTGAAACAGGAATGGTTCATCCGTTTGTCGGGTCTTATCTTTTCGCTGGCAAACATGTACCTGATCTTTAAAACCACTGCACTTTTAAAAAACAAGAATGCCGGTTATCTCGCTGCACTGTTGTACAATAGTTCGATCTATGCAAATGTTATAACAGGACTGTTGATTCTTCCTGACACACCAATGCTTTTCTTCTGGTTGTTATCGCTTTATTACGCAGTGAAAATATTTGCTTCGGAAAAAGGATACGCTATCCCTAAAAAATATTTCTTTCTCTTAAGTCTTAGCATTGGGCTTTGTATGCTCAGTAAAATTCATGGTGTATTGATTTGGGGATGCCTTGGTTTCTATGTTTTATTTTTCGATAGAAGATGGTTGCGGGTGAAATGGATCTATGCGTCATTTTTTCTTTCATTGATCTTCCTTGCTCCCATCATCGGCTGGAACATCGCCAATCACTTCATGACTTTTCAATATCACGGAGGACGGGTTTCAGAACATGGTTTTCATTTGCAAACAGATAGTTTTTTACGGGAAATATTTGGCGGATTTCTTTATCAAAACCCTGTCAACTATGTGTTGTATGTGATTGCTGTTGCTGCCTGTATTCGCGGCGGCATAAGGCTCAATCAGCGAAAGAAAATATTTCTTTTGTGCATGAGCCTTCCGGTTATTGCTCTTTTTCTGGGACTTTCTTTATTCATGGACACACTGCCACACTGGAGCGGCCCGGGCTTTTGCGCACTGATTATTTTAACGGCCATTTATTTGACAGATAAACTGTTGAACAATCATTTCTTTATTCCCAGAAGCGTAGTGGCTGCAAATGCTTTGGTGATTGTTGGATTGATCGCAGCTTTTATCCTTGTTGATTTTGCACCCGTTAATCTTGGAAATAAGGATGAAAAGAAATTAGGTGAATTTGATTTTACACTTGACATGATGGGTTGGAAAAAATTTGGAAAAGATTTCAAAACTCTCGTGCAAAGTGACAGCGCAACACACGCGACAAATGGCCCTGTTACTGTAATAAGCAACAAATGGTTTCCCGCATCGCATCTTGATTTGTATGTAGCAAGGCCAAACAATTACAACTTTCTCGCGATTGGTGAAGTGCACGATATTCATCAGTTTTATTTCATCAATCAAACAAAACCGGCCTTGCAAAAAGGCAATGACGCTTACTACATAACAACGACGAATTTTTTCAATGATCCTTTGCCAATCTATAAAGACAAGTTTGGAAGCATTGATGAGCCTGTAAAAATTCCGCAATACAAAAGCGGCAAGTTGATGCGATATTTTTTGGTGTATAGATGCAGGGGGGCAAAAGAAAATTTGCAATAGAAAACGCACACAGATGACGCAGATTGGACTGATTTGCGCAGATCTTTTTTGTTGGTTCACCTACACGTAACACATAGCGAACAAGACCTGACAGGTTTTACAAACAGCTTCCCTGACTCAACAAACGAAATAAACCTGTCAGGTCTTCGCTTTCTTCTAATTCCTAATTCCTATTTTCTAATTCCTCACTTCACCTTTATGGAAAAAATCTGCCCTCGCATCTTAGTTCTAAACTACCCGCTATGGCAGACGTACAATTAAACTCAGGCACTTCTAAACACGGAAGAAAGAAATTATCTACCAGGGTTGATCTGACCCCAATGGTTGATCTCGGTTTTTTGTTGATCACATTTTTTATTCTAACTACAACGTGGACGCAGGTGAGGGCCATGAAATTCTATACACCGGCAGATGGCCCTAATACCACAGCAGCGCAATCAAAAACGCTTACAATAATACCGGGCATTAACAACAAAGTATTTTATTATCACGGTTCGCTGGAAAACGCGCTGCAGGGAAAGGCTTCCGGATTCACTTCATACAATGAACAAACCGGTATTGGAGAATTGATTCGTGAAAAGAAAGCAATGTTAGAATCCACACAGAAAGGGTCTTCAAAAGATCTTGTGTTTATCATCACTCCTACCGCAAATGCGAGTTATAAAAACACGGTGGACGCTATTGATGAAATGTTGATCAATGATGTAAAGCACTATACAGTTACAGAACAAAACAATGCGCAGCTGGATGCGCTGATCAATGCAGGCAAGGTAGAGAAAGGGTTTTGATGCAATTAAAAAGTCAAAAGTAAAAAGTAAAAAACGTTGTTCACTCTGGGACGCTTTTTGACTTTTAACTTTTGACTTTTTACTTTTTAATTAGTTCCAAACGATTTTATATTCTTTTTGCAACTCCGTATTTAACTGCTCTTTCAACGCAGCAGGTGCAGTAATCGTTTTAGGATCGCCGTCGCTTACAAATCTTGTTTTGTGTTTGGTTTGACTTTTAATGAATGCACCGGGACCATAATATTGATCGCCTTCCTGGATTCTTTCAATGCCCAAACGGCTAAAGCTTTTGTTGTAAGGAGAAACGTTATCAGCAGAGCCTACAAGCAAAATTGATTCATGTTTGTAAGTAGTTCCTTCGAATGAACCTGTTTCTTCCAACGCACGATTTTTTGCATGCACACCTAATGGCAATGCAATGCTGTGCACTTCATAATCCGGCAAATAAGTTTTTATTTCTTTTACAAACATGGACAAATGTTTCTGCACATCTGCATCGCTTAATTTACCGAGCGGTTCGTGGTACCAGCTATGACTGCCGATCTCGTAACCATTTTTCACCAGCCATTCCAGTTTCTCTTTTTTATATTCAGGCTGTGCAAACAGGCGAAGTGTAGGTTTGATCGCAGGCAGCACATAGAACGTTGCTGTAAGCGGCCATCCCGGATGTTGTTTCTTAAAATCTTCCATTACACCAACCGCACATTTAGGATCAACTACAGTTTTACCATTTTCATTTAGCATGCGGAATTGACCTTGGCTGGAGTCATCAAATGTAAGCGCAAAAGGTGTTGTGCCGGCAGGGATATCAATGTGACCGGTTGCAATATCGTGTACAGATACCGGATAGTAACCGCTATCATACAACATTTGCAGGTCTTTGCGGAAGTTCTCAGGCGTGCGCTTCCATCTGTCTTCGGAATCCCCGATGAGGTGATATTCGAGCACCATTATTCTTCCCAATTCATTGTAAGGAAGTCCACAGCTTTTAAAATCTGCATTAGCCAGATTTTTCTTTGTACTTGCCGTATCTGTTTTGGTAACTGCGACTGTTGTGTCGGAGGAAGTTTTAGTATTTACTGCTGAGGATGTCTTGTTGTCTTTGCATGCCAATAAACTTAGAGGCACGAATGTGGTCAGTATGAATCTACGCACAGGTTTTAGTTTTTGATAAATATTGGACGTTACTTATCAAAGATATTTATCCGTACGAATTTTTAGAAAAAAATAAGTGGAAATATTTAGCCACACCTTACTCCGACCCCTCTCCGAAGGGAAAGGGAGCATTATTTCTTTAACATAAACAACAGCTGCGCCTTTGCTACAAGGGGATTGTTGGGATTACAATTGATCATAAACAAATAGCAGGCAATGGCAGACAAATGCAGATCCAGCTCCATTTTGCCATTTGCGAAGCAATATACTTTCTTGAAATTTTCTTTTATTGGTATGCCCAACGCCATGCAGGCCTTTAGCGTTCTTTCGAGCGGCTCGGAATAAGATGCTTCTTTCCGGTAGCCAAGCTGATCCATCACTTCGTGAATAGAATAAGAAAGCTCGGGACTTTGCTCTGGAATTAATTCTTCTGTGTGCAATACTTCGTCGAGGTAGTCATAAATTTTAAGCATTAGAAGTCGTTTTTAATTGAGCTAATTGCGTAAAAAGTTCTTTTTCCTTTTCTGAAAGATTAGTGGGTATGTGCACCACCATTTTTACATACAAATCTCCCGCCACGTCGGGATGGTGATATTCGGGCATTCCTTTTCCCTTTAGCCGGAAAACCTTTCCGGTGTCCGTTCCCGCGGGAACATTCATACTAATAGCATTTCCGGATAATAACGTAACATTTGTTTTACCACCCAATACAGCCGTGTATAATTCAAGCGGGGCATCGGTGTAAAGATCTTTCCCCTTTAGCTCAAAATTGGGCGTTGGTGTTACCTGTATGGAAATCAATAAATCGCCGTGCTCGCCGCCATTTGTTCCGGGATTACCTTTTCCTTTAAGTCTTATTACCTGCCCTTCGTAGAGCCCGGGCTTCAATTTCAAATTCAGCTTTGCGCCGGTTACTTCGATGTGCCGGTTGCCTCCGGTGTATGCTTCCTGCAAGCTCACCTGCATAGCTGCCTGTATGTCCCTTCCTTTTGCCGGTCGCGTGCTTCTCTGCCTGCGGCCACCCGATTGACCGAAAAGCGTTTCAAAAAAGCTGGAAAAATCATGCTCTCCTTCCCCGCCACCGCCAAAAAAATCGTTCATATTGCCGCTGTAATACTGGTTGCCGCCGCCATTATTCTGCCATTGGCTCCAGTCAAAATTTTCGGCATTACCGCCATGTTGCTCATATTGTTTCCAGTTTTCTCCAAACTGGTCGTACTTTTTCCTTTTCTCAGGATCTCCAAGCACTTCATTGGCTTCAGAAATCTCCTTGAACTTTTCCTCAGCAGCCTTGTCATTAGGATTTTTGTCGGGGTGATATTTCACAGCCAGTTTACGATACGCCTTCTTTATCTGATCTGCCGTTGCCGTTTTTTCAACGCCTAAAATTTTATAATAATCCTTAACGTTCATACTATACCAACAATTAATTACAGGGATGGTTGGGTGCGGGCCGCCGGGGCAGCTATTCAAATCTAATTAATTTCACATCATTATTTTATGACAAAGATTATACCGTGCAATCCGCACTTTCTTCACGTTTCTTTTAAAAAACCGGCATATTATCCTTGCGTACAATTAATTTAAAACAACATCTTTGCAGTCAAAATTTACAACTTAACAGGTTTACATGAGTAACATAAGGCGTCAAAGTATTATTTCCTCGGTCTTAATTTATATGGGCTTTGTATTTGGCGCAATCAATACTTACCTGTTTGCCAAGAATAACATTTTCACTACCGATCAGTTTGGTTTAACGAGGGTCATTATTATCACGGGAAATCTATTCAACAGTTTTGCGTGCGTTGCCATTCCTTCGGTTATTTACAAATTTTCACCGTATTACAAAGGCAATCTTAAGGATAAAGACAATGATCTTTTATCTGCTGCGCTGCTTCTTGCATTTATCGGTTTTGTGATGACGACGATGGTGGGCCTTGTTTTCGAACCGCTGGTCGTTAAAAAGTTTTCAGACAAATCAGCTCTCTTCGTTCAATACTATTTTCTTGTTTTCCCATATCTCTTCTTCTATCTTTTCTTCAACATACTGGAGGCCTATGCGTGGAGTGTTAAAGAAACGGTAGCCTCAAATTTTTTGCGCGAAGCGGGTAACCGGATTTCTGTTACCATCCTTATCGTTTTATTTATTATTGGCGGTTTTAGTTTTGACCTTTTCATCAAAATATTTTCCTGCTTGTGGGGTGTCAGCTTTTTGGGGTTGCTCTTCTATTTAATGAAGGTGGGAAAACTAAATTTCACTTTTAAAATAAGCAAGGTAACAAGGAGATATTGGAAAAAAATGGCCACTCTTATGGGCTTCGTCTATGCAGGCTTGGTCATTACTACTTTGTCTGCCAGCATGGACACCTTTACCATTGCCAGTTATATTGGCATTGGCTCTGTAGCGATATATGATGTTAGCAACTACATATCAAACATCATTAGCGTTCCGCAAAAAAGTGTTGTTGCCATTAGCATTCCTTATTTGGCAGAAGCGTGGAGAAAAAAGGATCTGGCTACTATTCAGCGCATTTACTCCCGAAGCAGTATCAATCTTTTATTGATATCGATCTTTCTTTTCACACTCATCTGGCTAAACTATGACACGGCAATGAGCATCCTGCCCATTAATCAGGCGTTTCGTGAAGGGAAACTTGTCGTTTTGTTGTTGGGTCTCAAGTTTATTGTAGACATGGGCACTGGCGTAAACGGCCAAATCATTGTCACATCGACCTATTGGAGATTCGAGTTCACTTGCGGAGTCATCCTGTTGTCGTTAATTGCTCCGTTGAATATTCTTTTGGTAAAACATTTGGGTATCGTTGGTGCAGGGTACTCGAATCTTATTGCTTACACTATTTACAACGCCATCAGGATCGTTTTCCTTTGGAAAAAATTTAACCTGCAGCCATTCACTATCAAGACGGTTTATGCGCTTGTAATATCGCTTGTGTGTTATTTCATTTGCTATTTCCTGTTTCACAATATGCATTCGTGGCTCTCACTGTTTTTAACAAGCGGTGTGTATGCGGCATTGTTTGGCACAGCTACTGTTTATTTCAATCTCTCACCAGACATTTTGCCGGTGTGGCAAACGGTGAAGAAAAGGCTGCGGTTGAATTGAAAATTGAAAGTTGAAAGTTGAAAATGGAGAGTTGTTTGTTTTAATCCTTCTACCTATCACCTAAACAATTTTCAACTTTCAACTATTCCGTCCATTCGCCTAACCCTCGTCTTATCAATACCGGCGGCTCTTGTGTGCAGTCAACAATTGTAGAGGGAGTAATACCTCCTATGCCGCCATCCACCACTATGTCAACAATGTTCTTAAAGTTCTCGTACATCAGTTCCGGATCCGTGTATTCTTCCACCATTTCGCCGGGAAGTGAAGTACTCAATATCGGGTGACCAAGCTCTTTAATCATTGTTTGAGCAATGACGTTATCGGGCACACGAAGACCAATTGTATCTTTTTTACTTTTTAAAATTTTAGGCACCTGCTTACTCGCCGGTAAAATAAAAGTGTAGGGACCCGGCAAATAATTTTTCAACATTCTATACAAAGGCGTGTTAATGCTTTTTGTATAATTGCTAAGGTCGCTAAGATCATAACAAATAAATGAAAGTTGGGCCTTTGCCGGCTGTATGTTCTTTATCCGGCACACCTTTTCAATGGCATCATGCTGAAATATATCGCAACCCAAACCGTAAATTGTATCAGTGGGATAAATGATCGTACCTCCGTCGTTAAGGCACTCAACAATAGTCTTAATGTTCCTGGGTTGTGGATTTTCCGGATGAAGGTGTAAAAGCATGTTACTAAATTACTTAAATTTATTTTTGCATTCATATCCTTAAAAACCACACGCACTTACTAAACTTAACAATGAATTAATATTAAATTTAGGTAGTTAAAAATTCTCGCTATGGAACTGAAACCTGTAATTAAAGTTGATAGCATTACACCCGAAGAATTTAAGAATGAGTTTTACAACGGAATGAAGCCAATAGTGATGAGACAGCTTGCAACACAATGGCCCGCATATGAAAAATGGAACTGGGACTATTTTAAGCAAGTAGTAGGCGAAGTAGAAGTAGGAGTTTATAACAATGTAAAAAGCGACGCCTATACGCCCATTAACAAGGCGGACGATTACATGAAATTTGGCGAGTATCTCGACCTCGTAAAAAAAGGTCCTGTTGAGCTGCGAATTTTCCTTTTTAATTTATTTCACCATGCTCCCGAACTGGTGAATGATTTTGCCTGGCCCGAGGATATGATGAAAGGCTTTGTAAAGAAATTTCCTATGTTGTTTGTGGGCGGAGCCGGTTCTATTACCCACATGCACTTTGACATCGACCTTTCGCACATCCTTCATACGCAGTTTGCAGGAAGAAAGAGAGTGCTTCTTTTTCCATTCGAGGAACAGCATAAACTTTACCGCAAACCATGGGAAGTGCTGAGTTTGGCAAACTTTGAGAACTATTTTGATCCTCAGAAAAGCAAACTTGACCTCGACAAATACCCCGAGGTGGCAAAAGCCAGAGGCTACGAGGTGATCATGGAACGTGGTGATACACTCTTTATGCCGGCCGGCTACTGGCACCATATGGAATACATTGACAGCGGTTTTGCAATGAGTCTCAGAGCGTTACAATCATCTGTAGTGGGAAAACTAAAGGGAGCCTGGAATCTTTTTGGCATGAGGAACATTGACACACTTATGAAAAAAACGGCTCCGGAGTGGTGGTACAATTACAAAAAAGAAAAAACTTTCGAATTCGCAAATGCCTCATAACGAACAGGTATGTGCGGTTTTTTGCCGCACATACTCAAATTGTGCAATTCGTGTTAAAAAAAGAACATTTTTTTCGGGTAAAAAATCTTGCATATTATTTAAACAGTCTTTAATTTTAGTGCCTAGCAATTAATCGCTGAGTCGTTCCGTGTGATGCTAATGAGTTTTATCCAATCTCCATTTCGGAACACCCTCCAAATCCCATGTACAAATGCTCCAATTTCCGTAACAGATAATACCTTATCCGCCATAACTATATTCGAATCCATTCCTGTATTTACCGTAATACATTGATCTGACCTTTTCCCCGAATAACCCGGCTCCCTCGTTAACTATCCAATTTACTTATTGGTAAAGGCTTCGGTTATTCCAAAGATATTATTATTGATAAACCAGATACACTCACCTCTTTCTTTTTGTGGTTTCAGAGGTAAGCACAGGCCGGCGATTTCAATCGCTGGCTATTTTTTTGGGGAAAGTTCACAGTTGTTAGTTGATAGTTGTTAGCC
>Ga0318568_10000794_pt1 | contig 12938 bp, 13 predicted proteins | sample GRESIP088b5f21_FD_203690 | JGI IMG/M metagenome (GOLD analysis project Ga0318568, IMG submission 203690) | Tropical soil microbial communities from Luquillo Experimental Forest, Puerto Rico - GRE.SIPMG.088b5f21 | ecosystem: Environmental > Terrestrial > Soil > Tropical forest > Bulk soil...
CGGTACCGGAGCGCCCGGGCCGGACCTGGCCGCGCGCGAACGGATGCCGCTGCTGAGCGCGGCCGTGCGCCAGCACGGCCGTCACCTCCGCGGCCGCCCGGCCGCGGCGGGCCAGGCTGCGGGGCGCCTGGTCGCGTGCCGGCCGCACGAGCGGCCGCCGGCGGCGAGCCGGGATGCCATCTTGCTCATCGACCGTCCGCGGCCGGCGCTGGCGCCGCTGCTGTTCACGGCCCGCGGCGTCCTCGCGCGCGGGGGGGCAGCCGGCTCCCACCTGGCCGAGGTGGCCCGCAGCCTGTCCGTGCCGATGGTGATCGGCTGCCATCCGGAAACGGTGACCGGCGCGGGGCCGCCCGGTGCTCCCTGGCTGGCCGCGATCGACGGCGCGACCGGCGACGTGGCGCTGTTCCCGGGATGACGGAAGGGAGGTCAGCATGCCCAAGGCACCGACCCGAAGACCGGCCGAGCCACGGACCGCTCCGGCGAGCCGCAAGGTGAAGCTGGTGCTGCACCGGGGCATCGTGACCGGCACCATTCCCGGCGGAACCCGGCTGGTGCAGGCGAGCATCGCCGAGGAGATGGCGGTCAGCACCCGGCCGGTCCGCGACGCGCTCCGGGAACTGGCGGCCGAGGGCTTCGTGCGGCTCGATGGCCGCGGCGGGGCCGTGGTCCACGAACTGTGCCGGAGCGAGTTGCAGGACATCTACGAGATCCGCATGATGCTGGAGCCGGTCGCGACGGCCCGGGCCGCCAGGCTCGCCACCAGGGAAGCCATGCTCCGGGCGGCCGAGTTGCTGGTCTTAATGGAGACCGAGGCCGACTGCACCGTGTGGGCCGAGCACAACTCCAGCTTCCATAACGTCATCGCCGAGGCGGGGAACAGCCCCCGGCTGGTGGCCATCCTGAAGAACCTCAGGGAACTCTCGGCGCTCTACGTCACCCACTCGATCGTCGGCGTCTCCGGCCGCGCCCAGCACGCCAACGCCGAGCACGCGCAGATCCTGCAGGCGGTCATCGCGCACGACGCGGAGGCGGCCGCCGACGCCGCGCTCCGGCATCTCGACGGCACCCTGCGCTCGCTGCACATCCGCCCGATCGGCGCCGACGATCCCGGCGGCGCGCCACGAGGCAACGGCCACCGCAACGGCCGGGACCACTGACCGCGGCCACCTGCCCCCGGGCGTCAGTTCGCGGAGTGGGGAGGAGACGAGTAGCGCGCCACCGTGAAGGCGATGATGAGCGGCACGTCGGCCGCGAAGATGACCAGCATCAGGACGACCAGGGCCAGCGGAGCGCCCCGGGTATGGTCGCGGACGAACGCGAAGCCGATTATCGCGGCCGAGATGACATAGGCCAGCAGCGCCCACCGGAACACGACGAAGAACCGGTCCCAGGCGAAATCCCGCAGCCGGGACAGCAGGAAGACGCTCGCCAGGACCAGGGCCGCGCCGGCGCAGGCCAGGGCCGTCGGCAGACCGAGAGGCGGGCGCCTGGGAACGTACGAGGCCATCACGATCCCGCCCACGACGACCATGGCCAGGGAGACGGTCGTCAGCCCGGCCACCGGCGGGAAGCGCCGCTCGACCACGGTCCCGGCGGCCTGCCCGGCGGTCACTGGGTCGCCACCCTGGTCATGATGATGAGCGTCGCGACCTGCATCACGCCGGTGATGCCAGCGGTGAACACGAAGCGTTTCATCAGCCGGGCGATGATCTCTCCGTCCGGCCTGGCCTTGCGCATCTCCACCAGCACGGCGATGTTGGCTGGCTCGAGGACGCCCAGCGCGATCACCGCCATCACGCCCACGACGCAGTACGAGACGACCAGCCAGGCATGGTTCGGGCTCGACGGGGCGAGGTTCCCTTCCAGGAGCGCCAGCTGGAACCCGGCGGCGAGCGTCATCAGGACCAAGGTAGGCATGAGCAGGACCATCTTGGGCATGAACCGGGCCGCGAACTCCGCCCGCGCCTCGATAGACAGCCGGCCCAGGATCGGTCCGATGATCAGCCCGACGAACAGGTCGATCGCGGTCCACAGGGCGCCCCCGACGACGTGGCAGAAGGTCAGGGCCCACAGCCAGTTGCCCGCGATGGAGACCACCACGAACACGACGACCGCGGCCACCAGCGGCAGCCCCCTGACCGGGACCACCTGGACCCGGGGACGGGGCGTGGCCTGCACAGCACCGGCGGTACCGGTCCCCAAGCTGGTGTCGCTCATGACAACGTCCCCCCGTTATCTCGGTCAGGGCTGACCGTGACAGATGATCCGGCCGCCCACGGCCGATTATCTCCGAGTCCTGCTGGCCCGGAAAGCCGACGGAAGGGCCCGCCTCCCGTCACGGCTGAGCCGGTGCCGTTTCCTGAACGGTGTGGCCGGCCTGCCCCGGCCTGGCGCCCGGGCGAGTGATTGAGCCGGATTGCTAATCACGTTACGATCGCCATCTAATCATTTATCGATCGCGGCGACGGGCCGGAGAGTAGTGATCATGAAAAGCTTATTGGCGGTCGCGCTGGTGGCCTGCGCCGGCCTGGCCGCGGCCTGCGGCAGCGGCAGCAGTTCGGCGGGCAGCGGTTCGGCGCATGCGCCGGTCAAGGTGGGCTACCTGCTCCCGCTGACCGGCGTGTTCACCCGGAACGGCACCAGCGAGCTGGATGGCTTCAAGCTGGGGCTCGCGCACTTCGGGAGCTCGGTCGACGGGCATCCCATCCAGGTGACCTACGACGACGACCAGGGCCTGCCTGCGGTGAGCCTGTCGGACGCCCGGCAGCTGGTCACCTCCGTTCACGTCCAGGCGATCGAGGGCCCGCTGATCTCCAGCGCCATCGCCGCGGTCGCGCCCTACGTGCTCGCCCACGGCATTCCCGAGGATGACCTGTACCTGGCCAGCCCGACGCAGGCGGCGGCCTACACCAGGTTCGGCACCGGGTTCACCTCGGGCTGGGACGGCTTCGCGCCGACCACGGTGGGCGGCCGGTGGGCGTACGACGCGATGCACTGGCGCCACGTGACCACGGTCGGGCTCGACATCTCCTTCGGCTGGCAGGGCGTCGGCGGGTTCGCGACGCAGTTCACCAAGCTGGGCGGCAACATCGACAAGATGATCTGGGTGCCGAGCACCGCCGTGGACATGTCCTCGTTCGTCTCCTCCATCCCGTCCAGCACCCAGGCGGTGTTCGTGGTGCTGTCCGGGGCGCAGGCGGCCAACTTCGTCAATGACTACCAGGCGTTCGGGCTGAAGAAGCACATCCCGCTGATGGGGATCACGACCCTGACCGACCAGGCCGCCCTGCCCGCCGAGAAGCCGTCGGCCGCGGCCGGCGTCCACACCGACTCGCAGTACTGCGACGACAACCCGTCGGCGGTCAACCAGGCGTTCGCGAACTCCTACCACGCCGCCTACGGCGTGTACCCCTCCTACTACTCCGAGGCGGGCTACAGCAAGGCGGAGATCCTGGTGGACGCGCTCAAGGCCCTGCACGGCAACGTCACCAGTGCGAAGGCGCTGGGAGACGCGATGCGGGCGGTCACGATCACCGCGCCCCGCGGGCCGGTGTCGCTGAGCAAGGTCACCTGGTCTCCGGTCGAGGACGAGTACATCTGCAAGGTCGAGAGCGTGGGCGGCACCATGCGGAACGTGCCGATCATCACCGTCGCGGCCGTCCCGCCCTGGGGCACGCTTTCCCCGGCAGAATGGACACCGCTGTTCGCCAAGACCAGCGTCAGCCCGCCGAGCTTCTGAATTCACCGGGAGGGCCGCACCGTGCTCATCGACGTACACAACCACGTGATGCCGACCGAGGTACTCGACCTGCTGCGCAGCGATCCCGGTTACGGTGTCACCCTCGACGGTGACCGGTGGACCGGGGTCCACCACGTGCCGTTCACGATCGCGGCGTCCTTCCACGACCCGGCAGCCAAGATCGCCGAGATGGACGCGAAGCAGATCGGCTCGGCCGTCGTGTCGCCCCCGCCGCCGCTGTTCTTCTACGAGGTCAGCAGCGACATGGGGGTCCGGCTGTGCGAGGCCGCGAACGACGGGATGGCGAAGCTCTGCGGCGTGCACCCGGATCGCCTGCGCTGGCTGGCCAACCTCCCGATGCAGGATCCGCCGCGCGCGGTAGCGGTGTACCGCGCCGCGCTCGCGCAGGGCTGCGTGGGGGCGGCCATCGGGACCTCGATCGCCGGGCAGCGGCTGGATGAGCCGGTGTTCGAGGAGTTCTGGGCCGCGGCCGAGCAGGCCGGCCGGCCGGTGCTGGTGCACCCGGCCTTCAACGAGCCGAACCCCGCGCTGGAGCCCTACTACTTCCAGAACGTCATCGGCAACCCGCTGGAGACCACCGTCATGGTGGAGCGGATGATCTGCGCGGGGGTGTTCTCGCTGCACCCGGAGTTGCGGCTGGTGGTCCTGCACGGCGGCGGCTACCTGCCGTACCAGGTGGGGCGGCTGGTCCACGCCTGCGAGGTGCGGCCGGAGATCCCGGTGCCGGCCAGCGATGTTTGGCAGGCCTTCGGGCAGCTGTACTTCGACACGATCACCCACGACCCGGCCGCGCTGCGCTTCCTCGCCGAGCGCGCCGGTACCGATCACGTCCTGCTGGGCACCGACCTGCCGTTCGACATGGCCCTCGCGGATCCGGCCTTGGCGCTCACCGAGGCTTTCGACGATCCGCAACGGGACGTCATCGGCTCGGGCAACGCCACCAGGCTGTTCGGGCTGGAGGGCATGCGCGGGGCCGGGGGCTGAACGGGAACTCTTTTCATCCGTCGACCTCGGCTCGGAATACATGGACAACCATGAAGAGGATGAAAAGGGTTCATTAGATCTCGCCCGCGGGCGAGCCGGCGTACCGGTGCTGGGCGGACAGGCCGCGGAACGAGGCGAAGACCACGCAACCTTCCGGGTACTCGTACGGGCCGTGCGGCTCCGGGCCGGAGGCCCAGACGTAGTCGCCGGGGTGCAGGTGCACGCCCTTCACGATCTGCACGCCTTCGAGCACCACGATCGAGTGGCTGCTGTGGTGCGCGTGCTCCGGCTCGACGTACCCGGGCGGGAACTTGATGAGCATGTCGGCGACTCCGGTCTCCGGGTCGGAGTAGAACACCTTGACCTGGACGCCGTCCCGCAACGACAGCACGTCCACGTCGTCCTCCCAGTCCAGTTCCCAGCGGTGAGCGGTGTGGAATGCCTTGCCCATGGCGGCCTTTCTCGTCGTCGGGTCACAGGATCAGCGGGGTCACACGCCCAGGTACGTCTCCCGCACCGAGGCCGAGGCCTCGAGCTCGCCGGGCGTGCCCTGCCACACCACCCGCCCGTTGGACAGGATGTAGATGGTGTCGGCCAGGGCGGTGGCCAGGCCATAGTTCTGCTCGACCAGGAAGATCGACAGCCCGCCGCGGCGCAGGTCGGCCAGGATCTCGCCGATCCGGTCGATGATCACCGGGGCCAGGCCCTCGGACGGTTCGTCCATCAGCAGCAGGCTCGGGTTGGCCAGCAGCGCCCGGCCGACCGCGAGCATCTGCTGCTCGCCTCCGGAGAGCTGGCCGCCCCGGTGGCGCTTGCGCTCGGCGAGGTTGCGGAACAGGCCGTAGACGCGCTCCATCGTCCAGGCGTCGTCGCCGGCCCGGCTGCGGGCGCCCAGGGCCAGGTTCTCCTCCACGGTGAGCGAGGGGAAGATGCGGCGTCCCTGGGGGATCAGCGCGATGCCCCGGCGGGCGATCTGGAACGGCTGCTGGCCGACGAGTTCTTCATCGCCGAGCGTGATCCGCCCGGAGCGTGGCCGGAGCATTCCCATGATCGTGTGGACCAGGGTGGTCTTGCCCATGCCGTTGCGCCCGAGCAGGACGGTGCAGGCGCCGTCCTCGATCCGCAGGTTCACGCCCTGCAGGACGTAGTTGGGGCCACGGTAGGTGTGCAGGTCGGAAACCTCGATCATGTGCCGGCGCCTTCCTGGCCCGGCCCGCCCGGCCGCGGGTCCGGCGCGGCCTGGCCGAGGTAGAGCTCGCGGACCCGGTCGTCCTGCTGGATCTCCCGCATGGTGCCCTCCACCACCAGGGCGCCCAGGTGCAGTACCGCGGCGGAGTCCACCGCGCCGCGCAGCAGGTCGATGTCGTGCTCGATCATGATCAGCGTCAGCTCGGCCGGCAGGGACCGCAACAGGTTCAGGATGTCCACGCGCTCGGCCGGCGAGAGCCCGGCGGCCGGCTCGTCGAGCAGCAGCACCCGTGGCTTGAGCGCGAGGGCGAGCAGCACCTCCAGCTCGCGTATCTCCCCGTGGGACAGCTCGGACGCGCGCGTGCCGAGCCGCCCGGCCAGCCCGAAGCTGGCCGCGAGTTCCGCGGCCTCGGCCATCGCGTCCGGGTAGCGCCGCCACGGGCGCAGCAGCGACAGCTTGCTCCGGTTCAGCCCGTGCAGGGCCAGGGTCAGGTTCTCCAGCACGGTGAGGTCGCCGAAGACCCGGGTGATCTGGAAGGTGCGCCCGAGGCCGAGCGCGGCCCGCCGGTACGGCCGCAGCCCGGTGATGTCCTGCCCGAACAGGGCCACGCGGCCGGAGGACGGCCGCAGCTCACCGGATAGCAGGTTGAACAGGGTGGTCTTGCCCGCTCCGTTCGGCCCGATGATGCCGAAGCGGGCCCCCAGGGGGATGCGCAGCGAGACGTCCGCCACGGCCGTGACGCCGCGGAACCGGCGCCACAGATGATCGGCGGCCAGCGCGGGCGGGGTGTCCGCGGGCTTGGTCTGCGGTGCGGCCGGCTCGGCGGTCATGGCGTCTGTCGTGGCTCGGTGCCCGGGTGGGCTGTCTCCAGGGCGAGCGGCCCGCCGGCCTGCCCGGCCCCGCTGGCCTGTCCCGCCGTGGTGGCCGGCCCGTTCTCGCCGGCCGGCCCGCCCCGGAGCCTGGTGATGAGCGCGTCCCGCCGCCGGCCCGCGGCCCGCACCAGGCCCCAGAATCCGCCCGGGCTGAACAGCACCACCGCGATCAGGGTCAGGCCCATTAGCGTCTGCCAGCGGGTTACGTAGGTGCTGGCCTCCTGCTGGAACAGCACGATGACCAGCGCGCCGATGGCCGGCCCCCAGATGCTGCCCAGGCCGCCCAGCACGACCATCACGACCAGGAAGCCGTTCGCGCTGAAGGCCATCGTCGTGGGGGTGATCAGGCCCTGGACGAACACGTACAGGATGCCGGCCACGCCGGCGAAGAAGACCGCGATGACCCAGGCGAGGTAGCGATGCAGGCTGGTGCGGTACCCGAGTGCGGCCAGCCGCTGCTCGTTGGAGCGGATGCCGCGCAGCGACAGCCCGAACGGCGAGCGGGTGAACAGCACCAGCAGCAGCGCGGTGACCGCGAACACGGCCAGGACGGTCATCCGGAGGGTGAGGGGGTTGCTGAGGTCGAAGGACCCGATGGCCGGCAGGCTGGCCACCGTGATCCCGTTGTCGCCCTCGCTCAGCCCGGTCCACTGGAAGGCGAGCCCGTACAGGACCTGGCCCAGGGCCAGCGTGATGATCACGAAGCTGACGCCCTTGGTGCGGACCGCGACGATCCCGAGCGCCAGCCCGGCCCCGAGCACCACGGCGAGGGCGATCCCCACCGCGGCCCACGGCGAGAGGAAGTGGTTCTCCGCGATCGCCACCGCGTACGCGCCCACGCCGAGGAACCCCGCCTGCGCGAGCGAGACCATGCCCGCGTAGCCGGCCATGAAGTCGAGGGCCATGGCGGCGATCGCGTAGACCAGCGCGTCCTCGACCAGGGTGGACGCGAACCCGTTGCCCTGCAGGATCAAGACCAGGACCACCGCGGCGGCCACCCCGGCCACCGGCCCGGTCAGGCGGCGCGACTGCTCCAGGATCACCAGCGTGAGCCGGGTGAGACGGCCGGCCGGCCGGCCCGGGCGGGCCGGCGTGGTCGCCCCGGCGCTGGCCGGCGGGCCCCCGGCGGTCATACGCCCTGCCTGCCCAGCAGGCCCTGCGGCTTCACCAGCAGGACCACGATGACCGGGATGAACAGGACCGAGTAGGCGAACGCCGCGAAGTAGGCCGTCCCGTAGTCGACCACGAGGCCGATGAGCAGGCTCCCCAGGATCGCCCCCTCGAAGCTCCCGAGGCCTCCCACGATCACCACCGCCAGGGCGAACAGCAGCATGTCGCTGTCGCCCCCGGTGTACAGGCCGAGCACGGTCCCGCCCAGCACCCCGGCGAAGCCGGCCAGCAGCGCGCCGAGCGTGAACACGAGGGTGTTGGCCAGGCGCACGTTGACGCCGAGGGCGCCGACCATCTCCCGGTCGTCCACTCCGGCCCGGACGATGGCGCCCACCCGGGTCCGGCGCAGCAGGTAGTACAGGGCGACCGCGACCACGACGGAGACCCCCAGGATGAAGATCCTCCCGTTCGGGTAGACGATGCCGGACACCGGCAGGGTGGACGACTTGCCGAGGAAGCCCGGCAGGTTGACGGTCAGCGGGTTGCCGCCCCAGATGGCCAGGGCCACATCGTCGATGACGTAGATGAGCCCGAGCGTGGCGAGCAGTTCGGCCATCTCCGACCGGCGCAGCCAGGTGATCAGGGTGCGCTCGAGCCCCAGCCCGAGCGCGCCCATCGCGAGCGCGGCGACGGCCAGCCCTAAGAAGAAGTTGTTCGTGGACTGGATCACCGAGTAGCCGATGTAGCCGCCGAGCAGGTACACCGCCCCGTGCGCGAGGTTGGTGACCCGCATGATCCCGAACACCAGGGTAAAGCCGCTCGATACCAGGAAGATCACTCCGGCCAGGGTCAGGCCGTTCAGGGTCTGGGCGATGAATTCCTGCACCCGCGGGCTCCCTCGTTACCCGGCGGCGAGCGAGATGACCCGGCCCTGGCGGACCGAGTCGGCGATGGCCGCGGTGAGTTCCACGCTGCGCAGCCCGTCCTCGCCGGACGGGCTCGGGTCGCGGCCGCCGGTGACGGCGCCGGCGAAGGCCTCGACCAGGCGGAGATAGGAGTCGCGGGAGGAGGCCGGGAAGGCCCGCTGGCCGTCGCGGGTGATGAAGGTCATCACGGAGTCCCGGTCGGGCCGCGACAGGTTGGGGGCGAGCACCTGGCCCTCGGTGCCGTACAGGGCGATGTCGTCGCGCGGGTAGGGCACGGCCTGGCTTGCGTTCATCTGGGCCAGGGTGCCGTTGGCGAAGCGGAGCAGCACCAGGTCGGTGGTGTCGACCTCGTACCCGGGCTCGGATCCGGCCATCGCGGCCACTTCCGATACCTCGGAGCCGATCAGGTAGCGCAGGATGTCCAGGGCGTGCACCCCGATGTTGTTGAGCGTGCCCATCCCGGCGAGGGCCGGGTCGGTGCGCCAGCCCTGGGGCAGGTTCCCCCGGGTGCCGATCTGCGCTTCCGCGGTGACGACCCGGCCGATGCCGCCGTCGCGCACCAGGGCGGCCGCCTCGGCCATGCCGTCGTAGAAGCGGGTCTGGAACGTGATGCCCAGGCCCACGCCCGCCGACCGGCATTCCTCGACGCAGCGCCGCGCGTCGGCCACGGTCACCGCCAGTGGCTTGTCGCATAGGACGTGCTTGCCGGCCCGGGCCGCGGCGATCACCTGCTCGGGGTGCTGGGCGTTCGGCGTGGCGATGTACACGGCCTGCACCGCGGGGTCCGCCAGCATCTTGGCGTAGTCGTCGAGGGCAACCGCCGCGCCGTGCTGGCGGGCGAACGCCTCGGCCCGGCCCTGGTCGCGGCTTACCACGCTGACCAGGTTGCCGCTGGCCGACGCGGTGATCGCGGGAGCGATTTCCGCCGTCGCGATTCTGCCCAGGCCGATGATGCCCCATCCGAGCGTCTGCGAGTCCACCAAAACCCTTTCCCTGGCATCGAGCAGGCGCTCCGCCCGCACACCACGGCGATCTTCGCGGCCTGGATCCGCGCCGCCGCCCGCGGGCGGTTCCGGCGCGCCGCGGACCGTCGCCGCTACATGATTGGACGTTATCATTACGCCCCGGGCGGTCACCAGTAATCTCGCCCGTGACGGCGGGCGGCCGGGATAAGTGATTGAGCCCGGCCGGCGCCGGGGGATGACAAGGGCTCAGTGTCAGCCGGCGCCGGCTTCTTCTTGCCGGCCCGGCTGGTCCCGGGTCGCGGACAGCAGGCGCTCCAGCAACTGGAGTTCCGGGCTGCCGAGCTGCCCGGTAACCCGGGCCGCGCTGGCCCGCTCCTGCGCCTCGGCCAGGCTCTGCTGCGCCGCCTGCAACTGCTCGCGCAGCCTGGCGTTCTCCGCGGTGAGCCTGCGCTGCCGGGACTGCACGCTGGCCAGCTTCTGCTCCAGGCCGGCCACGGTCTGCTGCAGGGCGGCATCCGGCCCCGCGCCCGTCGGATCCGTGCCAGCCGGGCCTGTGCCAGTCGGGCCTGTGCCAGTCGGGTGGGGTCCGGCCGGGCTGGCGATCTCCCGTGGCCCTTCGCTGCCGGGCCCCGGCGGCGGGCTGTCCCCGGGCGAGACCGCGAGCCGGCGCACCACCTGGACCAGCAGCCGCCGGGCCAGCTCGTCATAGTCGAAATCGGCGCTCTCCCCGCCCGGTACCACGAGGTCGCCGGAGCGGTCGCTCTGGCCGGCGGCGGGCGGCTGGGCACCGCGCCCGGCCGCGGGCGGCTGGCCGCCCCGCCCGGCAGGCGGCCGGGCAGCGCGTCCGCCCGCGCCCGGCCGGCCATCACGGTTCCCGGCCGCGGCGGCGATGCGGTAGGTGCGCTTGCCGCGGATCTCCCGCTCGATCAGCCCGGACCGCTCCATCCCGGACAGCAGCTGCGCGAACGCGGCGCTGGAGCCCGGGTAACCCACGGCCTCGGCCAGCACGGTGCTGGCCATGCCCTTGGGGTCGCTGATCTCGCCGTCCGCCAGATAGGCCAGGACACGGTCGCGCGTGCCGAGCGTCCGCGTCCTGCGGCCAGGGTCCCGCCCCCCCATTCAGAGTTCCTCCTCACGGCAATCATGCCCTTCAGCGGCCAGTTCCCGGCAATCATGCCCGGCTGGCGCCGCTGTCATCATAGTGAACAGATCCCGGCCGGTGATCAACGACCCCCGCTCGCCAATCATGCCGGCCCGCTCACCCCCGGCCGAGCGGGAGGCCGGGGGTGAGCGGGCCGGGGATGGGAACGCTCGTCACGCGGCCGGCGCGCCCTTCGAGTCGGCGGCGTACTCCGCCTGCCACACCGAGTAGGGCAGGGTGCCCCACGGCGGCACGTTCGCGTAGGTCTTGATCGGTACGTTCTCGGGCGTGCCGTTCACGTTCTCGACCTTGCAGACGTAGACGTTCTGCCTCGGGGCATCGACAGTCTTGTCGAGCGTCACCGGACCGCGCGGCGCGGTGATCGGGGTGCTCTCCATCGCCTTGATCGTGGCCTGCGGGTTCGAGGCGTTGCCGTGCAGCGTCTTCAGCGCGTCCACCACCAGTTCGGCGTGCACGTAGGCCGCCTCCGCGTAGTAGCCGGGGCGCGCGCCGTAGGCCTTCTTGAACGCGGTGACGAACGTATTGTTCGCCGGCGTGGGGAGCGAGTCGCAGTACTGCGATATCCCCTCGTTGCCCATGACGTCGGCCGGCACCTCAGTGGGCAGGACTGATTGGTCGTAGAGCAGGGTGTTGCCGTACAGCGGGATCTTCGGGCGCAGGCCGTACTGCGCGTACGCCTTGGTGAAGTCGACCGCCCCGGCCCCGACGACCTCGGCGAAGACCGCCTGGGTGCTATGCGGGATCGCGGTCACGTACGGGCTGAAGTCCACCGTGGTCAGCGGGGGCCACAGCGCCTTGTCGATATGCCCGCCGAGCCTGGTGAACTGCGTGATGAAGCCGCCGCCCGACAGCCAGCCGAACGCGTAGTCGTTGGCCACCACGGTGACGTGCCGCAGGCCGAGGCTGTAGAGGTAGTCGGCGGCGAGGATGTCCGGCTGGTTGCACAGCCACCCGGAGCTGAACGCGTTGCCGTACTTCGCGTCCATGATTATCTGCGTCTGCCCGCAGATGGCGAGGTTGTCCGTGGGGATATGCAGGGCGCCGAGGTAGGGCGCCACGGCCGCGTCCTCGCTGGCCAGCAGGGGACCTTCCATGATCTGGATGTGCTTCTGCTGCACCAGGGAGTGGGCGTCGGAGAGCGCGACGGTCGGGTTGCCCTGCGTATCCTCGAAGGTGGTGACGATCTTGTGCCCGTCCACGGTGCTGCCGAAGACCTTGAGCCCGAGGTTCCAGCCCTCCTCTTCCTGCTTGGCCGGCGCGGCGGCGGTACCGGTCAGCGGTACCTCGTATCCGACACTGATCGGGCTGCCCGCGCTCGAGCCCGTGCCCGAGGAAGTGCTCGAACTGCAGGCCGCGGCCACCAGGGACGAGGCGGCCAGCACGAGCATTAATACCTGCAATCGGCGCGGTCGGCGCGTTGCTCTCATGACCTTCTCCGTTCCGGGCAACCGTGGCCAGGGGCAAGTTCAAGTGATTAGCTTAATCATCTCCGGGCGCCGCGAATAGGGACATGATGATTCGTTACCGTCCCGTGCCGACGGGCCGGGTGCCGCTGCGGCATGATAAGGCGGGCAGGTGATTGCCCGGCGTGACCACGGCCGAAGGGATGACGGTGGACCCGGTGGAGTGCCAAGGGATGCGGTTGCTCAGCCAGCACGACCTGGCGGGACGCGGCAACTGCGGCGAAGGCACGGCGCTGCTGGAACAGGGCGGCCGGCGGTACCTGTACCTGGCTCACGAGCAGGGACCGGTGAACTACAGCGTGCTCGACGTCACCGATCCGACGGCGCCCGGGCTGCTCACGCAGACCACCCTGCCGCACGGCGACGTCCGGTCGAACTCGCTGGCCGTCGCGGACGGGCTGCTGGTCGTGGCCTACCAGGTACGCCAGCCCGGCCAGCAGCCCGCCGGCATCGAGATCTTCGACCTCGGCCGTCCCGCCGAGCCGCGCCGGATCGGCTTCCTTGACC
>Ga0318568_10000795_pt1 | contig 12931 bp, 12 predicted proteins | sample GRESIP088b5f21_FD_203690 | JGI IMG/M metagenome (GOLD analysis project Ga0318568, IMG submission 203690) | Tropical soil microbial communities from Luquillo Experimental Forest, Puerto Rico - GRE.SIPMG.088b5f21 | ecosystem: Environmental > Terrestrial > Soil > Tropical forest > Bulk soil...
TTTCAAAGATGTCGCGGTATCTTTTTTCGAAGGACCAACTTTCTTAGAGGCGTTGGTTTCCGCGGTCTTATTTTTTTCTGCCTTTTCTTTTTCAGCTTTCTCTTTGTCTTCTTTTTCTTTGAGCAGTGTAAAATCTTCTTTGCTCAGTTTGAATCTTTCATACTGGTCCTGGTTAAAGAAACCAACATAAATATCAACTTCGCGGCTTCCCTGATTTGCCAATGACTTACGACCTTCTTTCGCACTGTACCAGGTTAATGCTTTTCCGTTCCAGTTCCATTTTACATCGCCTTGTCCAAAGCCGCTTGGTAATGGATGTTGAACGCCATTGCTGCCGTCAGCTTTTATAAGGCCAACATTCCCAGTGAACCAATTGCCTTCCTGGTCATCACTTACGAGCCACTGGCTGTTAGGGCTCCAGTCGAAGTTCCAGTCACCGTCGCTGTAAGAATAGTTGTGCCCCTTTGGTAAAACTGTTCTTGATTGTTTGGAAGCAATATTGTAAACTTTCAAAATGTTGCGTTCTTCCACATATGCGATCTCTTTGCCATCCGGAGAATATTTCGGTTGAAACTCTTCTGCGGCAGTTGCAATTAACGGCTCTTCTTTCAACACAGTAGATGCGAAGAAATAAGGTTCGTCTTTATTTACAATCGATGTACTGTAGATGTCCCAGCTGTTGTTTCTTTCCGCTGCATACACAACGCTTCTCCCATCAGGGTTCCACTGAACCATGCGCTCCTGTTGCGGCGTATTGGTAATTCTTTTTGTTTGTGTACCGTCAACGCTCGTTACAAAAATTTCGCCTCTGCTCACAAAGGCAACTTCTTTTCCATTTGGAGACAATGCAAACTCTGTAACATTTCCACTTACCGGAAGATTTTTTTCTATGCCTTGTCTGCCATCATTGTTAATTTGGATATTAACTTTTGCAGCGGCACTTCCTTCTTTCAATGTATATATTTCGCCGTTGTAAGTAAAGCAAAGCGTGTTGTCTTTGCTTGCACTCAAATGACGAACAGGATGCGTTTTGAATTGAGTAAGTTGTTGCTCGGCACCACCAGATACAGGCATTTTATACAAATTCTGACTGCCGCCATTTTCGCTCAAATAATAAACAGATTGATTGTCGCTGCTAAACAAAGGCTCGCGATTTTCTCCCTGATGAGTGCTTTTTTTCGTGAATGTTTTTTTGTCGACATCCATTATCCATATATCACGACAAACAGAAGAAGTCTGGTGTTTGCGCCATGGATCTTCGTAGCCTTTTCTGTCCTGGAAAATGATTTGTGTTCCGGCATTGTTGTAGTGTGCATTTTCAAAACCACCTGCGCTGATCAATAAGGCACGTCCTCCTTTGGTGCTTACGCTATAAAGGTTTTGAAAAAGGCGAGGGCTATAAAACAAAATGTCGTTAGCGGGAACATTGCGTGAGCTTCCGAAAAGAACTTTCTTATCATCCGGTGAAAAGTCATAGGGATAATCACCGGCGCTGTTGTACGTTAGGCGAACAGGAACGCCGCCTGTAGCCGGCATGATGAACACATCAAAATTTCCATAGCGATCGCTGGCAAATGCAATAGATTTTCCATCATGGCTCCAGACAGGCATCATGTCCTGCGCCTCATGAATGGTCAGGGGGATAGCTGTTCCGCCAGCTGTTGGTACAACATAAATGTCTCCTTTGTAGCCGAAAGCGATGTTTTTTCCATCCGGGCTGATGGCGGGGTAGCGCATCCATAGAGGGGTTTCCTGTGCAGTAAGGGTTAAAGAAGTTACTGACAGCAGTAGTCCTAGTAAATACTTCATGTTCAATTTTTTAGGTTCTAAAATTAACTAATGGCTGTGTTTATGCAATAGGAATTCGACAGAGGCGAAATGAAAAGGATGGATGGTAAAGTAATAAACATGCGCAACATTTCGTAACTTATAGTTGTTAATTATAAAAAGAGGTGTTATGGCATGTGCAAATAAAAAACTGATCGAATCCTTGAGGGAAACAGCTTCCCGCCTTCGTAACGGTGCCTATTATGCATGGGGACATCATGGCGGATGTAATTGCGGTAATTTATTGCAGGTAGTGACTTCGCTAACAAAAGAAGAAATCCTGAGTTATGCGCACACTACGCGTGGTGAGTGGACAGAGATTGCTGAAGAGTTTTGTGAAACTTCGCTTACTCCAGCCTATCTCATGATTTCAAAACTGGAAGCTATTGGCTTAACGCCTACTGATATACACAATATCGAATACCTGGAAGACACTGAAGTATTGAGCAATCTTCCGGGCGGCTTCAGATGGCTCAAGAGAAACGACAGAGCCGATGTGATCGATTATTTCGAAGCCTTTGCTGATTTACTGGAAAGTAAATTGCGCCGACACGAAGGCCAGCAGCTTCTAAAAAACCTTATTAATGAAGAAGTAGAAAAACCAATCATGTACGTGTAACACAGGCAGCTCGTAGACATATTGTAAGCAACTCTACAAGCTTACCCTAGCGTATTGAGACCTCCAAGGTTTTGGGGGTCTTTTTTTGAAGTAGAAAATCAAAATTCAAAATTCAAAAGTTGTTCATTTCGCAAAGTCTACTTTTTGAATTTTTACTTTTTACTTTTGAATTTGGGCCGCAATCATTAGCTATCTTGCATTATAACTCAACCCCTATGCCATCCATCAGCGCGGTTCTAAAAAAATATCAATCAACATTTCATCCGGTTATAAAATTGAAGCAAGGAGAGAAGATAGCTGCGCTTGATCTTTCGGAAAAAAATGTTGAGCTCACTGAAGATGTTTTTACAAACACGCAATCTTTTATTCAATTCATAGAAAACGAGCGCCGCAAAGCGAACGCGGAATTTCTCGCAGGAGGTTATAATGAGTTGCGTGGCATTTATAGCAAGAGTGGTCTGTTTGTTGGAGAAGAACCAAGGCGCCTTCATTTAGGTGTTGATATCTGGGGAAATGCAGGTACTCCGGTGTACTGTTTTCTTGGAGGAATGGTGCACAGCTTCGCTTTTAATGATAACGAAGGAGATTATGGGGCCACACTTATATTACTCCACCAATTAGATGGAATAGCGTTTTATACGCTCTATGGTCACATCAGCTTACGTGATATTGATGCCATATCGCCGGGCCAATATGTTTCGCATGGCCAGGAAATAGCGCATTTCGGAGAGCCGCGTGAAAATGGGAACTGGCCGCCGCACCTTCATTTTCAGGTGATTGCAGACATGGAACTGAAGAAAGGGGATTATCCCGGCGTGTGCAAATTTTCTGAAAGAGATAAGTATTTGAAAAATTGTCCCGATCCGAATTTGATTTTACAAATAACTGAGTAACTGAAAAGTTGTTAGTTGTTAGAGGGAAGCCTGCATCAGTTGCTTAACAGCTAATAGCCAACAACTAACAACTCAACTACTCAGTTAATCGGTTACATGATTTTGCCAATGTTGCTATTCTGTTAATCAATTATTCAATCATACATTTATTAAACATTAAACCCCTATCTTTGCTGCGCAATTGAGATATATCGCATTTGTAATTGAACATATTTTCTGCTACGCAAGTCCGCAATTAGTTAGTTAGTATTTTTTTACGCTGCTTTTTTACCTCAAGGTTATTATTTAAATTTTAATTGTTAAGAATGAACATTTATGTTTCAAATTTAAGCTTCAACGTTCAGGATGAAGACTTAAGAGAGTTTTTTGCAGAATACGGTGAAGTATCATCTGCGAAAGTGATCACTGACAAATTCACTCAAAAAAGCCGTGGCTTTGGATTTGTTGAAATGCCAAACGACGAAGCTGCTCAAAAAGCAATCGCTGAATTGGATGGTGGTGTTGTAGAAGGCAGAACAATCCGCGTTACAGTTGCTAAACCTCGTGAAGAGAGCAGCAACAGAGGTGGTGGTTCTTTCCAAAAAAGAAGCTTCAGCAACAACAGATACTAGTCTCTGTATAAAATTATAAATGATGGCTCACCGGTGGTGGGCCATTGTTTTTTTATGCCAGTTGTTAGTTGATAGTTATTAGTTGTTAGGGTTTTAGCGCAGACTTGTCTAACAACTAACAACGATCAACTAACAGCTAAATTGCACTACCTTGCACCCCTTATGCCAAGCAACAAGAAAACCGCCGCACTTAGCTTTATCTTCATCACCTTATTAATAGATGTTACGGGCCTGGGAATCATTGTTCCTGTAATGCCCAAGCTGATCGAACAATTGGTTCACGGTGATCTTAGTGTAGCATCTAAATATGGCGGCTGGCTTACGTTTTCATATGCTATCATGCAGTTTGTTTGCTCGCCTGTTATTGGCAACCTGAGCGATCGTTATGGAAGAAGACCCGTTTTGTTATGCTCGCTTTTGGGCTTTGGTATCGACTACATGTTTCTTGCATTTGCGCCCACTATTTGGTGGTTGTTTGTGGGCCGTATCATTGCTGGGATAACCGGTGCGAGCTTTACGACTGCATCAGCATACATCGCAGATGTGAGCACACCGGAAAATCGTGCGCAAAACTTTGGAATGATCGGCGTTGCGTTTGGCCTTGGCTTTATCATCGGACCGGTGCTGGGTGGCCTGCTTACAGGTATTGGTACAAAGGCACCTTTCCTTGCGGCCGCAGGATTAGCCTTGTTGAATTTTCTGTATGGCTTTTTTATTCTTCCCGAGTCGCTTCCAAAAGAAAACCGAAGATCGTTTGAATGGAAGCGTGCAAATCCACTTGGTTCTTTAATGGCGCTTAAAAAATATCCGGCAGTTTCAGGCCTCGTTGCTTCTATAGTACTGATTTATATTGCAGCACATGCTGTGCAAAGCACATGGAGTTTTTATGGAATGGAAAAGTTTCACTGGAACGAAAAAATGGTTGGAATTTCCCTGGGTGTGGTGGGCTTTTGTGTAGCGCTTGTTCAGGGCGGTTTGATACGTATGGTTATTCCAAAACTTGGCCAGGAGAAGAGTGTGTACACCGGTTTGGCATTGTATAGCGTGGGGATGTTGCTTTTTGCCTTTGCTTCGGCAGGCTGGATGATGTTTGTGTTTACTGCGTTTTATTGCCTGGGTGGTATTGCAGGTCCGGCTTTGCAGGCAATCATTTCAGGAAATGTTCCAAGGAATGAACAAGGAGAGTTACAAGGCGCGTTGACCAGTTTGATGAGCGCAACTTCTGTAATTGGTCCGTTGTTGATGACAAATTTGTTCTCAACTTTTACTAAAAAAACGGCGCCCATCTATCTGCCTGGCGCCCCGTTTATAGCAGGAGCCATTTTGATTACAATAAGTGCCGTTCTTGCCTACAGGGCATTACACCCCGGTCGCGCAGTTGCCGAAAGAGTTCCGGCGAATAATGAGAAATAGTTTTATTGCTCTTGATTGTCCGAGCCCATCTCGTCAATCATTTGATCGTATGAAGTATCGGGCACGCTGTTTAAACTCGCCCATACAAGAAAATAGGAGCTCACTGCGAATGCCCAACCAACCACTGCAGTCATGATAAGATTTTCTTGGCCGAAAAGAAAGAGACCAATAACAATTCCCAATATTTCCGAAAGAATCCAGGTTATTATTAAAATGAAGGTCCATTTTCCTTTTGACTCGTTCTTATTAACCGCAAGGCCTCTGATCTTTCGGGAAAAGTAGACTAACAAAATTATTTCCAGTAGCATTTATTACAATTTAAGCGGAGCAAAGTACCATTATTTTTTTAATAAGTTGTTATTCGGCAGCGCCGTCATTGAGTCATAAGTGTTAAATATTGTAAACCAGGTTTTTCCAATCCTCAACCCCAATTCCTAAATTCCTAATTCCTATTTTCTAATTCCTAATTGCCTCTCCTTATCTTTGCCGCATGGATCAGTTGATAGAAAAAATAAAACAGTATAAAGAAGAAATTGATGCCGCTGTGATAGATGGCGCCGCATCTTTGGAAGAATACCGTATAAAATTCCTCGGAACCAAGGGTATATTGAAAAACCTCTTCGGGGAAATGAAATCTGTTGCCAACGAAAACAAAAAGGAATTTGGCCAAATTCTCAATGATTTCAAGCAACATGCTGAAGCCAAATACGAGCAATTTAAAGAATTGACAGCTGGCAACGGCATTTCTGCCACTTCATCTTTGGATCTTACTTTGCCGGGAGATGTTGTTCCTGTTGGATCGCATCATCCGATTTCCATAGTGCGTAACGAGATCGTTTCTATTTTCCAGCGCCTGGGCTTTGCCATCGCTGAAGGTCCCGAAATAGAAGACGATATGCACAACTTTACCGCGTTGAATCTTCCTGAAAACCACCCTGCACGCGATATGCAGGACACTTTCTACATCTCACAAAATCCTGACTGGTTGCTGCGTACACACACCAGTAGCGTACAGGTGCGTGAAATGGAAAAAGGGAAACTGCCTATCCGCATCGTTTGTCCGGGCCGTGTGTACCGCAACGAAACGATCAGCGCAAGGGCGCACTGTTTCTTCCAGCAGGTGGAAGGTTTGTACATTGACGAAAATGTAAGTTTTGCAGATCTTAAGCAAACGCTTTACTTCTTCGTCCAGGAAATGTTTGGAAAAAATGTCAAAGTTCGTTTCCGTCCGTCTTATTTCCCATTCACCGAGCCAAGCGCAGAAATGGACATCAGCTGTCTCATTTGCGGCGGCAAAGGCTGTAACGTTTGTAAACACACAGGCTGGGTGGAAATTTTAGGTTGTGGAATGGTTCACCCTAAAGTATTGGAGAACTGCGGAATCGACAGCAACAAATACACTGGCTTTGCATTCGGTATGGGCATCGAGCGCATCACCATGCTGAAATACCAGATAAAAGATTTGAGATTATTTAGTGAGAATGATGTGAGGTTTTTGAAGCAGTTTGAGTCGGCTACATAACTATGAAGTATGCAGTATGAACTATGAAGTATGGAAGGTTCATAGTTCATACTGCATACTGCATACTTCATAGTTCATAGTTTATACTTTCTCCCACTCCCCACTCTTGTGATTAAACTGCTTTAACACTCTCGCAGGATTGCCCGCAACGATTGTATAGTCATCTACGTTTTTTGTAACCACGCTTCCTGCAGCAACTACAGAGAATTTCCCAACACGTACACCGGCCGTTATCACAGCATTCGCGCCGATCCAACTTCCTTCGCCAATAATGATTTCATTCGTAGTGCAAGGCTGGTATCTGAAGGCGGTTTGTACATTGTCAAAACCATGATTGAGGCCTGAGATCACAACATTTTGCGCAGTCATCACATGATCTTCGATGGTAACGGGACCGATCACGACATTAGAGGCGCCAAGAAAAACGTGGTTGCCTATGTGCAATGCCCCAAGCCCGTTATTAAGTAGCGTAAAATCTTCCACCACGGAATCATGGCCGATGGTAAACTCTTTGGAAGGAAGAAGATCGAGTCTTGCGTATTTAAAGATTTTGGTGTTTTTGCCGCGCTGGTGATAAAAAGGATTTACAAATTTGCGCACCCACCACCTTGGCCTGATCTCATTTTTAGCAAATAACAATCTATGTGCTATATTCTTTAATGCCGAGTTCGATTTAATAGTCGTGATAAGCGTCATACCGTTTAACTGATGTGGTTTAATGAAAATGCTCTACGTTCCAGGTTTTTTCTAAAACATCATTGATAAAGGACTTATCTTCAGAGGCAGCGAGAAGCTCAGTGAAAAGTAAAAGCGGATCATTAACTTAGCCTTCCGCGTTACAAGTGCCAAGTTAATAAACCAATTTTATTTATCAGAGCCGCAAACGCATTATTTTATAAACATTTAAACATGAAGAAATTACTAACTGCAGCAATTTTCCTGCTAACCATTACTTCCGCGTTTTCTCAAAGCAAGAATGAACAAGCAATAAGAAAAGTCCTTGACGATCAGCTTCAGTCGTGGAACAAAGGCAATATTGATGATTTTATGCAAGGTTACTGGCACAGCGATTCATTGATGTTTGTTGGCAAATCAGGCGTTACCTATGGTTATCAAAACACGCTCGATAATTACAAGAAAAGCTACAAGGATACGGTGCAAATGGGTAAACTTTTCTTTGAGGTTTTACAAGTAAAGCCACTTTCAGCTGATACATATTTTGTCGTGGGTAAATGGTTCCTGAAGAGAACGATAGGTGATGCCGGTGGAATTTATACGTTGTTGTTTAAAAAAATCAACGGCAAGTGGTGGATAATCGCAGATCACAGCAGCTAGAAAGTAAATTTAAATCCATGAAATGGGACATCACCATATTATCTGCAGACGATTATGTGTCCGAAGAAATAGTTAAAGAACAAATGCCCGGGAAATATCTTTTCAATGATGGTCGTGTGTCGTCGAAACTGATCGCTTTGTTGAAGGTAATTTTCACGTTCAACCATTGACTAGTCGCAGGTCCAAATAATTTCCAAACCAGCCATTCTGAGTGTTTCCCGCTATTAATTCTCAATTCTTAATTATTAATTGAAATTTCTCTTACGTTTGCCCCATCAAAAAATACTTGATAAAAACATGAAGAAAATTTTTGCAGTGATTGCGTTGTCAGTCACCTTACTACGAAGCTATGCCGACGAAGGCATGTGGTTACCGCTGCTGTTGGGTCAGCAGGTGTATAACGACATGGTAAAACGTGGCCTTAAACTGAAACCTGAACAACTTTATAGCATTAACAAAGCTTCCATTAAAGATGCGATCATCATTTTTGGAAACGGATGTACAGGAGAAATCGTGAGCAAGCAAGGTCTTATTTTCACCAACCACCACTGCGGATATGCAGCCATTGCTGCTGCCAGTTCAGTAGAGCACAACTATCTGCGTGATGGATTTTATGCAAAATCTAACCAGGAAGAAATTCCCGCGCAAGGCTTAACAGCACAGTTTTTATTAAAAATAGAAGACGTTACCAAAGAAGTGGAAACGGCGCTGAACGGAATGTCCGGTGCCGACAGATTAAAGAAACAAGCGGACGTAATTGCAACGATCAACGCTCGTTATTCCGATTCAACTCAAAGCATTGAAGCAAGAGTGAGCCCGCTATTTAAAAATAACCAGTTCCTCGTGTTTGTATACCAACGCTACAAAGACATCCGTCTTGTTGGTGCGCCTCCTGAGAGCGTAGGTAAATTTGGTGGAGATACAGACAACTGGGAATGGCCGCGCCACACAGGTGACTTCTCCGTGTTCCGCGTGTACATGAGCAAAGACGGTAAGGCTGTAGATTATTCTCCAAATAACGTTCCATTGAAACCCAAATATTCATTGCCGGTTTCTATCAAAGGAATTAAAGATGGCGACTATGCAATGATCTACGGCTATCCTGGTGGTACCAACCGTTACGAAACTTCTTACGGAGTAAAACTTTCTACCGATATCAATAATCCTTCTCTTGTTGCATTGCGCGACGTGCGCCTGAAAGCAATGTTTGAAGAAATGAAAAAAGATCCTGCGGTAAAATTGCAGCTGGCATCAAGCTATGCGGGCATCGCTAACTATTGGAAATTCTTTGATGGTGAAACCAAACAATTGTTGAAATACGATGTGTATGGTCAAAAGAAAAAAGCAGAAGATGCTTTCCAGAAATGGGCAAATGGCAAACCAGAATATCAAAACGTAATGAACGATTGGCAAAAAGTTTATGCTGATTGGTTGCCTTATGCAAAAGAACGCATGTATTTGAATGAAGGTATTATGGGTTCTCCATTGGCTGCTTTTGCTGCTTCTTTAATGCAGGTTGAAAGAGTGCTTAACATGACAGGTACTAAGCCAGAAGATGTGAAAAAAGCAATGGATGATGCAAATGCACATCGCAAAGCTTTCCTTGCAGATGAGAACAAAGTTTCTGATCAAAAGATCATGGCTGCTACTGCAGAAATGTTTTACACAGATATCGATAAAAGCCAGCACCCGATTGGTTTCTACGAAAACATAAAAACTACTTATGGTGATTTGAAAGATCCTGCAACCTTTAAAAAATGGTCAGCAGATGTGTTCAACACAACGATGATCTTCAATGATGCCAAATGGGATCAGTTTGTGAAAGTGCCTACAGCAAGTGCATTGCAGACCGATCCTGCGTATGCTTATGCTTCGGCTTTCGTGAAGAATTATACAGGAAAATATTTGCCTAAGTTTCAGGACTTCACAGCGAAGAACAATGAGTTGGGAAGACTTTACTTGAAAGGCATCATGGAAATGGATCCTGTGAAAGCAAAGAAAATGTATCCTGATGCAACTTTCACCATGCGTGTTAGTTTCGGCAACGTAAAAAGTTATGCCCCGCGTGACGCTGTTAAGTACGACTACGTATGTACAATGAAAGGTGTTATGGAAAAATATGTGCCTGGCGATTATGAGTTTGATCTTCCTCAACATTACAGAGATCTTGTTGCTAAAAAAGATTACGGTCAGTATATCGACAAGGGCCGCAATGATCTTGTTGTAACTTTCATCACTACAAACGACATTACTGGTGGTAACTCAGGCTCTCCTGTTATGGATGCTTACGGAAATCTTATCGGTCTTGCATTTGACGGTAACTACGAGGCGCTGAGCCACAAAATGGCATTCGACAAAGATCTTAACCGTACAATTTGTGTAGACGTTCGTTATGTATTGTGGTGCATTGATAAGTTGGGTGGTGCGAGCAATATTATCAGTGAGTTGAATTTGGTGAAGCAATAGGAGTTAGGAATTAGAAATTAGGAACTAGGAAATAGAACAAGGCAGCATTCGTTATTGAGTGCTGCCTTGTTGCTTTTAGCAAGGCTTCGACAAACTTGTATATCATTTTAAAATCTGAAACCCAAACGAATGGAGCCATACATATCAGACAGGTATTGAGTTTTTGCTTCTTTGGTTTGGTAGATCACAGAAAATCCTGCGAGCATTTTCCTACCGGAATAAACGCCTCCAAATGTTTGTTGGTAAACAAATGGTTGAGCTTTTGAAACGGCGCCTTTTTCCTTTACAAATAAAGCGCCTTGTATTGTTGCGTCATAAGCCTGCGCTATTATTTGTGGGTAGAAATAAAGGTAAAGTTCATACCGGTGTCGTTTGGGTTGTTGGATATTTTCAACAGCCGCGTTCCATGCAATACTTTGACTGTTTTTTTCAAACATTCCCAACTGAAACAACATGCCGGCTTTTGCATTTGTAAATGTATTTCCCAAAGAGACTTCCATTACAGGTTTTACGGCTACAATGGATCCCTCTGTTGAAAACAATGAAGTGGCATACAACGCTTCCACGTTCATTTGCGGCTCAGCGGTTACCTGGTAATCCCAGCCCGCCGGCGGATCAAAACCAATGGCATGATGATACCATTTTTGCAATGCGTCGGTCAAAGACGGTTTCCCGCTAATGCCTCCGGTTGCTGACAATTTCAGAAGTGATTCTTTTCCCCAGAAATGGGTTTGTGAATAAGTTAGTAAAAGAAGCCCGGCGTAGGGCCGGTCTATGGCTTCAACATAGCGTGTAGTATAATCGTAGGGGTTGAACATTAGCTGGCCTAATTGCAAGGACTGAATTTTTTTTGTCGTGTGGGGCTGTTTTGAAATCCATGTATAATTGAAGGATATGCCGTTTGTATAGTAGCGATCCGTGTACAGCGAAACATAGGCATCGTTGTCTGAAATAATTGAAAGCTGGTGGCGAAGCGGTGCACCGGAACTATTTTGTTGGGAGGATGCTGAAATGGTAAGTGCGATCAGCATTATGCAAAATAAAACCCTCATAGACTAAGTTTTATCCAGGGTTATAAATGAAATGCCACGAGGAGCAGATTCCCGATAGGGAAAATCTTCGCCATTTATGATCAGTTTGGTAAGAAGAACAATTGATTTATGTAAAAGTTCTTTTTGAAGGGGCTCGCTGTTTCCTCAACCGTTTTCTCCCGCGACTATTAATCAAACCTTGTTTTATGAGCACAATATTTTTTACCCCCGGTTTGCCGCTTCAATTTCCCGAAAAATTTATTCCTGTATTTCTGTGGTCAATGTTTGCTTTTGCTTTGTGGGCAGGATTGCTGTATATGTCACTTTGGTTCATGAAACCGAGAAAGGTAAAATCCATGAACGCGAACAATAAGTATTAAATTATTCTACGGCCGGCGGATTGTCTTTCCATGCCCAAAGGTGCATACATGCGTAGGTCCGGTACGGGCTCCATTTGGAAGATATTTTCAGTAGCCTTTCGCGCAATTTTTTCTTGTCGTCAATTTTAAGTTTGTAGATTTTTATCATGGCCGATTGAACGCCCCAATCATCAATCGCAAATACATCTTCTCGTCCCAGGGTAAACATCAATATCATTTCTGTGGTCCATTTTCCTACGCCTTTTATCTGCGTTAAATAGGCGATCACTTCTTCATTCGACATTTTATCCAGTTTCTTCTTTTCCATGCCTTGTTCGGCTGCAAATTGCGCCACATTGTGAACGTAACTTGCTTTTGCATTCGATAACCCTATTGAGCGCAGCGTTTGAACCGGTGTATTCATGATCTGTTCCGGTGTTGGAACCTTGCCTCCATAGAGATCAAGAAAACGAGTATGAATTACATGTGCAACTTTGGTAGAAAGCTGCTGGCTCATGATCGATCCAATCAGACTCATATAGACAACCTTTCGTTTCTTCAATTCAATCGGTTCACCCTGAAGAAGAGGTTGAAACTTTTTGTCTTTGGAGAGATGTTCGATGTAATGCATGGTTGAAATTAATAATTAATAAAGAATAATTAATAGGTGTACCACGCCAAAGGGAAGCAACTAGTAGAATGCTGAAGATAAAAATGGGCAGCACCCGATAACGAATGCTGCCCTATTAATTATTATTTATTAATTATTAATTGCTACTTCGGCATGTCAAAAATCTTCGGGTCCACCTCCTTATTGATCTCTACTTTTTTTGTAACAATCGTTAACGACATTCC
>Ga0318568_10000808_pt1 | contig 12869 bp, 9 predicted proteins | sample GRESIP088b5f21_FD_203690 | JGI IMG/M metagenome (GOLD analysis project Ga0318568, IMG submission 203690) | Tropical soil microbial communities from Luquillo Experimental Forest, Puerto Rico - GRE.SIPMG.088b5f21 | ecosystem: Environmental > Terrestrial > Soil > Tropical forest > Bulk soil...
CCACATGTTCAATCACGATGTCGTGTCGATGCCCGACAAGTGGGAGTACCCGTGGTACGCCGCCTGGGACCTGGCGTTCCATTGCATCCCGCTGGCTATGGTGGACCCCGATTTCGCCAAGAGCCAGCTCGATCTGATGCTGTCCCAGGAATACCTCCACTCGTCCGGCCAGATGCCAGCCTACGAGTGGAACTTCGGCGACGTGAACCCGCCGGTGCACGCCTTCGCCACGTTGTTCCTCGAGAACCTGGAGGCCGGCCTCGGCCAGGTTGACCTTTCGTTCCTCCAGGAGAGCTTCGCCAGGCTGCTGCTGAACTTCACCTGGTGGGTGAACCGCAAGGACGTCGGCGGCCGCAACGTGTTCGAAGGCGGCTTCCTCGGTCTGGACAACATCGGCGTGTTCGACCGCAGCGCGGCCCTGCCCACCGGCGGCCGGCTGGAGCAGGCGGACGGCACGGCCTGGATGGCGATGTTCAGCCAGAACATGCTCGAGCTGGCTCTGGGCCTGCTGGAGCGCGACGAGACCTACGAGGGGTTCGTGCTCAAGTTCGTCGAGCATTTCTTCTGGATCGCGGCCGCCGTGGACCCGATCGGCGAGCACCCCGATGAGATGTGGGACGAGGAGGACGGCTTCTTCTACGACGTGCTCCGCCTTCCCGACGGAACGGGTACCAGGCTCAAGGTGCGCTCGCTGGTAGGCCTACTGCCCATCTGCGCCACCACGGTGATCGAGGCTGACGTCATCGAGAGCTATCCGCAGATCGCCGGGCAGGTGCGCACCTTCCTGGAGCGCAACCGGGACCTGCTGGCCAACATCGCCGATCCGCTGGTGCCCGGCATCCACGGCCGGCGCATCTTGTCCCTGGTCAACGAGGACAAGCTTCGGCGCATCCTGGCCCGGATGCTGGACGAGGAGCGTTTCCTTGGCCCGCACGGGATCCGCTCCATCTCGCGCTGGCACCTCGAACACCCGTACACCTTCGATGTCCACGGCGCCGAGCATCGGGTGCAGTACGAGCCGGCCGAGTCGACCAGCGGCATGTTCGGCGGGAACTCCAACTGGCGCGGGCCGGTCTGGTTCCCGGTCAACCTGCTCTTGATCCGCGCCCTGATTACGCACTACCGGTACTACGGCAACGACCTGACGGTGGAGTGCCCGACCGGCTCCGGCACCATGATGACGCTGTTCGAGGTGGCCATGGAGCTGGCGCGGCGCCTCGCCGGGACGTTCCTGCGGGACGCTGACGGGCGGCGTCCTGTCTACGGCGGAACGCCGATGTTCCAGGAGGATCCGCACTGGCGTGACCTGGTCCTCTTCTACGAGTACTTCCACGGCGACAACGGGGCCGGGCTCGGCGCCTCACATCAGACCGGGTGGACCGGCCTGGTGGCCAGGCTGATCCAGAGCCTCGGCCAGTTCGACGCCGACACCGTGCTCGAGGACCGCCGATGGCCGATGGCCCGGCCGTACCGGCGTCTCGTCGCCGCGCCCATGGCCGGTGTCAGGACGGTCCGCTAGGTGGTATACCGGTTCGGTGCGGAGCTTGACCGAGGTCGCGCCCGGGGTGCTCGTCGCGACCAGTTCCTACGCGCTGACCACGAGCACGGTAGTGGTCGGCTCCTCCGGAGGCTGCCTGGTCATCGACCCGGCCGTGACGGTGGCCGACCTGGCCGGGCTGGCCGCCGGCCTGGCCGCCAGGGGGCTGCGGCCCGTGGCCGGCTGGTCGACCCATCCGCACTGGGACCACGTGCTGTGGAGCCGGGAACTCGGCGACGCGCCCAGGTACGCCGCGCCAGCCGCCGTCGCCACGGCTAGGACCGAACGCGACGGCATCCTCGAAGGGGTCAGGAATTCCGCGCCCGGCCACGACCTTTCCCTGGTCGGGCGGATGCGATCACTGGACGCTTCCGCCATCCCGTGGGACGGGCCGGAGGCCCGGCTGATCGTGCACGACGGGCACGCGCCCGGCCACGGCGCGGTGTTCCTGCCGGAGAGCGGCGTTCTGATCGCCGGGGACATGTGCTCCGACGTGGAGATACCGCTGCTCGACATCCTCGCGGCCGATCCGCTCGGCGACTACCGCACCGGGATGGAGCGGCTGGCGTCCGTACCCGGCGTCCGCCAGGTAGTGCCTGGCCACGGGCATGCCGGGGACGCCGGCGAACTGCGCAGGCGGCTCGCCCTGGACGACGCCTACCTGGAAGCCATCACGAGCGGCAAGCCGGCCGGTGATCCGCGGCTGACCAAGGACAACCCGGAATGGATGCGGGTCATGCACGACGAGCAGGTGCGGTACTTCCAGGGTTAACCCCGGGTCAGCCCGGGTTGGCCCCGCCCGCCGCGACGGGCAGCAGCAGCACCGATGGGTGCGCCGCGTCCAGGCCGATGTCGTACTGCGTCGGCACGAGGTCGGCGGCGGTCGCGTCGACCTGTCCGGTGCCCGGGTTGCGGGCGAAGCGCGGGTGGGCTCCCCCGGCGACCTGAAGCCTGATCCGGTGCCCGCGGCCGAACCGGTGCGCCGTGCCGAGCAGGCTCACCCGGACCGTCCCGGTCAGCGGGTCGGCCTCGGTGAGCCGCACGATGCCGTCGCAGACGTTGTGCGACCGGCCGCGCGGGTCCACGTCGCACAGCCGGACGAACAGGTCCGCGAACGGGTTGTCGCGGGTGACGGACACCTCGGCCGCGACCTCGCCGATGACCTCGACCGGCTCGTCCAGCGGGGCGCTGCTGAACACCAGCACGTCCAGCCGGCGCTCGACATCCCCGTTGTCCCGGCTCCCCGCGTTCGTGGCCATGATCGCGCCGCCAGGCGACGGCGTGGGGTCGGCCGGGTCGTAGCGGAAGCCGGCGGCCGCCACGTCCGCGGCCGGCTCCGCGGTGCCGAGCGAGCCCTGCGGGCCCAGGTACCAGCGCTGCTCGGCGGCGCCGGGCGGCGGCCAGCCGCCGATCTCGCGCCACTCCCCCGCGCCCTCGCCGCCGACCCAGATGCGCACCGGGTGGTCCGGCGGGGCGGCCGGCCGGGAACCCGTCCGGCTGTTAGGGGCCAGCCCGGCGTAGCGGTCCAGCCAGGCCAGGCTCTCGGTGAGCGCGACGGTGCCCTGGGCGTTGAGGTCCAGGTGGGCCCACGGGCCGACGAGCAGCCGGGTGGGCACGCCCCGGGCGGCGAGCGTGCGGTACTGCTCGAGGGTCTGCTCGATGAACAGGTCGTGCCAGCCGCCCACCAGCAGGACCGGGACGGTGATCCGCTCCAGCGCGGCGCCGCACTGCAGCGGCCCCCAGAACGGGTCGGTGGCCTGCGGGTGCTCCAGCCACCTCTCCGGCCAGGCCGGCTCGCGGCCGAGCAGGTCGCGATAGCCGGCCGCGACCGGCAGCCGGTCGACCACCGGGCGCAGCCGCCGGTCGGCCGTGGTCATGCGCGTCATCGCGCGCAGCATCCCGATGCTCTCCTGGTGCGCGACCAGGTCGCTCCACATGACGTAGTTGTACAGGTCGAAGGCGCCGTTGCGGTACGCGGTCCGGGACCAGTCGTGCGGACCGACGTGCACCACGGCGGCGACCAGTTCCGGCGGCGGGTCCATGGCCAGCGCCCACTGCACGAAGCCGAGGTAGCTGGGGCCGTAGGTGGCCAGCCGGCCCTCAAACCAGCTCTGCTGGCGCAGCCACGCCACGGTGTCCTGGCCGTCCGCGATCTCGTGCCGCATCGGCTCGAAGTCCCCGCCGGACCCGAACGTGCCGCGCACGCTCTGCAGCAGCACGTGGTAGCCGCGCTCGGCGAAGATCTGCGCGCACTGCAGGGCGAACAGGCCACTGCGGCCGTACGGGCAGCGGATCAGCACGGTGGCCGCCGACGCCACGCTGACCGGGATGTAGTGGGTGGCCAGTAGTACCGTGCCGTCCGACATCGGCACCTCGACGTCTCGCTCCACCATGACCCGGTTCCGCCGCGGCGGCAGCGACCACGCCCGGGCCGCCACCGTGCCGAGCGCGACCGCGCCCCGGCTCAGCGGGCGGGCCGTGACGGCCTTCGGGCTGCCCTGCCGCCGCATCATGCTCTGCTGGCGCATCACGCCGTCCTTTCCGCCACGACGACCCCGGCCGGCACCGGCTCGGCGTAGAGCGACTCGACCAGCGCGGCGCGGTTGGCGAGGACCCGGCGCTGATTGACGTAACCCTTGTCGGTGATCTCGCCCGCGTCAAGGTCGGCCGGGCGGGCCAGCACCAGCAGCCGCTCGATCCGGGCCGCCGATCCCGCCTCGGCATTGTGTCCGGCCAGCGCCCGGGCGAGTTCCGCGCGGATGGTCTCGTCGGTGATCAGGTCCCCCTCGGCGTGCGGCTCCTGGCCGAGCAGCTTGGCCGCCTCGGCCGCGTTCAGCCAGGCCAGCGCGCACACCGACGCGCGGTCCTCGCCCGCGATCACCGCGTCGGCCAGCAGCGGGGCGGCGGAAAGCAGGGCGGTGCGGACCGCGCCGACCCGGACGAACGTACCGGTACCGAGCTTGAAGTCCTCCGCGATCCGGCCCCGGAACACCAGCCCGGCGTTCAGGTCGTCCGGATCGGCCAGGCCGACGGCGTCACCGGTGCGGTAGTAACCCTGGGCGTCGAACGCCGCGGCGGTGAGATCAGGCCGTTCGAAGTACCCGGGAGTGACCATCGGGCCCTTCACCAGGATCTCGTACGCGCCCTCGGCGGGGACCAGCTTGACCGCGGCGCCCGGCAGCGGGACGCCGATGCAGCGGGCGTCGGCGAAGTCGAAGTGCGCGCTGGTCACCGCCGGGGCGGTCTCCGTCGCCCCCCAGGAGCCGGTCACCGGGACGGGGCGCCCGGCCGTCCGCACGGCGAGGTCCCCCAGCCGCTGGCGCAGCGCGGCCGGCAGCGCCGCCGCCGCGTTGAACATCAGCCGGATCCGGGAGAAGAAGCGGGCGGCGAACGCGGCGTCGGCTTCCAGCGCCGGCACGAGCTGGGCGTACCCGGCCGGGACGTTGAAGTAGATGGTCGGCGGGACGTCGGCGAGGTTCGCGATGCTCTGCGCGAACATCCCGGGCGCGGGCCGCCCGGCGTCGATGTAGAGCGTGCCGCCCGCGGTGAGCGTCATGTTCACGTTGTGGTTACCGCCGAACGTGTGGCTCCACGGCAGCCAGTCGACGATCACCGGTCGCTCGGTGCGCAGGAACGGCCAGGCCTGCCGGATCATCTGCTGGTTGGCGGCGAGCATCCGGTGGGTGTTGAGCACGCCCTTCGGGGCGCCGGTCGAGCCGGAGGTGAACAGGATCTTCGCGATCGAGTCGCCGGTCACCGCGGCGGAGGCGGCGGCGACGGCCGGGCCGGGCACGGTGGCCATGAGGTCCTCGAGCCGTTCCGCTCCCGGCCGGGACCCGGTCCGCACGATGGCTGGCACCGCGGCGACCGCGTCCAGCGCCGCCGCGAACCGCGCCGCGTCGTCGGCGAAGACCGCGCCCGGGCGGATCATCCCGGTGATCGCGCGGATCCGGGCGTGGTCGTGGCTCTGCAGCGAGTACGCCACGCTGACCGGCGCCACCGGGACGCCGGCAGCCATCCCGCCCAGGGTGACCAGCAGGTGGTCCACGCTGTTGCCGGACAGCACGAGCAGCGGCCGCCCAGGACCGAGCCCGCGGTTGAGCAGCCCCTGGCCAATGGCCTCCGCGGCGGCCAGCGCCTCGCCGTAGTCGCAGGTCCGCCAGCCGCCGCCGGCGGCACGCTCGGCCACCATCGGATGTCCGGGGTCGGCGGCGGCCCAGGCCCGCACGCTGTGCATCACGGTCGCCGGGTAACCGGCCAGCGGCTCGGCCGAGCGGATGACCAGGGCGCCGTCCTCATCCGCGGCGGTGACGCGCGGCACCGCGAACAACGGCTCCTGGATTCCGGTATCCGTGACCATGTTCGGGGCCCTCCGACGCCGCCTGCCGTCGGGGACCACGCCCGCCCGGCCCGCCGGATATTCGACAAGAAAATCAATACCCGGCATCTCTTTGTAGCGCTTACCGGCGGGCGGGCGCAACCCCGCGTGGTCAGGCGGCCGGGCCGTCCCCCTCGCGCGTCCCGGCCGGCCCGGCCGCCCCGGTCGCCCCGGCCGCGGCCGTGACCGTGGCCGTGGTGTCAGTCGGCTCCTGGCCGGCGCCGCCGGTCGGCTCCGGGCCAGCGAGGTCGTCGGGCCGCGGGCCGTAGCCGTCGCCCGGCGGCACCGGGACGGGGCTCGGTGTGAAGAACATCCACGCGCACGAGACGATCAGCGCGACGAGGAATACGAAGTAGATCCAGAACGCCGGCGTGAGGCCCGCGCTGATCGTGAGCCCGAGCTGCGAGGCCTGCGGCGACGAGATGCCGAACTGGGTAGGCTTGGGAGTCTCGCTGACCTGCACGAGCGCCGAGATGGCCTGCGCCGCCATCGGGATCGTGGCCCCGGCCAGCAGCATCGCGCCGTGCCGGGCCGGGCGCCAGAGAGCGGCCGCGATGACGGCCGCCGCGAGCGCGATCATCACGGCCACGTCCCCGAAGATCACCAGGCCGGGGTTGGAAAAGGCGTTGCCCGCGGTCAGCGTCTGCACCTGCCCGGCGGCCGTGCGCAGCGTAAAGCTGTCCCACGCCGGGGCGAAAGCGGCGGCCACCCCGAGGCCGGCCAGCACCGTCAGCACGGCGGGACCGAGCGCGGCTCCGCGCGGTCGCGCCAGCCTGTCCGGCTGGACGCCCGTGGCCGGCCCGCCGGCCGGGCCGGCCAGGAACGCGACCACCGATCCCGCCGCGCAGGCGAGCCAGCCGATGAAGGACAGCACGAGGCCCGCGCCGCCGCCGGGGCTGCCCGCCGCGGAAATGGCCACGCCCGCGTCGGCGAAGAACAGGCCGAACGTGACCGCGCTCAGCCCCAGGCTGAGCAGCGCGCCGAGCCGCAGGCGCGTGCCGCCGAGCAGGACGAGCACGGCGCTCGCGGTCCAGACGGCCAGGTAGATGGCGTGCGGGATGACCTGGTCGGCCTGCTCGGCCAGGCTGGCGGTGCCGATGTAGGAGGGGAAGAGCCCAGCGACCCCCAGGATGACCCCCGCGCCGAGCAGCGCCGCCGCGGTGATCCGGGTAGCCTTCCCGCTGCGCGCCGGGACGGAGTGGCCGGTGTACTGGCCGTACGGGGTGTAAGGGACGGCGCCGGCCGGGGTCACCACGGTCTCGCCCGTTTCACCAGGCGGGGCGGTATTTTCGCCGAACGGGCCCGGAATCTCGCCCTCCCGTGGTGCGGCGGGCGCAACCGGGGGGGTATTCCGGCCCACCGGGACGATCGTGCCCGGCGCCTCGATGCTCGCGAACCGGGCCCACGCGGCCGACCAGCCCTCGGGCGTCTCCGGCCATCGCTCGAGCGGCTGGGACCTCGGCGCTCCGGTCGTCCACACGCCGTAGAAGCCCGAGCCGCGCCCGATCTCGTACCTGGCGCCCCGGTACGTGATGATCACCTTGTCAAACACGTTTCAAGCCCTTCCTGCCGCCGCATCTGCCGTCCCGTGCCATCCGGCCCCCGTCCCGCGTGTCCTGTCCGAACCTAACCGAGACGGCTGCAGGCTGGCTGGGCGGTCGCTCCAGCATTCCTGACTCTTCGGTCCGGGCTGAGCGATTCCTTTCCGTGCGGCCGGCGGTCTGCACTGGGTAGGACTAGGAGGAGGCCGACGATGCCGCGACAGGCGGAGACCATACCGCACCGGGACGAGTTCGCCCGCGACACCGAGCCATTCCGGCGGGAACTGCTGGCGCACTGCTACCGGATGCTCGGCTCGCTGGACGACGCCGAGGATCTGGTCCAGGAGACCTACCTGCGGGCCTGGCGGTCGCACGCCAGCTTCGAAGGCCGGTCGTCGCTGCGGGTCTGGCTGTACCGGATCGCCACCAACGCCTGCCTGACCGCGCTGGAGCAGCGGGGCCGCCGCGCGCTCCCGTCCGGGCTGGGCGCGCCCAGCGACGACCCGGCCGCCGCGCCCGTGATCCCCGGGCCTGAGGTCAGCTGGCTCGGGCCCGTCCCGGACGCGCTGGTCACCGGGCCGGCCGAGGATCCCGCGGCCATCGCGGTGGCGCGCGAGAGCCTGCGCCTCGGCCTGATCGCCTGCCTGCAGTACCTGCCCGCCCGGCAGCGGGCCGTGCTCATCCTGCGTGACGTGCTGGCCTTCCCGGCCGCCGAGGTCGCCGCCATGCTCGGCACCAGCACCGTCGCGGTCAAGAGCACGCTGCAGCGGGCCCGGGCGCGGCTGGAACAGGTGGCACCTTCTCCCGAGGAGGTCAGCGAGCCCGCCGAGCCCGAGGCCAGGGCCCTGCTCGAGGCCTACATCGCGGCCTTCCAGAACGCCGACCCGGCCGCGCTGGAACGGGTGCTGCGCAAGGACGCGGCGCTGGAGCCGGTCGGTACCCTGACCTGGTTCTCCGGCCGCGATACCTGCATGCGCTACGTCAGGCAGTTCTTCGGTGCCCCGGGCGACTGGCAGATGGCGGCCACTGCCGCCAACGGGCAGCCCGCCGCGGCCGTGTACCTGCGCGGAGCCGACGGCGTGCACCGGGCGTTCGGCCTGGCCGTGCTCACCGTGACCGCGACCGGCATCGCCCGCATCGTGGTGTTCGGCGATCCCGGGCTTGTCACCAGGTTCGGATTCCCGCCCGAGCGCTGACGTCGAGACGGTGATGCCGGGACAGTGATGCCGGGACGGTGATGCCGGGACAGTGATGCCGGGACAGTGATGCCGGGACAGTGATGCCGGGACAGTGATGCCGGGACTAGGGCGGCCCGCGCGTGCCCCGGGGCTTTGCCCCTGATGCTGCTGCGCTCTCGGCATACTGCCGTGACTGGTGGTAAGTGGTCGCGGTCCGTTCATAGGGCGTGGATGTCCCAGCCATGTCGCTCGTACGACGTGGATGTGGCATCCACGTCGTTACGGTCTGGGACGGGCGATGTCGGTGTGACGGAAGTCCGCGCTTCGCTGACCGTGAACCGGGGCGCGGGCGTCCGCGGTCGGGTGCTGGACTTGAGCGCATGGAGATGCTCATACTCGGCGGGACCGCGTGGCTGGGCCGCGAGGTGGCTCGGCAGGCGATCGGCCGCGGGAACGCGGTGACGTGCCTGGCCCGGGGCGAGAGCGGGCCGGTCGCCGACGGCGCGGTCCTGGTCGCGGCGGACCGGCGCCAGGACCAGGGTTACGACGGGGTGCGCGGACGCGACTGGGACGCGGTGATCGAAGTCTCCTGGCAGCCCGGACTGGTCCGCGGCGCCCTGGCCGCGCTGGGCGAACGGGCGGCGCACTGGACGTACGTCTCCTCGGGCAGCGTCTACGCGTCGCACGCGGCCATCGGCGCCGACGAGTCCGGGTCGCTGCTCGCCCCGGACGACCGCGACGAGGCGGACATCGAGCGCTACGGCGAGGCGAAGGTGGCGTGCGAGCAGGCGTCGGCCGCGGTGGCCGGCGACCGCCTGCTGATCGCGCGCGCCGGGCTGATCGGCGGCCCGGGCGACCACAGCGGACGATCCGGCTACTGGGTGGCCCGGGCCGCGCGCGACCCGCGGGGGCCGATGCTCGTGCCGGCCGTCCCCGAGATGCCGACGCAGGTGGTCGACGCCCGCGACCTGGCCGCCTGGCTGCTGGACTGCGCGCAGGCGGGCACCACGGGAACCTACGACGCGGTCGGCCCGGTCGTCCCGTTCGGCCGCTGGATCGAGCAGGCCCGGACGCTGGGCGGGCACACCGGCCCGGTCGTCGAGGCGGACTCGGCCTGGCTGCTCGGCCAGGGGGTGGCCGAGTACATGGGCCGGGAGTCGCTGCCGATGTGGGTCGCCGAGCCCGGCTGGGAGGGTTTTTCCGCGCGCAGCGGCCAGGCCGCGGCGGCGGCCGGCCTGCGGCATCGGCCGCGGGCAGAGGTTCAGGCCGACGTGCTGGCCTGGGAGCGCGAGCAGGGCCTGGACCGGCCGCGGCGGGCGGGACTGAGCGCGGAGCGCGAGCGCGAACTGCTGGCGGCGCTCGGGGCCGCCTGAGGCCCGCCGCGCGGATCATCGTGGACCGAAACCCGCGCTATCCGGGGGTAGCGGTCCACGATCATCGGTGCTGTGACAGATGTGACACCTGATGCGAACGGGCCCTTCGGAACGCTGCGGGTTTCTGCGCGCGGTTACCGGGACGGATGGCGGAACAGGCTGGTGAGGAGCCCGACAGCCGCCGCGGTGGCCGGGTGCGCGTCGTCTCGCCACCAGATCAGCCGGACCGGGACGGGCGGAGCGTCGCGCAGCGGCCGGTAGACGATGCCCGGCCTGGGGTACTGCGTCACCGTGGATTCCGGGGTGATGCCCACGTAGCGCTCGGTGGCGATCGCCGTGAGCCAGTCGTCGATATCGCCGGTGTGCTCGATCGCCGGGCGCGCCCCCGGCGGCCACAGATCCGGGACGGTCGTGCCGGTGCGCCGGTCGATGACCAGGACCCGCTCGCTGATCTCGGCCATCCGCAGCGAGCGCCGCATCGCCCACGGATCGTCGGCCGCCATGGCGCAGTACCGGCGTTCCAGGCCGACGATGGCGTCGCGGAACCGGCGCTGATCCGGCTCGGTGCGGATGACCGCGATGTCGCAGGCGCCTTCGGCCAGGCCGGCCGTGGCGGAGTTGGTCCGGATCAGCTGGAGCTCGATGTCCGGGTGTTCCGCCGCCCAGCGGCGCAGGAAGGGCGTGGTATGCCGTCCCATGGCCGACCAGGCGTAGCCGACGCGCAGCCGGGCGGGCCCGGCGGCCGCCTCGCGTACGACATCCTCGGCCGCGGCCAGCGCCCGCCGCGCATGCGCCAGCACCCGGCTGCCCGCCGCGGTGAGGGTGACTTCCCTGGTGGTGCGCCGCAGCAGCCGGACGCCGAGCGCCGACTCGAGGGACGCCAGCGTGCGCGACGCCGCCGCCTGGGAGATGCCCAGGTCGATCGCGGCGTCGGTGAAGCTGCCCGCCTCCGCGATGGCGACCAGGCAGCGCAGCTGGCGCAGCTCGACACTCATAACCAATCCGTATAGATGAGACTTATTATGCATTTTACGCAACTGTAAGCGCGGCGCACCCTAGCGGTATGGCGACGACATGCGAAGTCCAGACCAGCCGCGACGCGCGGCAGCCCGCCGGTCCCTGGCCGGCCGGAGACGACGCCATGCGGCCTGGGCCCCACCCGTGGGCGGGGCCGGCCCTGATGTTCGGCGGCGCCCTGTCCAACCAACTGGGCGCAGCGACCGGGGCGCTGGCGTTCGGGGTGATCGGCCCGGCCGGCGTGGTCGCCGTCCGCCAGTGGATCGCCGGGATCGTGCTGCTGGCGGCCGGGCGCCCCCGGTGGCGCTCGTTCACCCGGGCGCAGTGGCGGCCGGTGCTGCTCCTCGCGGTGGCCTACGGCACCATGAACCTGTCCCTGTACAGCGCGATCGGCAGGCTCGGCCTCGGCCTGGCGGTGACGCTGGAGTTCCTCGGCCCGCTCGCGGTCGCCCTGGCCACGTCGCGCCGCCGGGCCGACCTGGCGTGCGCGCTGGTGGCCGGCGCGGGCGTGGTCGCGCTGACCCGCCCGCGGCCGGCCACCGACTATCTCGGTATCGGCCTGGGCCTACTGGCGGCCGCGTGCTGGGCCAGCTACATCCTGCTCAACCGCGAGATCGGCCGGCGCCTGCCCGGCGCGGAGGGCTCGGCGGCGGCCGCGGCCCTGTCCGCGCTGGTCTTCGTGCCGGCCGGGATCATGATCCTGGTCCGGCACCCGCCGACGGCGGTCGCGCTCGCGTGCGCAGCCACCGCGGGGGTCCTGTCCTCGGCCGTGCCGCTCCTCGCCGACCTGCTGGCGCTGCGCCGGGTTCCGGCCGGCTATTTCGGGATCTTCATGAGCGTCCACCCGGTGCTCGCCGCGCTGATCGGCCTGGTGATGCTGCACCAGTCGCTGCCGGTGGAGGCGTGGCTTAGCATCGCCGCCATCGTTGCCGCCAACGCGGTCAGCGCTCTCCGCCGCCAGGTCGCCGCCTCGGAGCGCGCCGCCGCGATCCGCCTGCACGGTAAGGATCACGGCCGCGCCGATGATGGCCGCGCCCACGATTCCGGTCACGCTGAGTCGCTCGCCGAGCAGCAGGGCGGCCAGGATGGCTCCGGTCAGCGGCTCGAGCAAGGTCAGCCGGGCGGCCGTGCTCGCGACGGCGGTCCGCAGGCCACGGAAGTACAGCGTGTAGGCCACGGCGGTCGGGCCGACGCCCAGCGCGACCAGCAGGCCGATGGCCGCGGGCCCGGGCCGGAAGCTGATCCCCCCGGCTAGCTGCGCCACCGGCATCAGCAGCAGGCCGCCGATGGTGAAGCCGAAACCGGTCATGGTGAGGTCGTCCAGACCGGGAACCGGCCGGGAGCCGGTCAGGGTCACCGCGGCGAAGCCCGCCGCGGCCAGCACGGCCATGCTCGCGCTGGCCAGGACCGCGGTCTGGTCGAACCCGGACGGCAGGCCCACGAGCAGGCCGAGGCCGGCCACGGCCAGGCCCGTGGCGACCACCGCGTGCCGGCCGCCGGGCCGCCCGGTCAGCCGCTCCGCACCGAGCACGATGACGGGGGCGGTACCGATCGTGACCAGCGTGGCCAGCGGCACCGAGGTCAGCGCCACGGCCGTGAAGTAGCAACTCTGGTAGAGCGCGGCCAGCACGCCGATCACGGTGATCCGGGCCCAGGCGGCCCGGCCCGACGGCCAGGTCCGGCCGGTCACCGTGAGATAGCTGACGATCAGCACGCCCCCGGCGGTGAGCCGCGCTGCGGCGACCGCGATCGCGGACAGGCCGGCCACCCGGCCGAGCAGGCTGCCGGTCAGCCCGCCTGTCCCCCACAACAATCCGGAAATGACCAGGTACAGCAGGCCAGTAG
>Ga0318568_10000809_pt1 | contig 12867 bp, 11 predicted proteins | sample GRESIP088b5f21_FD_203690 | JGI IMG/M metagenome (GOLD analysis project Ga0318568, IMG submission 203690) | Tropical soil microbial communities from Luquillo Experimental Forest, Puerto Rico - GRE.SIPMG.088b5f21 | ecosystem: Environmental > Terrestrial > Soil > Tropical forest > Bulk soil...
AGCGGTACGCCAAGCAGCCCGAACGGCTGCAGCGCGAGACGGCTGCGCTGTACAAGCGGGAAGGCACTTCCATGTTCGCCGGCTTCACGCCGTTCTTGCTCCAGTGGCCGCTGGTGTCCGTCATCTACTTGCTGTTCCGCTCGACACAGATCGGCGGGAAGCCGAACACCCTGCTCACCCGCGACCTGTTCGGCGTGCCGCTCGGCAGCCACTGGCTGGACGGGGCCGGGCCGGTGAGCATACATGGCCTGGTGTTCCTCGGCGTCTTCGCGCTCCTGGCCGGTCTGAGCTGGCTGTCCGTCCGTCTAGGACAGTGGATGTCGGCTCAGCAGGCCGGGACCGACGGGGCCAATGTGCCGGGTGGTGCATTCATCCGCGTGCTCCCGTACATGACCGTGGTGATCGCCGCGTTCGTGCCGCTCGCCGCCGGGATCTACTTGCTCGTCTCCACGGGCTGGGCCCTGGCCGAGCGGAACTTCTTCTGGCGGACCGGCCGCATCTCCGCCGCACCACCGAGCCCGCCGAAGGGCGCCGCGGTCAGCCGGGCCTCCGGAAGCCGCTGATCACCGATCGGCCAGCGCCTCGGCCAGGGTGCGCGGAGCCTGGCCGGTGACGACCCGGACTCCGTCGTGAACCTGGGCGGCGTAGCCGTCCTGGCCAGAACGGCGGTAGTCCTGGTAAAGCTCGATGAGGGCGTCTGCCATCCAGCGCGGAACGCCCGCGCCGAGCATGGCGCTACGGGCGGTCTGGTCGTCTACCGGGACGTACTGGACCGGGCGGCCGAGGTGGGCGGCTAGCAACTCGCAGCACTCGGCGGTGGTCAGCGCCTGCGGCCCGGTCAGGTCGTACGCCCGGCCCGCGTGCCCGTCCTCGGTCAGCACCCGGGCCGCCACGGCCGCGACGTCGCGGGCGTCGACCATGCTGATCCTGGCGTCGTCGGCCGGTGCGTAGTAGTTGCCGTCGGGGCCGATGGTCGGCGGCCACAAGCTGGTCACGTTGTGCATGTACATGTTCGGGCGCAGGATCGTCCAGGGTATCCCCGATGCCTCCAGGTGGGAGTCGGCCTGGCCATGGTGGCGGACGAACGAGGCCGGCGACCTGGGGTCGGCGCCGAGGATAGAGCTGGCGACCAGGTGGCCGACGCCCGCGCGGGAGGCCGCGTCAATGGCGTTGCGGTACCAGGCCGTCTCATCGTGGTGAGCCGGCCCGAGCAGGAACACCTTGTCCACTCCGTCCATAGCCTGGTCGAGCGTGGCCGGCTTGGCCAGGTCCCCGTACACCGTGTCCACGCCTTCTTCGGTCGGCTCGGCGGTTCGCACCAGGACCCGTACCGCTGACCCGTCGGCCCGGAGCAGGCGGATGAGTTCCCGTCCGGTTCTGCTGCCCCCGCCGATGACGAGTATCACGTGCGTCCTCCTCGGAAACGATGGTTGACCGCCGCGGTCAGACGGTGCCGCCGTTGACGCGGATAACTTGGGCTGTGATCCAGCGGGCGGTGTCGCTGGCGACGAAGGCGACTACGTCTGCGATCTCCGCCGGACGGCCGAGCCTGCCGAACGCGCTCATCGCCTCCAGGCTGGCCAGGAACTCCGCGGACTTGCCGGTCCGGTAGGTCTCGGTCTCGGTCGCACCCGGACTGATCGCGTTGACCTTGATCCGCCGGGGGCCGAACTCCTTGGCCAGGATCCGGGTGAACTGCTCGATGGCTCCCTTGGTGCTGTCGTACAGCGAGTACCCGGGCAGCATCAGCCCAGTGGTGGCCGAGCTGATCGTGATGATCCTGCCGCCGTCGGCCAAGTGCTGCCAGGCGAGTTTCATGCCGTGGAACACGCCCTTGACGTTGACCGCGTAGCTCAGGTCGAACTCGGCCTCGGTCAGCTCGGCGAAGGGCTTGGTGATGGCGACCGCGGCGTTGCTGACCAGGATGTTCCAGCCACCGTAGACGGCCAGCATCTGCTCGACCATCGCCTGGTACTCGGTCCCGCTCGAGACGTCGGCCGCGATCGCCGCGGCCGTCCCCCCGGCGGCCTCGATCTCGGCGACCACCTTGTCCGCTGCTTCACCGGTGTGGTTGTGGTTGACCACCACGGTGGCGCCGGCCGCGGCCAGCGCGAGCGCGATGGCGTGACCGATCCCGATGGCGGCCCCGGTGACCAGCGCGGTCTTGCCAGTCAGCGACGGGGTCTGGCTCATTCGAACCAGTAGTCCAGCGTGACGTCGGCGGCCTGACCGAGCTTGGCGGTGAATCCGCCCTCGCCGCGCAGCCCGGCCAGACCGCCGGTGCCCGATCCGGGGATGACGAACCAGGTACCGCTGACCACGCTGCCGTCCACGGTGCCGGCGTCCTGCAGCAGGAATGTGCCGCTCCGGTCGGCGATCGACCCCGATACCTGTTCGATGCCGACGAAGCTGGCCGAACCGTCGCCGCGGATCGCCTGCAGGAAGCGGACCACGCCCTCTCCTTCGATGTCGCCGTGGAACGCCTCGGTGACGTGAATCTCCACCAGGTCTGTCCCGCCACCGGAGTTCTCGTACGTCTCCGGCTCGTAGGTGTGCACCTCGATCTTCGCGGTGGCGCGGGTCCTCTGGTCCGAGCTCAACGGGTCCTCCCTGATCGCATGGTGCCCGGGCCACCCAGGCCAGGGCCTGCGGTCAGCCTGCCCCTGATCCGGTACCGCTTTCAGTACCACTTGCCGTCGCGCTGAGCGCTTCTGTCACCCGGATCCGTTCGGCCAGCAGCCCCAGGCCGCGATGGAGACGGCGGTAGAAGGTCGTGCGAGGCAGGCCCAGTCGTTCCGCTATGACCTCGTGGCTGCCCACCCGTTTGACGTAGTAGGAACCGAGCAGTGCGGCCGCCTCCCGGTCACGAGGCGGCCCGCTGTCCCGCAATTCGCCCAGGAGCCGCAGCAGCAGCCCGCGGAGCCCGGACGCGAGGTCGGCGCCCTGATCAAGGCAACGCAGCCGGACCAGCGGGCTCCGCGTCAGGCTGGCGGGCCGATACAGGTCCTCGAGTGCCAGCTTGACCTGCCCGACGAGAGCGTCGTCCGGCATCAGGTCCAGCAGCGATTCGTGCTGGGGCAGGTTGAGCGAGCGCTGGACCCAGGACGGGAATCCGCGGACCCCGTAGTCGAGGATCCACTCCTCGGCCGGCGGCTCGGCCGACGGCATCTCGATTCCGGTCAGCCGACGGGACATGCCGAGCGAGATGGCGGTCGCCTCGAACGGCGAATCGTGCGGCATCAGCACGTAACTGCGCGAAACCGAAGGAGCACGGACATGCCGGTTAGTGAAGGTGGCGAAGCGCAGCGCCGGCTCGGCCGACCGGTGGCTCTCCAAGGCCACCGTCCCGACAATCAGGAACGCAGGCGGCTTGTCCGATGGCGCACGCCGGATCGCGGCCGCCTCGTCGGCCGGGAGGGCAGAGAAATAGCCGCCGCGGGCGCTGGCCACCATCGCCCAGGTCTCCCGGTGCAGCGGGAGTGAATAGCTGTACGCAACCACCCGGTCCTCAGCGGTGGCGACGACGAACCAGTCCATGGCCACGGCGAAATCCGCCCTGAGCTCGCGCAGCATCTGGTCCGGGCGCCAGCCGAAGTTGTGCGTTCCGGCACGGCACACCCGCTCGAGCTCGGCCAGGTCACTCTCGCGGGCCGGACGCAGGCAGACACCGCGGTCAATGGCGTCGGCGAAAAAGCGGCGCGGGCCGACCGTCTCGCCCACGAGATGCAGCAGTTCGGGCACCACGTGCTGGCGGTCAGCGTCGGCCGGGCGGCCCAGCAGGTGTTCCGCCGCCCGGCGGCGCAACCGGGTATACCGTTCCGGCGCGCGCCAGCGCAGTTCGGCCGAGACGGTCTGCCGGACCACGTCGTGCATGCGGGCACCGGTCGCCGTCAGCCGGACCACGCTCAGGTCGCACAGCGCGTCAAAGGTTTCCGCCCGGACGCGTCCCACCATGGCCGTCAGCAGTTCCTCATCAAAGGTGCGGACGAGCGAGGCGGCCTGGAACAGCTCACGTACCTCTGAGCGCTGCAATTCGCGGCTCATCCGCGCGATGAGTGACCTGGCGATCATCCCGGGAACACCTGGATCGGCCAGGCCGCTGTCGGCGCCGGACCGGTACACCTCCGCCGCGACGCACAACAGCAACGGACAACCGCCAGCCAGGTCCACGATCGCGCTCACGGCGTCGGTGTCAGTCACGCCGAGGTGGGCGAGTAGCCTCCGCGCCTGGTCGTCCGGCAACTCGGCCAGCACGATCTCGTCCACGAGCGTGCGCCAGCCCGCCGACGGCACGCCCGTGAGAGGTGAGGACCGGCCGCTCAGCAAAACCAGCACGCGGCCATGCAGCTCGGGCAGAAAGCGCCCCCAGAACTGCTCTTCGACATCGCCCATCTCCTCGAACGTGTCAAATACCAGCAGCAATGGCCTGTCTGGCCGCGCGGATGCCCGGCCCTGGATAGCCGGGGCCGAGGCCGCCCGTACGGCATCAAGCAGTCCGGGGAAGGTGTGCGGGAAGTCGCGGCTATCGATGATCGCCACGTCCGCCGCGTCGTGGTCGCGGCATGCTCGCTCGAGCGCGTATACGAAGGCCGTCTTGCCGACTCCCGGCGGACCCGTCAGCGAGACGACGCCCGGCAGCCGGTCCGGCGTGGCCAAGGTCGCCAGTATCGTGTCCAGCTCGGCCTGGCGACCCTGGAAGACCACGGCCTCGGCGGTCTCGACCCGTCTGCCCAGCCCGTCTCCTCGCCACCGCGAGCGCGCACCCAGGGCGGCATCAGCCCCCGTGACCCGCATACGCCTATCGTAGGATTCGATCGATCGTAGGCAACCGCAAATATGGCCGGCTTCAGGCCCGGCCGTGACCCGCAGCGTCGCGGGCCACGGCCGGGATGCCGCGAGCTGCCGCTGCGCGGGCCGGAGCGCAGTCGGCGTTGCTCACGACAGGATCACGAGGCTGGCTGCGGCGGCCCCTGCCAGAAGCGAAGACCGTTCCTCACCGCAGGCAGCCTTCTCCGGCCAGTGGGGACACCTATCCATCACCCTGAACGGCCCGGGCGTCAGCGCGGTTCAGCACCGCCGGTGATCAGAGGCCGGAGCAGCCGGGCCGGGGGCGAGCCATGCCCCAGCATGCGGTCGTGCACCTCCCGGTCAGCCAGGCCCGCATCCGCGGCCCGGAGCGCGGCAGCCAGGTCCGAGACTTCGGTGTAGCCGACGTAGTAGGTCGACAGCTGCGCGGAGGTGAGCAGCGCCCGGCGCCACTTGCCGGCCGCCTCGCCCTCCTCCTGGTAGCCGCGTTCGGTCATCAGGGCCATCGCCTCGGCCTCGGTCATGCCGTGGCCGTGGATGCGGGCGTCCAGGATGGCATTGATGGTCGTGCGCAGCTGCATCTTGAGCTGCTGCATCCGCACCGCGCGGGAATCGCCGTCGCCGGGATATCCCTGCTCGGCCATGATGCGCTCGGCGTAGACCGCCCATCCCTCGACGAACGACCCGGACCGCAGCGCGGCCCGGATCGCGGTCCGCGAGCCCGCGAATCGCCGGGAGTGCTGAAGCTGCAGGTAGTGACCGGGCATCGCCTCGTGGACCATCAGGTCGTGCACCATGTGCCGGTTGTACTCGCGGTAGAACGAGATGACCCGCTCCGGCGTCCAGTCGGCCGGCGTGGGCGAGACGGCGATGAACGTGGCCAGCGGCGCGGGTTCGAGCGGGCCGGGGGAGTCGCAGTAGGCGACGGCCACGCCCCGGTCGATCTCCGGCATCGCGATCACCTCGACCGGATCGTCGTAGACCGTGACCAGGCGGCGGTCGGTCACGAAGGCGATCTGGGCGGCCAGAGCGTCCCGGCAGAAGCCGAGGATGGTCCCATCATCTGGCCCGTCCTGCGCCAGCCGGTCGAGTACCTGCCGTACGACCGGCGGGCCGGGCGCCGCGGCCGCGGCCATCGACGCGGAGAGCGACGCGATCTGCTCGCTGATCCGGTCCAGGTCGGCCTGGGCCCGGGTCAGGATGGCATCCGCGTCGGCGGCCGCGCTCAGGGTGAGCGAGAGCTTGCGGGCGAATAGCTCGGGCCCGATCCGCGGGTTCCGGTCACCGTCCGGTCCCGGCGCCGCGGAGGACAGGCGCGCGGACAGCCAGGCCCGGTGCTCGGCCAGGGCCTCGAGCGCGGCCGGGCGGACCTCGGCGAGCCGCGCGCCGCACTCCGGCGCCGCCGCGAGCGCCTCCTCGATCTGGTCGCCGACCAGCGCGATCGTGCCGTCGAACTGCCCGAGGGCGGTTTCCAGGTGCACCCTGGGCATGGCGCCGAGCTGCCGCCGGGCCTCGGCCAGTACGGCGGGAACCTCGGCCAGCCTCCCGGCCACCGAGGCGAGCCGGTCGGGCAGCGGAGCGAAATCCCGGGCCAGTAGCTGGTAGATGGCCCGGCCCGGGTTGGCCAGCAGCGGATTCCAGGTGTGTTCGGCCAGTTCGTCGATCTCGAACATCCGCCGGGCCACGCTGTCGGCCATCATCGCGGCGTCGACCCGGTACTCAGCCGTCAGCGAACCGCGATCCAGCGCGTCCAGCCGGGCCGCCCAGCCGTCCAGGCCGCGCCGCTCGTCGGCGAGGGCCGCGGCGGACGGGTCGGCCAGACGGTTGTCGAACCGGTGATCGCCCAGGCCGGTGGCCAGCTCCGGATGCCGTTCCGCCCGGTCATCGAGATACTCGCCCGCCAACCTCGCGAACTCCAGATCGGGCCCCGATTCCTCGCCGTCCATCGAGCCTCCGTTCATCGCGCCAGACACTTGCCTAACGGTAACGAATAAGACGAAGGCGGCTGGCTGGCGGCGGCGGGCCCGGCGTGGCGGATACCGGTACTGGTGCCTGGTCCTGGTGCGGACCGCGCTACCTCAGCCGTCCCGGCTGCCCGTCCTGTCCCATTTCATTTCCGCGGTGGATTCGGGCTTGGCGGTGGATTAGTGGCGCCCAGGCACAAACCAATCAACCATGAAGCCCGAATCCTCCACGATAATTTCCGCTTCGCGGAATGTACGAGCGAATCACGTGGCGGATGAGGCGCTCGTGCCCGATGAGTAGCCAACGAATCGTGCACCTGACCCGCACCGCCGCGCGGACGGCTGGGCCGGCCCCGGGGGAGCCCGTACCTAACGCGAGGGCGGGTACCACGGACCGTTCAGTCTAAAAAGCTCTTTCGGCCGAACGGAGCCTGGTTCCTCACGCTGGCCGCGTGCACGCGTCCCGTGGTCGAACGGAGCCTGGTTCCTCACGCTGGCCGCGTGCACGCGTCCCGTGGCCGAACGGCCCCTGGTTCCTCACGCCGGCCGCGTGCACGCGTCCCGTGGCCGAACGGCCCCTGGTTCCTCGAGCCCCCCAAGCCCGGCTTCCCCGTGGCCTCTTGTAGTTGTATGGCTTGCCATGTAATATACATGGCAAGCCATTTATACGGGAGGCGCTCATGTCCAGGCCGATGCTCGTCCGCGTTCATCTCGCCGCCGCCGTCGGAGCGGTCGCGGTCATCGTGGCGTTCCTGACCTCCAGCGCGATTACCGAATTGGTCGGAACCCCGGCCGAGGTCCGCCTGCTGCGGCACGGCATCATGCTCGGGCTGCCGCTGCTGATCGCCTGCCTGGCCACCGTGGCGCTGACCGGCCGCCGTCTGGGCGGGAAATCCCGGGCTCCGGTGGTGCGCCGCAAGCGGCGCCGTACGCAGCTGATCGCCGCGGTGGGACTGGTGGTGCTGGTTCCCTGTGCGGTCGTGCTCAACTACCAGGCCATGCCGGCCTTGGAAATCACCGAGCTCGCGGCCGGCGGGCTGAACCTGGCCCTGCTCGTGCTGAACGTCCGCGACGGCCGCGCCCTGGCCCGGCGGCGCCGCGCGGCCAGGCCGCCCAGGCCTGCCCGGGCCACGGCTCGGCCAATGGTAAACACTGAAGCATGACCATCAGGCCGCTGCGGCCGGCGTCCTCCGTCGGCTACCAGGTCAACCGGCTGGCCCGGCTGTTCGAGGTCGCCCTGCGCGAGCGGATCGCCGCCTATGGCGTGGTGCCCGGGCAGTTTCCAGCCCTGCTGGCCCTGTTCGAGCAGGACGGGCGGACCCAGCGCGAGCTATGCGAGGTGGCCAGCGTCGATCAGTCCACCATGGCCAAGACCCTGGCCCGGATGCGGCGCGACGGCCTGGTCCGGGAGGAGCCCGATCCCGCCGACGGCCGGCGGACCCGGTACTACCTGACGCCGCGGGCGCGAGGCCTGGAGGCCGATCTCGCGGCGGCCGGCCACCAGGTCATCGCCGTGGCCACCCAGGGCATTCCGGCGGACCGGCTCGCCGCCTTCGACCTGGCGCTGGCCGAGATGGCGGACAACCTAAGCGCCGCCCTGGATCAGCTTCCCCGCGGTCAGGCGCTGCGCACGGTGACGGTCACGGAGGGGTAACCGCTGGCTCCGTTCGGCACTGGCTGGGCTTGTACCGCCGTCTGCGTGTAGCCGGTCGCGTCCGTGGCCCGGGCCTCGAGCACATGGGTGCCCGGGCTGGCGTCCCACTCCCACACCCACTGCCGCCACGTGTCGATGTCGGGCACCGCGGCCAGCCGCGCCTGCTGCCACGGTCCGCCGTCCACCCGGACCTCGACCGCGGCGACGCCCTTGTGCTGCGCCCAGGCCACCCCGGCCACCGAGGTCCGGCCCGTGGCTATGGTCGCGTCGCCGGCCGGCACGTCGATCCTGGACTCGGTCTTGATCGGCGCCTGCTGGGACCAGCCGCGCTGCGCCCAGTACGCGTCGGCCGACGCGAACGTGGTCACCTCGATGTCGGTGACCCACTTGCACGCGGACACGTAGCCGTACAGCCCGGGCACCACCAGCCGCGCCGGGAAGCCGTGCGCGACCGGCAGTGGCTGGCCGTTCATCGCCACCGTGAGCAGGGCGTCGCGGCCATCGAGCACGACCTGCAGCGGGGTGCCCGAGGTGAACCCGTCAACCGAGGTACACAGGAGCTGGTCGGCGCCCGCCAGCGGGCCGGCCTGCCGGATCACGTCGGCCAGGCTCGCGCCGAGCCATTTGGCGTTGCCGGCGTAGGGCCCGCCGACCGGGTTGGACACGCAGGTGAGCGTGACGTAGTCCTCGATCAGCGGCCGCCGCAGCAACTCATCGAAGCTCAGGGTGACCTCGCGCCGCACCATCCCGTGGATCCGCAGCTGCCAGTTCGCCGGGTCCACCTCAGGCAGCAGCAGGGCGGTGTCGACGCGGTAGAAGCTCCCGTTCGGGGTGATGAACGAGCTGAGGCCGGGGATGTGCAGATCGCTGCCGGGCGGGAGCGGCGGAGCAGCGACGGCCGGCCTGGGAAAGCGCAGGGCGGCGCGGGCCGCGCTGACGTTGTGCCGGGTGATCAGCTCACGTCCGACCAGCGCACCGGCCGCCGCGGTCGCCAACGCGAGCCCGCTGGTGGTCAGGAAGCGCCGCCGCGCGGGCCACCTGGACGGGCCGGGATCATCCGGGTTGGGCAGAAAGGTGAACGACGACGCGGACGCGGGCTCATCGCTGCCTGCGGCCAGGGCGGGCACGTCGGGTGGCTCGAGCCTGACCTCGGTCGTGCGCGGGACGGCCTGCGCGGGACGGCCCGCCGGAGCACCGAGCCCGCGCGCCGCGCGGACCAGGCGGGTCAGCGCAAAGGCCCCGGCCGCGGCGCCGACCAGGGTGGGGACCACGTATCCGGCCGTGGCGTTCGGCCGGGTCAGTGCGGCCGCCAGGCCGATGCAGGCGAACACCGCTAGCCCCGCCAGACCGAGCGCGAGCCGGCGCACGGCGAGTATCCCGATCACTGCCGCGAACGCGGCCAGGACGACCAGGATGCCGACCAGCAGCGCGTTCTTGTCGTTGGCGCCGAACGTTGAGATGGCGAATTCCTTGACCGGCTGCGGCGTGAGATCGATGGCGGCCTGGCCGACCGCGAGCACCGGTGAGCTCTGCGCGACGGTCAGGCCGGCCGCGAGCTGGGCCACGCCCATCGCGACCGCGGCGGTGAGCACCCCGACGGCCGCCCCGGCGAGCGCGCTCGGATGCGGGGACTGATCGCTGGCGGTGACGGACGGTCGTGTCATAGCGGGACTCGCAGGTAGACGCTGCCTCCACGCTACCCGCCGGGCCACCTTCGTCAGCCGCGAAATTCTTGTCTTCTGCTAACCACTAGTCCTCGAAGATCCAGCGTGTCGGCGAACCAGTGAAGTCGCCGGCCCGCAGACTGAAAACCCGGCGCGGCCGCACTCCCACGGTCGCGTTGGTGGCCGGATCCAGGAAGTCCACGTCGGTGTGCGTCCCGTACTTGGCGTTCATCAGGTCAATCACCCGCTGCAGCACAGCCGGCTCGGTCGCGATGCGCGCCACACCCTCGATGATCACCGGGTCGGAGGCGTCTTCCGTGGTGACACAGCACCGCGGGTCGGCGGTGAGGTTACGCACCTTCCGGGAGCCCACCGCGCTGGTAAACCACAGAGTCCCGTCGTCCCACATGCCCCAGACCGGCATGACGTGCGGCCGCCCGTCCGGCCAGACGGTGGCGAGCCAGTAGTTGCGCGCGGCGGTCAGTCGCTCCGCGGCCCAGGACCAGTGCAGGAGCCCGCTTCCTTCCGCTGGTCCGGAGATGCCGTACCCGGGCATGTAGGGCCGGCTAACCCGAGGGATCTCCATGGCGCAGGTCTACCATGCGGACACCGTCGCTGGGAGCGACTAACGTTGGGAGCCGTGAAGGCATCACCGCAGAGCCAGCTTCGCCTGCTCGAACTGGCCGACCTGGACGCCGAGCTCGCCCGGCTCGACCACCGCCGGCGCAGCCTGCCCGAAATCGCCGAGCTCGCCCGGCTTGAGGCCCGCGCCAGCCAGCTCAAGGACGAGATCGTCGTGACCGAGACCGAGCTCAGCGACCTGGGCCGAGAGCAGGGCCGGGCGGAACGCGACGTCGAGCAGGTCCGCACCAGGATCGACCGGGACCGCGCCCGGCTCGACGCCGGGCAGGTATCGGCCGCCCGCGAGCTGGCCACCCTGCAGTCCGAGATCGAATCGTTGCGCCGCAGGCAAGGCGATCTCGAAGAGATCGTGCTCGAGCTGATGGAGCGCCGGGAGGGCCTGGTCAGTCGGCGAGACGAGCTCAGCACCGAGCGCGACAGCCTCGGCACCGAGATGACCGAGATGGCCGCCCGCCGCGACGCGGCGTTCACCGAGATCGACGAGCAGGCGGGCAAGGCCTCCGAGCAGCGCGGCGGCATCGCTGCCGAGGTGCCCGCCGACCTGCTCAAGCTCTACGAGCAGATCCGTGACGCCCGCGGTGTCGGGGCGGCCATGTTGCGGGCCGGCCGCTGCGAAGGATGCCACCTGATCCTCAACCGGGTGGACCTGAACCAGATCAAGGCGTCCGCGCCGGACGAGGTGCTCAGGTGCGAGGAGTGCAGGCGGATCCTCGTCCGCACCCCCGAGTCTGGCCTCTAGGTGCCGCCCAGGACCTCCTGGCGGCCCGGCCAGGGCGAGCCCACGGCCACCTTGCTGCTGCGGCACGGGCAGACGCCGATGTCCGTGCAGAAGCGCTACGCGGGCCGGTCCGATGCGCCGCTCACCGACGTGGGCGTCCAGCAGGCCGCCGCGGCCGCCAAGCGGCTGGCGTCGTCCGGTATCGCCGTGATCGTGACGTCCCCGCTGCTGCGCGCGGTGCAGACGGCGCAGGAAGTGGGCGCCGTGACCGGCGCGGCCGTGGTCACCGACGACGGGTTCCGGGAGACCGACTTCGGTGCCTGGGAGGGCCTGACGTTCGCGGAGGTGCGGGAGCGCTGGCCGGCCGAGCTCGCGACCTGGCTAGCCGACCCGGCGGTCGAGCCCGCCGGCGGGGAGAGCTTCACCGACGTCAGCGCGCGGGTTACCGCCGCCCTGCACCGCGTGCTGGCCGCCCGGGCCGGCCAGACGGTGCTGATCGTCAGCCACGTCACGCCGATCAAGACGCTGGTCGCCGCAGCCCTGCTGGCCCCGCCGGCCGCCCTGTACCGGATGCACCTGGACGTCGCGGCACTGTCCGCGATCGACTGGTACGCCGACGGGCCGGCCGTGCTCCGGTCATTCAATGACACCGGCCACCTGTCCTGATCAATAGAATCCACTGTCATGGACACTCGCGGGCGGCTGACTGCTCCGGGCAGCCTGGTGCACGGGGCGGTGCTCGCGCCCGAAGGCGGGGGTCCCGCCCAGCCGCCCGGGGATGGCGGGGACCTAGCCGGACTGGCCGCGGAGTACGGCCTGCGTCCCAGTTCCGCTCGGCCCGGCCTGTTCGCCTACATCCGCCAGGTGTGGGGTCGGCGGCACTTCATCGTCGCCTACGCCACGGCGCGCAACGTATCCATGTACACCGAGGCCCGGCTTGGCCAGCTGTGGCAGGTGCTGACCCCCCTGCTCAACTCGGCCGTGTACTACCTGGTCTTCGGGATCTTGTTCCAGCAGAACCGCGGCATCTACCACTACACCGCGTACCTGGTCACTGGCGTGTTCATCTTCTCCTTCACCGAGCGGTCGATCGTGACCGGCTCGACCGTCATGCGGGCGAACATCGCACTGATCCGCGCGCTGCACTTCCCGCGGGCCTGCTTGCCGCTGGCGTACGTGATGGTGGAGTTCCAGCAGTTGCTGGTGTCCATGCTGGTGCTGTTCCCCATCGTGCTCATCACCGGGGAACCGCTCACCTGGTACTGGCTGCTCCTGGTGCCGGTCCTGCTCCTGCAGGCCACGTTCAACATGGGCGCCGCGCTGATCATGGCCCGGCTGGGCGCCGGCGCGCAGGACTTCAGCCAGCTGATCCCGTTCCTGACGCGGATCTGGCGGTACTTCTGCGGCGTCATGTACAGC
>Ga0318568_10000836_pt1 | contig 12657 bp, 8 predicted proteins | sample GRESIP088b5f21_FD_203690 | JGI IMG/M metagenome (GOLD analysis project Ga0318568, IMG submission 203690) | Tropical soil microbial communities from Luquillo Experimental Forest, Puerto Rico - GRE.SIPMG.088b5f21 | ecosystem: Environmental > Terrestrial > Soil > Tropical forest > Bulk soil...
TCGCGTGATAGAGGAAGACGGAGTGCATGGCCTCGCGCACCGGCTCGTTGCCGCGGAACGAGAACGACAGGTTGGATACGCCGCCGGAGACGTGGACGTGCGGCAAGTTCGCCCGGATCCAGCGCGCCGCCTCGACGAAGGCGACGCCGTAGCCGTTGTGCTCCTCCATCCCGGTCGCGATGGCGAAAATGTTGGGATCGAAGATGATGTCTTCGGGCGGGAAGCCGACCCGCTCGATGAGGATGTCGTAGGCGCGCTTGGCGATCGCGCACTTGCGCTCGAGCGTGTCGGCCTGGCCCTGCTCGTCGAAGGCCATGACCACCACGGCGGCGCCGTAGCGGCGCACGGTCTTGGCATGCTCGATGAAGGCCGCCTCGCCCTCCTTCATCGAGATCGAGTTCACCACCGCCTTGCCCTGCAGGCACTTGAGCCCCGCCTCGATCACCGAGAATTTCGAGGAGTCGACCATGACCGGCACGCGCGCGATGTCGGGCTCGGCCGCGATCAGGTTGAGGAACGTCGTCATCGCCTGCTCGGAATCGAGCAGGCCCTCGTCCATGTTCACGTCGATGATTTGGGCGCCGTTCTCCACCTGGTCGCGGGCGATGGCGAGCGCCCCTGCGTAGTCGCCCGCGGTGATGAGCTTGCGGAACTTGGCCGAGCCGGTGACGTTGGTGCGCTCGCCCACGTTGATGAACGGGATTTCGGGCGTGAGCGCGAAGGCCTCGAGACCGGACAGGCGCAGCAGCTGCGGCACTTGCGGAATCTGCCGCGGCGGCTTGCCCTTCACCGCGCGCACGATGGCATCGATGTGCTCGGGCGTGGTGCCGCAGCAGCCGCCGACCACGTTGACCAGGCCGGCGTCCGAAAATTCGCCGAGCAGCGTGGCCATGAACTGCGGGCTCTCGTCGTAGCGGCTGAACTCGTTGGGCAAACCGGCATTGGGATAGGCGCACACGAAAGTATCGGCGATGCGCGCGATCTCGGCGATATGCGCGCGCATTTCCCTCGCCCCAAGGGCGCAGTTTAGTCCGATCGAGAACGGTGGGGCGTGGCGCACCGAATTCCAGAACGCCGCCGGCGTCTGGCCGGAGAGCAGCCGCCCCGAGCGATCGGTGATGGTGCCGGAGATCATCACCGGCACGCGCATGCCGCGCATCTCGGTGACGTCGGCGACGGCCGCGATCGCCGCCTTGGCATTGAGCGTGTCGAAAATCGTTTCGATCAGCAGCAGGTCGGCGCCGCCGTCGAGCAGCCCTTTGACCTGCTCGGCATAGGCGTCGCGCAGCTCGTCGAAGGTGACGGCTCGGAAGCCGGGATTGGCGACGTCGGGAGAGATCGAGGCGGTGCGATTGGTCGGCCCGAGCGCGCCGGCGACGAAGCGCGGGCGGCCGTCCTCGCTTTGCGCGAGATCGGCCGCGGCGCGGGCGAGCTTGGCGCCCTCGACGTTGAGCTCATAGGCAATGCCCGCCATGCCGTAGTCGGCTTGGGCGATGCGCGTCGAGGAGAACGTGTTGGTGGAGACGATATCGGCTCCGGCACGGAAATACGCGAGATGAATGTCGCGGATCTTGGCGGGCTGGCTGAGAATGAGCAGGTCGTTGTTGCCGCGCACCTCTCGGTTCCAGGCATCGAAGCGCGCGCCGCGATAGCCTTGCTCGTCGAGCCCAAGCGCCTGGATCATGGTGCCCATGGCGCCGTCAAGCACCAGGATGCGCTCGGCCGCGAGGCGGCGCAGCGTCTCCTCGGTGCGGGACATGGGTATCGACATCGCGGCCGCCGCGGTCGTCATCCGACCCCCCTCACCCCAGCCCTCTCCCCGACGGCAAGAGGAAGCGCAGTGGGCTCGTGGCTTGGCCGCAGGCCGAGCAGGTGACACACCGCGTAGACCAGGTCGGCGCGGTTCATGGTGTAGAAGTGGAAGTCGGTGACGCCGCGGTCGACGAGATCGAGCACTTGCTCGGCGGCGACCGCGGCGGCGATGAGCTTGCGGGTGGCGGCATCCTCGTCGAGGCCCTCGAACCGCTCGGCCAGCCAGTCAGGCACCGACGCGCCGCAGCGCGCGGCGAACGCCTTGGTCTGCTTGAAGTTCTGCACCGGCAGGATGCCGGGCACGACCGGCACGTTAATGCCGCGTGCGCGCACGCGATCGAGGTAGCGGAAGTAGAGGTCGTTCTCGAAGAAGAATTGAGTGATCGCGCGGGCGGCGCCGGCGTCGACCTTGGCCGCGAGCATGTCGAGATCGGCCTCGACCGTAGGGCTGTCCGGATGCTTTTCCGGATAGGCGGAGACCGACACCTCGACGTCGGAGAGGCGCTTGATGCCCGCGACCAAATCGGCGGCGTTGCGATAGCCGCCGGGATGGGGCGCGTAGCGCTCGCCGATGCCGCCGACGGGATCCCCGCGCAGCGCCACGATGTGGCGCACGCCGGCGGTGCAGTAGTTGCGGATCACCGCGTCGATCTCCTGGCAGGTCGCGGCGACGCACGTGAGATGGGCGGCCGGGATGAGCGCGGTCTCCGCCAGGATGCGCTTGACGGTCGAATGCGTGCGTTCGCGCGTGGAGCCGCCCGCGCCGTAGGTGACCGAGACGAAATTCGGCTTGAGCGGCGCAAGGCGGGTGATCGAGTCCCACAGCGTCTTTTCCATCTCCTCGGTCTTCGGCGGGAAGAACTCGAAGGAGACCCGGATACGGCGCTGCCCGCCGTCGCCGAGGCGTTGGACGAAGCGGCTGGCGCGCGGCTCGGCGTGCATCAGGCCACCTCCCGCGCGGGTGCGGCGAGCGTGATGCGCGGATCGCGCCCCAGCCAGAGCGAGACGGCGATCTTGCCTTCGGAGGCGGGCTCAGGCGCAAGGCTCTGTTGCAGCATGACGTCGAGCCCGGCGGCTTTCATCCATTGCGTGACGGTCTCAGCCGCAAAGCCGAGGCGGCGGTGGGCGTGCTCGTCGCGCAGAAATTCGAGATCGTGCGGGGCGAAATCGACGACCAGCAAACGACCGGCAGGCCGCAGGACGCGCGCCGCCTCGTGGATCGCGCGCGCGCCGTCGTCGAGAAAGTGCAGCACCTGGTGGATGACGACGGCATCGAAGCTGTCCTTGGGCAGCGCGAGATCGTAGATGTCGCCCTGGCGGACGCTGCAATGGCGCAGCCCGGCGCGGTCGAGCCGCGCGCGCGCGAGCGCCAGCATGTCGAGGGAGAGATCGAGGCCCAGGCCGCGCTCGATCTGCGGCCCGAACAGTTCGAGCATGCGGCCGGTGCCGGTGCCGAGATCGAGCAACGCGCGTATCGGCGGCTCCGCCAAGGCGCCGATGATCGCCGCCTCGACCGCCTCGTCGGCGACATGGAGCTTGCGAATGCGGTCCCACTGGGCGGCGTGTCGGCGGAAGTAGGTTTGGGCGGCGCTGGCGCGTTGCGCCCGCACCGCGGTCAGCCGCTCGCGATCGCGCGCGAGCGTCGCGTCGTCGGGGTCAAGGCGGGCAACGAGTTCGCAGGCAAGCTTGGCAGCATCCGCCCGCTCGCCCAGGCGGAAGAACGCCCACGAGCCTTCGCGGAAGCGCTCGACCAGCCCGGCCTGGACGAGGAGCCGCAGATGGCGGGAAATGCGAGGCTGCGATTGGCGCAGGATGGCGGTGAGATCCGAGACGGTCAGTTCCGCCTCCCCCAGCAGCGCCAGGATGCGCAGCCGGGTGGCCTCGGCGGCGGCCTTGAGCGCACCGTGGAGCGCCTCGAACGGTAGGTGGGCAGGCGTGGGCATCGGTGTGGGCCGGGGTCCCATTTCGCGCGCTGGCGACGATGTCAGGCTGGCATATAAAGATATCTTTATACGCTTAAGCGGCAATTGCAAGGCCGAGGTGGGCAGCCCCGCCGCCCGCCGTCATTGCCGGACTTGAACCGGCCATCCATCTTGCCAGGAGACCCTTTTTTGATGAACGGCGAGGAGCACCCATGAACGAGGACCACCCATGAACGACGACGCCTTCGGCATCCGCGACGGCGAAATCGCGATCGAATTGCCGGCAAAGTTCGACGCCTCGCTCTATTTCATCGGCCGCATCCGCACGCCCTGGACGCGGCGCGAGGACTGCCCGAAAAATGCGCGCGAATCCGACGCCGTTTGCACCCTCGTCGTCGACCAGCGCTGGGCACAGGCGCTCACGGGGGTCGAGGCCTGCACCCACCTGGTCGTGCTTTATTGGATGAGCCGGTCGCGGCGCGATCTGGTGCTGCAGGTGCCGCGGCACTATGGCGTCGGGCGCGGCACGTTCGCGCTGCGCTCGCCGGCCCGGCCCAACCCGATCGCGATGAGCGTGGCGCGGCTGTTGCGCGTCGAAGGTACGAGCCTTTCGGTCGTGGGCCTTGACTGCCTCGACGAGACCCCCCTCCTCGATATCAAGCCTTATTTCGCCTCGACCGACGCGGTCGCCGACGCCGTGGTCGGCTGGCACGCCGCCCGCGAGTAAGGGGCGCCCGCCGGTATCATGACCCCGTTGCGGCCATTTTTTGCCGCGTTCCGGTGTGGCCGCGCTGCCACATTCGCCGCACTGCGGCAAACGCAGAAAACAAAGCGATATCAATTAGCTATCGGAACAACGCGGGGCCGGTAACCAACCCGTGAGATTAATTTTCGGCAAGCATTTTGAACCCGGCCACCCCCCCGTCCGACCAATGGTCATCTAAGGGGGACGTGCCATGTACAGTATTACCCGCTTGAAGACCGTCACCGCGGTCGCGACCCTTGTTGCCGCGACCGCCATCTTTACGAGTGCGGCTTCCGCCAACCCGCTCAATCCGTTCGAGGCGCTGTTCGGCCCGCAACGCGAGCCGATAGCGGCGCCGGCCTATGCCAATCCGCAGGAGGATGCGACCGACCCGCGCGACGATCTTCGCCGCCAGGTCGTCAACTACCGGACCAGCGAGGCGCCCGGCACGATCATCATCGACACGCCGAACACCTACCTCTACCTGGTGATGGGCGGCGGCAAGGCGATGCGCTACGGCATCGGCGTGGGCCGCGAGGGCTTCACCTGGTCCGGCGTGAAGACGATCGAGCGCAAGGCCGAGTGGCCGGATTGGACGCCGCCGCCGGAGATGATCCATCGCCAGCCCTACCTGCCGCGTTTCGTGGCCGGCGGCCCCAGCAACCCGCTCGGCGCGCGCGCCATGTATCTCAGCGGCTCGGTCTACCGCATCCACGGCACCAACGATCCGTCCACCATCGGCGGCCACGTGTCGTCGGGCTGCATCCGATTGGTCAACGAGGACGTGATCGACCTCTATAATCGCGTCCACGTTGGCGCCAAGGTGGTGGTGCTGCCGATGAACCTGCGCCGCGCGTCGACCGCAACGGACAGCATCAACTGAGCATCGTTACCTTCGCGTATTGCGTGCTCGAAATCTGCGCCAGCCTCGCGACATTGCGGGGCCGGCGTTTGGTTTTTGCGCCACCCCAAGCGCTGAGCCAACTGCCGTCATTGCCGGGCTTGACCCGGCAATCCATCCTCTTACGAAAATGCGCTTTGACTCTTGCGAAGGTGATGGACCCGCGGGTCCAAGAACAGTGGATCACCAGTCATCGCGTAGAACGCCACGATGCAAGCAATAAAATACACGCGCATGAACAGCGTCGCAGGGTACAGCTCAGAGGAGTGCGCACGAATCATACCGAAGATCAACAATCCAAGTCCGCTCATCAGCATTCCTGCAACGCGCGGAAAAACGTCGCCATAGTCCCCGGTGGATCGAAGAATATTCAGAGTCCCCTGGCCGCGACTTCGTTCACCGGCTAATCAAATCGGAACCGACCCACTTGGAGCTTATGTCGCAGCGCTCGACCACGTTGGGGTCTCCCTTGGTGACTTCAAACGCCGTCTCATCGCCTTCGGTCCAGAAGCGGATGTCGAGTTTATGCTTGCCGATACGAAGATCGCGCACTGTCAAATTAGGCAGCCAGGCCGGAAGCGACGGGTCGACATAGAGCTTATCGCGCGGGGCATCCGGGAGAAATCCCAACAGGGCCTGAGTCAGCATGAAGACGGAACCCGCCGCCCACGCTTGGGGCACGTTCGCCCCCAGATACTGAACCGGGAAATTCGTCTCGGTGCGTTCGGCCGCAGTGTAAAGTTCCGGCAGCTGATTGAGCAGGAAGTGGCTTGCCGCCACGCTTACGTCGTGCGCGACCCTCGCCGCCTCCACGCTAAAGCCATAGAATTTGAACCCCATGGCGATGAGGGCGTTGTCGTGCGGCCACACCGAGCCGGTCTGATAATTGTACGGATTGAATGCCCGATGATCGGCGGACAGCGTGCGAATACCCCATCCCGTCCACATGTCGGGTGCCATCAGGCGATCCACCACCCTCTTTGCACGCTCGCGGGGCACGATGCCGGACCATAGGCAATGCCCGGCATTCGATGCCACGGTTAGAACCTTGTTCTTGTTGCCGTCGAGCGCGTAGACATAGAAACCCAATTCCTCGTCCCAGAAGGCTTCGTTGAACCGCTCGAACAACACAGCAGCCTTGGCACGCAACTCCTTCGCGCGGTCGGGCTTGCCGAGCGCATCGAAAGCCTCGGCCATGCGGACCCAAGCATTGTAAACGTAGCCCTGAAGCTCGCACAGCGCCTTCGGTCCCTTCACCAGCGAGCCATCAGGATACATGACGGCATCGCCGGAATCCTTCCAACCCATGTTCTCGTAGCCGGCCGAAGAGCGCGTTTGATATTCCTGAAACCCATCGCCGTCGCGGTCGCCGTATTTGTCGATCCAGGCGAGGCAACCTTCCGCCGTCGGCAGATGCCGTTCCAGCAGGCCCTTGTCGCCGGTCGCGCGCCAAGCTGCGTGCAGGGTAATCAGATAGAGCGGCGTCGCGTCCGCGGTGCCGTAATAGGGGGTGTGCGGGACGAGCTTGAAATGCGCCAGCTCGCCATAGCGCAGCTCGTGGAGGATCTTGCCCGGCTCCGCATCGCGATATGGATCATCCTCCTTGGCTTGCTGCGAGCCCAGAATCTCCAGCGCCCCGCGGGCGAATTCCGGATAGATCAGGATATTCTGCAGGGAAACGATCAGGCTATCGCGGCCGAACGGCGCAACGAACCACGGCAGTCCGGCGGCAGGCAGGAAGACCACATTATCCGTGCCCTTCATCGGCAAACGCAGTGCGGCCATGTCCTCCAACGCTTGGCGAAAGAGACGGTAGAATTCTTCGTTGCTGGTCTCGATCTTGGCCACTGTCTGCAGCCACTCCGTCACCGTGAGGGCATGGTCGGACTTGTGACTTTCCCTCACACAATCGTGCGGCGCGTGAAGGTGTTGCTCGCGATCCCCGAGCGCATAGAGCAAGCAGGCGTGCCAAGCCTCGCCCGGCTGAAGCGCGACCTCGAAGCTGAGCCGCCCATTGGCGGAAACGGCCTTGCTCGTCGCGCGCGACACGGTGATTGTCAGAAAGCGGTGAAAATCCCGATTCGAATAGAGGGTGCGAAACTGTTGCCGTGGCTCCGACCATTCAGTGGTTATCTTGCCGCGGCGTACGATATGGCCCGACTTCACCTCGAAGACGTCCGCAAAGTCGCATCGGAGCGCGATTTCGAGCTGAAAACGCATCGGCTTCATGCTGTTGTTGGTGATGTCGAGATCTTCGTGCAAGCCGCCGACGATCGATCGACTGATCGTGAGGCCGACGGTGCGCGGCGGAATCGGACCGTCCTCTGAGAGTATGGACGTATTGGTGAGGAAGATGCGTGCTGCATGATAGTTGACTGGACCGCCGTTCAACAGCTCCCACGGTTCGCCGTTGGCGTAAATCGCCCAATTGCCGACAATCCGCGTGTCGAGAAAGTAAAGACCCTTTTCGCTCGGCCCGGCGATCTGTCCGTCCGGCTCGCTGACGAGCACCGTCTGACCCTGGTGGATGGCAATCTGCGGTGGGCCAACCTGAACCTTGAATGCCATGACATGCCTCCTCACACGCGCAACGAGTATGTCCTGCGCAGATCATAACTGGGCGCGGCGGTAGTTGAGCCCGCTAAACCAATCCGCCCCCAGCGCAACTCAGCACTGGGAAGGAGCGTCACGGTTTCGATTCTAACCGCTCGAACACGGAAGAAGGCGGGCGCCGCCGCAGAGTGCTGCGCGCAATTGCGACGGAAATGCTGTGCTCGCATCGAATTCATGCGCGTCTCGCAAACCCCCTCTGCTGCGGTTCGACACGTCCGATCTCGCCTGCGCGGCCGGTCTCGGCGAGAATGATGCGGGCACCGCGGCGGAAGGTGACATAGGCCCACAGCCAATCAAGCGCCACGACGATGCGCGATCGGAAGCCGATCAAGAAGTAAATGTGAGCCCCACTCCAGACCAGCCACGCTGGCCAGCCGGACAGGTTCATCCAGCGCAAATCTGCGACCGCATTGTTGCGCCCAATCGTCGCGAGGCTGCCGTCATGGCGATAGCGGAACGGCGGTGGCGGGGACGGGGACGTCCCCTCGACGCGCGTCCGAATTACCCGGGCAGCATAGGCGCCCATTTGTTTCGCCGCCGGAGCAATCCCCGGTGCGGGCTTTCCGTCCCAGCTCTTCGAGAGGCAGGTGTCGCCGATCACGAAGATCTCGGGATGTCCCGAAAGCGATAGATCGTCGCAAACCTCCACGCGTCCAGCGCGATCGGCGGGCGCCTTAAGCCACTGCGCCGCGGGCGATGCTGCAACCCCTGCCGCCCACAGAATGCTACGTGCCTCGATCCGCTCGCCGCCGACCATCACGCCGTCGGCGTCACACGCAGTGACCGGCTTCCCCACCCGCACCTCCACGCCGAGCCTTTCGAGCGCACGTTTCGCGGCAGCAGACGATCTCTCGGAGAAAGCCGGAAGCAGCCTCGGCCCAGCCTCGATGAGGATGACTCGCGCCTGGGAGGGATCGATGCTGCAAAAATCATGGACCAGCGACGCCTTCGCAAGCTCCGCGATGGCGCCGGCAAGCTCGACGCCGGTCGGACCGGCACCGACCAGCACGAAATTGAGCAGCCGACGGCGTTCGCTCGGATCGTTCGAGATTTCGGCGGCCTCGAAGGCGGAGAGGATTTGTTGGCGAATGGATAGGGCATCCGCCAGCGACTTGATGCCAGGTGCGAACTTCTCCCAATCGTCATGGCCAAAATACGCGTGGCGCGCCCCCGTCGCGATGATCAGGAAGTCGTAGGGCACGCGGCGGCCGCCAATCAAGGCGGCGCGGCCTGCCGTATCGATCCCGGTCACGGTCTCCATGAGCACGGTCGCATTTTTCTGCGCGCGGAGGATTGCGCGAATTGGGGCTGCAATGGCGTTGGGCGCCAGCGCCGCCGTGGCAACCTGATAGAGCAGAGGCTGAAACAGGTGGTAGTTGTGACGGTCGATCAGAGTGACATCGACCGCAACCCGAGCGAGGGCGCGTGCCGCCGACAGCCCGCCGAAGCCACCACCCACGATCACGACGCGTTGCCTTGAGACATTCATCACCGCGACCATGCTTGGACGTGCCGGGAAGGCAGGCGCGCGCTCACGCCCAGGATGGCACCGAAAACGACATGCCCTATGAGCGCGGCCATGGCTTCCCTGGCGCCTCCAAAAAAGAAGCCGACGCCGAGGATCGGCATGGCGATGAGACCGGCCAAGAACCAGACCCCGACCATGAATGTCACGCCACGCAGCCATATCGGACCCGGCAAGTACGGGCCGACAATCAGAAAACCGACTGCAAAGCCGATCGTGCCGAGCAGGAAGTGCATGATCATCCCGGCCGAAGTGCCTAATCCAGTGAATGTTCCGAGCACGGCTGCGATATCCATCGGATGTCCGATCATCATCGGCGCCAGGAATTTCATCATCAGCGTGAAGACGATGGTCCCGATCAAAGCCCCGACGATGGCGCGCGGCAGGGCGCGGAAAAAGTCGGCTAGTTCGAACGATTCTCGAGACATCGGCGTTCCTCCTCTTGCCACGATTTGAAAAAAGCCTGCCGGCGGCGAAAGCCAGGACGCTATTCAATAAACCAACCGTGGACGCGCTCCCGAAGTTAGGCAATTCAGCGTTCTTCTCTGTCCGACATTTCGCCGAACAGATGCGACCGGTATTATGTGCTGCGCGCAATTGCGACGGAAATGCTGTTCTCGCATCGAATTCATGCGCGTCTCGTATTAAACGAGGCACCATCCACCACCGGGGCGACGTTAATAGCTATCCAACATCGAATTGATACCTAATAAGTAATTCAGTTCGTCAACGACCCTCACTAACCTATCCCCGCTCAACACGGTGAGCGTGCAGCGCCGGAATGGTCGGCGACGGCAGAAGCCATCACTTGGTCCCGCACCACCCCGACGTTTTTGGCATGGAAACGTCGGGCTCTCATCTTGAGCGATGAAAAGGTATGCCGCCGCACTGCTAGGTAACTGGTGGAACAAAGTGCGGTTTTCGCCGTGAACCCCGCGTCCGCCCCACAAGAACCGCGCCGATCGCAAGCCGATCCTGGGTCGCGGAAACCGCCCAAGTATTTGCCGATCCGCGACTACGCGCTCATCGGCGATTGTCATGGCTGCGCGCTGGTGTCCCGCTCGGGCAGCATCGACTGGTGCGCCTTTGGGCGCTTCGACGCTCCCCCTTCATTCTGCCGGCTTCTCGACGCGGAGAAAGGCGGCTTTCTCTCGACAACGCCGGCGGATGCCTTTGAGGCACAGCGAGCCTACCTCGATCGAACCAACATTCTGCGCACCGTATTGACCACCGCGACCGGCAAGGTCGCGATCACGGACTATATGCCGGTTGGCCGTAGCCCCGCTGCAGCCGCGCACGATTATGTGACGCTTGCCGCGCCCGGTTTGCTGATCCGCACAATCGACGGCCTCGCGGGAAGCGTGGCGCTCGATGTCGCCTTCCGCCCCTCGCTCGATTATGCCCGCGCGGTGCCACGCTTGTTCACGACGTCACACGGCGTCTTCGCCGAGAACGGGCCGGCGCTTTATTCGCCTTTGGACCTCTCGATCGACGGCGATTGCGCGCGCGGCCGGCTTCAGGTCAAAGCGGGAGCACGCCAGCATCTCGTGGTGGCTTCCGCCGCGCTTGCACGGCCGCCTTCACCGGAAACCATCGAGCGCCTGTTGGCAATCACCCGGGCATTCTGGATCGAGTGGATCGGCTATTGCCGGTATGACGGACCATACCGCGACATTGTCATGCGCAGCGCCCTCGCGCTGAAGCTGCTGACCTATGCTCCGACCGGGGCGATCGTGGCCGCGGCCACCACCTCGCTCCCGGAGGAGATCGGCGGCGAGCGCAACTGGGATTATCGATATTGCTGGCTCCGCGACGCGAGCTTCACACTCCTCGCCCTCGCGGCGCTCGGTTACAGCGGCGAGGCGAAAGCATTCGGCCGATTTATGAAGCTGGTCTGCAGCAAGCGGCCGGCCGTAATCCAGATCATGTATGGCATCGGCGCGGAAATGGCGCTCGACGAGCAAATTCTCGAGCATCTCGAGGGGTATTGCGGCAGCCGACCGGTGCGGATCGGCAACGGTGCCTATAATCAGCGCCAGCTCGATGTCTACGGCGAATTTGCCGACTGGGCGTATCTGGTGACGGCGTTGGGAGGCAAGTTCGACGCGGAGGATCGCTCTCTGATCAAACGGCTGGTGTCGTTCGCGGCCGAACATCTCAACGAGCCGGGCCAGGGCCTGTGGGAAGCACGAGGCGCCCCACGCCACCATGTCTACGGCAAGGTAATGGCCTGGGTTGCGCTCGACCGCGGCCTCCGCTTGCTCGGCAACGTGCCGGAATGGTCGACGCAACGCGATCAGCTGCAGGCCGAAATCCTGCGCCGCGGCAGGGACGCTGTGGGCGGTCATCTGTTGCAAGCCTATGAACACCAGGGCACCGATGCCGCCCTCCTGCTCATCCCTATGCTCGGGTTTCCGATTGAGCGGACGACGCTCGAGCGGTCCGTTGCTGCCATCGAGCGCGAGCTTCGCCGGGGCGACTATATCGAGCGCTACCACACGGAAGACGGGCTCGCAGGCGCGGAAGGAGCCTTTCTCATCTGCAGTTTCTGGCTGGTGGATGCGTACCTCGCTCTGGGACGGGAAAAAGAGGCTCGGGAGCTGTTCGAACGCCTGGTCGGCAGAGCCAATGATGTGGGACTCTTCTCCGAGGAAATCGACCCGGTGAACGACGCGTTCCTTGGCAATTTCCCCCAGGCCTTCACTCACCTCGCGCTGATCGGCAACGCCATCCACCTTGATATGTACGGGAAGGGCGGCCCGGACGCGATCGCCGGAACCCACGCCGACCGCGCGCGACGGGCCGTGGGCGCGATCTTCGGCTGGCGCGCGATATTGGAAGCTTGCAAGGCCGCCGGACGCGTCGGCCGTATTTGGTCCTCGCGCGCGTCGATCCTGCCCGCCGCTCTCGCCCGGCAACTGAGCGCGTAGCTGCGGATGCGGGCGTCAAACTGGTTCGAGAGGAAAAGTCATGTCTGCTTCATCGGCCCCTACATCAGATGCCTCGAAAACACCTTCCCGTGCGATCCCGAAGGTTCTGCTCGGCCAGAAGGCCCTCGTGACCGGCGCAAATTCAGGCATCGGTAAGGCCACCGCAATTGCGCTGGGGGAGGCCGGCGCCGATGTGGTGGTGAATTATG
>Ga0318568_10000842_pt1 | contig 12628 bp, 13 predicted proteins | sample GRESIP088b5f21_FD_203690 | JGI IMG/M metagenome (GOLD analysis project Ga0318568, IMG submission 203690) | Tropical soil microbial communities from Luquillo Experimental Forest, Puerto Rico - GRE.SIPMG.088b5f21 | ecosystem: Environmental > Terrestrial > Soil > Tropical forest > Bulk soil...
CGTGATCAGAAGCTGGCGCTGCGAGGCGACCGCGCCGTCCAGTTGGATGGTCTGGTTTTTGCCGATGCACAAGCCAGAGGAGGGGACCATGCCGATGCCCACGCCGGTCCCCGGCACAAACTGGAAGTCCGCGCTCTGCGCCAACTGGGAAGAGGCGTTGGCGTAGAACACCTCATTGGGCGTCGAACCCGTGATCGAGCTGCCCACCCCCACCGAGACCGTCTGCCACTGCGGCCCCGTAGCCGTGGCTACGAGCGACTGCCCCGCAGCGCCAATGGCAAGGCGCTGGAGCGCGCCCGCCGAGCCGCGATAGTAGGTGTCGTAGGCCGCATCGCCGCCCAGGTTGAGGGTCACGGGCGCGCTGAAAGTCGCCCCGTTGGCGAAGCTCGGCGTGGACGCATAGGTGACCGCGCCCTTGACCAGCAGGGTATTGACCTGGAGGTCGGCGAGCACGCCCTTGACGCTCGCGGCGTTGCCTGCGCCATCGGCATAGACGGCGGCGCTATAGCCCATGGCCAGGGTGTAGGAAGTGCCGGTCCCCTGGCTGATGATTAAATTGAAGCCGCCGGTCGTCTTGTTTTGAATGAAGTAAATCTTTTGAGCCGTGTTGGGAGCGATGGTAACCGTGACATCGGCAGTCAGCGCGCCGGTAAAGACGATGACTTTGTTGCGTCCGTTAGAGGGCGTGCCCTGGTTGGTCAACAGCGTGTAGCCCGACTGACTGACGGCCACCGTGAACCAGCCGTCGGTGGACATGTCGATGAAGTCGTAGCTGTTGTTGGCGGTCACGCCCCAGACGCCCGCCTGCTCGCCGGTCGCGGGCTTCTCCAGGCCGAGGTTGGCGGTATAGGTGGACGGCATCAAAAACCTCCCTGGTGACGCGGCTGCTCGGTCTGCCACGCCCGCCGCGCGGGCGCAGGCGTGCTCTTCCAGGCGCGCACCACAGGCCGCGCCGTGCTCCACAGGCTATCCACGTCCACCGCGCCGATGGCGCAATAGAGCGGTCCCATGGAGACGATCACGTTGACGCCAACGAAGGCGTTGGGATCGGGAGCGGAATCGCGCGGGTTTCGCATCAGTAGATCCTGATCAACGCGGTGGTGGGGCCGACCGGCGGCATGACCACGTGGAACGGCCCCTGGTTACTGACCCGGTCGGTGTTGAAGTTGATCACGCACACCGCGCGCTGCTGTTTCGACTGGTTGTAGATCAGGGCGGCGCGCGCCACGATCACGCTGTTGTTCCAGACCGCGTCGTCGAAAGTGGCGTAAGCGTAGTTGGTGACCGGATCGAGCAGGACCTGGGGGCCGGTCAGGTTCTGGCCGCCCGGTGTATAGCCGATGCCGTTGACCTCGCCCACGGTGGTGTAGCCGGTGGTGGCCGGTCCCAGGTTGGCCGTGGCATCGTAGAGCGCGATGCGGAAGAGATCGTTGATCAGGTCGTGGATGGCGAGCATCACTTCCTTCTTGAAGCTGCCGCAGGCCTGGGAGGAGCTGATCATATCTTGGCCCTCTGATCGGGTTCCTGATATGTGTCCTTTTTAGTACGTCCCTTTGAATAAGCGATGTCCATGGCCAGATCCTTCTCGAAGGCGGCGTTGGAACGCATATAAAGGTTGTCCTCGGTCTTCATGTAGGTGCAGGCCTCGACCAGACTCCCGCTGATCAGGGCGTGCGCGAAGTTGTCGCCGAGCCATGTGGTGCCCGCCGTGACGATGGAGGGCGGCGTGTAGAAGTAGCCCATGTCGGCGCTGTAGTCGGCGTCGGCGGCGGGCGCGAAGGAGAGCGTGCTCTGGTTCAACTGCGAGTAGAAGCGCGGCAGGCCGCTCTCGCCCGCCGGGTAGCACTCGCGCAGGTACTCCGGGTCCTTGTTGAGCAGGATCGAGCGGCGCGGCGGGACCGGCGGCACCGAGGGGACCGTGATCACCTCGGTGACCGCCAGATAATCGGGGGCCAGGAAATCGCTGGGGGCCGCCACTTGATTGTCGCCCTTCAGGATCGAGCCGGTCGAGTCCTTGCGGAAACTGGGCAGGCGCACGCGCAGCAGGATGCGGCTCTCGGCGAGCTGGATGAAGACGTCGATGTTATCGACGAAGCTCGCCTCGAAGTCCTCGCTGTACTCTTGTATGGCTCCTCGAAGCCGCACGTAGTCCATCAGTAGACTCCGCTGAAGCCCTTGCCCTTCTGGGCCGCGCCGCAGCCGCGCACGGTGCCGCCCTTGGCCATCCTTTTGGGCTTCTTATTGGTGTTGGGGAAGCCGTGGCGCACTTTGGCCACGCCGCCCGCCGCCATCTTGACGTTCTCGCAGTCGGTCTTGCCCTTCTGCTCGACGCCCCCGCCCTTGGCCATCATCTTGTCGCCCATGTCGCACTTGCCGCCCTTGTTCATGCCGGGAGGCGGCGGGCCGGGAGGCGGCCCAGCGGGACCGGCGGCGGGCGGCGCGACCGGCGGCGGCGCGGCCTGCACGGGCGGCGGCGCATCCATGTCCTCGTCGGTCACCATCGGGACCGGCGGCGCTTTCTTCTTGGGCGGTGCCCCCTTGCCGAAGGGGGCATGTTTCTTGACCTTGCCGCCCTTGGCTTTCGCCTCGACCGGCGGCAGATCTTCCGCCGGTTTGCCCACGTCGCCCCACTCGCGATCCTTGCCCTTCTTGGCACGTGGGGTATCGCCCTCTTCATCCTCCACCGCCACGCTGCCGCCCTTGGCGAAACCCGGCGGCCTGCCCATACCCTGCATGGCCTGCATCATGGCGAGCTGCTGCGGATTGACACCGGGAGGCGGGCCACCCATGCCGGGAGCACCGCCCATCATCGGCCCCATCGCGCCGCCGACCGGAGGCGCGCCGAAGCTCGGCGCTCCACCCGATGGCACCATTGGTCCCACGCCGCCGCCCATCGGAGGACCACCCATTGGAGGGGGCCCACCCATCGGCGGTCCACCTACTGGAGGCGGCCCGCCCATCGGCGGTCCACCCATCCCTCCTCCCGGCGGCTGCATGGCGCGCATGGCCGCGAGCTGCTGCGCAAGCTGCGGATTCATCCCGCCACCGGGAGGCCCACCGGGAGGCCCACCGGGAGGCGCACCGAAGGATGACCCACCGGGAGGCGGTCCACCGGGCGGCATCATCGGCCCCATCGCGCCGCCGCCAGGAGGCGGCGCAGCCATGCCGCCAAGCGGCGGCCCCATCGGGGGTCGGGGCACGGCGCTGCCCGCCGCCACGCCGTTCATCTGCGGCGGCGGCCCCGGCGTGGTCGGGTTGAAGGCGCTGCTGGTAGGCGCGGCCAGGGTGCCCTGCGGCACGGCCCGCGCGCGGTCGTTCCAATTGTTGCGATTCACGTTTCCTCCTTGCGCGAGGCCGACGACGCCGCCGGTCGCTTGTTCCTCGGTATCCGCGTCGCGGGCACCGCCGATGTCGGTCTGGCTGTAAACCGGCCCGCTCACCGGCCTCTGGGTGTTGGCATCGAGCCAAGTCTGGCCGCCGTCGCGGCTGAAGAGGTTGTCGCCCGTGCGGCTGAGCCCGGTCTTGAGCATGCCGTTGCCGGGAAGCGCCGCGCCCATCGACGGGAGCGAGGCCGTGGAGTCGCTCGCGGCGGCGGAAGCACTCCCCGAGCCCGCTGGCCGCGACAGATTTTCCTCGCCGCCGCCCACGGTCTGCTGCGCATCGCTCGCCCCGCCGCCGGGATTCTTCCGGCCCCACTTGTTGCGCGCCCACATGCCGAGCGCCTCGCCCGCCATCCCGGCGATGCCGCCGAGCGGGTTCTTGGAGTTCTTGCCCAGGTTGTCCTGCGCGATCTTGCGCCAGTTGATCGGCGCGGGCGCGTTGGGCGAATTGGGCAGCGCGGTGTGCGTCGCCAGGACCGGCGCGACCGCCGTGACCGGCGGCGTGGCCGTGGGCATGTCGCGGAAGCTCGGTCCCGGCGCGCTCGCCATCTCGGGCGCGACCCGGCCCCAGCCGCGCGCACCGGGCGCGGGGCTCGTGACCGGCGCGGGCGCGGCGGGCACGGTGGGCACGGGCAGGGGCGCGGCGGTCTGCGCGGCCTGCACCGGCTGAGTCTCGCTCTCCAAGGGATCGTAGCCGTATTGCAGGCGGCGCGCGGCGGCCTGCGCGGAGGGCGAGAGCTGGTCGTAGACGCTGCCGCCGTCGGCGTAGCGGTCCTTGGGTTTGTCTTCCGCCCCGTCCTCTTCCGCCTTCTTGGGCACCGCGCGGATGGCCACGATCAGCACCGGGTGGTGCGGCCCCGCCCCCGCCGGGGACGGCGCAGAAGGCTCCGACAGATGGGAGTCGGAGGATTCACCGCCCCCGGCGAAGACTCGCTTTTTCGGGAAGGCGCGCCGGTGCGGCGCGACCGTGATGAAATTCTTCTTCATGACGTGATCACCTGTACGTCGCCGATGTAGGTCTGCATCACCACGCTATCCACGGGATACCAGTGGGGCAGAACACGCGACGGCCAGAAGTTCTCGGGGCGCGGATCGCGCAGCGCTTGGCCGTCGATGTGCAGCGCCTCGGGCAGGAAGTTCTGGGGGTGCTCCTTGTCCCAACATTCTGGACAAGCCTTGATGTGTGTGGCCCTGCCACGAATCGTGGTGGTGCGCAGCTCGCGCAGGAAATAAGTGAAAGAGCACACGTCACAGATCCCCTTGGCGTACGCCCCCCTGGCAAACTTGGTGACGGTGGCCATCTATTCCTCCATCACCACGCGCCGCCAGTCGTGCAGGAAGACCGGCGTGGTCTTGCCCGCGTACGCGCCGAGCACATTGAAGTCGAGATACTCCTCGGCCTCCTCGGCACTCATGCCCTGCGCCATCAGGACCTTCACGCATTCGCCGTAGTCGTAGCAGACCACCGTGACGCGGCCATGACTCTGCCAGCCCTCGACCACGCCGACCAGCGCGTCCTCGAAGCCGTCGGCCAGGAGCACGTCTTCATACTCCTCGTCGATGCGCGTTCGGATCTGTTCCTTGGTCATGGAATCACCGAGTAGTCCCACGGTCGCCACTTGACGCTGGCGCGGTCGCGGTCCTCGTCCCCGGCCAGCGTGTAGGCCTCCTCGTAGGCGGCCTTGAGCATGGGCACGCGCCCGAAGGCGTTGGGGTCGGGGCTCTTGAGCGCCATGTAATAGGCCACGCCCGCGATCATGGCCGGAAGGAAGCGGAAGGGCAGGTCGGGAGAGCCGGTGCCGCCCGCGCCCACGCTCGCCATGCGGCGCAGGCGCGAGTAGACGAGCTGGTACTGCGCGTAGTCGGCGTCGGGCACCTTCCACAAGAGGAAGCTCGGCGGGATGCGGCGCTTGATGTGAATCGCGGTCGGCCTGCCCTGCGCCTGCTTGTCGGGGATGGCCGTGTACTCGTCGATGGAGTAGCGTGCCAGCGGGAAATCGCGCGGCTCGTCGGTCGGCAGGTAGATGTTGCGCAGCGTGTACTCGATCAGGTCGATGGTATCGTCGGGCAGCGGGTACTCCCAGACGCCCTGCTGCAAGGCGACCGGGGTCTCTTCGATGGTCCACAGGTTGAGGCCCCGGTTGCCCCACTCGATGGAGAGTAGTTCGATAGAGCGGCGCGCACTGCGCAGCGCGTAGCCCGCGCGAAACTCGATGCCCGCTCTTTCTGCGGCTTCCTCGGCGATCTCGGCGGTGTCGAAAGTGGGGAAGCTCGGCGTCATCTAGTGGACCTCCTGCCGCTCCAAATAATCAGCTAGGTCGCGCAAAATTCGCGGATTGTCTCGCGCATAGCCCAAAGCCGAATTGCAGCCCACGCAAAGCCAGCCGCGAAACCTGCCGATGCGCTTCCCGGTCGAATGGTCGTGATCATAAAAAACCGGGCCGCTCTGACCGCACACTTCACACGCTTCCGGTTTAGGGCGGGTTGCCATCTCCAACCGCATGCGCTGATGACGATTGCGCTGGTAATTGCGGCTATATAAACGCCGAGGCTCGGTTTTCCGAAATTCACGTTGCCGTTGAAGCCGCGCTTCACGGTGTTTTTGATATTGAGCGTTATTGCCTATCCTGTGGCAAATCTTGCATTCTGGGCGAAGCCCGGTTTTGTCTCGCTTTTGCGGAGTGAAATCCGCGACTGCCTTGATCTCTCCACAGTGGCAGCAACGCTTCTGGCCGGAAGCGAGAAGCGCATCAATGATCTGCCGTTTTGCAGCAGGCACGTAGGGCATCAGCTTCCCGCCTTTCGCGCCTCGCTGAGCGCGATGGCCACGGCCTGACGGCGATTCTTCACGGGCGGGCCATGCTTAGATCCACTACGAAGCGCTCCGCGTTTATATTCGCTCATCACCGTATGCACCTTCTCCTGGCGGCGCTGCTTGTTCATGGTTCGCATTATACAGGCCCGCGCGCGCGGCGAGTGGCGGCACTTACCGGCCACTTACCCCCGTTGCGGTTAGTTCGCTTTTTTCACTTAGTTCAAGTTTTTTATTTCGTTCACTTGTTGCATTTGATTTAGTTAAGCAGCTTAGTTGGTTTGATTTTTTTGATTTAAATAATCCACAGATTTTCCTTGGTTTTCCACCGCACATAGCGACTTTATTTGGTTTGGTTTCAGCAGTTTAAATAACTTCCGTATGGATTGTTCCCCGGCTAAGATATTCACACTTGAATTTATTTCCAGCGGTGTTACAGTGGGGTTTCCCGTGACCCCCGAAAGAGCGGGAATCCGCCGGAAAGCGACTGGAATCCCCGGCGCGGCGCAGCATTCGGAAATCATGCGAGCGGTGCATGCAGCCCATGAGTGTAAGTACCCCTCTGTCTCCGGTTCCCCCCGCGTGGCGGCATCAGGCCGAGGCCATGGAGTTTATCCTGGAGCACTGGAGCGACGGCTACCCCGGCGTGCTGCTGGCCTTCTTCATGGGCCTGGGCAAGACCAAGGTGGCCATCGACCTGATCCACCGCCTGAATCTAGCGACCGTGCTCATCGCCTGCCCGCGCCCGGTGGTCGATGTCTGGCGCGTGCAGCTCGAAAAGCACGCCCGCTTCGACTATGTCCTCGCCCTGCTCGACGAGCGCGCCGGAAGCGTCAAGGACAAGGCGCGCAAGGCGCGCGACACCCTCGCTCTCGCCCGAGCGCGGCATGTGCCCGCGCTCGTCGTCGTCAACTACGACGCGATCTGGCTGGAGCCGTTCGCGAGCTGGGCGCTCGCCACCTTCTGGAGTCTGGTGATCTGTGACGAATTGCACCGGGCCAAATCGGCCAGCGGAAAAATGAGCCGCTACCTGGGCAGGCTCGGCAAGCGCGCCCTGCGCCGCCTCGGCCTGACCGGCACGCCCATCGCGCATTCCATCCTCGACGTGTGGGCGCAGTTCCGCTTCCTCGACCCACGCATCTTCGACGAGACCTACACCAGCTTCGTCCAGCGCTACGCCATCCTGGGCGGCTTCGAGCGGCGCGAGGTCACCGGCTGGCGCGACCTCGACGACTTCGAGCGGCGCATGGCCACGATCACCTTCCAGGCGGGCAAGGAGCTGCTCGACCTGCCGCCCGAGATGGACGAGCACCTCTACTGCGACCTCACGAGCGCTGGCGCGCGCCTCTACCGCCAGCTCGAAGACGAGTTCATGGCCTGGATCGGCGAAACCCCCGACGAGCTGCTCACGGTGGCCAACGCCATGGTGCTGCTCGTGCGCCTGCAACAGCTCACCGGGGGCACGCTCAAGGACGACCGGGAGCGCGAGCGCACCGTCGATACCGCGAAAGAGAGCCTGCTCGAAGAGTGGCTGGAGGACCTGCCGCCCGACGAGCCCGCCGTGGTCTATTGCCGCTTCACCGCCGACATCGAGGCCTGCGCCCGCGCCTGCGAGCGCGCCGGTCGGCCCTACAGCCGGATGAGCGGGCACGCCCGCGCCGGGGCGCGCGAATGGCTCGCCCAGCCCAATGGCATCCTGCTCGCCCAGATCCAGATGGCGAGCGAGGGCCAGGACTTCACGCGCGCCCGCTACAGCCTGTTCTACTCGCTCGGCTGGAGCCTCAAGGACTACTTGCAGGCGCGGGCGCGCGTCCACCGCCCCGGCCAGACCCTGCCCACCACCCACTATCACCTGATCGCGCGCGGCACGGTGGACGAGATCGTTTTGCGCGCGGTCCACAACCGCTGGCAGATGGCGGAAACCGTTCTCAAGGAAATGAAGGAGAAACATGTTCAGCGAACCCGACCCCTTTGAGCCCGTCCCCGACCCCGACCTGATCGTGGCCGAACCCCTCGACCTCTTCGCCGAGGCGCGCAGCAGCGGGATCGCGCCCGACGACCCGGCGCTCACCCGCTTCTGCGACTTCGCCCTGCTGGCCGCCGAGAAGAGCCGGTTGGAAGCCCGCGTCAAGCAGATCGACGAAACCATGAAGCGCATGCAGAGCGGCCTGCTCGGCTACTTCGAGGAGCACGGCGGCCCGCTCGAAAAACCCATCCACGTCAAGGGCATGACCGTCTTCCGCCGCAGCGGCATCTACCCCGCGCTCAAACCGGGATACACCCACTGGGACGCACTCGCCGCGCTGCGCGCGGGCGGCCTGGGCCACTTCATCTTCGAGACCTACAACAAGAGCAGCCTGGGCGACCACGTGCGCGGCCTGCGCGACCTCCAGCAACTGCCCCCGCCCAGCATGGGCGCGCTGTTGCCGCCCGCCGTCGCGCGCATCTTCCACGTCGAACCCATCGCCTCGGTGCAGGCGCGCCGCAGCAAAGTCAAAAAAGGAGACCAACATGTCCGATAACCTGCCCAGCGTGGCGCGCACGCCCGCGCTGGTGACGCTCGCCGAACGCTTCCCGATTCTCGACAGTTCCAGCAACCGGGAACTGGAGCAGACCTACAACGACAACATCGGCCCCCACGGCCTGACCGACCAGGAGCTGGAGAAGATCAAGGTGCCTTCCGGCGGCTCGACCGTGTGGAAGGTGAGCACACCCGACGGCGACGAGCATCCCAAGGAGCTGACCGGCATCATCATGGCGCACCGCACCATCCGCCTCTACTACCGCACCCCCTACGACCAGCGCGGCAAAAAGGCGGGGCCGCCCGACTGCCGCTCGCTCGACGGCTTCTGGGGCGAGGGCGACCCCGGCGGCGAGTGCCACAAGTGCCCGTTCGCCCAGTACGGCACCGACCCCAAGGGCAAGCGCGGGCAGGCCTGCAAGGAGATGCGCCAGCTCGCCTTCCTGCGCGAGGGCCACAACCTGCCCAACATCGTCCCGGTGCCGCCCACCTCGCTCAAGAACATGCGCCAGTACCTGAACCGGCTCTACGACTACAACATCAACCACGCGGGCGTGGTCACCACCCTGCGCCTGGAGTGCGTGCAGAACCCCGACGGCATCGACTACTCGCGCATCGTGCCCACGGCGAGCACGCGCCTGTCGCCCGAGGAGCGCGCCGTCCTGCGCCCTTTCAAGGAAAAGATGGAGAGCCTGCTCAAGCCGCTCGAAGTCGAGGGCACCGAGTACATCGAGATCGAAGCCGAGGGCAACCCGCCCGAGCAATACGAAGGCGGGCCGCGCGAGGGGTAGGTGAGCCTGTTCACGCGCGAACAGTACGAGCGCTTCTGGACGCACGAGATCCCGCGCCTGCACCACACGGGCCGGGACGAGATGCGCGGCCCCTGCGACGTGCATGGCGGCGACAGCCCCGACACCCTGCTGGTGCATCTCGACACCGGCTTCGCCCACTGCTTCAAGTGCCACGACGACGGCGAGGCCTGGACCATGATCGACTACGCGCGGGCGCGCTACGGCATGAGCGCCGACGCCGCCCACCAGTACGTCTACGACATCACCGGGGTGACGCCGCCCGGTAACGGCGACCGGCCCTGGACCTACCCGTTCGCCAAACCCGGCTTCCTCACGCGCGACTGGGAGGCCGACCACCTGATCGAGAGCATCGAGCGTTTCGAGAAGCTGGACGACGCCCAGGCTTATGCGCTCTACGAGTACCCGGAGATCAAGAGCTGCAAGCTGCGCACGCGCGACCAGGAAGGCAGGAAGCACCTGCACTGGCTGGCGCTCACCGACCAGGGCGGCTGGAGCACGCCGCGCAAACTGGAGCGCTCGTTCCTACCCTACCGCGCGAGCACGCTCAAGGGCGCAAAAAAGATCTGGCTCTTCAACGGCGAAAAGGCAACCGACCGCGCCTGCGCCGCGTGGGGCGTCACCGGCACCTGCCTCCCTAACGGCGAGGACAAATGGCGCAACGAGGATCTGGTCTGGTTCGCAAGCGCCGAGAAGATCTTCCTGGTCACCGACAACGATCCGACCGGCGAGGAGCATGGCCGTTATGTGGGGGGCCGCCTCGCGGCGGCGGGCCTCACCACCCACGTGGTCGCGTTTCCCGGCCTGCCGCCGAAAGGCGACGCCTGGGACTACATCGAGCAGGGCGGCACCTACGAGGCAGCGCTAGCCATCGCGCTCGACTCTCCCCTCGCCGACCCCGGCTACAAGAAACCGCGCAAGGCCGGAACCCCCGAGCCACCCCCGCCGGATGAAGCCACGGCGGCGCTGGCGCGCGAGGGACCGGATCTGATCACGGGCTACGGTTTCACCGACATGGACAACGCGCACCGCATGCTGGCGGTGGCCGCTGGCGATCTGGCCCACAACACGCGCCTCGAAGAGCCCTGGCTGATCTATAACGGCACGGTCTGGAAAAACCAGGGCGAACATATGGTGGAAGCCTACGCCGAGCGCACCATGCGCCTGCTCGCCGCGCAGGCCAAGCAGCAGGGCAAGGACAAGATCTGGAAGTGGGCGCAGCGCAATCTGAACGCGGGCGGCACGCGCGCCATGATCCGCCTCGCACGCCGCCCCGCCAACGTCGAAATCGACGACTACGACCGCCAGCCGTGGCTGATCAACTGTCCCTCGGGCGTCTATGACGCCGCGCGCGGCGAGTGGCGCGGGCACCGCCGCGAAGACCGCCTGACGCGCGTCTTCCCCTATGACTACAACCCCAAGCTCGGGTTGCCGAACGTGTTCCTGCGCTCGCTGTTTGAGTGGCTGGGCGGCAACGCCGACATGAACGACGGCGAGCTGGAGCGCATCGACCGGCTGATCGCCTACGTGCGGCGCTGGCTCGCGTGCAGCGCGACCGACGACACCAAGGAAAAGGGGTTCGGCGTCGTCCATGGCGAAAAGGGCAACAACGGCAAAACCACCATGATCGCCACCGCGCAGAGCGTGCTCGGCGAGTATGCGGTGACCATCCATGCGAGCGACCTGACGCGCAACGCCTGGAAGAACCAGAACAACGTGCAGGCCAACATCGCGCGCACCCGTGGCGCGCGCGCCATCTTCGCGGGCGAGCCGCCCGCCGGGGAGAAATTCGATCAGTCGGTCATTAAGATGCTCACCCAAAGCGAGGTGCCGGTAAGCGCGGCCCTCAAGGGCAAGCAGCCGTTCCAGTTCCTGCCTACCGCCAAGATCTGGCTGGAGACCAACAAGATCCCGACCTTCGACACCGAGGACGCGGCCTTCCTTAAACGCATGCATCTGTTCCACTTCCCGCGCGAATTCCAGATCGAGAAGTCGAACGCGGAGCGCTTGCGCGAACGCCTGAGACTGGAGGAACCCGCGATCTTCACCTGGATCGTGGACGGCATCCAGGAGTACCGCGAGATCGGTCTGGCGCGGCCCGAGGAGGCGGCGGAAGCACTCCAGGAAATCCGCGACGAGCAGGCGCGCGACGACGGCGAGGAGCCGTTCCTCGAACACTGCTTCGATTTCGGCCCGCGCCTGTGGTGCCGGGTGAGCGTGATCGCCGAGCTGCGCCTCAAATTCGGCCAGCAGTTCGGCCTCAAGCCGATTCCCGCCAACTATCTTTCGCGCAAGCTGACCGAACGCAGCGAGATCACGCGCGGCAACGACTACGCGCGCAATAAGAAGGAGCCCGCGTGGCTCAAGGGGCTGGCTCCCAAGGCGGGCATGATGACGCCGATCGTGGGCGCGGTGCTCTGGGGCTATGACGCGACCGAGGGAGCCAGGGCGGCGGGCGCGGCGGACGACGACGCCGCGCGCGAGCGCCGCGAGCAAGAGGACGACTACTGGCGCAAATGGCCGAGGAACTGAAAGGAGAAGAAGCATGAACACGACCGTCGATTTCGCCACCCTGCGCATCCGCATCGCCGAGGCGCATGAACTGCTCGCCGTGATGGAGAAGCTGCTCGACGAGGTCCAGGAGTTTTTGAACGCGCCGAGCAGGCGCTGCGCGGAGTGCGCGGGCACCAACCTGGAGTGGATTCAGGACGACTTTTCAACCGGCGTGGTCGCGCCCGACGGCGGCAAAGAGACGCGCTACGAGCAGGGCTGGCGCTGCCTGGACTGCGGCCACCTGGAGGCGGTATGAGCGACGGCCCCCTCAACCCCGAAGAGCCGGTCCTGATGGTGCGCGACTGCGACTGCGGCCAGGACCATTGCGGCCTCATCCTGTTCGCCATCCGGCATCCCCAAATCAAGCGCGTGGAGGGCACGGGCGAGCTGATCCCGGCGGCCTACTTCCCCATCCGCAACCTGCCGTCCCTGATCGACTACCTGGAAGGCTACGTGCCCAAGCCGCGCGGCGCGCGGAGCGCCTGCCGCAAGCGCCAAGGAGAAAACCATGAGTGACCCCAACCACCCGGTGCGGCGCACTGCCGCCTACCTC
>Ga0318568_10000851_pt1 | contig 12586 bp, 11 predicted proteins | sample GRESIP088b5f21_FD_203690 | JGI IMG/M metagenome (GOLD analysis project Ga0318568, IMG submission 203690) | Tropical soil microbial communities from Luquillo Experimental Forest, Puerto Rico - GRE.SIPMG.088b5f21 | ecosystem: Environmental > Terrestrial > Soil > Tropical forest > Bulk soil...
CTACACACCGGCCGGCAGCACAACCTGCGGATGGCCGGCCGGTGTGTAGAGGGCGGCCACGTCGGCTACCCGGCGGTCGAGGCAGGCTCGCTGATTGAGGTAGCCCTTGTCGGTGATCTCACCTGCGTCGAGCTGAGGGGGGTCACTGAGCAGCATCAGCCGGGCAACCCGCCGGGACGAGCCTGCCCTCTGGTTGAGCGCCGCCAGGCAGGCGGCCAGGTAGGCGCGCACCCGCGGATCGCTGGCCAGGCCCGGGCTGCCGCCGTCGGCGCCGGGCTGGCGGCCGGCCAGCTGGCCGGCGGTCAGCGGATTGAGCCACGCCATGGCCGCCACATACTCGCGGTCGTGCCCGGCGATGACGCAGTCCTGCAGGATCCCCCCGCACGCCGAGAGCAGTGCCGACTTGACCGCCGCCACATTGACCCAGGTCCCGGTGGCGAGCTTGAAATCCTCGGCCATGCGGCCGGTGAAACGCAGTCCCCAGTCCGGCAGCGAAGGGTCGATCAGCTCGGCGGCGTCCCCGGTGCGGTAGAAACCCTCGTCGTCGAAGGCGGCCTGGGTCAGTTCCGGCCGGGCGTAATAGCCAGGGGTCACGTTGGGCCCGCGGACCCTGATCTCCTGCTTGGCCCCCACGGGTGCCAGCTTGATCTCCACCCCGGGCAGCGGGACACCGATGCAGTCCGAGCGCCCGGACGGGAAGTGGGCGGAGGTAGCCGCCGGCGCGGTCTCCGTCGCCCCCCAGGATGTGGTCACCGCTACCGGATGGCCCGCCGTGGCGCCGGCCAGATCCAGCAATCCGTCCCAGATCGGCTGCGGCAGGGCCGCCCCGGCGTAGAACACCACCCGCAGCTCGCGGAAGAAATTCCTGGCCAGGCCGGGGTCTGACGTCAGCAGCGGCAGCAGCAGTGAGTACCCGGCCGGCACATTGAAGAAGACCGTCGGCGCGACGTCGGCAAGGTTGCGCAATGTCCGGCCGATCAGGGCGGGTGCGGGGCGCCCATCGTCGATGTACAGGCTGCCGCCGTTAAAGAGCACCATGCCCACGTTGTGGCTGCCGCCGAAGGTGTGGCTCCACGGCAGCCAGTCCAGCAGCACCGGCGGCTGCTCAGCCAGGAACGGCCAGACCTGCCGCATCGCCTGCTGGTTCGCGCACAGCATCCGCTGCGTGGTGATGACCGCCTTGGGCTCGCCTGTTGACCCTGAGGTGAGCAGCAGCTTGGCGACCGTGCCGGGGCCGGTGCCGATGCCGGCCGCCGCCTCCGGCCGGCCCGCCGCCAGGTCGCTCCATGCCGCGGTGCCCGCGCCACCCGTGGCCGTGACCAGCGTGGGCTCGCCGGCAGGCGCCAGGGCCGCACACGCATCGCGGACGGCGGCGAGCGCCGGGCCGAACGCCTCCGCGTCGTCGGCGAACACCACCGCCGGCTCGGTCAGCGCCGCGATCCTGCGCAGCTTCTCGTGATCGCTGCTCTGCAGCGAATACGCCACGCTGACGGGCACGGCTGGGCGGCCGGCGGTGAAGGCGGCCAGCGTCAGCAGCAGGTGCTCAATGGAATTGCCCGACAAGATCATGACCGGGCGGCCCGGTGCACCGCGGCCGGCCAGGTTCTGCGCAAGTGCCTGCACCAGGGCGGCAGCATGCCCCCATGAGACCGAGCGCCAACCGTCGCCGTCGCGTTGCGCGACCAGGGTCCGCCCCGGGTGCTCGCGTGCCCGCTGGGCAAAGACCTCCACCATGCTCCCCGGATAGGGGCCCAGCGGCTGGCGGCTGCGCAGCACGACCGAGCCATCGGGGCGCTCTTCCCGGCTCACGTCCGCAGCGGCGAACAGCACCGGGTCTGCTGCCTGTCCCATCCGGACTCCCGTCGAAGAACCTGGTTGTCCCGATCCGGTCACTGGGTGGTTGCGTGCTCGGGCCGGATCGCCACGGCGATCCGGTCCGCGGCATCGGGTGGCGGCCCCTGGCGCTGGCCATAGCGCGCGGCCAGCCGGACGAACTCGGCTCCTTCCGGATCAGGGATGATCCGCTCTACCCGCCCCCGGACCTCCAGGTAGCGGGACGGGCGGCCGGGATCGGCGACCGACAGCGCCACGGCAGGCTGGGCCTGCCAGTTCCGGTGCTTCTGCCGCCGGGTGGTCGTGGTCAGCCACAGGTACTGGCCATCGAACCGGAACCAGGTGGGGTTCACCTGCGGGGTGCCGTCCGGCCGGACCGTGGCCAGGTGTGCATACAGTGGCCGCTCCAGCAGGTCAGCCAGCGACTCAGGGATGACCCGAGCCGGCTCTGGCGATTCCGCTGCCATGTTTCATCGCCTCCACCCCGCCGCCGGCAACGGTCCTGCACCACTGCCGCTAGCCACATCATGCTCCGGCCGGCCCGGCCCGCGGCAATAGCCGCAATGGCAGGTGCCCACCGCTAGCGGCGCCTCAGCACCTGCCCGCCCGCTAGCCGCGCCGCGGCGCCGGTACCGGCCTGCGGGTCATGATGGGGGCCATGATGACCGGCACTCTCCTGCCCAGCGGCCTGGCTACCCCGGCCACGATGGTGTTCGCGGACCGGCTGGAGCGCAACCTGGCAGTCATGGCGGCGTTCGCGGCGGATGCGGGGATAGCGCTGCGGCCGCACGCCAAGACGCATAAGTGCCGGCAGATCGCCCGCCGGCAGATGTCCCTGGGCGCCCGGGGCCTGACCGTCGCGACCGTCGGCGAGGCAGCGGCCATGATCGGCCCCGCGGAGGCCGGGCAATCCGGGCCCGGGGTGGCGGACGTCTTCATCGCCTACCCGCTGTGGCCGGCCGGGGACCTCATCGGCCGGCTGGCTGACCTGGCCAGCCAGGTCCAGATCACGGTGGGCACCGACTCCGCCGCGGCCGCCGAGCGGCTGGCGCCCCTGGCCGGGCGGGTGCGGGTCATGGTCGAGGTCGACTGCGGCCTGGCCCGCAGTGGCGTGGCGCCGGCCGATGCGGCCGGTGTGGCCCAGGCGGCGCAGCAGGCCGGCCTGGAGGTGAGCGGGGTGTTCACCTTCCCCGGCCACAGCTACCGTCCGGGCGGCGCGGCGCAGGCAGCAGCCGATGAAGCGACCGCTCTCGCGCAGGCAGCCGCCGGGCTAGCCGCCGCCGGGTTCGGGGTGGTGGAGCGCAGCGGGGGCTCGACCCCCAGCGCCCGGCTGGCCCAGCCCGGCGCGCTCAGCGAACTGCGGCCGGGGGTGTACGCGCTCAACGACGCCCAGCAGGTCGAGCTGGGGGTGGCCGCCATGGACGAGGTGGCGCTGATGGTGGCCGCCACCGTGGTCAGCCGCCCAGCGCCGGGGCGGATCGTGCTGGATGCCGGATCCAAGGTGCTCGGGCCGGACCGGCCCACCTGGGCCAGCGGCCATGGCAGGCTCGCGGACTGGCCGGCCGCCCGGATCACCGGGCTGTGGGAGCACCATGCCGTGGTCGCACTCGACGGGGACTCCCCGCGGCTCGGTGAGATGGTCGCGGTGGTGCCCAACCACGTTTGCACCGCCGTCAACCTGGTCCCCGAATTGCTGGTGGCCGACCGCGGCCAGGTCGTCGACCGCTGGCCGGTCGCCGCCCGGGCCGCCAACCGCTGACCAGCTGGCCGGCCGCGCAGAACCAGCCGTGACCGCTCGCAGGCGGTTGCGGCGCGGGTGAGCTGTCATGGCGGTCCCCTCCTGGCGTACCGGTGCTGACTGGTGCGTTCTGTCAGACGGGCCGGGCCGCCCGTTGGTTGCCTGGTTCCGGAATCTTGATGGGCGGCGGCCACCGGGCGGGCCCGCAGCCGCCGTTCGGCGCGATGGAACACGATCCACAGGACGCCGAGTGTGGCGGTGAAGACCGGCAGCCAGCAGAGCCGCTCGGCGACCCAGGCGATGGTGGTGGGTGCCGTGTGCAGGCCCGGCAGCCGCCCGGTGGCCAGGGCGGCCGTCGTGACCGCCAGGAATGCGGTCTGGTGCCAGAGAAAAAGCGTCATCGCCGACAGGTTGGCGGCCGCGACCGCCAGCCACGCCAGCGGGCGGCGCATCCACCGCGCCAGCCGGTGGCGCAGCAGCAGCGCCAGGCCGACCTGGGCGATACCGAAGGTCACCACGGCCAGGCTGGGCGGGTTCAGGTTCGAGATCGGGGCCCCGTTCACGCCGACCATGCTGGCCGGATAGCCGGCCCACAGCACCAGTCCCACGGTGGCGGCGACCCCGCCCGCCAGCATCAGGGCCGGGCCCCAGCGGCTCTGGAACGCCCCGCGCGCCCAGGCGATGCCGAGCAGATAAGGGACCATCCAGCCAGCCACGACATTGATCCAGCCGACCGCCGCCGGGCCGCCCAGGCCGAACCGCACCGTATCGTCGGCGGCCACGATGAGGAAGGGGACCAGCGCGGCCCAGGCACCGAAGCGACGCACGAGTGCCACGGCCGCCGGGGTCAGCGCGGTCAGCACGGCGAAGACACCGAGGAACCACAGCGGATCGAGCACCAGCATGAGCACGACATGCAGGGTCGGCGCGGGGACACCGGCCCCGTACAGGACAGCGGTGAGCAGCGCCCAGATAGCGGCGAATATCACCACCGGGCGCAGCAGCCGGGCCATCCGCCGGCGCAGCCACGTGCGGTAGTCGCCGGCCAGGCTGCGGGCTGCCGCGTACCCGCCGACCAGGAAGAAGACCGCCAGTGTCTGGAAGATCCAGGACAGCGGCGTGAGGGCCGGCAGGGTGGCCAGCGGGCTCGCGTCGTGCAGCACCGGGCCGGCCCGGCCGCTGGTCACCACCAGCGCGGTGACCAGCCAGTGGCCAATGATGACCCCGGCGATGGCCAGCGCCCGCAGCGCGTCCACGGCGCGGTCCCGGTGCGGCGGGGTGGCGGCGTCGATCCGGGCGGCGTGGTCCCGGAGCCTGGCCACGGCGCGGCGGGTCATCGCGTGACCTGCCCGGGCTCGCCGAGGGCGATGTAGGCGAGGTTGCGCAGGGCGATGCTGCCTGGCCGGAAGTAGCCGCTGTGCCCGCCCGGGCCGCAGCCGAACAGCCGGGCGCCAAAAGCTGGGGCGGTCGGGTCCTGGCCGAATCCGAGCCCGAGGAACTGGATGTGCGGCACGTAGCCGATCCAGTCGCTGGCTCCCCGGCCCGCCCACACCCGGGCGGTGGTGTGCAGCGCCCGCACGGAAGAGGCGTCCATCCCCGGGCTGCCGAACACCGCGATATCGGTGACCGGCAGGTGAGGCGCGGCCAGGCCGCACACCACCGACCCGTAGCTGTGGCACAGCAGGGCCACCGGGTGCCCATTCCTGGCCAGGTCGTCCACCAGCCAACGCAGGGCGCTCGCGCCCTGGCCAGCGTCGCCCGACGTCATGACAGCTGGGCTGAGCGTGCTCGGCGGCTGGTAGCCGAGCCAGGCGATGACCGCAAGCCGGGCACCGGGATCCAGCCTGCTGGCCTGTGCAGCGAGCGCCAACGCCCCGCCGCCAGGTGAGGCCGTGCCCCGAGAGCCGAACGTGGCCAGGGTGGTGTCAGAGCCTGGCACCAGAACGGCCACCCGGCTCGCCCGGGCCAGGTTGCCGATCACCTCCACCGCCAGACCCTGGCCCCGTGGGTTGAAGTCGAGGAAGTGCCGGCCGCGCATGGCGTCCAGTGAGTGGGCGAGCCCGGCCTGGCCGGCCCGGCTGGCGGCGCGTGCCGCCTGCGCGATCATGCGGGAGTCGGCTGTGTAACGTGCCGTGAGTGCCGGGGCGGTGAGAGCGGGCAGCGGCTGCGGCCGGTCAGCCGGAGCGCCCGGGAGCACGGCGGCCGTCGTTGCCAGCACGGCGATGACGGCGGCGGCCCCGATGACCACGATGCGGCGGAGTCTCATGACGCGTCCCTTCTGTCCAGCGGGGTCCTGGCCAGGAAGCTATGGACGCGCCCCTGTGGTCTGCGTCACCCTGCGGCGCTCATTGCCGGCCTGCCACGGGGGTACTCACCGGGTCAGCCGGCCAGCGGCCTAGCGCCCGCCCGGCCCGGGCTAACGCCGGCCGGCCCCTACCCGGGTAGGCCGTCAGGGAGTACTCAGGTAGCAGCGCAGACAGCCATCTCACGAGGGACGAAACCGCGAGTGCGCCCGGCCTACGCTGGACACATGGATGCTCGCTGGCTGGGCCAGATCCGCGAGATGCTCGCCGACGCCACCCTGCCACCGGCTCCGCGCCCGCAGTGGCTGCGCCGCTGGCGGGTGGACCTCGTCTTCGCCGCTGATGTGCTGATCGCGCTGATCTGCTTCGCCGCGACCAGCGCCGCGCTCGGGAGCCAGGCCGTCCACCACCACACCGTGCTCGGCAATGGGCCGATCCTGGTGATTTCGTTCCTGTTGTGCGCGCCACTCGCGCTGCGCACCCGCTTCCCGCTCACCGCGTGGGCATCTTCGGCGATCGCCATGCTCTTGGCCAGCCGGCTCATCCCGGACTCGCTCACACCGGGCGCATATCTCCCGGCCGGGGTGATCGTGTATGTGCTGTGCCTGTATGCGGTCGCTGTCCGCTGCCGCGCCTGGGCGGTGGCGAGCGCGGTCGCCATTACCGTGGCTGGTGCCGTCTACATCTCCCCCACCACCGCGGTGACCGCCATCTTCGCGGCTGCGGCCCCGGTGCTCACCGGGGTCATCGTCCGGTCAACACGCGGCAGCCGTGAGCGGCTGGAGGTCGCCGAACGCCGGCACGAGGGCGAGCGGGCACAGCTCGAGGACGAGCGGGCACTGCTGGAGGAGCGCCAGCGGATCGCCCGGGAGCTGCACGACGTGGTCGCCCACCACATGTCGGTGATCGCGATCCAGGCTGAGGCCGCTCCATACAAGACCGCTGACCCGCCCGAGGAACTGGTGGAGAGTTTCGCCCAGATCCGCGCCAGCGCGCTCAGCGGCCTGCAGGAATTGCGCCGCGTGCTGGGCGTGCTGCGGAGCTCCGATCCCGATACCGCGCCCCAGCCCGGGCTCGATGATCTGGCCGCCCTGTTCGAGTCGGCACGAAAAGGTGGGGTGACAGTTACCGCCAACGTCACCGGCCACCCGCGGCACATCTCGGCGGGTACTGACCTGTCCGCCTACCGGATCGTGCAAGAGGCGCTGAGCAACGCCATGCGGCACGCACCTGGATCAGCGGTCCAGGTGAAGCTGTATTACGGTGAGACGGCCCTGGTGATAGAGGTCCGTAACAGCAACTGCGCGGCTGGCACTTGGGCCGGGTGGGCGCAGGACGGCGATGCCGGGCCTGACGGCGGGCATGGCATCATCGGCATGCGGGAACGCGCCACCATGCTGGGCGGGCACCTGAACGCCGGCCCTACCGGGGACGGTGAGTTCCTGGTGACCGCGGCGCTTCCACTGGGCAGTGACCATCCGGAGGGCTCAGGGTGACCATCCAGGTAGTGGTTGCCGACGACCAGGGGATGGTGCGGTCCGGCTTCTCTGTCCTGCTGAACGCCCAGCCCGATATCGAGGTGATCGGTGAGGCGGTCAATGGCCAGGAAGCGATCACCATGGCAGCCAGCCTGCAGCCAGATGTGATCCTGATGGATGTCCGGATGCCGGTGCTCGACGGCCTGCAGGCTACCCGGGAGATAACCGGCCTGCCCGACCCGCCCAAGGTCCTCGTGCTCACCACCTTTGACCTCGACGACTACGTCTATGAGGCGTTGCGCGCCGGGGCGAGCGGCTTCCTGCTGAAGGACGCGTCCGCCCGCGAGCTCGCCGACGCGGTGCGGCTGGTGGCCGCGGGTGACGCCCTGCTCGCGCCCGGCGTGACCCGCCGCCTCATCGCCGAGTTCGCCCGGATGGGCGCACCCCGCAGCCCCAGCCGTAAAGATCTCGAAGGCCTGACCGAGCGGGAATCCGAGGTGCTCGCGCTCGTCGCCCGCGGCATGTCGAACGCCGAAATAGCCGGCCACCTGGTCGTCGCGGAGCAGACCGTGAAGACGCATGTGAGCCGCATCCTGATGAAGCTCGGGCTGCGCGACCGCACGCAAGCCGTCGTCCTGGCTTACGAGACTGGCCTGGTGCACCCCGGCGGCTGACTCCGCTGCCGCCACCCCGGGACTCAGCCGATGGTGATGGTGAACGTCACCAGGGTCATCGCCGGGCAGGCCAGGCCCGGCGGGGTCGCCGTCGCCGGTGCGGGCACACAGCCCGGGGCGTGGTACCGCCACGACATCGTGGTCGTCCCGCGGGCACGTGCGACGAGGGTATGGAAGTAGGGGACTCGGCAGCCGACCAGGCCTGGGCTGCAGCTGCCATCGTTGAAGTTGCCGGCCAGCCGGAGCAGGCGCGGATCGGGTGCGGTACCCGCCTGCGTCCACCAGTACGGCCCGTCGGACGTATCCACCTTGATCGAGAACCGCTCCCCCACGGTGACCGCGATCGGGACGATTTCCGCGGTGCCCGACGTCGTGGCAGGCACGAACGGGATGCTCAGGTGCCCGGCCACCCGGCCATGGTCATGCCCGGGACCGGCCGGGCCGGAGCACGCCGCTAGCAGCAGGCTGATGGCCAGCATGGCGAGCAGCCCGGACCGAACCGGTGCCGATACCACGGCTTCATGAGGGACATCTTGCCCCCGTCCGGCCCGCCGTGCCGGTCAGGCGGACCGGGACGCGCGGCCGACCGCGTCCCCGCCCGCCGCTTGACCGGATGCCACCCCGCTGCGAGCGTCGGGGGATGGACCGCACCGTTTACGAGGCGGCGGGCGGCGACGCAGGCCTGCTGCGGCTGGCAACCGCCTGGCATCACCGGTGCCTGCAGGATCCGGTTGTCAGTCACGCCTTCTTGCACCCGGGCCTGCATCCGCAGCACACCGAACGGCTGGCGGCCTACTGGGGTGAGGCACTGGGTGGCCCGGCCAGCTACACCGCCGCGCTCGGCGATCACAGCCATGTGCTGCGACTGCACGCCGGCAACGGCGAGCACGAGGACATGGACCGGCGGGCGCGGGAGTGCTTTGCGCTGGCCATGGATGACGCCGACCTGCCCGATGACCCGCGGCTGCGGCGCACGCTGACGGACTGGTTCGCGTGGATGACGGCCGCGATGGCCGCCTACCCCCGCTCTCCCGACGACGTTCCCCGCGGCCTGCCGTTGCCGACCTGGTCCTGGGACGGCCCGGTGGACGTGTCCCGACCGGGCCGGTAACCGCTGGGTCCTCCCGAAACCGTCGAATTCCCCGTTCCGGACACCGCCGAGAAACGCCTGCCATTCCGCTGGCGTGAACCGGAGAACCGGGCCAGCAGCGTCCTTGCTGTGACGGACTCCGACCTCACCCGTGGGAAGGTCGGCCACCTCGACGCAGTTGCTGTTGGAGAAGCTCAGGGAACTCTTCACCCAGTCCATGCCCTTGCCTCCGGGATCAGGGACGCGCCGCCTGGTCGGTGGCATGAAGCTCGGCGTCGCTGCGCTCGATGGCCGCCTGTTCCGCGGCCACGTCGAGGTTGCGGGTCAGCAGCAGGTAGACCACGAAGGTCACCACCGCACCCACGATCCACGAGATGTCCACGCTGCTCAGGTCGCTGGCCAGCGGCCCGGTGTAGTAGCTCTTCAAAGTGACCAGGTTGAGCAGCACCATGAACGGGATCTCAGCGGCGAAGCCGATGGCGTAGGCGAGCAGCCCGCGGTACGACCACACGCCGTAGATCCCGTTGGGCCGGAAGATATCCATGATGGCGTAGTGGCCGTGGCGCACGAAGAAGAAGTCGGTCAGGTTGATCACCGTCCAAGGCACCAGCAGGTAGAGCATCAGCGTCAGCACGGTGTCCACGACGCCGACCGCGCTGGTGGTGATCGCCTTGGCGATCACGAACCAGATCACGGTCAGCACCAGGATGGTGATGATCCGGGCGGCCCGGGTGGGCTTGACCTTGCGGAAGGCGTCCACTCCGGCCAGGGTCGTCAGCATGGCACCGTAGGCGTTCATGCCCATGGTCGCGGCCAGGGCGACGGCCGACAGGAAGCCGGTGATCCCGCCGAGGTGGCTGATCACGTTGTTGCCGGCCGTCTGCAGGCCGACCAGGCCATCGGTGGCTCCCAGCCGGACGGCCAGCCACGCTCCGAGCGCGATCAGCCAGATGGCCGGGGTGGCGGCACCGGCGTACGCGTAGCCGATGATCTTGCCGCGCGGCGTGTTACGCGGCAGGTAGCGCGAGTAGTCGGAGACATAGCCCGCGTAGGTGATGTTGTAGGCCGCCGCGGCCGAGAACTGGGCCATGAAGCCGGTCCAGTTGAAGCCGTAGACGTGGTGGCTGACCACGCCGCCCGCCTGGCCGGCGATGACACCGATGGTGATGATGGCCACCAGTGGCAGCAGCACGTAGAGGAGCCCGCGGAACACCCGGTGCACCCAGTCGTATCCATAGATCGCCAGCAGCGCCGCGCCCGCCGTGACCACGATCGCGACCACGTTGGCGTTCCAGCCGAAGGCACCGTGCAGTCCCTGCGCCAGCAGCACCTGGTCGGCCACGTTGAAGGCCATGTAGGTGAACACCATCGCGAACAGTGCGACGATGACGCCCCGGTAGCCGAACTGGGCGCGTGACTGGATCATCTGCGGGAGCCCGAGCGTGGGTCCCTGGGTCGCATGCAGGGCCATGAACATGGTGCCCACCAGGATCCCTGCTGTGCCAGCGACGATCGTCCAGCCCAGCGACAGGCCAAGCGACGGCCCGATGAAGCCGATCGGGATCGTGAAGTATTGGAAGTTGCCCAGGAACCACAGCGGCGCCTGGTGCCAGACCTTGCCGTGCCGCTCCGTTTCCGGGATCCAGTCGATCGAGCGGGTCTCGATACCTTGGATGCCGGTGCCCTGGGTGCGTGCCGGCGCCTCGTCCTTAGTAGCCACGGCTGGCTCTTCTCTGGTCGGGAGAATGCGGGGGGCTGCGCCTTGATAACGCAACGGTGGGGGACGCCCTGCGGCGCGTCAATAGTGCATCGCACAGAATCAGCAGGGCCCGTTGTCAGCGGACACAAGTCAGCGTGACGACAGGGTCGCCGCGGCGCGCAGGGCCAGCCAGGTCTCCGCCAGCGCCTCGGTCGAGGCCAGCGGGCGCCCGGTGATCTGTTCGAACCGGCGGACCCGGTAGAGCAGCGTGTTCGGGTGAATGTGCAGCGACTGGGCGGCCTTGTCGGTCTGGCGGTCATGCTCCAACCAGGTCCGGATCGTGGTCAGCAGCTCCCCGCCGTGGGCGTGGTCATAGTCGATCACCGCGCGGAGCACGTTATCGACCAGGGCCTGGAGGTCGCCCGCGTCGCTGGTCAGCCACTTCCCGGTGCGGTCGTCGCCATAGCTGACCATGTCCCGGCCCGATTCCAGCGCCCGGGCGATCGCCCACTGGGCTTCCCGCCTGGCCACGCCGAGCGACGCCCCCGGCCGGAACGGCAGGCTCGCCCCGGCGGCCGTGCCGCGGACCGCAAGCGCCGCCCTGGCCACCCGGTCGTCGGGGATCAGCACGTACAGTTCCTCCTCCTGGCGGAGGACGAGCTGCGGGAACCGGCCTTGGGCGAGGGCGTCCACCACCGAGTCAGGATCGGTGCCCGGATCCGTGGGCCGCACGATCGCCAGCACCAGCCGGGTATCCGCCGGGAAGCCGTGCATGGCCAGCCGCAGGGTGACCACCGCGGTGTCCAGCACGCCCCGGAGCATTTCGGCCAATGTCTCGGCCCCCTCCCGGCGTACCGTCTCCCGCTCATGTGCCTGCATCGAGAGCTGGAGGGCGGCCACGGTGGCGATGTGCTGGACCACGGACACCCCGGCCGGCGCGGCATTGGCGGTCTCCACCGCCAGGATGTAGCCGGCCGTGCCGCGCGGCCCGGAGACCGGAAGCACGTACCCGCCGGGGACGGTCGGCGGGCTGGTTGGTGTGCTCGGTATCAGCTTCGCCTGGTCCGGCGGCGGTACGGGCACCCCGGCCAGCAGCGGGCCCCGCTGGGTCGTGCAGGCATACAGCCGGTAGCCGGACAGCCGCTCGAGCCGGGCGAAGATCTCGCCGGTGGTCAGGTTCCCTGCGGCCAGCCACTGGACCGCGCCGAAGACCTGCAACTGCGCGTTGAGCCGCTGGCCGGTATCACCCTGTACGGCGGCGGCGACCTCCTGCGAGATGGCCATGAAGGGCACTGCCAGCGGGACCTCCACCACCGCGAAACCGCGCTCGCCGGCGGCCGCCAGGAAAGCCTCGGTCAGCGGCGGCACGAACAGCTGTTCCGACAGCGCCAGGCAGGCCACGCCCGCGTCGTCGAGGCGTTCCAGATAGGCGCGCTGGCGCTCAGCGCTGGCGGGAATCGCGATCCCGGTCGTCATGATCATCTCGGAGCCGAACAGCCAGGGAGTCGGGTCCTCCAGCTCGCTGACATGCGCCCAGGCGACCCGGCGCGAGGCACCCGCCTCACCGGCGATCAGCCGCAACTGCAGCGCTGGGGAGCGCAGCAGGTCTTCCACCCGGATCACGCCGTCCTGCGGCATGACCCTCACCGTAGGTTGTGGTGAGACCAAGATCAAGGGCATGATCTGTGGCCGGCACTATTGCCGCCGGAAGGCGTCGTCTGGTACTCCGGGCCGAGGATGGTCATATGGGAGCGGGACGCGGTCGTTAGGC
>Ga0318568_10000856_pt1 | contig 12570 bp, 13 predicted proteins | sample GRESIP088b5f21_FD_203690 | JGI IMG/M metagenome (GOLD analysis project Ga0318568, IMG submission 203690) | Tropical soil microbial communities from Luquillo Experimental Forest, Puerto Rico - GRE.SIPMG.088b5f21 | ecosystem: Environmental > Terrestrial > Soil > Tropical forest > Bulk soil...
AGGCTCACTTTAATAGTAATAGCAAGAAAGCAAAATGTCAAATTTTCGGTTCGGATGACAAAATGAGATGTCAATTTTTACATTTTTTGGACTGGCACAAGCATTGTAAAAACGTTCCTGACATTGCCAGAGAATTGCAATGCATATTTATGAAGTTGTTTAATCATCAAAATCATTTATTATGACAAACAATGTTTCTGCTACTCCACTGCATGACCGTGTAATTATCAAACCTGCACCAGCAGAGCAAAAGACAGCCGGGGGTATTATCATTCCGGACACCGCAAAAGAAAAACCACAAAAAGGCCTGGTGGTGGCCGCCGGACCGGGCAAAAAGGATGAACCGGTTACGGTAAAACAAGGCGACACAGTTCTTTATGGGAAATATGCCGGGACCGAGATCCAAATCGATGGACAGGAACTGCTTATTATGCGGGAATCCGACATTCTTGCTGTACTTGCTTAACCGACTTTATGGTAGTCATTTTTATTAAATGTTAAACTGCAAAAAGTAAAACTATGTCAAAACAACTTTTCTTCGAACTTGATGCACGAAACAAAATGAAAAAAGGCGTGGACGTTTTAGCCAATGCCGTAAAAGTTACACTTGGACCAAAGGGTCGCAACGTGGTTATTGAAAAAAAATTCGGAGCACCAGCCGTCACAAAGGATGGCGTGAGTGTTGCGAAGGAAATTGAACTGGAGGATCCCATTGAGAACATGGGCGCTCAGATGGTAAAAGAAGTCGCCTCCAAAACGGCGGATATTGCCGGCGACGGTACGACCACTGCCACTGTCCTGGCGCAGGCCATTATTACTGAGGGCCTGAAAAATGTGACGGCCGGTGCTAACCCGATGGACCTCAAAAGAGGAATAGATAAAGCAGTAAGCGGCGTTGTAGAACAACTGCAACAACTGTCTCAAACCGTAGGCAACGATACTGACAAGATCAGGCAGGTGGCCACAATTTCTGCAAACAATGATGAAGCCATCGGAAAGCTGATTGCTGAAGCGTTTACTAAAGTAGGCAAGGAAGGCGTCATCACTGTTGAAGAAGCAAAAGGGACCGATACGACGGTTGACGTGGTGGAAGGCATGCAATTTGATCGCGGCTATATTTCGCCCTACTTTGTTACCAATACAGACAAAATGCAGGCAGAGCTGCAAAACGCTTACGTACTGATATGTGACAGGAAAATATCGTCCATGAAAGATATGCTTGGCATCCTGGAAAAAACTGCACAAAGCGGTCGTCCGCTGCTGATTATCGCCGAAGACCTGGATGGTGAAGCACTCGCTACATTAGTGGTCAATAGGATTCGTGGCATATTGAAGGTGGCAGCAGTGAAAGCACCGGGCTTTGGCGACAGGCGCAAAGAGATGTTGCAGGATATTGCGGTCCTTACCGGCGGTACAGTGATCAGCGAAGAACAAGGCTATAAACTGGATAGTTGCGACCTTACTCTTCTTGGTGCTGCCGAATCAATTGTGATCGATAAAGACAATACCACTATTGTGGGTGGCCGCGGGCTAAAGGAAAACATCACCACGCGCATCAGCCAGATCAAAGCACAAATAGAAAACACTACGTCAGATTATGACAGGGAAAAATTGCAAGAGCGCCTGGCGAAGTTAAGCGGAGGTGTCGCAGTGCTGTATGTTGGCGCCGCTACCGAAGTGGAAATGAAAGAGAAGAAAGACCGGGTGGATGATGCGCTGCACGCAACCCGTGCTGCGGTGGAAGAAGGTATTGTTCCCGGCGGCGGCGTTGCTTTTATAAGAGCGGCACAAACCTTACAAAATATCAAAGGTTCCGGCGAAGACGAAAATACCGGTATCGCCATTGTTAAACGTGCGCTTGAAGAACCGCTCAGGCAAATCGTTGCGAACAGCGGTTTGGAAGGAAGTATCATCGTTCAAAAAGTAAAAGATGGCAGCGATGATTTTGGATACAATGCCCGTGCGGAACAATATGAACCATTATTGCTAGCTGGTGTAATTGATCCTACAAAAGTTGCACGGATCGCCATCGAAAATGCTGCCTCTATAGCCGGAATGTTGCTCACCACTGAATGTGTGGTAGCGGACAAGCCTAAGAGAGAAGAGCAGCCGGCAATGGCCGGCGCAGGGCTTGATTATTAATGCAGGTATCGCCGCTAACACAAAGACGTCGCCAATGGGCGGCGTCTTTTCATTGGTGGCAGACACTGCCGGCCCGGGCAAACGGAGGAGATCGTTTTTTCTTCTGACAAGGGAGAGACAACCATGACACTTATCACCGCAAACGGAATGGGTTTAATCGAGTTTGCCCTTATTCCCCACTTTGAAAATAAAAACCACTTTGATGCCTCCCTGACGAATGCGGAGAAGTGGGCCTCCAGGCTCTCCGTTCCGGTATACGCCATTGACGACGAGACCGCGATCAAAGTTAATGAGGGGTCAATTGAAGTCATCTCTGAGGGACAATGGAAGTTGTTTGGTCCGGACCAGGCCTGATGGCAGTTGCGTGTTTTGCGACTAAGGGAGAACGTACCGATGAAATCATCCTTTTTTTCATACACCTCGAAAAGATCTTGTAGCGAAGAGCCTTCCTGCGTCTTCACCATATAATTCTCTCCTCTTTTATATCCGGTTCTACCGGTTAATAGTTATGTTGGAACAGTTTTTGATCACTTTAGATGACAGCTTCACTGAAAATATTTTCTAACTTCCAACTAACGGTTATGGTCAGGCTATCACTTCCCTTGTTTTTGATTTTTTTATTGAGTTGTAGCAGGTCCGGTTCAAACAAACCATACTCAAAAAGCGCCGGCGGTAGCATTGCCAGGACAGAAGTTGGCCCAACACCTTCAACAAAAAACGCTGCCGATACTTTAACATGGCTGGAAAGTATTGACAGGGCCAATGCAAAAACAATTGCGAGAGACGACAGCAACAATATTCAAAAAGCAACTATTTTCCAGGATAACGGTCTGATGCAGCTCACAGCAAACATGCGACTGGACTACAGGATTTTTGGCTATGACAAGCCGGACAGCAAATCAAAAAAAATGATGTTGCTTTCTATTTTTACAAATGATGTGGATGGAAATCCTTTTAATTGCCAGTTCGGAGCTTACTATCAAACCAGCGACATGCCTGGCATGAAACTTATATACGTCGCCTCTGAAGGAGATTTCGTTAAAGCAAACATTTTTAAAAATGAAACGCTTGAGGGCACTGTTTATTTTGAGAAAAAATGGATCAGGTTTATGAAATAAAAAGGGAGTGAATGCTTACCTGGGTCATTTGAGTGATGCGACTGTTGATCTAAACATTATGCGCGTGCACTTTCACGTGAGGATCACTCGAAATAGCAATATGACCAGGAATGGAACAATTATTTATTTCATCTCTTCAACCATTTTTCAACCTCTTTCAACCCTAATGCATTCCACGTCATGTCCTTAGTCAATCCACCTTTACGCGCTGCCGAGACGCCCCAGCGGATGTTGTCAATCTCGCCAATGCTGTGCGCATCCGGGTTAACCGAAAGCATCACACCTTTACTAAGCGCATACGGGATCTGCGACCAGTCCATGTCCAGCCGGTAAGGATTGGCATTGAGTTCGATCACCACACCATTGGCCGCACACGCATCGATCACTTTTTTAAAATCAACCGGGTAACCCGGACGGATCAAAAGTTGCCGGCCGGTCATGTGACCAAGAATAGTGGTAAAGGGATTTTCAATCGCCCTGATCAATCGCTTCGTGGCTTTTTGCTGGTCCATCTTTAATTGCTGGTGAACAGAAATGATGACCATGTCAAATTGCCCCAGCAAGCCTGGATTATAATCCAATTCACCGGAAACAAGAATATCGCACTCGATGCTTTTGAAAATTTTAAAAGGCTTCATTTTTTTATTGAGCTCGTCAATCGCGGCAAGCTGTTCAACCACTTCTTTCTCTTTTAAACCGCCTGCATAATGCGCATTCTTGGAATGATCGGAAATCACGCAGTATTCAAATCCTTTTTTCTTGCAGGCACCCGCAAAGACGCAAGGCTGTCCACGCCATCGCTCCAGTCAGTATGGTTGTGCACCACGCCTTTAATATCTTCCCAAACAATCAAATCTTCTTCCTTGCCCTTGTAATTCCACTCGGCCACATCTTCCCTCATTTCAGGAACAATAAACGGAAGCCCTGCCTTTTTATAAATCGCATTTTCCGACAACAGCTTTGCAGATCCTTTAATGTTGGACAACACCTTTTTTATGTGTTCGTTATTCCCCGTCCTCGTAAATAATTCCAGCGCATATTTTTCTTTGGTGGTATGATAAATGACGACAGGCACTTCATCAATTGTATGTGCTTTTGTCTTCGATGCTTTTTGTTCACCAATGATCAACAATCGTTTCACCGCCTTAGCGGTGAATTGATCTACCGGTATTGCCGTCACCATCTCAATGCATTCAACCGTCAAGGACTGCCTCCTGGTCGCGCCACACAAGTCCAATAACGCGGTTTTAAAAATAGCCCGCAACGAAACCACCAAATCAACCGCCACGTCCGCGACACTCGCGTAATGAAAATGCGTACGGCTTTCATGCAGGGCTTCAATGGCCGCCACAATATTTTGTTGCGTTTTGATACCGAATCCCGGCAGAGACAATTTGTGTTCCTTACAAGCTTCCAGCAATGCTTCCATATTGTCAATCTTCGCCATATGCCAGAGATCGTGTAATTTTTTCCCACCCAACCCTTTGATGCGCATCATCTCAAAAAGCCCGGAGGGGGTGAGCTGAATGAGTTCATTCAATGCCTCGGGCATATCGGCTTTACTAAATGCCCTCAGCACCTTGATCACTTCCGCCTTAAAACTTGCGCTAAGCGCCTTAGGAGGCATGCTCAATACTTCCTGGTCAAGATGGCGGATACGGTAAGCCGCCCCTGATAGCAGGTGAGCTAGTCTTGTGTCTTTTCCATGCAGGAGCAGCAGTTGCGCATACAAATTCAATTGACGGCTTATTTCGCGGTTGGATACCATAGGGAGCTCATTCAAACAATTATGCCAATGCCTGCGGAACAGCCCGTGGCGCGAATTTTGAATGAATAACGTACCCTTCAACTCTTCTGCGTAGCATTTATTCATGGTAAAAAAATGGATCATGCCCTGATACAACGGAGACTTTCCTCCTTCTTATAAAAATCAACCGGTAAACATCCGCAACAAGGCAACAGAAATTGCCAATGAACTCCTTTTGCATGGCGCAGCAGAAGGCATTGCGATCGCAACGGGTCTCAAACGGGCAAGGGAATATTTTAATAAAGCAACGGACGCCAAAAAATCAAAATCATCTAAATAAAAACAAGCGTTATGACAGACGACAAATCAAAAACAGGCGGCCAGGACCGCAGCCGCGTATCAGCGAACGAAGATTACGAGATACAATACCTGCAAAAGAAGTTCAACTGCTCGAGGGAGGAAGTAATGGCGGCGATAAAAGCGGTGGGCAATAACCGCGACGCTGTAGAGGCGTATTTGTCAAAGAAAAAATAAACCTGGCAATCATGATTCAAATGACGATGCCAAAAGAAGCCGTCATCACCATTGATTTTTTGGCGGGCAAATATTCGAGGATGGTACAGCTGTTCCAACCCTTGGTTTACCGTGATGGCAACGCCTATTGCTCTGTGCTGGGCCCCAATCCCCAGGAAGGCATCACAGGCTGCGGCGCCTCGCCGGGCGAAGCATTGGCGGATTGGGAAGATCACTTGCGAAAACGAATGAAACAAATCAAAGACAAGCCCGAAAACGAGGCGGATGCCTACGTATTGGACAAGCTGTCCGGGTCAACCGAAGTGCTATGGTGAAAAAGAAAAACGACATGCCCGCGCACATTGCACCCATGCTGTGCACCCTTGTGAACACGGCTTCCACAACCGGCGATTATTTGTTTGAGCTCAAATGGGATGGGTACCGGATCGTGTCGTTTGCCAACAATGGTAAAGTTAGGATGGACTCTCGAAGCGGGCTGGACTATACCGGCAAATACCCACCCATCGCTGCTGCCCTACAACAATTGAAACATGAGGTGATCATCGACGGTGAAGTGGTGGTATTTGATCATGAGGGTAAACCCAATTTCGATTTACTGCAAAAATACAATGGCCATAACACGCCTTCATCGATTATCTGGTATGTAACAACGAAACAACGTTATTATGGATGATCAATATAGGCTGCATCGATATCAATCCGTGGATGGCACGCACCGTCTATAGAAAGAGCAAAAGCCGAAGATGCATTACGCGCCAGTGAAACACTACTAAAGCGATTGCTCAAAACCAGGGATGAATTCATCGGCGTTGCTAGTCACGAGCTGAATACACCGGTGACCAGTTTGAAAATGTATGCCGAGATCGTGCGTGAGAAAATGGAAGAGGCTGGAGACAAAGACAACGCCGGATTGCTCACGCGTTTGAACGCGCAGATCGAACGGCTAAGCCTGCTGATCACCCTGCTGCTCAATACCACGCGAATAGCTGAAGGCAAGCTGCAGTTGCACAAAGAAAAGATCGATGTGAACAGGTTGATCCGGGAAAGAGCCGAAGACGTTGGCAGGACTTCAAATCATACGATAGAAATTTTACTGGATGAAGTGCCACCCGTATATGCAGATCAGGAACGTATTGGCCAGGTGATCACAAACCTCCTTTCCAATGCGATCAAATATTCTCCTAAAAAATCGCTTATCACTGTCCGCACATGGGTTAACAAAACAGCGGTTCATGTCAGTGTGCAGGATCGTGGCTATGGTATCCCGGAAAAAGACAAAAATAAAATATTCGAGCGTTTTTACCGCGTTACTGCAAATAACATGGATACTTATCCGGGTATGGGATTGGGCCTGTATATAACCATGCAAGTGATCGAAAGACATGGCGGAACAATCAGTGTGGAAAGCGAACTGGGCAAAGGCTCTGTCTTTTCATTCACATTGCCGGTTCAAAATAAACAACAATAAAAAAACGATCATATTGATTGAAGACAGTCCAACCGTACGCGAAGGCTCTCTCCTTGCGTTCCAATGGTATTTACAGGAGCGCTGACTTTGAAGACAACACGTCATAGTCTAGGTATTGACTCAACTGTCAATTAGAAGGTCGCTATGCAATCACATCAGACAATTGCTCAGTTTGCACAACCACTGGCATATTTTTCTCCCTGTCAAACCTTCTGCGTTGTCTTACCAGCTGTGCAAAGTTCTTCAACTCTGTCTTCAAAACTGCATATCCCATGTTTGAAAACACCACATCGTCCCTCAATGACACTTCATTTACCTTCATGCGAAGATTTCTGTAGGTTACGAGTTGCAAAAACTCTGTGTCGATAAGAAACCTGTCGATGGTAGTAGCAAGAAATGCCTTTTTACCAACTTCGTTAAAAGCTTTGATGCCCGATTGGGTATCATTGACGTATAATGAAAGGAAATTTCTATTGAGCCAGGAACATGCCTTGGAGATGAGCCATCTTTTCAATGGCAATTTCTTGTAGTAGGTGTGATTACGTTTTCCGGCAACAACTTCATAACCTTTTTCCAGGTCACGATACATTGTCAACAGATTTTCGTGCTCATACGGAAAATCAAAATCCGTGAGCACAACATAAGGTGCGGATGCGTTTTCAACGCCCGTTCGCAACGCATAGCCCTTACCCCGGTTCTCCGGGTAAGAAATAAAGGTAATAGACGGATCGGTTTCGGAGATCACCTCAAAAAGATTCAGTAATTCGGGCGTTTCAAAACCATCGTTTACGATAACGAATTCGATGCTTACTGACGACGGAAAAATTGATCTTGCCTTAACAACATCCTCCAAAAAACGATGGTGCCAGTTCGGGTTAGGTTTGTATAACGGCAGTACAAAACAGATATCTTTGCTACTCATTTAGTCATTTCTCCAGTTAAAGATTCTGTGCAATTTACCGTAATATTTATCTGAAAAGACCTTTATGGGATTTTTTTTTTGCAAATCATTAACAAATCATTGAGCAAGTTTTATAGGGGGCAAAATACCCCGATTATAACTGCGGTGAGCTCGCAGTGCAGCTATCGCCTATCAGGTACCTACGACGATAAAAATCGGGTACAAAATACCTGTAGTGGCAAAATTGAACCATTGATTCCGAGGAATACAAAAAGCACCGAGTCAGCATTTCAGGACCATAGATTTTCTTTGAAATTTATACCTTAGAATCGAAAAGCAAGTGCGATAGCTGAATGCGATTAGCAAATAAACTGCATAAGCCATATTTCACCACATTTGCCAACTGTACAACCACTACGGATAGCATTTCGTCTGTATAGGCACCGAGCCAGTAAATTCAACAAAAACGGCAATAGGAATGCTATTACTCACTATTCTTTCGATCATAATGGCAATTGGCCGCTGGCAGTCTGATGTAAAGCGTGGGTCGACGTGAATTTGTACGAACGTACATCTTAAATCGCAAACGTTTGCCCATTAGTGATAGGTCCGCTCAAGCATTTCTGAATTTATCAAATACATTTTCAACCTGAGAATAAGCATCGTTTTAGTGATGGCAACTTTATTTTCAATTGGTGCATCCGCATCCAGGCAATATCTTTTTGTTTCACGGGTTGATGGATCTCTACCCTTGCTAATGATGTGGTTGTGGCATTTAGTTTTCGACCTCCATAAATTTTATAAAGATGCCAGGTCAAGACACAAAATAAAAGCATCACCATCCCTCCCGTACCGATGGCTGTTTTTTTTCAAAAGGGTTGTACGCATCGAATGGTTTGTAATGAGGTACGTGCGTTAAATGAAGTTGGATTTTTTTGAGGATTTTTTTTTAAATGCCATTCCAATCACATTTCTACAGATCAATAGACAAAGACATGTATGGAAGTAGATGCATCACCTTGCAGAAGATAGGCAGGCAGTGACTGGTGAGTGAGAACTGGAGAAAATACGGTGAGGAAGGAAGCGGGTGAGTAATAATTTCCCATTTTGCAAACGTTCATTGGACAATAGCCGATGAACGTTTTTTTATTTCCCCAACCGTCTCCTCTTTGACATAGCCTTTTGCATCCTGCATTTGAGGGGAACAGTTATTGAAGAAATTCAACTATCCCCTCCTCTTTAGAAAATACATCTTCATTTAAAAACTTTTATTGTATGAAAAGAAAATTTTTCATGGGCATTTTATTGCCAATTACTATTGTATCGCTAGTTGTTACTACCTCAGGTTGTAAAGATTCTTCGTCGAACAATCAACCTTCAACGCAAGCAAGTAATGTAGGGAATGTGGTGGATCAAAATGCTGATCTAAGTGTGATGGATGCTGCATTGAAATCTGCCGGCGTATATAATACGCTAAACAGTTCGGGACAATACACACTCTTTGCTCCTACAGACTCTGCGTTCAAAGCAATGGGAATCACTGCAAGTAATGTTTCCACAATTCCCAATCTTGCCAACATTATTAAATATCACGTGCTTGGCATGAATGTACCGGCCAGTCAAATTGCCGCGGGCCCCGATGCCATGATGACTACACTCGGTGGTGATTCTATTTTTGTAACAAGAGGCACGACCGGAACTTTCATCAACGGAGTCAGAGTTACACAACCGGACATTGCTGCCGCCAACGGCGTGATACACAAAATCAATCACGTGCTGATGCCTGCCACCGGTAACTTGTCGACCACTTTACAAGCAGACACAACTTACTCATTGCTTTCAGCAGCAATAACGCGTGCAAGCACAGGCAATTCAAACATCAGTGCGTTGCTAAATGGCAAATCACCGTATTCAATATTCGCCCCAACAAATGCTGCCTTCAGAAGCGCAGGATATGCCAACGCCGCAGCGATCAACGCGGCTGATCCCAATACATTGGGGAAAATATTAAACTATCACTTACTCAATGGTCGCATGTTCACCTCTGACTTTACGAACGGCCAAAAACCAACAACGCTGGGTGGCGGAACGTTTTCAGTTGGCCTCAACAATAATAATTTCCAGGTAACGGGAAATGGTAATGGAGGAACAGCAAGCAACGTAACAACCTCAAATGGCATGGCAACAAATGGGGTGATGTATGGTATTGATAGAGTGATGACGCCATAATAAAAGTAACTGGTGAATCACTGAGTAATGACGAAAATGCAGAATGCCCAACCAAAATAAATAACGTTGGGCATTCTGCATTTTGCATTCAACCAGGTTATTCATTGAAACATCGATCTTCAATTCTTATAACTGAATTCCTTTTCACGTCAATGTTGATTCCTTTTTTATCTTTTATTCCGACGATAAACGGCTCGTTTAAGTACCGGACATTTTTCTATTGAGCATGCATCTTAAAAGTCACACTTATTCTTTCATCACTATTGTTCTACACAATATTTGAACGAATAATTTTTACACCAAAAAATTAAAATTCATTCCACTCAGTAATTACCGGTTTGAGGTTTTGTTGTGCAACAATGTCAACACCAGCGCCATGTTTCGGGGGGCTGCAAACAGGTTAATCCGTATTTCTTTTAGGGGCACATGTTTTATGGCTCAAGGCATCGAGAGTTTCCATTTTTGAAAAATTCAAAATCTATTTATTATGCCAGAAAGAAGAAGTTCCGGTGGTCGCGGATTCGCGTCCATGAACAGAGATGAAAGACGTCGCATAGCTCGTAAAGGCGGAGAATCAAGGGGCCGTCAAATGCACGAAGAATCGGGAGGCCGCGGCGGAGGTCGTTATGAAGATGATTATGAAGAAGATGACAGAAGACCATATGGCCGCTACCAGGAAGATGAAGACGAAGACTATGATGAAGATTACGATGAAGACTATGACGAGGATGAAGACGAAAATGAGGACGAATATGGTGGCCGCAGCAATTACGGACGCTATGGCGGAGAGGAAGACGAAGACGATAACTACAATGAAGATTACGACGAAGATGAAGATTACGATGAGGATGAAGATGAGGACGAAGATGAGTATCGTGGCCGCAGGGCATATGGCCGTTCAAGAGGCGACGAAGATGAAGATGAAGACAGGCGCAGCTACTCAGGTGGCAGAAGCCGCGGAAGATCAAGCTCCGGAAGGTCAAGCGCTGGCAGATCTTCTTCTTCGGGCCGTTCAGGATCAGGCAGAACAGGATCAGAAAGATCGTCTTCTTATGACAGAAGACACGACAATCCTGGCAGACCCCGCGAATCACAAGGGTCTTCACGTAATGGAAGATCATCTGGTTCTAATGGTGGCTCTTCTCGCTACGGTAGCAGTTCTTCTCGTTCCGGCGGCGGATCCTCAAGTTCCGGCAGATCTGCAGGATCAGGAAGATCATCAAGCTCTAACGGAAGATCGTCGTCAGGTTCAGGAAGATCATCCTCAAGCTCAGGAAGATCTTCTCAATCAAGATCAGGAGGATCGTCCAGGTCTGCTGGCTCATCCAGATCAGGAGGATCATCAAGCCGTTCAGGCAGATCTGGTTATGGAGGAAGAAGCAAATCAAGTTCTTCCAGCTCAGGATCCCGCTCCGGCTCAAGAAAGAGTTCTTCAAGATAATACGTAACGGTAAAAAGGGATAAAGCTTCTTAATTCGAAATTAAAAAGTAAAAAGTCAAAAGGGCATTCCGCGATTTTGACTTTTTACTTTTACCTGTTCCTTGATGGAACGCCATTTCTTTTTACTATTTTTTTATTTTTTAAACAAGGTTTATGAAAACGACCACTACGCCGATAACACAAAAGAGCAGCGGCTCTGCTGCCGGTGGTTCTACAGGTTCCGTTGACAAGTCTGCAAACGCGTCAGCGAAGACCACCACGACTTCATCATCTGATCAACAGGCAAAGGCTTCCGATCACCAGCCAAAGGAAAAAGATAGCCAGCCATCCATGCTCGAAACATTTTTTATCGCGCAACTCAATGATATATACGACGCAGAAAAACAATTGGTGAAGGCGCTGCCGCAAATGCAAGCCGCAGCAACGACCGAAGAGCTGGAAGCTGCATTTGAAAAGCATGCGCTGGAAACACAGCGTCATGTATCACGGCTTGAGAAAATTTTTAAGCAACTTGGGAAAACGCCTGAGTCTAAAACCTGTGAAGTAATGAAGGCGCTGATCAAAGAAGGCACCGAAGTAATCAACGAAACAAAAGAAGGCACAATGGCCAGGGATGCCGCTTTAATTATGGCGGCACAAAGGGTAGAACATTATGAAATAGCCACTTACGGCGCCCTGGTACAATTTGCCATTACCATGGAACTTGACAAGGTGGCTAACATGCTCGAAGATACACTTGATGAAGAAGAAGAAACAGACAGTGACCTGACCGACATTGCGGAAGAGTTCATCAACCTCGAAGCGGATGGAGAGCAGCAATACTCATGGCAAAGCGAGGCAGAAACAGAATAAAAAAATAGTGTCATTAACCTGGTGCCACCATTTTGGTGGCACTGCCGTTTGTGCGCTCTCCATTAATAAAATAATTTCGGGCAGGTATCAAATTTGAAGTTCAATGAACAGAAAAATAACGGCTTAACAAAAGAACCC
>Ga0318568_10000866_pt1 | contig 12509 bp, 8 predicted proteins | sample GRESIP088b5f21_FD_203690 | JGI IMG/M metagenome (GOLD analysis project Ga0318568, IMG submission 203690) | Tropical soil microbial communities from Luquillo Experimental Forest, Puerto Rico - GRE.SIPMG.088b5f21 | ecosystem: Environmental > Terrestrial > Soil > Tropical forest > Bulk soil...
CACATCCCCTGATAATTCTGGTTCTACTTATGGGATGCAATAAAAAAGGGGCCAGGATAAAAATCCAGCCCCGTTTTTAAAATCCAATATCCTATGAAAAACCGTTGTAAAAATACCAAATGCAATCCAAAAAAAAATACCCACAAGGGGGTATTTTTTTATTTATTCGTTATTTGTCTAACTTTCTTTAGTAAGACCACAGATCCTGCTCGTAATTAAAGATTTTCTCTTTAACGTTCTCGCCTTCCAGCAAACGCAGGATGTCATCTTTTACATAACCGCTGATGTACTGATCCATCGGGTTATCGATGGTGGATTTAATAATTCTGCTTGCAAACATACGGCTTTCGAAAAGCTCTTCCCAGCTCATTCTTGCACCATAGTTTTTACCATTGTAAGCTTCAAATTTAGCTAACATTGGACGTAAGTCAGGATAGTAAACCCAGAAGATTGGCGTCACGTCCCTGAATGAACCATCAGTATTTTTGATAGTTTTCAAAGGAGCGATACCTAAGATTCTTGTGTAAAGACGGGATGATTCTTTATCGAATACCACTTCTTCTTTGATCCAGTATTTTTCAACCGCTTCAGGGTCGAATTGTTCTACGATCACAGAATCTTTAGTGATACCTTTTGAACCGTCCGGATCTCTTGTCCAGTCAGGGATCTGTACAACTTTTGGTTTACCTACAAGTTGCTCGGTGATCTCTTTGATGGTGATTGGAGTAGTAAAACGATCATCAATAGCGCTGAAGGCAGTGATATCACCATTTTTAATGTTCGCCAGCAGAATGTTGATGAAACGCTGGTTACCATTATCGTCGTCAGCTTTGTAAACAAACGGAAGGTTCATTTTTTCGTGAACATCCAGTTCTCTCCAAACTCTCTGGCGATAAACCGCATCATCCTCACGGATATGCTCATACGCCAAAGGTGTTCTGTCTTTTACAAGGTTGCGTTCCACTGCGTTATCGTTGCGCAGCGATTTGCGAACCACAGGCAGATCCAACTGCGCCTCTGGAAGAGGTGCAGTCGTATCTTTAGCCGGCGCTGTATTAATAGCCGTTTGAGTATTATTCTTACTGGTTGTAGTTTTCTTCTTGGAAGAAGAAGCTGTTGTCGTCGTACGTTTTTTAGTAGTACGTTTCTTTGTAGCTTGTGCATCTGCAACATTTGTTGCCAATGCAATTACAACTGCTAACAAACTCAACCGGATGATGGATTTCTTCATAATCGTCTTTTCTATTATTTCAAGTTAAAGAAGATCCCAGGAAGTTCCCTTACTTTACCATCGGGACCTTTCACACGAATCTGATCAAAAAATATTGAGCTACCCGGAGTTGCACGTGTTACGATATCGGCAGCTTTACCACTCCAACGAGGACCTTCGTTTGCAGCGAATTGATATGTACCGAACGCACCACCGTTTGCACCTAATTGATAGCTGATTACATCAAATTTTACGTCGAACTCTGATTCCAGCAAACGTGCAAACATACCACCTGTAGCTTTGAACAACGCAGTTGAAATAGAACCGCCTTTGTTTGTACCAACCATTGCAGTTGGGTCAGGAAGGATTTTACAACGCATTGGGAAAGATGATGTTTTTCCGTCAACAGTTACTCTTACTTCAGCAGGACCAGCTTGTGTTGGTTTAGCAACATAACCGTCGCCACCTGTAGAAGAGATAGAACCGCCAGTGAACGAAACCTGCATTTTTTCTCTACCAGCAGAACCAGCAGATACTCTTAATGGGTTCTCAACACCAATGTACATTACGTTCATTTTTTCAAGGAACACAGAAGCGCCTGAAGGTTGACCAACTACATACTTAATAGTTTTAGTAGCTGTTCCTGTAGAACCGTCTGGCTTAGTATAGTTTACGTTTACTGTTACAGACTGCTCACCTGCACCACTTACTTGTTTTTTAAACACAGCCATGCCGTCAGCATTTAAAGGAACAACTGCGCCGTTGATAGTAACAGTAGGTTTAACATTTTTGCTATAAGCTCCGATACCTGCAGATACTTCAAGATCTTGTCCCGGCATCAGGTAAGTTGAATTCGTTCCAACCAAAGCCTGGAATTCGTCGAAGATAACTTTTACAGAACCAACTTTGCTTAAGCAGTAGTCAGCAACCTGAGATTCAGAATTCTTAACGTCATTCTGGAATTTGCTCAGAATTGTCAACGCAGCGATTGTTGGCGTCATGTGGAAGTAAGCCTGCGTCCAGCCATTGTTTGAGTTACCTGATTTAGAAGCAGGGATCGACAAATCTAAAGGCAATGTTTTAGTAAGTCTTTCTTTTTCTGCAGCCACATCTTTTTGTAATACTGGATCGTTCGCGAATTTGCTGGGATCAAGTACATTCAAAAGGTTAGCTTTAAACTCGGTCAACTTTTGTTGCAGTTTAGGACCTTCGCCTTTCGTATCGAACAATCTTGAAGGAGCGTCGATATTGTCTTCTTTAAATTCTTCAACACCATCCTGCATGTGCAAACCAGATTCTTGTTTCAAAGTAGTCTTAAGGTTATCCAGGTAACTGCTCATATCAGCAGCTAACTTTTGCGCCTCAAGTGCAACTGGTTGCCACTTTTTCGCATTTTCAGCAGTTTGCGGATCCTTTGCCAATGCATCGAATGAAGAATAGACTGCCTTGTTTTTATCATCGATAACTCCGTTAGCGGTAGTTATACTGTTGTTTACGGTTCTGAAGGCATTCAGGATCTCCGCTGATACGTTCAGTGCCAGCAATGCTGTAAGCACCAAATACATCATGTTGATCATCTTCTGCCTGGGCTCTTTAGGTAAAGCCATGGATAATGATTTTAAAAATTAGTAATCCTGTTTAAAATACACTCTATGTTAATAATATAAGGGAGATTGTTTTAATTATCTGCCTTGCATTGCGCTTAACATGTTACCATAAACCTGGTTAAGGTTGCTAAGGTTTTTCGCCAACAATGAAATTTGGTCCTGAGTTTTCTTAGCATCTTCTACGCTACCAGACATAGCTTGAGAAGCCTTAGACAAGTTGCTGTAGAAAGCGTTCATTGCTTTCAGGTGGTTGTTGGTATCTTGTAATTCTAATTCGTAAATAGTGTTCAAAGAAGACAAGTTTTTAGTCAACACCTGCACTTGACCGTGGAACTGTTTTGTAGACTCAGAAGCTTCGTTGAAAGACTGCATCGTAGCAGCAGATTTCAAGTAAGCATCTTTCATGCTACCCAAAGCCGCAGAAGCTTCTTTAGTTTTTACAGCGTAGTCGCTTGTAGCAGTAACTACATCGCTAGCATCTTTAATTTGATTTACTGTAGTACCTAATTTGTTGAAGCTTTCACCCAGTTTTTTCAAGTTAGCAGGAGTGATGTCAGCTTCTTGCATCATTTTGTCCAAACCTTGCAAAGCAGGGTTACCGGAAGTACCGCCAGCCATTTTAGGCAGCGCCTCAGCAAGAGCACTCATTTCGCTACCCGGAGGTGGTAAGAATGCATACACGATAAAGATCAAAGCTTCTGTCAAAAGACCTACTGTTAACATGAAGTCTGCAATTGGCTTGTGCAGGATTTTTGCCCAAGCTCCAAAGATTACAACTGCTGCACCCACGCACACAATTACGTTTACTATTCTTTCTGTTGATTTTGATGCTCCCGCCATAATATTTTAATTTTTAAGGTTTAATTTTAAAATGGGTTTAGGAATATTGATTTTAATTATTAACGTGTTCTTGTTACGAAAATTTTGTAAATACTATTTTTTATTTATTTACGACCTTGTAATGGTGGAAGGTCAATCAAGCAACGGAATCCGATGTAAGATTTAGTTGTATCCTGGTACTCGTAAGCACGTGTACCGGTTTGAAGGAAGTAACCAACATCTTTCCAGCTACCACCGCGGATTACTTTACGTTTCATACGTGGAGGATCTGAATCTTTCGCGTTGTAACGGATATCCGGGTTCATATCGTGTTGGAAGTTGTATCCACCTTCATAATATAAAGAAGAAGTCCACTCTGCTACGTTACCTGCCATGTTGTACAAACCGAAGTCGTTAGGCCAGTAAGCGTCTGCACGTACAGTGTAGAAACCACCATCTTCAGGATAGTTACCGCGACCTGGTTTAAAGTTTGCCAGCAAACAACCTTTTTTGTTTCTCAGGTAATAGTTACCCCAAGGGAACATAGATTGTGAACGGCCGCCTCTTGCTGCATATTCCCACTCAGCTTCTGTTGGAAGTCTGAAGTCAGATTCAGTAGCTCTGTTTTTAGACTGAAGGAATCCGTTCAGGTACATAGTGCGCCATTCGCAGAAAGCTGTGGCTTGTACCCAACTAACGCCCACAACTGGATAGTTGCCAAACGCAGGGTGAGAGTAATAACGTTTTGTCATTGGTTCGTTGTAAGAATAAGAGAAGTCTCTTATCCAAACCAATGTATCAGGATAGATTCTGATATCTTTTTTAACGATGAATTGAGAACGAGGTCTGCCGGCATTTTCGCGACGTGCGGCTTCCTTCGTGTCAAATGTTTCTGAGTGGAAGATCAGCTTCGAAGCATCAATTTCCTTCTTACCGAAAATGCGGTTTTCGGGAGTAACGATCATTTGATCGATTTTTTCAATCGTCGCTTTATCGTTCCATTTGATGGTTTTAGCTTTCGCCCAATCAATGTGTTCTGTACCGTCATTCTTATCCTGCTTTACAAAACCCATGAGTTTTGCAGCAGTAGAATCACGTACCCAGTTGGTAAACTGGCGATACTCATTGTTGGTAATCTCAGTGGCATCCATCCAGAAGCCATTGATTGAAATTTGTTTGTTACGCGCAGTGTAAGCGTAGTTTATATCCTCATCGCTAGGACCCATGTGGAAGGTTCCCGGTGGAATATAAACCATTCCCGGTGGTTTTGGCATTATATACTTACTGCCTGGGGCTACGCCATGTAACTGACCATCATTAGGCAATCCGCCTTTTGACTTTCCAGCTTTCCCGCAACTCGCCAGCATAGACACTGCCGCAAGTGCCATTACAGTGGTAAGGTTTCTCATTTTCATAACATTAAAGGGTATTGGGCAAAAATAATATTTTGTCAACATCTCTTTTAAAAGTTTATTTTTTATTTAAAAAAACTTTCATGCAGAAAGTAAGAAACGACAACTACTATTATTTTATTGTTTCAAGGCCCAAAAAAAGACAATGATTTTTTACAATTGCTTTAACAGTAAATCTACGTTGTTCACCGGTTCGCTGCAGGAATAATTTTTACAATGAAATATCAAAGGTTGGCTAGCAACCGGTTTTCCAGATAATAGCGGGAATGAATTATTTTCCTGGGAGGCAGATTGGAATACTTTGTAAGGTATAAAATTAGCCAAAATCTCCCTTCTGACGTCATCCACAAATTCACCAGTTACCACTATTTCCCTTGTTCCCTCCACCAGCTCCAAAATCAAATTACACCACACACCAAAGGACGTTGGGTAGTTTTCGCACATCTTGACTAAGGTACCCACAGCCTTATTGCATCTTTCATGCCACAATTGAACGTCAAAAATGACAGAGAGATAATAAAGATTAGAAACCATCACAGCATTGCCGGAGGGGACAGCACCATCATATATTTCTTTTTTTCTTACTATGATATCTTTCTGCTGACTGCCAGTAAAATAGAACAAGCCTGTTACCTCTTCACTGAAATTATCCAGTGCATGTTCGGTCAATTCCTTTGCCTTCACCAGGTATGATGTGTCGCCGGTGATCTCCTGCAGACTGATTAAAGCCTGTATCAGGTAAGCATAGTCATCCAGGAATGCTGAAATCTTCGCCTCGCCATTTTTGTAAGTGTGGAATAAACTTTCATTTTGGGAAAATGTTCGCAATAAAAAGTTAATATTTTTTAAAGCCAGTTCCCTGTATTCTTCTCTTCCGGTTGCGGCATATATCTTACAGCAAGCGGTGTTCATAAGGGCGTTCCAATTCAACAATATTTTATCATCCAGCCCAGGTCTTACTCGTTTTTCTCTCTCTTTTAAAAGTCTTGCCCTCCCCGCTTTCAATTTTTCTTTTAAAATGGGAAGGTCAATTTTATAGTTCCGTGAAAATTCATCTACAGATGTTTTCATTCTCAGAATACTTGTATGTTCCCAGTTACCCGTTTCCGTTACATCATAAAATTTGCAAAACAGCTCTGCATCTTCATCCAGGATATCTTCCACTTCTTTCTTTGACCACACATAAAACTTTCCTTCCTCTCCCTCACTGTCAGCATCAAGCGCAGCATAGAAACCATTTTCCGGAGACAACAACTCGCGATTGATGAACTCCATTGTATGATCAATCGTTTCTTTATACAAATCATTTTTGGTTAGCTGGTATGCATCTGCCATTGTGATTAAAAGCAAAGCATTATCATAAAGCATTTTTTCAAAATGAGGAGCCAGCCATTCAGCATCTGTCGAATATCGCGCAAAGCCGCCACCCAGCTGGTCATATAGGCCTCCATAGATCATTTTGTCAAGGCTCAGCAATGCTTGTTTTAAAGCCGTTTCATCTTTGTAGAAATGATAATACTTCAGTAAATATTGAATGCTGAATGTTTGGGGAAATTTAGGAGCTTTTCCAAAGCCGCCTTCTTGCGTGTCGGCCTGTTTCATGATGTTGGTGAAAATTGCGGCCGCTTTTTCGTGCGTGAAATTTTGTTCTGCTTTGTCGTGCCCAAATGAATTGGATTGTTCTATGTATCCTGTAAGAGTATCCGCTTGTTGCAGCACTTCCTGGCGTTTGTTGTGCCACGCATTTGCCACGCCGTGCAACACGTCTGTCCATGAGGGCCTGTTGTAATGTTGCTGCGGGGGATAATAAGTGCCCCCGTAAAAAGGTTTCCTGTCGGGCGTAAGAAAAACATTGAGCGGCCAGCCGCCACTGCCGGTCATTGCCTGTACCGCATCCATGTACACCTGATCAATATCCGGCCGTTCTTCACGGTCGATTTTTATATTGACGAAATACTCGTTCATGATGGCAGCCGTCTCTTCATTTTCGAAACTTTCTTTTTCCATTACGTGGCACCAGTGGCATGCTGAATAACCAATGCTGACAAGGATCGGTTTGTTTTCATCTTTTGCTTTTTGCAAAGCGGTATCGCCCCATGGAAACCACTCAACGGGGTTGTAAGCGTGCTGCAGTAGATAAGGACTTGTTTCTGTTGCGAGATGATTAGGCTTGCTCATGGTGACAAAAGTAATGAAGTGTGAGCTATGGACTTTGAAGTATGAAGTATGGAGACTCATCGACGTTCATATTTCATACTTCAAAGTCCATAGTTCCTACTTCACATTCTGTGCCGCATAAAAAAAGGCAACCGTTTCAGATTGCCTTTCAGTTTCTTTTATCAGAAGACTTTATTTTTCCGCTTTGATGGATCTCAAATACATATCCAGTGCAGCTACCATTGAAGGAGCTTGTGGTTGTGGCGCTTTGATGGTGAGCTCTAATCCTGCCTCTTCAATTGCTTTGTAAGTATTGCTTCCAAATGCACCTATCTTCGTGCCGTTCTGTTTGTATTTGGGTAAGTTATCAAATAAGCTTTTTACGCCGCTTGGAGTGAAAAAGCAAATGATATCGTACTCAGTTTTTGTCAAAATTTCCTTCACATCACTACTGATGGTGCGGTACATGAATGGAGTAGCAAACTCGCACTTATTAGCTTTCAGCCAACCCACAATTTCATTATCCTGCTGATTCTCGGAACATGGGTACAAAAACTTCTCGTTTTCCTTGTGCTTGTTTATAACATCAAACAGGCTTTTATTTGTACCATCTGCACCATAAAAGACTTTTCTTTTACGGTACAATATAAATTTTTGCAAATACAAAGCCACAGCCTCAGTTATACAGAAGTATTTTGTGTCCTGTGATACGTTCACCTTCATTTCTTCACAGATCCTGAAAAAATGATCAATTGCGTTGCGGCTCGTAAAAATCACTGCCGTATATGCTGCAATGTCAATTTTCTGCTTACGGAAATCTTTTGCCGGAATTCCTTCCAGCACAATAAATGGAACGAAATCCAACTCTACATTAAATTTCCTTTCCAATTCAAAATAAGGAGACTTTTCAGTTTCCGGCCTGGGTTGGGTGATTAAAATCTTCTGAACAGTTTTAGCAGATGTAGCTGCTTTACCCCCGTTTTTTACCATATGACGCGTGCTATGGTTTAGCTAAAATTATACTGTTTTTTCAAAAAAATTTAACAACACCTTGTAAATCAGTAAAAGAGGTGCTATCTCGAATGCGCAAAGGTAAAGAAAAAAGTGAATCTGTTTCACTTTTATTTCACTTCTAATTGGCCCGAAAGACGCAAGGTATCTATAAACCAATGCAATAACGATGAGGATAAATGAAATTGTCACCCAAATATCTGCTTCGGCGCTTTGGAAAGCGATCAATATTACAAGAGGCAATAGAAATAAGGCGAGTATTTTATTGATCAGGAAAACAATAAAAATATAGGTATTTGCTGCCGCTTTTAAATTAAATACCCAGCCCGTAAACTTCAACACGAGGAACTTGAAGAAATAAATAATGCTAATAATAACGGAAGTATAAAACACCAATAACCAGAAATTTACTTCTGTAAACTGATTGTAATACCTCAACAGAAAAGAGGCAAATGTGCCGGCAACGAGCACAAAAAAGATGTTCAATAACAGTGAAGGCAAAGGCGTTTGGGATAATTGCTCCCTGATTTGCTTTTGCTTTAACGATGCCCTGAACATAACGGTGAATAAATTCTGCATGTATTTCGCAAAAACAACTCTCACCAGGGCGAAGAAAAGAATGATCAATACCAGCAGGTAAAATTGATCTTCCTTATGATCGTGATGTTTTACCTGGATCCTGGGTAAAACCGGATTTCCAAAAAAATTATAGTACCTGTTTTGCGCCAACACTCCACCGTAATTAAAGTAAACAGTGGCAGTGTCTTCCGCAGTAACAGTTTTGACAACCGGCGCAACAGAGTCTTTTACTGGCTGAATGGAATCCTTTACCGGTTGGGCAGAATCTTTTTTTACAAGGAGCAGTTCGGCTTTTTTCGCTGAATCAATGATTGGCTTCTTTACCGCGGGCCTTGGCTTTTTTACAACCGGTTTAGCTGTATCAACAGTTTGCTGCTGCCCGGCCGGCGCCTGGGATATCGCAGAATCATTTCCACTTTGGGCAGTAGCTTTTTGGATGAATGAGGACAGGACAAAAAACAGTAGTAAAAAATATTTCACAAAAACTGATTGGTTGTGTACAAAAATAAGGGAGGCGATTAAGAATTAGGAATTAAGAATTAAGAATTCTTCAAATGTGGCATTTTAGACGAAATATCAACCACGCCTATCCTTGAAATAATTAACTGTCCGGCATTCAATCATGGATGTTACACCCGGAACAATTCCCAATTCCTAATTGACTAGAAATAGGTCACATACCCCAAATGTATCTTCGACTGTCTTGCATTAAACTTCAGGTCGTTGCGTTTGCCGGCAGCGAAGGAAATATTGAAAAGGCCGGCGGTGGTTTCAAAGGCAAGACCAATGCCTGCCCCGATGAAAGTGTTGGACGTATTGGCGTAGATGCTTTTGTTGGCTGCCCATGCGGCGTCCACAAAGGAGAACAGGTAAGAGTTTTGCGCGATCAAAAATCTATACTCAACTGTTCCAACGGTATATTGAGAGGCATAGATGCTTTCTTCATCGAAACCGCGCAGCAATTTATAACCGCCAATCTGGAACAATTCGTTACGGTAAATGGACGGACTTTGCAGCCAGCCAATGTTCGCCCCGAGCTTTACTGTAGAACTGCGCTGAATAGGGAAAAAGTGCGCCACATCTACTTTGATCTTAAACTGATAGGAGTTTAACTTAACGGTGTCATATAATGATTCGTAAGAAAAATTGGGATCGCTCAGTTTTACAATGCTGTTATTTTTCCGGATGGTTCTTGTTCCGGCAGTTAGAAGGACATGCAATTCGTTTCCCCTCCTTGGATTGTACCGATAGTTTGTCCTGAACAGTTCATAGTCGACCCCAAGATTATTGATGGTTTCATCTATTTCGTTGGGCAGTGTCTTACTTTCTTTAATGGCGTTTGTATCGAGATCCAGGAGGTTTGTTCTGAAGCTTTGGAAAAATACTCTTCCTGTTTGCGATGCAGACAATGAATATTGCACGCCGACAACAAAATTGATGTTAATATATGAAGAGTCTTTTTTCAACAGATCAAATCCCAGGTTAAGTCCGAATGGGCTTTTTAAAATAAACGGCTGCTGATAAGCAAGATTAAGTCTTGGCGACTTGACCTGCAATTGCTGCCAGTTTAAACCAATTGTTTCGCCAGATCCCAAGGCATTGCGCAGATTAATATTGGCCTCCCCGGTTACCAACAATTTATTATCGTTTTGGTCGCTTGAGGGCTGCAAACCAATCAACGCATTTATCTGGCTTGCCTTTTTCTGTTTCAAATAAAGATTAACCACTGCTCCGGCGCTTACCATGGTCATGTCCCAGGGTTTTTCTTCCTGCAGGAAAGTTAATTCACGCAATCTTGTGCTGACCTTTTGAAGGGTCGATTTTGAGTAAGGGCTGTTATTTGGAATGCCTAAATAGCGTTGCAAAAAATTGCTGGATATTTTCACGTTGCCATATACCCGAATACTATCAATCTTGTATAGCGGCCCCTTGTCTACTTTAAGGCTGGCGTAAAATTTACTCTCTTCGTAACCCACGCTGTCAAGCTGCACTTTTGCAAAGGGATGCCCGTTGTTTTCAAAGTAGTCGAGGATCCTTTGCTCCAATTGTTGAAGTTGGGTGATGTTGAGTGGTTTATTAAAATAGAGTTTTGAGTTCCAGCCAATCTGATCCATCATTTTAGCATCAACGGAAGTAATGTCTACGTACGCCAGTTGATAGCGTTCACCCAGAAATAAATGAACGGTTGCAAAGGTGGAATCTAAATGCAGACTATCTACTGAAGCGGCGGCATAGCCCTTTTCCTGTAATTTTTGCGGAAGCTGATTAACATAGTCAATGCAAATCTGGCGACTGGCAAAGCTTTCCTGCAATCGCAGGGATTTGATCATATTTTCATCCTTATCTACCGGCACAATGTGTAGCGCATATTGCGCCTGCGCGGAGCAATATGCCGTTATGCAAACAGCGAGCAGAATGAATTTAATATAACCTTGTAACTTTGGCATTCGTTTTAGGAGTTGTTCGTTAGTTGTTAGGCGCTATGTGACTCGTCGCAGAACTAACTACTGCGTTCGACTTGGCAAAGACTTATTTAAAAGTCTAACAACAAACAACTGATCTCATTTACAATATTCAAAAATTTTTTCCGTATGGCAGGCATTTATATTCATATTCCTTTTTGTAAGAAAGCCTGCCACTATTGTAATTTTCATTTCTCTACATCACTGCAATTAAAACCGGCATTTGTAGATGCAATCGTAAAGGAAATAACGTTACGCAAAGATTATCTTGCAAACGAAAAAATAAACACGATTTATTTTGGCGGCGGCACGCCAAGTTTGTTGTCTGCAGATGAGTTGAACAGCATCTTTACCGCGTTGTATGAAAACTTCTCCATTAACGATAACATTGAAATAACGCTGGAAACAAACCCGGATGATATCAACGCTGAAAGTTTGCAGGTTTGGAAAAATGCTGGGATCAACAGATTGAGCATCGGCATACAATCTTTTTTTGAAGAAGATCTTCAGTGGATGAACAGGGCGCATAATGCAACGCAGGCAAAGCAATCGATTTTGCTGGCGCAGCAGGCAGGCATTCACAATATTACAATTGATCTTATTTACGGAACACCAACGCTTACAAATGAAAAATGGCAACAGAATGTACAAACGGCCATCGATCTGAATATTCCGCATCTCTCCTGTTATGCGCTGACTGTAGAGCCCAAAACAGCATTGGAGAAAATGATAGAACAGAAGAAGTTGCAGGATGTAAACCAGGACCTTCAATCGCAGCAGTTTCTTGATTTGATGAAATGGCTCGCTGATGCAGGATTTGAGCACTACGAAATTTCCAACTTTGCGAAAAAGGGATTCAGGAGCCAGCATAACTCGTCTTACTGGCGCGGCGAAAAATACCTTGGGCTTGGTCCGTCTGCGCATTCTTTTGATGGTATTTCACGCCAGTGGAACATTGCCAATAATCCTTTGTACATTAAAAAAATCGCCGGGGGTGAGAATTTCTTCGAAGGTGAAACGTTGACGCCAACTCAGCAATTGAACGAATATATCATGACGGCTTTGCGTACCGTGGAAGGGATTGACCTGGCAATGGTTAAAAATCATTTTGGCGAAAAAGCTGCTAACGAAATCAGCGCGGGCATTCAAAAATATGTCAGTGCAGGCAAAGCTGTTTTCCAGGATAATTTCATTCGCTTAACGCACGAAGGAAAATTGTTTGCGGATGGCATTGCGTCGGATTTATTTGTTG
>Ga0318568_10000867_pt1 | contig 12503 bp, 5 predicted proteins | sample GRESIP088b5f21_FD_203690 | JGI IMG/M metagenome (GOLD analysis project Ga0318568, IMG submission 203690) | Tropical soil microbial communities from Luquillo Experimental Forest, Puerto Rico - GRE.SIPMG.088b5f21 | ecosystem: Environmental > Terrestrial > Soil > Tropical forest > Bulk soil...
GCGTTTACATTTGCGGGCGGACGGTTAAGGTCGGTATGAAAGCGGGGGCCGGGGGACTGCGGACGGGCTCATAACGCGCGCGCTCTCTAGCGCTCAATCCTTGAGTATTCGGTGTGAGTGGTACTCATAAGACAGAAGGAGCGAGTTGCTGAATGTGCAGCGCACCACCACCTGATAAGCACGTCGGAAATCATGAATTCCCTCGCGGGCGAAGGCTTCCCACAGATGCTTCAATGATCCCGAAGAAGCGAAGAACTCTGCAGCGCCCTGCGTGCCGGCCGATGTGATACCCGAAAAAATGATCATGCCAAGCGGCCCGCGATCCGATTCCCGGGTATTCATCACCGTTACCAATCCATAGACATCGCGGAAGTCGCCGTTCGCGCCTTTTTCGGGAATGATATTCTGGCCGTTGGCCCGGTCGCGGATAATGAAATCTCTGGCGGACGGCTCGTACTCTACCAGTAGCGGAGCCTTTTCCATGCTGCGGGTAATGGCATCGCTGTCGACGGGAGCGCCAAACAGGATGGCGCTTTCTACGGGTCCAAGATGAACGTCGTATCGCATGCCAAAATTGAGCGTGAAGCGCCTACCCTGGACGGCTCGATGATCGTCATCAGCCGGCAGCAGTACGATGCAATCGTGGCGGCCTTCGGCGGATCAACCCGCTGAAACCGATCCGCCGAAAAGGAAAACCGATTATGCAGAAACCAATCTTCGGACTCGCGCTAATGGCAGTTCTGCCCTGTGCCGCTGCGGACTGGCGCCCGGCCGAGAATACATTGACAACGCCTTGGACGGCGCAAGTCCGTCCCGATGCGGTTCTCCCCGAGTATCCGCGGCCCCAAATGGTCCGCGCCTCGTGGACCAATCTCAACGGACTGTGGGACTACGCCCTCACCAATAAGGAAGCGCGGCCCACTACTTACGACGGCTCCATTCTGGTTCCCTTCCCCATCGAATCGGCCCTTTCCGGAGTGAAGCGTCCGGTAAGTTCCGGGCAGCAGCTCTGGTATCGGCGCACATTCAACGCACCGGAGCTGAACGGAGGCAGGCTGCTGCTCCACTTCGGAGCGGTGGACTGGCGGACTCGTGTCTACGTGAACGGAGCCGCCGTAGGAGAACATCAGGGCGGCTACGACGCGTTTACCTGCGACATTACCAAGGCGCTCAAGCCCTCCGGTCCACAGGAACTCGTGTTAGCTGTGTGGGATCCGGCAGACAGCGGCCTGCAGCCCCGCGGCAAGCAGGTCTCCACACCGAAGGGTATCTGGTACACCTCGGTAACCGGCATCTGGCAGACAGTCTGGATGGAACGCGTTCCACTCGCCTACATCAACCGGCTCGCTCTGACGCCTGATCCGGATCGCGCCCGGCTTTCGATTCGCGTTGAAACCTTCGCCCCGGAACAGTTCACCGCCGTGGTGCGGCTGAACGGCAAGGAAGTGAGCCGGGTGAGCGGTATCGCCAACGTCGAGACCTCGATTCCGATCGCCCAGCCGCAACTCTGGTCGCCGGACTCTCCCACACTCTACGACCTGGAAGTCTCCCTCGCCTCTGGCGACACCGTAAAAAGCTATTTCGGAATGCGCAAGATTGAACTGCGCAAAGACACTGCTGGCTTGAACCGGCTGTTTCTGAACGGAGCGTCCCTGTTTCAGATCGGCCCGCTCGACCAGGGATGGTGGCCGGATGGACTGTACACCGCGCCGACCGACGAAGCGTTGCGCAGCGACATCGAAGCACTCAAAAAGCTCGGCTTCAACATGATGCGCAAGCATGTCAAAGTAGAGCCGGCACGCTTCTATTACTGGTGCGACCGTCTGGGGCTGATGGTCTGGCAGGACATGCCTAGCGCGACAACCGGCGATCCCCTGACCAAGATCCCGCGCGGCAGCGCTTTCGATGGAGTCCTCGATCCGGTCTCGACTGCCGAATTCGAGCGCGAACTGCGCTCGATGATGCGCAATCTTGGCAACGCTCCCAGCATCGTGGCCTGGGTGCCGTTCAATGAAGGCTGGGGGCAGCACGACACCAATGAAATTCTGGACATGGTGCGGCGTCTCGACCCGTCCCGCCTGGTGGACGGTCCCAGCGGATGGGAGGACCGGGGCTACGGCGACATGAAAGACATGCACGCCTATCCGGGACCGGATATGTTCCCTGTAATGGAAGGACGCGCTAGCGTGCTGGGAGAGTTCGGAGGCCTGGGTTTCCCGGTTCCCGGTCACCTCTGGTGGACCGACAAGCGTAACTGGGGCTATCGCACTTTCCCGACTCAGGATGCGTTGCGGGAAGCGTATGAGGACTTGATTACCAAGCTGATGCCCCTGGCGGCTAAAGGATTGGCGGCAGCCATCTATACGCAGACGACCGACGTGGAAGGTGAGGTCAACGGCCTGATGACCTATGACCGCCGCGTAATGAAATTCGACGCGGCCAAAATGTTCGAACTGCATCGGAAGCTCATCGCCGCTGGAAGCAAGTAGATCTTCCAGGAAAATACAGGCGTCTCGAAGGACATTTCTCAGCAGTAGCACCGTGTTGGCGGCTTGGCGGGACAGGCGTCAGCCGCGCCGGCGCCTCAAAAGCCCAACCTGCTCTACGTGTTCGCCGATCAACTCGGCTACCATCATTGTGGTTATGCGGACGATGAGTACGCTCGCGTCAACTAGAACCGGATGCGCACTTCCATAATCATCTGACGCGGGTCATAGGTCAGCATGTTGTGTGTGCCATAAGTCGCCGCCGATTGACCTACTCCGGCTACGAGTCCTTGGGCCGGGTTACTGGTGGTCTGGATGCTGCCGAGCGCCATATTGTACGTACTGGAACGGAATTGGGTGTGGTTGAGCGCGTTGGTGATGTTGGCGTGGAAGGACACGCTGTATTTCTCCCGGATGCGGAAATCGCGGCTGAGCGAGATATCCAGGTTGTTGCGTCCGGGACCGCGCATCCCGCCGTAGTCGATGGCAGCATTGCCTGTCCAATAAAGATCGGCCTGGTGGGTGCCGTTCGCTTCCGTGAGCACCTGGCCGGAAAACGCGTCAGGGTTGAACTTCAGGTAGCACTGGGCGCATGGCGTGTACTGGCGCCCGTCGGGCAGCGTGATACTGGTGGTGCCGTTGTACCAGCCCTGCAGGTTCTGGGGCAGGATCAGCGGCTCTCCTGGATTTACGTTGGGACGATTGTCGAGCGAGTTCGTATTGGCTCCCGTGGGTGAGAGTGGGAAGCCCTGCTGCCAGGTGTAGACGGAACCGATCCGCCATCCACTCGCCGCGGCGCGCGCGAACCGGTTCTTCATATCCAATAGCTTGCCTCTGCCGAACGGCAGTTCGTAAGTCAAGGTGGTGACCAAACGGTTCGGTACGTCGGCGTAGGAGAGCTTTTTGTTGTTATAAGGATTCAAGATATCAATGTAGTTGTTGCTCGCTCCGTTTCCGTTGCCGCCGACCACGTCGGAAAAGCCCTGCTCGTCCTGCAACTCCGTGTAGGTGGTGTCGATGGCTTTCGACCAGGTGTAATGGCCGTCGATCAGGAAGCCATGCGAGAAGGAATGGCGGATACGCAGGCTGAGTGCGTTGTAGCTCGACCAGCCCTGGTCCTTTTGCATGGTGTCGCCTAACAACGCAAGATACGGGTAGTAGGTGTCGATCATGGGAATGGTTCGCTGACCGATCGTGCCGACAAACGGGATCAGGGCTCCGGTGGCCGGCTGCAGCGGGTTCTGGACGTTGGCGGTGCAGGGATTGTTGCCGTTCGAAGAAATATAGGCATCGCGGCAGGAGGCCAGCACGTTCGCAGGGACGATTGCGTTGTTCTGCAGCGGATAGCGCGCCTGCAGCAGGTTGACGCCGCGCGTGCCCATGTATCCCGCGGTGAAAATCCAACTGCGGGAGAATTGGCGTTCAATGAAGATGTTCCACATATCGGCGCGGGGCGGATGAAGTTGCTGGACGTTGAAAAACGCCCCGCCGGCTCCGTATAGTTGCGGCGCGGCATTGTTGCCGCCGACAGCCGGGATGATGACAGTCGCAGCGGGATCCCAGAAGTTACCGACCAGCGTACCGTTGGGATTGGTGCCATAGGGCACGATTGAGGTGCCGGCGGCGAAGGCTCCCATGTTGTAGGCGAACGGGCCATCATACCAGCCGGTATTGTTTGGCGCGTAGGCGATGCCGAAGCCGCCGCGGACGACCCAGCGATCCGTGATGCGGTAGGCTGCGCCGACGCGCGGTCCGGCATTGGTCAGGGTAGTCTTCCATAGGCTGCGCGAGAAGTTGGGTGTAATGCCCGGAAACACCACGGCTCCTTGCGTACCCCAGGCGTTTGGGATCGCGAGGTCGAGCGCTTCCGAGCGGTTGAATCGGTCAGTGGGCGGAGGTTGGACCTCCCACCGGATGCCCAGGTTTATTGTCAGGCGCGACGTGGCGTGCCAGTCGTTCTGGCTGTAGACGGCGAAGTACTTGGCTGCGAGCGCGGGCCGAGTGTTCTGCGTCGTGTTGACGTACCAGCCTCCGCCGCCGACAAGGAATGTTGCACCGGAAAAGCCCTGCTGGGCGATGGTGTTGTTGTTGACGGATGCCCCAGAAGCGGTGACGAATTCCGTGGTGAAGGCGTTGGGTGTGGATTGATACTGCGTCGCGGATTCCTGGTAGTCGGTGTAATCGCCTAAATAGACCCGATACTCTGCGCCAAACTTGTAAGTCCATTTTCCCTGGATCTTGGTAATGCTGCCGTTCACCTGGCTGTTGGTCTGCCGTTCGTGTTTGTTGTTGTTCTGGGTGAAGGCGGGATTGGAAAAGGTTCCCGGGGACAGAAAATCCGGCGCGGATCCGGGATAGGCCATGACAGCCTGCACGCTTGCCGGTATGCCGTAGGAAGCGTAGTCGGCGGGCGTGAAGTTCGTTGCAATGTTGGAGAGATAGTTGCTGTGGATGCGGTTGACACCGGCGCGGACGTCGAGGATTACGGTCGGGCCGAGGATCACGGTGTCGCCGACCTGCACGTAGGGATTGTCGTCCGAGTTGTAGCGTGCGGAGCCGGATCCGCCGCCGGAGATTCCGTTGATGGCGGTTGGTGCGACGTAGAACTGACTGTTGGCGCCGGTGTAGGGACTCGGCGTGGTGATGTTCCCGATAGAAACACCGCCGCTCATGTAAATGGAATGGCGGCCGCGGTGATAATCCATCCGGCTGTTGTTGCTCGATCGGGAGAAAGTGCGCCGTCCCTGCGTGAAGAAGTTATTCGCGCCGAACGCGTTGGAGGCAGGCTTGTTGGGGAGCGGATAGATGTTCATGATCTTCAGCGCATAAGGACTGGGGTTGGGGATGATGTTGCCAGGATAAGGCGCGCGCTGATAAACGTTCGTCGAAGGGTTGGCGACCACGTTGTTCGGGTCCCAGATGGTGACGGGGGTCGCAACGCCGTTGGTTCCGGAGACCACGGTCTGGCTGAAATCGCCGGCGCGCTGCGCTGCGGTGGGGACGCTCAGCGTCCATTGCGGCGAGTCATCGTGCAGCAGGTTTTCGTAACTGGTGAAGACGAACAGCTTGTTCTTGATGATCGGGCCGCCGAACGTCCCGCCGAAATCGTTCACGCGAAAGGCGGAACGGGCCACGCCGTTGGCGTTGTTGTAGAAGCTGTTGGCGTTTAAGTCTTCGTTGCGGATGCGATAGTAGGCACTGCCGTGATAGTTGTTGGTGCCGCTCTTGGTCACCATCTGGATCGCGCCCATGCCGCGGCCGGATTCCGCCGTGTAGTTGTTGGTGACGGCCCGGACCTCCTGAAGGCTGTCGCTATTGGGAAGCACGGAAGCTTCGTTCCACGCGCCGCTGGTTACGCTGAGGCCGTCGAGCTGGATCGAAGCGCTGAACGCGGTCGCACCGCCGACATTGATCGCGGATTGATTGCGCCGCCCGTCGTATCCAATGCCGAACGACTGCTGCGTTGTGCTGTCGCTCAACTCCATGCGGCCGACCACACCTTCGAGCAGCGAGGCGTAATAGAGGGGATTCTGTGTGATGTTGGGAACCGAATCGATGACGTGCGAATTGACCGCGCTTTCGACAGTGGTCGTATCGCTCTGCAACTGGTCAGCGGTCGCCGTGACCGTAATTTCGGTGGCGGAACTGGCGAGGCGAAGTTGCACATCCACACGTGCGGTGCCATCGGTCACGACGTTCACTCCACTAACGCGGAACGCGGGAAATCCGGGCGACGAGACGGTGACGGAATAGGCTCCGGCCTTGAGATATGGAACGGTGTACTCGCCGCTTTCGTTGGTGGTGGCGGAGTAGGTGTAATGGGTGGCGTCTTCCACCACCTCGACTTTGGCCTTGGGAATCACGGCTTTTTGCGGATCCGTGACAACGCCTGTGATGATGCCGGAGTTGATCTGCCCGGACGCGGCATTCACAAGCAGCAGGGCGAGAGCAGCGGTGACGGGAATGATTCTGATTCTCATCGGATGCCTTTCTGGTTCCAATCTTCCTTTTCAGGTCTCAATCGTAATTGCCTGGTACCCCTCTACGAAGGGCACCACGAAGGACGCGTAACCGTTCCCGTAGACGACCGGCAAGTCCGCACCATCCGGCGCGGGGCGCACGCGCCGCGGCGGGACCGGCGTGCGTAGTTGCAGATGGATGTCTTTTAGTAGCCCGGGTTCCTCGATGATGTCCAGATTCGGAGTCCGGCGGGTTAGGGGATAGTACAAAACGTGAATGACCGTGCGCCGTTCTGCGGTTTGGTCCATGACAGTCACCTGCGCGGTGGACGGCAGGTTCTTCGCGATCAACACCGGCTCAGGGAGGAGGCGGCGGATGAGCGCGGCGACGATTTGCTTGTAAACGCCGTAGCCGTCCGACGCATAGGAGGAGAAGAGCGGGTTGGCGATGTAGGCGGTGCGGCCGCGGGTTACCACGAAGGGCTCCGTCGTGCGCCGATCCACCGGCGTCTGAATGTGAGAGCTGTAGTGTTCGGGACTGCGGTCGAAGTAGGGATGTCCGTAAGTGGCAAGCACTTGTGTGCCTGGCAATGCTTCGATGCTAACTCCGCGTTGGTAGAGGAAGTACGCATAGTCGCCGGCGAGGTCAGGGAAGGCTCCGGCTGCGGGATAGAAGAACTCGTCGCGATAGCGCGAATCACCGAGATATTTGATGCCGAGTTCGGAAAGCGCAAAGTCCGATTTGCCGGGATCGAACAGGCTGCGGTGAGTCGCGACCAGCGCACCACCGGCGGCCAGATATTTTTGCAGCGCGGCCAGAAGGCGCGGCGCCGGTTCGATTTGATCGGGTAGGATCAGCAGCCGGTAGTCTTCGAAGCGGCTGTCGAGATCGAGAACGTCGAACTGCTGGTGAAGTTCGACCAGCATGTTGGTGAAGCCGGTATCGGCTAGCGGAATTCCGGACGTAGTTTCGGGAGTGTTAACGGCCGCGGAGATCACCCCGATATCGGTGACGGCACGCCCGCCGCGGACGTAGGGTTCGAAAGCTTCGACCTTCGCGTAAGTAGCGCCGATCCGCTGGTAGGTCACGGCGTCCAGCCGTCCCCGGGGATGCAGTTGATCGCCCACACTGCACCTGGCGCCGTTCGAGAGAAAGCTGAGGCACTCATAGTCGAGCGCCGCCGGGTTCTTCAGCCCGCCGAAATCCCCCCAGGATTTGTGGAACCTGCCGTTCATTCCGACCAGTGGCTTGCCGAGAGTCCGCATGTGGCGGACGCGCTGCTGGAGATGGCTGTAGCCCCAGCCGCCGGTCGGGAGCGACTCGATTTCGATATGGCTGTAGTTTTCCAGTTCATCGCGGATACCGAGAACTGTCCGACTATTGTAGAAAACCAATGCTTCAGGACGATGACGGTGGACGAGCCCGGTGAGCCGCGCCTCCATCCGCTTGGCCACGATCTTGTTGTGCCGCTTGATATCGGCGGGTGCGGTGGACAGGTTGAGCCGTTCGCGCTCGGCTTTGCACCACCGGCAGAAGCAGCCCTCGGGCGGGCACCAGGCGATATCGAACCAGCAGCCGTCGATGCGGTACCGGGTGAGGATCTCTTCGTTTTCGCGGACGACCTGATCCAAATAGGGAGAGTTGAGGCAGACCTGTTGCCAGAGAACGCCGTTGTTGCGCCCGCCGAAGATCACCGGCTCGCCGTGCCGGTCGAGGATACGCCATTCGGGGTGGCGGGCGGCGGCAAGCGCATCCCAGGTCAGGCAGTAATAATAGTTCGCCCTGATGCCGGCAGGCCGGAGGGCGTCCAGCATCTCGCCGAGCAGGTCGCGCTTGAGCGAGGGATGGCGCACGGCGATCTTCGTGTCGTAGTAAGCATAGCCGTGCATGCACTTGGCGAAGATGTTAATGGAGTTTACGTGGGCACGCTGAAGGGTGGAGACAAATTGCCGGGCGTCGAAATCGGCGGCGACGTCCGGGATCTGGCCGCCGGTGTGGAAGTCGAGGTGGACTTGACGAAACGGGAGATCCACCTGCCCGGCCTTGCCATGGGCGGCCGATACGGCCAGCACTAAACCATTCGAGACGATAAATTCCCGGCGCGTCAGCATCTGGCTCCCCTGAGGATCTATGTGATAAAGTAGCCCTAATTCATAGTCTCGATAAGTGCTTTCACAGTGGCGACACGGTGAAAAAGGGAGGATGACGCCTTGGAGAAGCCCGCGGGTGTAGTGGATTTATCGGCGGAATTCGACCGAGACCCGCGCTGGCAGCTGGTTCTTAGGATCATAGCGAGCCAGCAGTTTGCGAGGTCGTCCCGGCTCAAGGATTTCCTGCTCTATGTCACACGCTGCGCGCTTCAGAACCATGGCGACCGCGCCACCGAGCAGCAGATTGGCGTCCACGTTTTCGGGCGGCCCGCGGATTACAGCGCCGGCGAGGATAACATTGTCCGTTCCCAGGCCCGCTTCCTGCGAACCAAACTGGCGGAGTATTTCGAGTCCCCAGCCGGACAGGGTGAGCCGGTCGTGCTCACTATACCCAAGGGGTCCTATCTTCCGCGCTTCGAGCATCGTGCTGGGGCGTCCCCGCCGGCGCCGGTGGCGGAAGTCGCAGCGGAGCCGAAGGCTAAGGGGCGCCGGCAAATTTACCTGGCGGTTCCCGGGGTGGCTGTCGTTCTGCTGGGCGTGTTATGGTGGTGGGGCTTTCACGCGCCCTTCGCGGCCCGCGAACCGAAATCCGCGCTCTGGTCCCGGTTATTCATACCGAAGGTCCAGACCACGATCGTGGCGTCGGACTACATCTTTTCGATGGTTCAGGAGGCGGCGGGCAGAACGCTGACCCTCGACGAGTACCTGAGTTCGGACTATTTCAATCGCGTGTCGAAGCTGAATGCAGTCGATGGCCTCGAGCGCCTGTTCCCGAATATTGCGCAGCGACACTATACGGGATTCGAGAATGTCTCGGTAGTGGCGCGCCTGTATTCCGTTAAGGAGGCACAGGCGACGCGTACGGTGGTAAAGTTTGCGCGGGACATGACGATGCGCGACGTCGGGGCGGGAAATCTCATCCTGTTGGGTAGCAAGCAATCGAATCCGTGGGATTCCTTGTTCGAGGGCAAGTTGAACTTCCGGTTCGAGTACCAGGGCGCGGACCACCGCATCAACATTGTGAACCGGTCGCCGAGGGCTGGTGAGCGGGCGCTGTACGAGCCAAGCGCGCTCGATGCTTTATCGCGTGAGATTTATGGCGGGATTGCATTCCTACCGAATCTGAACGGCGGGGGCAACGTGTTGATTCTGCAGGGTACATCTATGGCTGGCACCGAGATCGCCTTGGACGTGGTGGATAATCCGCCGCTGTTCCAGGATCTGGCGAGACGCGTAAGCACCGGTCGGCGCCCAGGCGAGTTGCCGTATTTTGAGGCGCTGATCCGAACCCGTACGCTAAACGGGGTTGCGGGGGAATCGTCGATCGTCGCCAGCCGGGTCTTGGGCGAGCAGTAGCAGCACCCGGCGCGGCCCTCGCCGATCGCGTACCGCGCTCTGCTCGACACCTTCCGAGACGGGATTTCACTGCCGCCTCTTCGATCGCACGCATGACCCGCGGCAAATTCTCTCCCATGATCTTGCGTATGTCCGCGTCAGTCTAAATCCTCCATGACCGATCATCGGCAGAGCGGCGTCGATACCGGTTTTTGGTGACTGCGCGGTAGCGCTGTTGGATCGCACGCTTCCGTTCCTAGGGGCGCGAATCGTCGACGGTCAACTTCGGATATTCAGGCTCGATGTTCTTATAACCGCCGGATTGGCTGGGCTACACACACCTTCGACGCTGCTTATCATTCTCAGGGCTGACTACAAAGTAGCGCTGCCTGTGGTCTGGGGTTCTGGCAGTCTTGTGGGCAGCTTCTCTCGGCCGCTCTGCAACCGCTCCAGGTAGAGATAGATGACCGGCGTGATGTAGAGCGTCAGAAGCTGGGAAACCACGAGACCGCCTACTACCGCGAGGCCCAGGGACTGGCGCGCGTCGGCGCCTTCACCGTAGCCGAGTGCGATGGGCATGGTGCCAAACAGAGCTGCCACGGTGGTCATCATGATAGGACGGAAACGCAGCAGGCAACCGCGGTAGATCGCGTCGTGGGCGCTGGCGCCATGGTTGCGTTCCTGAATGGCGAAATCGATCATCATGATGGCGTTCTTCTTGACCACGCCGAAAAGCATGATCAGTCCGACGAATGCGTATAAGTCAAGCTCCTTGTGGAAGACCAGCAGCGTCAGCAACGCGCCGAATACCGCCGAGGGAAGTCCCGACAGAATCGTGATCGGATGAATAAAGCTCTCGTACAGGATGCCGAGAACGATGTAAATCACGCCGACAGCAATCAGCAGCAGCACGGTAAGGTTACGGAACGATTCCTGGAATTCCTTGACCGTTCCCTGGAAATTCGCGGTCAACGTAGAAGGCATGCGCATCTCACGCAGGGCGTTATCTACCTGCTCGGCGGCCTGGCCGAGCGAGTAGCCGGGCTTCAGATTGAACGAAACCGTTACAGCCGGGAGCTGGCCGAAATGGCTAATGCTCAGCGGTCCCAACGATCGTTTGATGTCGACCACGGACTGGAGCGGGATCAGCGGTCCTTGCGAGGAGTGGATATAGAGGCGCGAGAGGGCGTCGGGCGAGCGCTGGAACTGCGGCTGAACCTCGAGGATCACCTCGTATTCGTTGGCCGGCTCATAGATGAGCGAGACCTGGCGATTGCCGTAGGCACTCATCAGCGCGTCCTGGATCTGCTGCGGTGTGACCCCGAGAGAAAGCGCGCGGTCGCGATCGATGTTCACCATTACCTGCGGGCTTGTATCCTGCAGGTCGGTGTTCACGTCGACAAAGCCGGGCAGCGTCGACATGGCCTGCTTGATTTTCGGGGCCCAGGAGTAGAGGTCTTTCAGATTGGTGGATTGGAGCGTTAGCTGATAAGCGCTGGTGGAGAACTGGCCGCTAACTGTAATCGGCGGCGGATTCTGGGGAAATGCCAGGATTCCCGGCACCATGAAGAGTTGGGGTCGCAGCGAGACGATGGCCTGATCTACAGTGAGCGCACGCTCGGCGCGGGGCTTCATTATGGCGAAGAAACCACCCTGATTGCCGCCCATGAGGAACGCACCGGTGTGCGCGACGTTCGGGTCGCGGCGCGCAATGTCCACCACCGCGAGTTCGTGCTTCATCATCGAATCGTACGAGATGTCCTGTCCGGCCATCGTGAAGGCGAAGAAGAAACCGCTATCCTGGCTGGGAATGAAGCCTTTCGGCATCTTGTCGAAGAGCCAAACAGTGCCCGCCAGCATCAGCAGCGCAACCATCAGGGTGGCGAATCGGAATCGCAACGCAACCAAAAGCGTACGGTCATAGGCGCCGGCCATCAGGTCGAACGTTTTCTCGAGCAGCCGGTACACGACGTTATGTCGCGCGCCATGGTCGATGCGCAGAAACCGGCTGCCGAGCATGGGAGTGAATGTCAGCGATATCAGGCCGGAGATCAGGATCGCCATGGCAATGGTGACCGAGAACTCGTGGAGGAGGCGTCCCACAATACCGGCCATGAACAGCACAGGGATGAAGACGGCAACCAGCGAGATGGTCATGGACACAATGGTGAAGCCGATTTCCCTGGACGCATTCACCGCGGCTTCTCTTCGCGTCTCGCCGTTCTCCATGTGGCGCACTATGTTTTCCAGCATGACGATGGCATCGTCAACGACAAAGCCGACCGAGAGTGTGAGCGCCATCAGAGACAGGTTGTTGAGACTGTAGCCGAGCAGGTACATCGCGGCAAACGTTCCCAGGACCGACAGCGGGACCGCTACACCGGGGATCAAGGTCGCTGAAAGATTGCGCAGGAACAGGAAAATGACCATCACTACGAGGCAGATCGTCAGCATCAGCGTGAACTTGACGTCATCGATCGAGCGTTGGATCTGCGCCGAAGCGTCGTATGCGATCTGCATGTTGATGGACGGGGGGATGCTGCGCTTCAATTGGGGGAGCAGTTGACGGACG
>Ga0318568_10000887_pt1 | contig 12395 bp, 10 predicted proteins | sample GRESIP088b5f21_FD_203690 | JGI IMG/M metagenome (GOLD analysis project Ga0318568, IMG submission 203690) | Tropical soil microbial communities from Luquillo Experimental Forest, Puerto Rico - GRE.SIPMG.088b5f21 | ecosystem: Environmental > Terrestrial > Soil > Tropical forest > Bulk soil...
GTTTATCACAAGGGAACTTGTACGCCTTGCTAGTGACGCGGAGCGCAGCACCAGACAACCGGGAAATGAACGGCCGGAGGCAGGGACCGGACCGGATCCTGTGCGTCTGGTTAAGCGGCCAGTGCAGCGTCTCACGGCAGCGTGATCAGGTCCGCGGCGCGCTCGGCGATCGCGATGACCGGGGCCTGGGTGTTGCAGCTCGGGATGACCGGGATCACCGACGCGTCGGCGACACGCAGCCCGTCGGTGCCGAGCACGCGCAGCGACGGGTCGACGACCGCGCCCGGCCCGGTGCCCATCGCCGCCGTGCCGCACGGGTGGAAGAACGTGCCGCAGTGCGCTCGCACGAACCGCTCCTTGTCCGCGCGGGACAGCCGCGACGGCGGCATGACCGGCCCGGCGATCAGCGTCCGGTAGGCGTTCGTGCCGGCCAGGTCCATGATCACGTCCATCGCCTCGGCCAGGGCGGCGACATCGGACGGCTCGGCGAGCAGGTTCGGCTGGATCTCCGCTCCGCCGGGGCCGGCGGCGTCCAGTGAGTGCACCCGCAGGTAACCGGTGCTGCGCGAGCCCATCAGCCCGGGCGAGATCGCGAAGACGTCGCCGCCGCCGGCCAGGCCGTAGCGAGCGGCCGCCGCCTGGTCGGCGTGCTGTCCCTGCACCACGACCGCGTGCAGGTCGGGGCGCGCGGCGCCGGAGCCGCACCAGTTCAGCACCGCTCCCCCGCCGTTGTCCCGGACCAGGCCGAGCCTGCCCTTGACGCGGAAGTTCATGCCCCGCAGCATCGGATGGTCTTGCAGGTTGCGGCCCACGCCGGGCAACGCGGCCGTCACCGGGACGCCGAGCCGGGCCAGGTCGGCCGGGTCGCCGATGCCGGAGCGGATCAGCAGTTGCGGCGTGCCGATCGCGCCGAGCGCCACGATCACCTCGCGGGCGGCCCGGCTCTGGCGCAGCGTCCCGCGCACCGTGTGGAAGACGGAGTCGCAGCGCGCCCCGGAGAAGCCCAGCCGGACCGCGACCGAGCCGGTCAGGACCGTGAGGTTGCCCGGCGGCGCGGGCGCGTGCGTCCACGCCCCGACGGGGACCTGCCCGGGGGCGGGCGGCGGTGCCCACGACGGCAGGTAAGCGTCGACCACGCTGAACCGGCGTCCCTCGCTTATGTTCAGGTTCGCCAGCGCGGCGCCGTAATTGTCGCCTCCGTTCGGGTCGTCGAGCGCTGGGAAGCCCAGCTCCGTGGCTCCTGCCACCAGCGCCGCGGCGACCGGATGCGGGTCGCGTGAGGGCCCGATGCGCATCGGGCCGCCTGCCCCGCGCTGGCCCGAGGCGCCGCCTGCCCAGTCTTCGGCCCGCCGGAAGTACGGGAGCAGCGCCTGGTGGTTCCATCCCGTGGCGCCCGCCCGCTCCCACGCGTCGTAGTCGTCGGGATGGCCGCGGTACCAGTGCATCGCGTTGGTGGCGCTGCAGCCGCCGAGCACCCGGCCGCGCGGGATCGCCAGCGAGCGGTCCGCGACGTGCGGGGACGCCGCGTACGAATACCCCCAGTCCAGGCTGGTCCCGGGCAGCTTGGTCCACAGCGCCGGGTCGACGATCTGCGCGATGCCGCGCCCGTCCGGGCCTGCCTCGATGAGCAGCACGCTGACGTCCGGGCGGGCCGCCAGCCGGGCGGCGAGCACGCACCCGGCCGTGCCACCGCCCACCACGACGTAGTCGTACGCAGCGTGCTCAGTTGTGCTCACTGGGCCCCATGATCACGATCCCCTCGTCCACCGCAGCTCGCCGCATGGCCCGACGATCGCCAGCTCGCATTTCGCCCGCCGCCCGCGGGCGTTAAGTGCGCGTTACAGCTGCTCCCGGCACCGCCCGCCTCTTGCTGTTATCATAACGGACCGAGGCGAAGCCACGGGTCCGTTATGGAACCTGCCCGGGCGGCCCGGCGTCCAAGTGGCATGCGTTACGGGGTCAGGACTTCTCTGGGATTGCTCGCGGCCGCCTGCGTGGCGGTCACCTCGGCCGGCTGCGCGAGCGCGCCGGCCCCACGGCCCGCGCAGCCGGTGCCGGTGGCGCGCGGCGTGGCGGCCATCGAGCCCGCGGCGGACCCGCGGCCGCTCGCGGCGGCGGACACCGCGTTCGGGCTGACCTTGCTGCGGGCCTGGTGCGCGCAGTATCCCGGGCGGAACCTGGTGTTCTCGCCGAGCACGCTCGCCACCTCGCTGGGCATGGCTTATCTCGGCGCGCGCGGTGCGACCGCGGGCGTCATGGCCCGCGTGCTGCACCTGCCCGCGGCCAGCGGGCCGGCGCTCGCCGCGCAGCTCCAGGCCCGGTCGCGGACGCTCAGCCGGCTCGACGGGCCAGGTGTCACGCTGGCGGCCAGCAACCAAGTGTGGGCCGATCCGACGCTGCCAGCGCTGCCCGCATACCTGAACGCGGTCGCGACCGGGTACTTCGCGGGGGTCGCGCAGGCGCCGTTCGGCACCAGTCCCCGGCGGGCCGCGGACGAGATCAACCAGTCGATCTCGCAGGCCACCCGGGGGCACATCACGCGGATCGTGACGCCGGACATGCTGGCGGGCATCGGCTGGGTGCTGACCGCCGCGCTCTACATGGACGCCGCCTGGGACACGCCGTTCGATCCGAACGAGACCGGGCCCGGGACCTTCACCCCGGGTGGCGGGGCGCGGCCGGTCACCGCGAAGTACCTGAACGGCGCCGGTTTCCAGTTCGCCGCCGCTAGCGGCTGGACCGCGGTGTCGCTGCCCTACAAGGGCGGGAAGCTGTCGATGACCGCGCTGCTGCCGCCGGCCGGGTCCGGGAGCTGCGCGCTGCCCAGTCAGGCCGGGCTGGGAGCGCTGGCGGGCGCGCTGCGCGTTTCCGGCGGGTCAGCCGCGGCGCGGGCAGCGCGGCTGGCGGCGGTGGCGCTGCCGAAAGTGAACCTCAGCACCGGCGGCTCGTTCGGCCAGATGGGACCAGTGCTGGAGCGGCTGGGCATGGGGCTGGCGTTCACCCCCTCGGCGGACTTCAGCGCGCTGTCGCCTAACGCGTGCTGCATCGGGTTCGTGCAGCAGGCGGCCACGCTGCAGGTCGGCGAGAAGGGCACCGTCGCCGCCGCGGCGGCCGCGACCGGGGTGGTCCCCACCTCCGCCATCGCGGTGGCGCGCAGGATCTTCTTCGACCGGCCCTACCTGATGCTGGTGACCGACACGGCGACCGGCGAGCCGCTGTTCCTCGCGGAGGTGGCCAACCCGACGGCGAGTTAGGCATAAAGGCGCGTCTATGTGCATGGCGCGGGCGAACCGGACGGGTTAATGTCACCGTCAGTGGCGGGCCCCTCGGGGCGTGGGCGCGGGAGGGGCGGCCGCTGTGTTCGGGATCATACGACCGTGCGGGCATCGGCTGGGCGGGGAGCTTGCGGCGGCGTGGCAGGCGCACCTGTGCGGGCTGTGCCTGTCGCTGCGCGACGATCACGGGCAGGCGGCCCGGCTGGCGACCAACTACGACGGGCTGATCGTGTCGGTGCTTGCCGAGGCGCAGGCGGACGGCGTGCCGGAACGGCGCGCGGCGGGGCGCTGCGCGCTGCGGCGCATGCGCCGCGCGGACGTGGCCGCCGGCGACTGCGCGCGGCTGGCGGCGACCGTGTCGCTCGTGCTCGCGGCGGCGAAGATGCGCGACCACGCCGACGACCGCGACGGGGCGCTCGGCCGGCGCGGCATACGCGACGCCGCGGGAGCGCTCGCGAAGCGCTGGACGGCGGCGGGCGCGCGGGCCGGCGGGGAACTCGGCTTCGAGGTCGGCGTCCTCACCGAGGCGGTCGGCCGGCAGGGCGCCGTGGAAGCGGGCGCCGGACCCGGCACTTCCCTGCTCGCGGTCACTGAGCCGACCGAGACGGCGACCGCGGCCGCGTTCGGCTACACGGCGGTGCTGGCCGGGAAGCCGGGCAACGAGGCGGCGCTGGCGGAGGCGGGCCGGCTGTTCGGACGGGTGGCGCACCTGCTGGACGCGGTCGAGGACCTCGCCGCCGACCAGGCAAGCGGGACGTGGAACCCGTTGCCGGCCACCGGGGCCGGCGTGGGCGAGGCGCGGCGACTGTGCGATGACGCGCTGCTCGGCATCAGGCTCGCGCTCGCCGAAGCCGAGTTCACCGACTCGCGGCTGGTGACCGCTCTGCTGGTGAACGAGCTAGGCAGGTCGGTACGCCGCACGTTCGCGCACGCGGGGGGCGCCGGGGCGAGCGCCCGGCCGTGGCTGCGGCGCAGGCGCTTCGGCTGCTGCTGCGATTGCTGCGCGGATGGCTGCTGCGACTCATGCGGCGATTGCGACTGCTGCGGTGGCTGCGACTGCAACTGCTGACCCGGCCGGGGAAGGTCATGCGGAATGGCTGGCTGCCGGACAGGGCATGGGATACGGCATGCTGCAAGACGCGAACGGCTCACCCGCCGCCGACCTTCTGGTTGCCAACGCCAAGCTGGTCGCGACGTGCGACGGCTCGCGGCGGGAGCTGCCCGGCGGGTGGGTGGCCATCACGGGCGGCCTGATCAGCGGGGTCGGGTCGTCGCTGGATCCGGCGCCCGCTGCCGTCTCTGTCCTGGATGCGGCAGGCTGCCTGGTGACGCCTGGCCTGATCAACACCCACCATCACATCTACCAGAACCTGACTCGCTCGTACGGTCCGGCCATCAACGGCACGCTGTTCCAGTGGCTGGCCGCCCTGTACCCGCTGTGGGCGCGGATCGACGAGGAGGCCGCGTACCTGTCGGCCTGGGTGGGGCTGGCCGAGCTGGCCCTCGGCGGCTGCACCACGACGACCGACCATCTGTACGTGGCGCCGCGGGGCGGCGGCGACCTATGGTCGGCCGAGATCACGGCCGCCCGCGAGGCCGGGATGCGGTTCCACCCGACCCGCGGCTCGATGACCGTGGGGGTCAAGGACGGCGGGCTGACGCCCGATTCGGTGGTACAGGAGGACGACGAGGTGCTGGCCGACAGCGAGCGGCTGGTCGCGCGGCACCACGACCCGTCGTTCGGCGCGATGGTCCGGGTGGCGCTGGCGCCGTGCTCGCCGTTCTCCGTCTCGCCCGGGCTGATGCGGCGCACCGCCGAGCTCGCGGAGAAGCTCGACGTCCGGCTGCACACCCACCTCGCCGAGGATCCGGACGAGGACGCGTACTGCCTGGCGACGTTCGGGCGGCGGCCGGTGGAGCAGCTCGAGGAGGTCGGCTGGCTCACCTCCCGGTCGTGGGTGGCGCACTGTATCTATCCCTCGCCAGCGGAGGTCTCACGGCTCGGGGCGGCGGGCGTGGGAGTCGCGCACTGCCCGAGCTCGAACATGCTCATCGGCGGCGGCGGGTTCGCCCCGGTCCGCGAGCTGCGGGCCGCCGGGGCCCCGGTCGGGCTCGGCTGCGACGGGTCGGCGTGCACGGACAGCGCGTCGCTGTGGACCGAGTCCCGTGCGGCGCTGCTGCTCGGCAGGCAGCGTCTTGGCCCGACCGGGATGACGGCGCGCGAGGTGCTGGAGATCGCGACCCGCGGCAGCGCGCTGTGTCTCGGCCGGGCCGGGGAAATCGGCGAGCTGTCCGTCGGCGCCGCCGGCGACCTGGTCTGCTGGCCGCAGGAAGGCGTGCGGTACGCCGGCGCGCTGGTCGACCCGGTCGAGGCGTGGCTGCGCTGCGGCCCTGTCAGCGCCCGGCACACGGTCGTAGCCGGCCGGGTCCTGGTGCGAGACGGGGTCTTCACGGTGCCCGGCGTCGAGGAGAAGCTGCGCCTGCACGCGGCGGCCGCCGCCCGCGTCCAGGGGGTGCCGGCATGATCACGATCGCGCCGCTGACCGCGGCGGACCGGGCGGACTGGGAGCGGCTGTTCCGCGCTTACGTCGCGTTCTACGAACAGGATCTTCCGCAGTCCGTGTACGACCGGGCGTGGGCGGAGTTCCAGGCCGGCACCCGGATGCACGCGCTCGGCGGGTGGGTCGACGGCTCGCTCGCGGGCATCGTGCACTTCCTCACGCACGCCCGGACCACGGACGCCGACGCCTGCTACCTGGAGGACCTGTTCACCGATCCCGCGCACCGCGGCCGCGGCGTCGCCCGCGCGCTGATCGGCGCGGTGGCCGACTGGGCCGCCGAGCGCGGCTGCAGCAACGTGTACTGGCAGACCCAGGAGGGCAACGCGACAGCGCGGCAGCTGTATGACCAGGTAGCCGCCTACCGCGGCTTCATCGTTTACACCATGGACCTGCCCGCTCGCGGCGCCGGCTGAGCCCACTGATATCGCGTGCCCTGGTGCAGCGCCCGGTAGATCCGGTCGCGGAGCTGGTTGGCGGCCTCGCTGGTCAGCGTGGTGTCCAGGTCCCGGAGCACGACGCGCACAAGCAGGTTCCGCTGACCCGGGAGGGCGCCGAGCCGGGCGGCCGCCGGCGCGGGCAGCTGCTCGTACGCCGTGGCGGACAGCACCCTGACTTCCTCGACGCGGCGCGCGTCCGCGCCGAGAGCGTCCCTGACCCGGTCGCCGAGCGTCTCCTCGTCCTCGCCGGCCGGTACGGCGACGGACAGGTCGCGGGTTATCGCGGGCATCGCCGAGACCCGCTGGTACGGCGCGAGGTCGAGCATCTGGCGGGCGACCCGGGGATCACCGGAGCGGAGCAGGCGGATGTCGGGGACGCCCTTGGCGAGCATGAGCAGCCGGTCCAGCCCCATGCCGAGGGCGAGCCCGCTCCGGCCGCGCAGCCCCGCGGCGGCCAGGACAGCGGGGCGGGCATAGCCGCATTCCCAGATCTCCACCCACTGGCCGTCGTGGCATACGTCGACCTGCCAGCCGCGTGCGGTGTACGGATGCGTCCGCGGCTGCCGTCGCCAGGGCAGGCCGGGCGCGAGCGCGCCGAGCAGGGCGGCGATCATCTCGTCCATATCGGTGCCGCGCATCCGCCGGCGCGTGATCCGCCACAGGTCCAGCTGGTGCGGGGTGCCGGTGTGCTGCCAGTCGATGGCGTCCCTGCGGTACACCATCCCGGGGCAGGCGAGCAGCACGTCATCCGTGCGGTCGGCGGGGTCAGCGGCGAGGCGGCGCAGCGCGGGCGGGACCATGGCGCTCGAATGACTGCGCAGCATGTGGCCCGCGTCCACGTACCGGGTGTAGCGGGTCTCCCTGGTGATCGCGGCGGCCGGGTAACCGAGCCGGTCGTAGTTGTCGGCGACCGGCACGATCCGGTTGCCACGGCACCACCGGACCTCGCAATCCCACGCCCGGGCCAGGCTGTCGACGGCCCTGCCGATGAGGATCTGGATAGCGTGCGCGCCTTCGGCGGGATCGGACAGATCCCTGATGGCCAGATCGCGCCGCAGTTGTTCGTCAGCGAGATAAGTGACGGGGCTGGACATGGTGACTCCTTCGTTCGGCACGGATCGGGGGAAAGGATCCTCCCGGCCCGGGTCACCCGAACGAAGTCACCGGCCTAGCACGGCAAGCGCCTCCGGCGGCCCACCCTGGGCCGGGAGACGGGAAATCGCCGTGCCAGCATTCCGGTCACGTAAGCAGCGTAACCCCCGGTCCGGCCGCCTGGCCAATCAGTTTTGGCCCCGCCCTACGCGCTCGGGTGCAGCCTCGTCAGCGCGAACTCCCGGTGACCGAGTGATTCCGCGCACGTGAGCCGGCCGTTGACGGTGCGGTCGATGATCGCCTCCAGGCGGTCGCCGGCCTCGTCCAGGCTGTACTCGCGCTGCAGGAGGCCGGAGACGTCCAGGTCGATGTGCTCGCCCATCGTGGCCGCGGTAACCGGGTTCGCCGTGATTTTCAGCACGGGCTCGACCGGATGTCCCACCACGTTTCCCTGGCCGGTCGGGAACAGGTGGATCACCGCGCCCGCGGCGGCGGTCAGCGTGATGAACTCCGCGGCCGCGCACGAGGTGTCCATGAAGTTCAGCCCGGGCACCACGGGGCGCTCGGCCGGGGCCAGCGCGTCGACCACGGGGGCCGTGCCGGTCTTCTCGATGTTGCCGAGGGCCTTCTCCTCGATGGTCGACAGCCCGCCGCGGATGTTCCCCTGCGTGGGCTGGGAACCCAGCAGGTTCGCTCCCGTCCGCTCCACCATCGCCACGTACGCGTCGTAGAACGCCTGGAATTTCTTGCGTACCTCGCCGGTCGCGCAGCGGGCGGCGATGAGGTGCTCGCCGCCGGTGAGTTCGGTGGTCTCGCCGAATATCACCGTGCCGCCGGCCGCGATGTGGCGGTCCACCGCCACCGCCGTCGCGGGGTTGGCACCGAGGCCGCTGGTAGTGTCCGACTCGCCGCACTTGATGCTCATGAGCAGTTCCCCGCGGCCGGCCGGCTCCCTCGAGAGCTCCGACGCGTCCCGCAGCAGCCGCGCCGCCTGGCGCGCCGCCATCTCGAGCACACGCAGGTCGCCGTGCCGCTCGATGGAGAAGCTCTCGGCCGGCTTGCCGGTCTCGGCGATGCCGGCGGCGACGCGCTCGGTCCACGCGGGCTCGATGCCGATGACCACGGCGGCCGCCACGTTGGGGTTGGCGCCGGTGCCGATCATGGTGCGGAAGAACAGGTCCAGGTCCGCGCCGAACTGCAGCCGGCCGTACGGATGGGCAAGCGGGAGGGTCCCGGGAATCGCCTTCGCGACGGACTCCACCACCGCGTTCGACAGATCGTCCACCGCGATGATCAGGACGTGGTTGCGGATGCCGACCCGGCCGTCGGGCCTGCGATAGCCGGTCAGCGGCTGTGCTGCCACCGGGCGCTCCGCAGGTTGTGGATGTGTACCAGGTCGCCCTCGGTGATCGCGACGCGGGCCAGGCCGATGGGCTCGCCGTATTCGGTAACGGGCTCGCTCGCCGCGATATCCCGCAACGCGACCTTGTGGCCAAGCGGGATCGGGGCGCGCACGGCGATCGTCATCGTGGCGCCGTCGTCGAGATACGCGCCACGGGCCTCGCCGGGTTCGGCGTCGCGCACCGCGACCGCGACGTCATCCCCCGCGCGGTGCGCCAGGAAGGTGAGCGGCTCGGCCACTGGCGGCCTCCCCTGTTCCATGGTCGGACCTCCCGGGCGGTCAACCGCCGATTTCGGCCAGTCTTTCAGAGGTCGTTGCCATAGTAAGGCTAGGCTGCCTGAGTGTGATCGCGGCGCCAGACATTCCCGGGCATACGGTTACCGGGGTCCTCGGCTCGGGGGGCTTCGCCACGGTCTACCGGACCTGGCAGGTCGCGGTCGGCCGCGAGACGGCCGTGAAGGTGGACAGCCGGGTCCTGCACACCGAGCGTGATCAGCGGCGCTTCTTCCGCGAGGTGAACGCGGCCGGGAGGCTGTCCGGGCACCCCCACGTCATCGACGTCTACGACGCCGGGACCCTGCGGGACGGGCGGCCGTACCTGGTGATGGAGCTGTGCCCGGACGGCTCGCTCAACGACGCGGTACGGCGCGACGGGCCGATGAGCGCGGAGTACGTCTGCCGAGCCGGCGCCGGCCTGGCCGACGCACTCGCCGCCGCGCACGGGTCGGGCATCCTGCACCGGGACATCAAGCCGGCGAACATCCTCATCAACCGCTACGGCGTCGTGGTCCTGTCGGACTTCGGGCTGGCCTCGATCGTCGCGGTCAGCGGCGAGCAGTCGGTGACCCGTGAGGCGCTCACCCCGGCCTACGCGCCGCCGGAGAGCTTCGACGCCGCGGAGCCGACGCCCGCCGCCGATATCTACTCCCTCGCCGCCACCCTGTATGCCCTGATGTCAGGCCGGCCGCCGCGCTTCCCCGCCGGCCGGTCGCCCGGGGTGATGACCATCCTCGCGATGCACCTCCAGCCGGTCGATGACATCCCCGGCGTGCCGCCGGCGATGCTGGCCATCCTCCGCCAGTGCCTGGCGGCCGACCCGGCGCAGCGGCTGCCCAGCGCGGCCGCGCTCCGGGATGAGCTCGCGGCGCTCCTGGGACAGCCGGGCCGGGCCCCGGCCCGCACCATGGCGCCGCAGCCGACGGCGCCTCCGCCGCCTGCCCCGGCCACGGCCGTGTCCGCGGCCCGGTCCATGCCGTCCGTGCCGGGCATGCCGCACCCGGGGCTCCCCGTCCCCGGCCAGACCGGAGCGGCGTCCCCGGCGGGATACGGGGCCGAGACCGGGCCGCCTGTCCACGGCGCGCTCGACGCGGTTACGACCAGGCGCTGGCGTCCCCTGGGGATGGCCGCGGTGGCGGGCGGCGCACTCATTCTCGTCGTGCTCGCCGCCCTGATCGTCGGTCACCGCCTGTTCGCGCCGGGCGGCGGGCCGGCCGGGTCAGGCGGGTCAGGCGCGATCGGCACGTTCGGGATCGCCACGACGACCGCGCACTGCACGGCGGCGTCGGTGGCGGGCGCCCGGGCGCGCTGCCCGGCGGCGCCAGAGTGCTGGAAAGGGCTGTTCGAGACCAACGGCGACATCGCCACCCCCAGCTCCCTGCCCTGCCGGGGGCCGCACACCTGGCAGACGTTCGCGGTCGCCATCATGCCCTCGGATGTGGCGTCCTTCAACGCCAACATCGTCCAGGCCAGCCCGACGGTGCGCGCGGTCTGCTCCTACGCGGTGCTGCTCCGTTCCCGGGTGGGCAAGGCGCGGCTGATCCCGCGGGACCTGTGGACGATCCAGGTGGTCCCGCCCGACGAGGCGGCGTACAACGCCGGCGTGCGGACCTACCGGTGCCTCGCGACGCTCGGTTACAACAAGTCGCGGACGTCTCAGTTCGGCGCGTGACCGCCGGCTCGCTCAGTCGAAGGAGGGCTTGCGGTCCCGGCTGCGCTTGAGCTCGAAGAAGCCGTCCGCCTTGCTCACCAGCACCAGGCCGTCCCACAGCTCCCCGGCGGCTTCGCCGCGGGGCGCCGGCGTGATGACCGGGCCGAACAGGGCCTTGCCGCGGATGCGGATGACGGGAGTGCCGACATCGAGGCCGACCTCATCGAACGCCTCGTTGTGCGAGTCCTTGATGAGCTGGTCGTAGTCGGTGCTCTCGGCGGCATCCGCCAGCGACGCGGGCAGGCCCACGTCGGCCAGGGCCTCCGGGATGATGCCGGGATCCTCCCGGCGTCCCTGGTTATGGAGGCGGGTGCCGATGGCGGTGTACAGCGGCCCGAGCACGCCGGGGCCGCTGTGCTGAGCGGCCGCGGCGCAGACCCGCACCGGTCCCCAGGCCTTGCTCATCCGCTCGAGATACTCCTCGCTCAGGCCCTTGCCCTCGTGCTGGACGAGGTTCAGGTAGGCCAGCGACATGATCCGCCACTCGGTACGCACCGGCCGGACCTTCTCCACCTCCAGCATCCAGCGGGAAGTGATCCAGGCCCAGGGGCACAACGGATCGAACCAGAACTGCACGTCTTCCGGCGACTGCGCCTGTTCCGTCATGACCGCGCCAACACGCCCGAGCGGGCGGGTATTCCAGCGGTCACGTCTCGCTAGGGGATGCCGGGCAGGGCCGGGATCCGCTCGTCGGGCGTGCCCCATGCGGGGTTGGCCGTGGCCGCCGGGAGGACGGACTTCGCCGCCGGGTTGAGGTCATGGTGGACCGCCCGGGCGATGGCCTGGATGGTCGTCACGCCGTAGGCCATGGTCGGGTTGTCCTGGGTGAGGACCACGATGCTGTACCAGCCCGTGGACCAGGTGAAGCCGCCGATGCTGTGGATCCGCCAGCCGTGAGTGGCGCGGGGCAGCCAGCCGTTCTTCACGTGCACGACGACGCTCGTCGGCGCGCCCGCCGGGACGCCCCAGCGCTGGGACGATATGACCTGTGCCATCAGGCTGAGGCCGTAGGCCCGGGACGCGGGAGACAACACCGCGTTAGGGGTCAGCAGCAGCCGCAGCAGGAGCATCTCGTCATGCGCCGTGATCTGGGTCAGGCCCCAGTAGCCTCCCGGCCCGAGCGACGTCTGCTTCATGCCGGCGATGTTCAGGAAGTGCTGCAGGTACGCGTGCCCGAGCTGCGCCCACAGCGCGGAGGCCGCGTTGTTGTCCGACTGGGTGATCATGGCCCGGAGCCGGGATACCTCGGTGCTGGTCAGGTACCTGTGCTGGTCGAGCGCCTTGCGGAGCACCGCGCCGAGGATGGTCACCTTCACGACGCTGGCCGAGTCGAAGTGCGCCGTGCCGTTGCGCGAGCATACGAGCCCGTCTTTGGGGTCGTCGACCCAGAGGGCCACCGTGGAGGAACGGCCGCGCAGCGCGGCCTGGATGTCGCGGGCCAGGCCGGCGGCGAGCGCGGGGTGCGACGCCGATGTGCAGACGATCGCCGGCGCCGCGGCGGTCACGGCCGGGGCGGCGGGGCTCGCGGCGGCCGCCGCCGGGGCCAGCAGGGGAACCATCGCCGACCCCAGCAGCGCGACCGCGACAAGGGGCGACAGCAGGCCGCGCCACCGCCTGACCGGGGATTTCGGAGCAGCCATC